>Ga0308164_10005171_pt1 | contig 10688 bp, 9 predicted proteins | sample PhyTR2_FD_201031 | JGI IMG/M metagenome (GOLD analysis project Ga0308164, IMG submission 201031) | Phyllosphere microbial communities from UC Gill Tract Community Farm, Albany, California, United States - DLSLT.R2 | ecosystem: Host-associated > Plants > Phyllosphere > Unclassified | place: USA... | reverse complement strand
TAACAGGAACACTAGCATGTAGTCACGCAACTAGGCTGTACCTCAATTTGATGCCTTCCTTAATCTTTTATCAGATTCTATGATAATCGCTGTCTGATTTGCTCTTAAGGCCTATTTGCGTTATTATTCAATGCTTGTATCTATTTAATTTATAGATACATATAAATTTAACGTTTCCAAATAGTGCTATTAGTTTAGAAAATAACACCCGGCATTGCTTCACTATAGCTGTAATTTTGACTGATCAGTCCATCGGGCAATTACTGGTCATTTTAAGTGGACGGATCAATTACAATGAAGAAAATATTAATAATCATGTCGGTAATAGCTTCGGCAATTGGCGAGAGTTCACTTGCTCAATCAAATAATAGCTCCATAAATTCGGTTTCAAAAGGATTTTTATGGGGTATAGGTACTGCTGCTTATCAGGTTGAAGGTGCTTATAAAGAAGATGGAAAAGGGGAAAGTAATTGGGATTATTATGCCAATGAAGTAGGGCTTACAAAATATACTATAGGAGAAAAGCAGACAGGAAATATTGCTATCAATATGTATGACAGGAAACAATACCTGCAAGACATCAAATTAATGCAACAGCTTGGTGTCAATACATATCGTTTCTCTATTCCCTGGAGCCGCATCATTCCTCAAGGGATAGGTCGGGTAAATGAAAAGGCAGTAGCACATTATAAATTACTGATTAAGGATTTGAAAAATGCTGGAATTGAGCCATTTGTTACTATATATCATTTTGACATGCCACAAGCATTAGTTGTAAAAGGCGGATGGGCAAATCGAGCGTCCGTTGAATGGTACAGAGCCTATGCTCGTGTAATTTTTAAGGAATTTGGTGAAGAAGTCAAGCATTTTGCAACATTTAACGAAACAACAATCGAGTTTTTTGTAGCTGATTTTAACATCAATCCCGGACAGAGCAAGGAGTCCGTTAATGTTCGTTATGCGAAGGAAATCGATAAAGTTCACCACCAGCTGCTAGCTAGTGCTACTGCCATAAAAGATTATCATCAGTTAAATCTTGGCGGAAAAATTGGTATTACATTTAATCTCGCACCTTGTATACCCTTTGATCCCGCAAATCCGAAAGATGTAGCTGCAGTACAAATCGAAGATCAACTCCTAAATCAGATCGTTTTGAATCCCACCTTCAATGGAAGTTATCCGTCACAAGCTCTTGCAATGATACAGGAATATAATCCGGCATTTCAGCCATCCGTTGCTGATCTTAATTTGATGTTGGAAAATAAACCCGATTTTCTAGGTGTGAATTTTTATGCTCCTGCTCAGGTAAAACACGATGATAAGGCAGCGATGGGAGTTTCCTGGCTGGGAAATAATACAGATCAGGTAAAAATGAGTAATGGCCCGGTTCGTCCGGATTATCTATACGAACTATTAACGCGTTTGAAAAACGATTATGGGAATCCTGAAATCTACATTACCGAAAATGGCGCAAGTTTTCAGAATGGTGAGGACACCGTAATTAATGACCAGGTAAATGATGATTTACGTTCTGCATATGTTAAAGATCATATTGCAGCGGCTTTAAAGGCCAAAAGCGAGGGATCAAATCTTAATGGATACTTTGTATGGAGCGGATGGGACAATTTTGAGTGGACATTTGGATATTCTATCCGATTCGGAATTATTTATGTTGATTATGAAACCCAAAAACGCACACCAAAGAAAAGTTTTTATACCTATAGGGATATTATAAAACAACAAACGAAGTAATGCAGAGATTCAGTATTATTTCTAAATAGTACCAGTAAGTTAGATAATAGTGTTAGTCTTTGAACTGTACTGCTGGTAATTTTGTAAGAAAAATTATGAAAGCTATTGTCTTAAATGAATTTGGTGGTGTTGATCAGTTGTTAATGACAGAAGTACCTGTCCCTATTATTAGTGATGATGAGGTATTAGTTGAAGTTAAGGCAATCAGCATTAATCCTGTTGATGTAAGAACAAGACAGGGAAGTGCGATGGCTGATCATTTAAAGAATAACCATCCTTTAATATTAGGATGGGATATATCTGGTGTCATCAAAGAAACAGGAAAAAATGTTTCCAGATTTAGTAAAGGTGATGAAGTTTTTGGCCTGGTCAACTTTTTAGGACATGGACAGGGTTATGCAGAGTATGTAGCTGCTCCTGAAGCCCATCTGGCAAGAAAACCAACCAACATCAGTCATGAACAGGCAGCAGCTGCGACTTTATCTGCACTGACTGCATGGCAACTTCTAAACAATTATGCGAAGTTAAAGGCAGGGGAAAGCATTTTGATATTGGCTGCTTCTGGTGGTGTAGGTCACTTTGCCGTACAGATGGCAAGCTATGTGGGAGCTTCCGTCATTGGCGTTTCATCAGCAAAGAATAGAGAATTTGTACTTGGCCTTGGTGCTGACGAACACATTGCTTACGATGAAAAAGAATTTAAAGATATTATTTCAGAGGTAGATGTTGTACTGGATGCTTTCTCCGGTGATAGCTTGTTTAAGTCATTACAAGTAGTTAAACAGAAGGGCATAATTCTTAGTTTATTACCTTTCATCAGCGAAGAGGTTTTACAAAAAGCAAAATTAAAAGAAGTTGATGTTCATTATGAACTGGTTCATTCCAGTGGAGCGGATATGGATATTATTGCAGGGCTATTGGCAAAGGGAGCTATAAAACCATATGTTTCGGAATTGTTCCCTTTTGAAGAGATGGCAAAAGCGCATTTGTGTATGGAATCTAACAGAACGGTAGGAAAGATAATTGTGCAGGTTTCCAAATAATACCAGCTAACTGTATAAATACACCACTCCATAAAACGATGCAGAGGTAACTTTACAGAAAAATAGAAACATGAAAATTATAAGCATTTTGACAGGCATTGGTTACCTGTTTTTAATTCCTCTGGCTGGAAATGGTCAGGCCACTAAACCCATACTTTCTACTACCGAAAAAGTTACAGTAACTGGTGGTAAAATTGTAAATAAGCAGTATCTCTCTGCTGCCGAAAAGAAAAAGCCATATGCAAAATATTTTTATATGCCAATGGCACCTGTTGATCCGGCTATGGTGGATAGCGTGGGTAAAGGGCCTATTGATCCTTCAAGGGCGTTAAATTTCGAGCACTTAAATGATCTTTTAAAACCAGGCTATCTTGCTTCTGAAATCGGATACTGTACTTTATCTGATGGAACCGGATATGTTTCTTCCATTGTAAAAATGCCGGGAGTGACACCAGAAATGTTTGATTGGTGGTTTACCTGGCACCAACTAGATCCTCTTCGATATAAAATATGGGATCATTATGTTCATTATGATGTGTATGTTAATGATACGGCTAAAAAGCAGCTTTTATCCAAAAAGATTCCCTTGCACGAGAAGAACTGGGATATCACCCATCATGCCAACGAAGACCTAGGAATGGGTGCAATGGAAATACCAATAAGTTTCGTCTCACCAGAGAAATTTGGGTTTGATATGAACGTGTTTCCGGTACCCAATGAAGGTACAGCGGTTTGTGCAGTTGGAGGCTCTAAAATGGTACATATTGCAAGGCGTGTCGATGGAGGTATTGAATTGCGTACCCGCTTTTGGTTCCCAGCACAGGCAAATGTTCCTCTGGCATTACTTAAAGGTTTAAATTACCACGCTTTAGAAGAGTATACGAATCTGGCAAAGATCCTTCCCATGCTGTATGCGGAATATGGACCAAAAAAATAAATATCAGCATAAATGATTTTTAGTCTCAGAGTCTGAGTTTTAAAAAAGGGTAGCGGCTAACCTTCTGCTACTTTTTTTTAAAGTCTTCGGGGGACAAGCCTGCTTGTTTCCTAAAGAACCTGCTAAAGTAAGAATGGTCTTCGAAATTCAGATAGTAAGAAATTTCTTTGATGGTAAGCTCTCCTGTTGTTAGTTTCCTTTTTGCTTCCAGGATCAGCCTAGCGTGAATCAATTGTGTAATGGTCTTACCCATCTTTTCCTGGAGTATCTGGTTGAGTCTTTTTTCACTTATTCCAATTTGATCAGCATAGAAAAAAGCTTTACGTTCCGGAATATAATATCGGTCTAGCAGCATGCAGAACTCATACACTCTTTTTTGATTAACGTCCTGGTTCAAAAAAGCACTTTGGTTGATTCTGATCAAATGCAATAAAAACACCTTTAATAGGGCTTTAAGAACGAGATAGGTGCCTAATGGACTTTTGAGCTCATAAGCCATCAGGGCATAAAGATGCTGGAAATTCTCTTGTGTATCGGTATCGATAGTTAGCAGGGAGTGCTGCCCTTGAAGATTGAAGAGGTTAAAAACATCAAGAGCATATTCTTTATCATCTTCCTCGAGGTACTCCCGCTTAAAAGCGATTAAATAACCTTCCTTATTTGCCAGGGAGATGTCCAATGCCCTGAAAGGTGGGATGAGGTAAATAGAGGAGGTAGCTTGATCAAGCTGCGAGTCATGATCATCAGGATGCCAAAACCAGATCATCTCAAAGAATTCGTCACGCTCAACGCTTTTCAGGTAACTATCAGGGCACTCGTTAAGCTTATATAATAAAAATTTAGAATTGTCTATATGGTGCGTGAATTTGATGGTGACGTCTTTACTCATGGCAACAGAACGGACATTTAATAACAAGATTCAAAAATAGAATAAACATAATTTAAAGCTGTAAGCTATGAATAATTTATCGAAAATTGGCATTTTTACCTTGCTGCTCATCAGTAGCCTTACCATAATGGTAGGCACTGTAATAGCTCCTTCTTTAACCGAAATTTCTAAACACCTCGGCTTTGAAGATAACCCCGGCTGGTTGATAACGCTTCCTTCATTAGGTGTGGTATTATTTGCGCCGTTGATGGGCTGGCTCATTGATCGCAAAGGAGCATATACTATGATTTGCTGGGGGCTTATTCCTTATGCACTGTTTGGAGTGGCCGGAGCCGTGCTGCACGCTCCTTATTTGGTTATCGCAGACAGGATACTTTTAGGCGCTGCTACTGCTGCAATACAAACTGCTGGTACAACGCTTATAGCCGATCTCTTTGATGGTGAAAAACGAATGAAAATGATAGCCTGGCAGGGTATGTCTATAGAATTAGGTGGGGTAGTATTTTTGAGTATTGGGGGACTGCTGGGAGAACAAGGATGGTACTTCCCATTCTTTATTTATCTGATTGCGCTAATTTGCTTTATACTGGTTTTGGTGTCGATACCTAAATTGATCAAAGCGAATGTCAACATCGAAATATCTAAATCAAAGAAAGTATCTAAAGGTCTAATTACTATAGTTTGTAGTGCAGTGTTTGCTATGATATTGTTCTTCACGGCTTTTACGGTGCTACCAATTTATTTAACAGGGATATTTCAGTTTTCTGAATCCCAGACAGGTTACTTTATGGCTTTTATATCGCTGGTTGCCGTTGCTGCAGCAAGCCAAATGCCTAAAATAGCGGAACGCCTTGGCAATCTGAATACGGTAGCGTTGGGGTTTTTATTTTTTATGCTTGGCCTGCTCTTATTTTCACTAAGCAGCGTGGTCATTTTGCTGATCGTAGGAGCAATAGCCATGGGAATTGGTTTTGGATTTACCGTTCCTTTGTTAAACCATATGACTGTTGAAGAAAGCGATACTTCAAACCGAGGGAGTTATTTAGGTTATTTTTCAATAGGGATATTTGGGGGACAATTTTTATCTTCTTTCATCATCCTGCTATCCTCTGACAGTAAAACCTTATTCATGATTGCTGCACTATTTGCAACCATTGTAGCAATTGTAATTATATTAATAGCACTGATGAGCAAGCAGGGGAAACATAAATCAATGACAAATTGATTAGTTGCAATACCGAGGGATTACAAGAAGCTGTTAATAAGCAAAAGTGGTGACCCATTATATCAGGAAACCCTCCTTTTTCAATAATCTATCTTGAGCATAAACCGATGCCGTTAAACAAATAAAACCTATCCTCATTAATCCTAAAATATCTTTTCTCTTTTTGCCGATTATCATAAACCCATTCCATTAATCAAAATTATTTTTCTATTTTTGATAATGAGTTTTTGATAATAAAAATAACATGAAAATAGGCTACGCAAGAGTAAGTACTGCAGACCAAAATTTAGATCTTCAATTCAATGCGCTGACAGATTATGGATGCACGACAATATATCAGGAAAAGATTTCCGGCAAGAATACAGACAGACCCGAACTAAAAAATCTTTTGGCGACTCTTCGTAAGGGTGATCAGATAGTCGTTTGGAAATTGGATCGTCTTGGTCGTTCTCTTCGTGACCTGGTAGATCTGGTTGCTGTGTTCAATGAAAAAGGAGTTAATTTTGTTAGCCTACATGATCACATTGATACTACAACAGCTACAGGAAGATTTACATTTAATATTTTTGCCTCATTAGCAGAGTTTGAAAGGGAAATTATCCGGGAACGTACTAAAGCGGGCCTCGTTGCAGCAAGAGCTAGAGGTAAAAAGGGAGGCCGTCCTTCAGGCTTATCCCCTCAAAAGCTTCAGTTGGCAATGACTGCTTTGGATCTTCATGATACGGGGAAATATTCCATTTTGGAAATATCCAAAAGGCTACAAATACCCATCGCCACCTGCTATCGATACATTAAAATTGTAAAAGGGAGCAAGGTCTAAACACCTTCAAAAAAACAGGGAATAGTGAGAAAGCACGCTCTCTTACAATAGAAGCCCCTGTCAAGAGGCTTTGTCGGTTTGTTTGCAATACGAAACTCCTACGATCTTCTTACCTACCAATTGTCCTGATAGTGCTTAAGCTTCAATCAAGAACTGAGCCCGCCTTTTTGCCAAGCGCCTGTTATGCCTTGTTGTTTTGAAATCTTATTATCGTTTCCCCGACCATTATTGCTCCGTTTTTTGATTTCGTTGATTTTCTGATAGTCTGAATAGATCTTCCCTTGATTGTTGAATAGTTTCTTAATGATTTTTCCTGTTAATTCGCAAAGGATATCTTCGATAAGCTTGTCGAAGATTACAATCGCCTTGGTTAGGTCGTAGTTTTCAAAATGATTTTGATTTCTTAATAGCCTCAATCTGTCCATTTGCAAGTCGGGTCTTGAAATTTCATAAACATCAAATTTATGTTCAGAATCTTCTTGAACAACCTTATAATTTGATGGGTGAGCTCCAATTTTATTTCTCAAAATCAAAAGTTCGTTTTGATTAAGTCTTTTTGCAAAGTCTATCTGTTTAGCTAGTTTAAAAACTTCCATCAAATTGTCAACTGCCAACTTTTGTTGATATACAGAATTTAGGAAACCATAAAGTCGCAAATATCTTTCACCAATGTCCTGATGTCTTGATGGACCTTGAAGGTCAAATTGTTTAAATGACTTTTTAGCTAGTTCTGTATCGTCTATAATGTAATAAGAATTCAATATTATATTCCACCCAAATTCCTTTTCCAGGCCATAGAATTTTTTCACATCATCACGAAACGTCGTTTTACACTTTTCCCCATCCCAACGAATGGAAAAATTGCTTAGGATTTCCTTTTGAAGGTCATTATATTTTTCTATCGTTGTCGTCATTTTACATTAATTGTAAACTGCAAATTATCAAAAAAACGGTGGAATCCTGAGAAACTTGCTTCACTCTACAAAATAACCAGGGTTTAATGATAGACTAAGTAATACAATACTAATGGCCTGCTTGTAACTCTATGTCTTGGCTACTAAGCTTATAAAAACAGAAAGCGGAAACAATCATACTGATCATCCCGCTTTCATATTAACGCTCTCTATTAAGTTACGGCTAATTGCAGATTTTATTATACGAACCTTATAATTTCATCTTCTGTATCCTTACCGCATTGAGTATCGCCAAAAGCGCGACTCCAACATCTGCAATTACCGCTTCCCAAAGGTTCGCAATCCCTCCTGCTCCAAGGATCAAGACAATAACTTTGACAACCATTGCAATGGTTATATTCTGCCAGACTATCTGGCTCGTAATCTTACCAATTTTAATAGCCGTTGTGATCTTTGAAGGCTGATCATTTTGAATTACAATATCCGCAGTTTCAATGGTAGCATCGCTTCCAAGACCGCCCATCGCAATTCCTGCATCTGCCAAAGCTACTACCGGGGCATCATTAACCCCGTCACCCACAAAAGCGATCCTGTTACCTGCATCTTTAAGCCCCTGTACTTTTTCAACTTTCCCCTCTGGCAATAGATCTCCGAAAGCCTCATCAATGCCAAGGGTCTTAGCCACTTTATCCACGACCGCCTGCTTATCTCCAGACAACATTACCGTCTGGATCTTAAGATCATGCATCTGCTGGATGGCCTGTTTTGCATCTTCTTTTATTTCGTCAGCAATAGTGATGTAACCTGCATATTTATCATTAATCGCAATTACAACTATGGTATCTACTAGTGCATCTATTTCTGCAGGATAAGAGATATTAAATTTCTTAAGCAGTTTTGCATTACCTGCAAGGATTACTTTTCCTTCTACAGTTCCTTTTAAACCATGCCCTGATATTTCCTCTACATTTTCGGCTTTCAAACCTGCAGCTTTATCGGCAGCATATTCTACGATAGCCTTGGCAATAGGGTGGGTGGAATTGATTTCAATTGCAGAGGCAGCCCTGATTAGTTCATTTTGATCAATATCCCCGGTAACAATTTCCTGTACTTTAAATACCCCTTTAGTCAAAGTTCCGGTCTTGTCCATGATTACGGTATTGATTTTGGTCATTACATCCAAAAAGTTAGACCCTTTAAATAGTATTCCATTTCTTGATGCAAGGCCAATACCGCCAAAGTATCCCAGCGGTATAGATACCACAAGCGCACAAGGGCAGCTGATTACCAAGAAAACCAGCGCCCGGTAAAACCACTGTTGAAAGTTGTAAGTGTCCACAAAAAAATATGGTGCAAAGCAAACCAGCAGTGCCAGTGCAAACACAATGGGTGTATAGATCTTTGCAAACCGGCTAATAAATAACTGTGTCTGAGACTTCCTTGCTGTTGCATCCTGTACCATTTCAAGTATCTTACTCAGCTTGCTATCTTTAAATAAGGATTTGACTTGTATCTGAGATACTTTATCTAGGTTGATCATTCCGGCAAGTACCTGTTCCCCTTTTCGCTTGGTGTCAGGTTTACTTTCCCCGGTCAGCGCCGCAGTATTGAAGATTGCCGACTCAGAATCAAGAATGCCATCCAGAGCTACCTTTTCTCCGGACTTCACCTGGATCAGCTCATCTAAAACAATTTTTTTAGGATCGACAACAACCGGGCTGCCGTTCCTGAGTACAGTAACCTGGTCTGGGCGAATGTCCAGCAGGGCCTTAATGCTTTTTTTGGCTTTATTGACAGCTGCATCCTGGAACCACTCTCCGATTGAATAGAAGACCATTACGGCTACCCCCTCACTATAAGAGCCAATACTGAATGCACCAATGGTGGCTACGCTCATTAAAAAGAATTCATTAAAGAAATCAAAATGTCTGGCTTTACGAAACGCCATGCCCAGTACATTATACCCTGCCAGTAAAAAAGCAATGGCATAAATAATCAGGTTCAAAGGAAACGCTAGCTGGAACTTAAATCCAAATTCCAGGGTTAGCATCACTACTAAAATAAGCAAGGCAGTGAGTAGCGGCCAGTGGCTAAGAATGGTTTCTTCTTCCTGATTCTTGTTTAAATCCAGCACCTCATCATCTTCCTCTTCCTCCTCACTAAATGGATGCACTTCCTTGCTGCTTTTTAACAGGGGATCCATATTTTCTTCTGTTTCTACAATTTTATTTTCCAGGTTATTGATATCTTTCATTTTATTAGTCTTTTAATTCAGTAAACCATTCTTCTGCAATTTCCTTTTGCAGCGCGTCATTTGAATTAATCCATTATTTCGTACCAAGCTGTAAAAGTTAATGCCATCAAGCTAAATCCGAACTAGCTATACTTTGTCTTAAGCAACCATTTCGGACCATTAGAAGCTTGTCTTTCAAAGTCGAATTTTTACACCACCATTTATCACAAAGCCATCTAAAGGCGCATAAATATCCCGGAAAACAGGATTGGAAATACTGCCTGTATAAATAGTATCAAACTTTGTTTGACGGGTATCAGTTATATTTTCAAAGTTAATGAATACCGAAAACCGCTCCCATATCTTTTCGGCCATTAGCCCTGCTGTCCAGTAGCTTTTGCCTCTAACTCCATCATTTAGCTGCTGCGAACCAAAGTAGTAAGCCTCTGCACCAATTTTCCATTTGTCCTCTACCTCATACATCAACACATTATTGAGCCGATGGCGAGATACCAGAGGATAAGTTGTATTAACATCATTGGTATTTTGGGTTACATCTGCAAGGGTATAACCCAAGAATAATTTAAAATCGCTGTAGGTTAACTTCACATTTGTTTCGATGCCTTTAGTATTTAGATTCCCCAAGGGCTGCTGATATTGTAAATTAGCATTGGTTAATGCAGTAAGCAGGATAGGATTATCTATTCTTGTATAAAAAAACAACTGGTTCACACTTAATCCAACCTGACCATCAAACATTGAAGTACGATAGTTGATGTCATAATTGGCACCATATGACCGCTCGGCCTTTGTGTTTGCTACATCTAACGGCAGTACATTCCGGAACTGAATGCGTTCGGCATCTTCTGTAAATA
>Ga0308164_10005170_pt1 | contig 10689 bp, 6 predicted proteins | sample PhyTR2_FD_201031 | JGI IMG/M metagenome (GOLD analysis project Ga0308164, IMG submission 201031) | Phyllosphere microbial communities from UC Gill Tract Community Farm, Albany, California, United States - DLSLT.R2 | ecosystem: Host-associated > Plants > Phyllosphere > Unclassified | place: USA... | reverse complement strand
TGCCGATTTCGGGTATCTTGTCACCCGCTAAAAGTGTCTCTACGTCCGCTTTCTCCGGCCCGCTTGCAGGCCAATCTTCCGGTCCCGCCGCCTTGCGCCGGCGTCCGGTTTCCGTTGTCACCCCTCGCTGCGTACTGCCGATCGCGATGGGCCAACCTGCCCGATCGTAGAGCTGAACGAATGATTTCCCGAAAAAACTATGTCTGATACCCCGAACAATACCGAAGTCGCTGTCACGCCAGACGTGGACGTGCTGGTCGCTGCCGACGCCGTCCCGGTCGTGCGCTTTGCCGATTTCGGCCTGGCGCCGGAAATCCTGCGCGCACTGACGGACCAGGGCTATGTGCACCCGACGCCGATCCAGGCCGAGGCCATTCCTGTCGTGCTGCAGGGCCGTGACGTCATGGGCGCGGCCCAGACCGGCACCGGCAAGACGGCCGGCTTTTCGCTGCCGATCATCCAGCTGCTGATGCAGCATGCCAACCCGAGCATGTCGCCGGCGCGCCACCCGGTGCGCGCGCTGATTCTCGTGCCGACCCGCGAACTGGCGGTGCAGGTGGCCGAAAACGTCAAGGCCTACGCCAAGCACACGCCGCTGCGCGCCACCGTCGTCTTCGGCGGCATGGACATGAAGCCGCAGACCGAAATCCTGCGCGGCGGCGTCGAGATCGTCATCGCCACGCCGGGCCGCCTGCTGGACCATATCGAGCAAAAGAACGTCAGCCTCGGCCAGGTGCAGATGCTGGTGATGGACGAAGCCGACCGCATGCTCGACATGGGCTTTTTGCCCGACCTGCAGCGCATCATCAACCTGCTGCCGAAGCAGCGCCAGAACCTGATGTTCTCGGCCACGTTCTCGCCCGAGATCAAGAAGCTGGCCAACACCTTCCTGAACAATCCGCTGACCATCGAAGTCGCGCGCAGCAATGCCACCGCCGACAAGGTCACGCAGATCGTCTACAAGGTCGAAGAAGGCCAGAAGAGCGATGTCGTCGAGCACCTGATCCGCTCGCGCAACCTCAAGCAGGTGATCATCTTCTCGAACACCAAGATCGGCGCCTCGCGCCTGTCGACGCACCTCGAAAAGCGCGGCATCAAGGCCTCGGCGATCCACGGCGACAAGACGCAGCAGGAACGCATGGCGGCCCTGGACGCGTTCAAGGATGGCGGTGTCGAAGTGCTGGTGGCGACCGACGTCGCCGCCCGCGGCCTGGACATCACCGACCTGCCGGCCGTGATCAACTACGACCTGCCGTACAACGCCGAAGACTACGTGCACCGGATCGGCCGCACGGGCCGCGCCGGCGCCTCGGGCGATGCGCTGTCGGTGTATTCGGAAAAAGACGAGCGCCTGCTGCTCGACATCGAAAAGCTGATCAAGCAGACGATCACGCGCGGCACGCTCGACGGGTTCGTCGCGCCGGCCAGCCGTGGGCGTGATGCGGCTGGCGGTCGTGACACTGGCCGCGATTCTGCTCGTCCGCCGCGCGACGCCAGCCGCGAATTCGTGCGCGATGGCAGCCGTGACGCGGCAGCACCACGCGATACCGAACGCGGCCCGCGCCGCGACGCCGAAGCCGGCCGTGGCGCGCCGCGCACGCCGCGCACCGGACCAGGCCCGGGTTCGCGCCGCGAGCGCGTCGACCCGTGGTTCCTCAAGCCCTACGAGCCAACCAGCAGCCCGCGCAAGGATCCCGATCCGGTCAACGCACCGGCCAAGCCGGGCAAGCAGAAGCTGGCGTTCCTGCTCGGCGGCGGGCCGAAGTAATCGTTGGTTCGCACGGACGGGTTTCCCGTCCACGCGTTCAACGAACATGACATGAATCTGAACGCGTGGACGGCATAGCCGTCCACGCGTTCAAACCAGCCTCAGGGCGCGCGCTTTAACGCCGCCTTGATCCGGTCCAGCAAGTCCTGATGCTGGTACGGCTTGGCCAGCACGTTCAGGCCGTCGCTGCGCAGGTCGGAGCCTGGCAGTTGTTCCATATAGCCGGTCGTGACCAGCACCGGCATCTCGGGCAGCCGGGCGTGCACGCGCTCGATCAATTCCAGTCCGTTCATTCCCCCCGGCATGATCACATCCGTGAACAGCAGATCAAACTCCTGGTCGGCATCGAGGATCTCGAGCGCGCGCTCGCCGCTGTGCGCGGCCACCACGTCATACTCCGCCATCTGCAGCATCGCCTCGGCCAGTTCGCGCACGTCGACATTGTCTTCGACCACCAGGATGCGGCAGCGTCGCTTGCCATCGGCGCCCGGCCCCTGCGCTGGTGCGCCCGCATCCGCATCTCCCTCGGCCTGATCGGCCACGCGGAAGATCATGCGCACCTGCGTGCCGCGCCCCGGTTCGCTATCGATGTCCAGGCGCCCATGCGACTGCTGCACGAAGCCGTGCACCATCGCCAGGCCCAGGCCCGTGCCCGGGCCCTTGGTGGTGAAGAAGGGCTCGGTCGCGCGGCGCCGCACGTCGGGCGTCATGCCCTGGCCTTCGTCGACCACGCAGATGCAGACATAGTCGCCGGCGCGCAGGCCCAGCTGGCGGCGCCGTTCTTCGGACAGCACGGTGGTGCCAACCTTCACGCCGCCGCCACCCGGCATCGCATCGCGCGCATTGAGCACCACGTTGAGCAGCGCCATTTCGAGGTAGGTCGGATCGATCGTGCAGGCCGGCAAGCCCGGCTTGAGGTCGAGCTGCAGGTTGATCTTGTCGCCCAGCGTGCGCACCAGCATGTCGGAAAACTCGACCACCAGGCTATTGAGGCTCAGGCGCTTCGGTTCGAGCCGCTGCTTGCGTGCAAAGGTCAGCAGTTGCTGGGTGAGCTTGGCCGCCTGCATCGTCGCGCGCTGGGCGCGGCGGATCGGCTCGAGCGCCTTGTGCTGGCGCTCGGTGCCCAGCAGCGCCACGTCCAGGTTGCCGTTGATGACTTGCAGCAGGTTATTGAAATCGTGCGCCATGCCGGCCGACAGCTGGCCGATCGCTTCCATCTTCTGCGCCTGCAGGAACGATTCCTGGGTCGTACGGCGCTCGGTGATGTCCATCTGCGAGGCGAAGAAAAACAGCAGCTGTCCTTCCTTGTCGAAGATCGGACCGAAGAACAGCGCATTCCAGAACGGCGTACCGTCGGCCTTGTAGTTCAGCAGGTCGACCGCCACCGCGCGCGCCTCAGCGACGGCCTGGCGCAGCTCGGCCACGGTGTTGCGGTCGGTGTCGGGGCCCTGCAGGAAGCGGCAGTTGCGCCCGAGGATGTCTTCCTGCGTATAGCCGGTCAGGTCTTCGAACGCGCCGTTGGCGAACACGATCGGGTTGTCGGGCTGGCGCGGGTCGGTGATCAGCATCGGCATGCGGGTCATTTCCACGGCCGCGAAGAAGATGTTGCCGCGCTCGTCCAGGCCGCCATGCTCGATATAGCTGGCCTGCCAGTGATTCACACCGGGATTGTCCTCGGGCGGGCCCATCGGGTTGACGGCATTGCCCTCGACCTGGCCGGCGGCCGGTACGCCGCGGCTCTGGCCGCCTCCTTGCACATCGAGGTCTTTCTTGAGCGTGTCGTCCTTCGGTGGTCCGAGTACCATGCGTTTCCTTGAGCGTGGGAGGCCGGGATGCTGAAGACGCATCTCGGGGTATGGCAATTAATATAACTGTCGGATAGCGGGGGATTCAGTTCGTGAGCGCACAAAAGCGCGCATGCGGGCTCGTTGTGCGGTACGAATTCAGGTGTGCGGCGCCAGAACGCATTCAACCGCCGCGTGGCAGCGGTGGCCACGCGGCTTGCCCGGCAACGTCACGTCGGCCGGGCGCCAGCCAGGATCAGGGCGTCACCTGCGCCGGGGCGGCCTCGTTACCCGCCTGGCTGAACGTCATCTCGCTGATGCCGATCCCCAGCAGGCGCGCATCGCCCGGGCTACCGGCCGCAGCAGGCGAGCTTGGTTTGGGCACCTCGATCACCAGGCTGCGGGCGGTGCCGTCGGTATTGAAAGTCAGGCTGATCGGCTGGAGGTGCCAATCCAGTTTGAACTCTTTGGACACATTGCCGGCCTGGATCTTGAAAGGCAGGCCGGCATTCTCGCCATACGCACGGGCTTGCAGCACCAGGCCGAAGTTGCGGGGCAGGGGCTGCGCGAAGTGGAATACGACACGCTTGGCATCGGACCAGCGGCCCCATGGCTCCACAGCCGACAAGCCTTCCACGCCGGTCAGGAACGCCGGATCGAGCGCCTTGGACAATGCCACCTTCGCAAACGATGGCATGGGGTCCGGCAGGCGTAGCAGGACAAAATCTTCAGCCTGGTGCACCACCTTCGCAGCGCCGGCAATGTCGCGCTTGTCCATCACCAACAGCCATTTCTGTTCGACCGGTATCTGGTACTCGGCCAGCGGTGCGTTGTCACGCAGTTCGACGCCGACCGTGTCGGGATGGTCAACGTGGAATTGCACGCGCATGACCTGCGTCATCTCGTTGCCGACGATCATGATCTTGTCCCGTTCGGCCACAGGAACATGTTCAAGGATGACCTTGGCGGCGCGGTCGCCGTGGCCGGCCGGCCGATGCGCCTGCGTGAAATCCCAGGCCCGCTCCTGGGCTGCCAGCATCGACAGCGGCAGCGCCGTGAACAGGAACAGCCGGCCGGCATGCCAGCGTTGTGTCGCCCAGATGGCCAGCAACGCCAGTTGCAGCGCCAGCATCAGGTGCCCGGAGGTCTGGCGCATGCCGATCGAGGCCACATCGGGGCCGTCCACCATTTGTGGGGCATAGCCAGGCAGCGTGTACCAGGCCAGCACGGCGACGATGGCGACCAGCGCGGCAATCGTCCAGCGCAGGCGTGGGGCCAGGTCACGCGCCTTGTGCAGGCCTGCCGCCGCCACGATCCACACCATCGGGAAGATGAAGTTGTAGTAGCGCATGTGCAGGCGGACACCTTCGTTGCTGTCCGCACGCGCCAGCGTGGCCGTGTACAGGACCGTCATGCCAACGGCAGCGCCCAGCATCAGGAAGACATACACGCGCAGCAGATTGGTGGGTGCGCCGCGCTCGCGCAAGCCGGTGACCAGGCCGTGCAGCAGAATGGCGAGCGGCACGCCAAGGAGGATGGCCAGCGCCGCCAGGTGGCCGCGGCCGCTGATGAAGGCAGGCGCCAGCAATGCCAGGCGCGCCGATGAATTATCGGCATTTGCGGCGCCCTGGTAGAACGGGCCCAGCAGACTCAGGCCGGCTTCCCCGGCAAGCACGAAGCCCAGGCCGAACTTGACGCCCACTGTCACCACGCCCGCGATGACGGCGGCAATGACGCCACGGATGAACCATGCACCGCCGGCATTCCAGCTCGCAAAGACCAGATACAGGCACAGGGCCGGGATCAAAAACAGGGCATGGACCTTGACCAGGCTCATCGCGCCCAGCACCACGCCCGTGACGAGGGCAATGCGCGTCAACGACCACTCGGTCCGGGTCAGCACGATCCAGCTCAGGACGCAAAAGCCGAAGTAATACGTCGTCTCGGGCATGAAGTAGGCGGTGTACAGATTCAGCGGCGCTGCCATGGACAGCAGTGCGACCGCCAGGGCGTAGCCGTGTTCCATGTAGCGGCGCGCGATCAGGTACAGGAACGGCACGGCGCCCAGGTAGAACGCCAGATTGCCGACGCGGACGCAGTCGAGGAATCCGGTGCCGCAACTGCTGCTGGCGCCAAATATCCACAAGTACAGGTAGGAGGGCAGCAGCGACTCGGCCAGCGGCGTCAGGCGCGCCATCTTGCTGTAATACCACTCGTCGGCGAAGACGGTCGGCTGGAGACCGTGGTTGCGCAGGTACAGGTAGGCCGCGCAGAAAGCCAGGACAATGCCGAAGGCGGCGTGCCAGATGCCGCGGTGTCGGTCAAACGTGGAAGTGGTCATGATTTCCCGGTCAATTGAATGTTGTTATGGGTAGTGCGGGTGACACGGTGTCGGGTCAGGCAGGCGGTTCCGGCGGCGTCGTTGCTGTTCCGATAGCGATCTCGGCAATCCCGATGCCCAGCTTACGGTCATCCGGCCATTCGCCCAGCGTGCGCGGCGCGGTGGGGTGCGGGACGTCGATGCTCAGGCTGCGCTGGTTGCCATCGGTCGCAAAGCGCAGGCGCACTTCCTGGAAGCTGCCGGCAATGCGAAACTGCGCGCTCGCCGCGCCAACGCGCATCGCAAACGGCGCTGTGGTGTTGGCGGCATAGGCGCGCGCCTTGATGACGATATCGACCTGCGCTGGCAGCGGCTGCGCAAAATGCAGCACCACGCGCTTGCCATCGGACCAGCGCCCCCACGGTTCCGACACCGATAATCCTTCGGCGCGCACGATCGGGTTGGCGCCGCCATAAGCGTCGGTCAGTCGCGCCACGGCCAGCAGGCGCAGGCCGGAGTCGATGTTCAGCAGTGCGTAGTCCTGCCCCTGCAGCACCGGGGTCAAGCCGGCGGGCAGCGCATGCGGGCCCATGACCAGCAGCCAGCGCTGGCGTGCCGGCAACTGGTAGCGTTCGATCGGTGCGCCGGCAGGCAGCTCGAGCATGCCGATGTCGCGCGCGTCGATGTGGAACTGCGCGCGCATGATATCGACCACTTCGGTACCCGCCACCGTGATCAGGTGCCGCTCATTCTTCGGCACATGGTCGCGCGCGGCCTTGCCGGCGCGGTCAGCGGTCCAGTCGTTGACCACCTGGCTCAGGTAGGTAGTGGTGACCATGCCGCCCAGGATGAGCGTGAGGGGCATCGAGACGAACAGGAACAGCGGCGCGGCAGCGCGCTGGCCGCGTGCCCACAGGCCAATGACAACGAGCGCCAGCGCGGCGACAGTCCAGCCGCTCCAGGCGCGCAGGTCGATCGATGCGATTTCGGGACCGTCGACCGAATTGAGCACGTAGCGCGGCACCATGACCACGGCCGCCACGACGGCAGCGCCAACCAGCATCGCGACGACCATGCGCAGGCGGGGCGCGCTGCGGCCGTGATGGGCGGTGGCAGCGGCCACCGCCAGCAGCAGCGGGAACGTGAAGCTGTAGTAGCGCAGATGCAGCCGCAGCACTTCGTGCGGCCCGACGCCTGCAATCGAGGCGGTATAGGCCACCGTCATGCCGGCGGCCGAGCCGAGCGTGAGGATCGTGTACAGGGCCAGGCGGCTGAACGGCGCACCGGCATCCCGGCGCAGCGCAGGACTGACCACGGCCAGCAGCAATGCCGCCATCGGCAGCGGCATCAGGAGCGCCAGCACCATCAGGTGCGCGCGGCCATTGATGAACAGCGGGCGCAGCAGATCCAGGGGTGAGCTGCCGGTGCCCGAGGCCGCAGCTGTTGCATAGAAGTTGCCGACCAGGGCCAGGCCCGGATGCCCTGCCAGCAGGTAGCCCAGGCCCAGCCGGACGCTCAGGGTCACTGCTGCCAGCACGAGCGCGGCGCTGACGCCGGTACGGAGCCAGCGGCTGTCGGGCGCACGCAGCCAGGTGGCGCCGACCATGAACAGGCACAGGGCTGGCAACAGGAACAGTGCATGCACTTTTACCAGGCTCATCATGCCAAGTACGATGCCCGCCACCAGCGCCAGGCGGGACGGCGCCCAGGCGGTGCGCGTCAGCAGCAACCAGCTCAGCAGCGCGAAACCGAAGTAATAGCTGGACTCCGGCATGAAGAAGGCCGTGTACAGATTGACCGGGGCAAGCAGGCTGAGCAGGGTTATCGCGACGGCAGCCACGGGCGCGGTGACCTGGCGCGCGACCAGGTAGATGAACGGGCCGGCGCCGACGAACAGCACGGCGTTGCCAATGCGGACGCAGTCGAGAAAGCCGGCGCCGCACGCGCTGCTCGCGCCGAACAGCCACAGGTAGAGATAGGACGGGACCAGCGCCTCGCCCAGCGGCTGCAGGCGCGCCATCTGGCTGTAATACAGCTCGTCGGCGAAGATCGCCGGGTTCAGGCCGAGATTGCGGTACAGCAGCCACGCGAACACGGCGCCCAGTACGGCAACCAGTGCCGCCCAGGCACGCGCAGAAGTGGTGCGGGGCTTGCCGGTATGCCGGATCATGAGGCGCGAAAAATCCAGAACCGGCCAAGCAGATAGCCATTGACCGCCACCAGCGGCAGCGACACGATCTTGCCCGCCATCGGGCTGTCGAACATGGCCACGGCCAGCGCGACGCAGCCGAGCGTCAGGCAGTAATTCAGGCCCACCACGCACATATAGCGCGCGAAGCTCGCCTTGGTGGCGGCCTGCGAGAACGTGACCTTGCTATGAAAAGCGTAGTTCACCAACAGGCCCGCGATGAAACCCGCGCTGGCTGCGCCTGCCGGGTGCACGCCGTTGGTCATCAACAGGTGCATCAGGCCGACGTCGATGGCCGCGCACAGCAGGCCTCCCGCGACGTAGATGATGAACTGGCGCAGGCGCGCCGATTCAACCATTGCTGCGGCGCCGGAACAGCGTCTTCTTGTGCAGCGGGCGCGTCGGCACCGACGCGATGTCGTAGTTCAGGAACCCCAGGATGAACTGCACGCCCATGATCACGGGCAGGGCGGCGAGCATCACGGTGCCGGCCGGCGTTGCGACGTCGCTCTGGGCCGAGGCGATCCAGTGGATGATGCCAAAGACCGTACCGAACATGCTCAGGGCCACGCCGATCGGCAGTTCGAGCGACGCCACCGACAGGTTGCGCAGGTAGTAGTTGTAGAACAGGCGCTTGAAGAAGTTGCGCACGTTCTTGGCCGCGAACTCGGTGATCACTTGCGAGACCTTCAGGTTGCTCACCTCGTCGCCGTAGACTGCGTCCATCGGCACGTCGACCGCCACCGCGCCCAGCGTATTCAGGCGAAACAGCATGTCGCTTTCAAAGAAGTAGCGCTTGCTGATTTTCGCGAACGGCAGGTAGCGCGCCGCATCGGCATGGATCGCGGTGTAGCCGTTGGTCGGGTCGAACAGGTGCCAGTAGCCCGACGAGAGCTTGGTCATGAACGAGAGCATCGCGTTGCCGAACAGGCGGATCGGCGGCATCGCGCCGATGCGCTCCAGGTCGAAGAAGCGGTTGCCCTTGGTGTAGTCGGCTTCGCCGGCCAGGATCGGCGCGACGAACATCGGGATCAGCGACGCGTCCATCTGGCCGTCGCCATCGAGCTTGACGATGACGGTGGCGCCATCAAGAATCGCGGCGCGGTAGCCGGTCATGACGGCGCCGCCCACGCCCTGGTTCTCGGTGTGGGTCAGCACGGTCACGCGCGGGTCGTGGCAGTGCGCGGTGACGAACGCGCCGCTGCCGTCGGGGCAGCGGTCGTCGACGACGTAGACGCGCGACACTTCAGGGCCGATGCCGGCGATGACGCCGATGATGTGACGCGTGACGCGGTAGCTCGGGATCACGACTGCGATCTGCGCCGCCGCGAGGGCGGGCAGCGGCGCTGCCGGGGCGGTAACGTTCATATCGTTCACGGGGGAATCGGTCAAGGAGTGCATTATCGGGTATTTATTGTTGAGTTGACTACTGGTTTGCTTCCCGGCAGGGTTGTATACCAGCGTTGACGCACCAGCGCATCGAGCGCCTGCTGCGCGCTGCCATCCCAGGTCAGCCACGGCATGCCGGTCGACGCCGGCGCCTTGCCCTCGCGGTGCAGCGCCAGCCAGGCCGTGATGGCGTCGGCCAGGTCGCTCGGGGCCAGGCCATCGAAGTACGACGCGTACTCGCCCGCCACTTCGCGGAACACCGGCAGGCTGCGCGCCAGGATCGGGATGCCATGCTGGGCCGCTTCGATCAGCGGCAGGCCGAAGCCTTCGCCTTCAGAGGCCGCCAGCAGGGCGGCGGAGCCGGCGTACAGCTTGAGCAGCATCTCGTCCGAGATGCCCGGCAGCCAGAACAGGCGCACCGATTTCTCGGGATGGGCCGCCATGCGTTCGCAGACCTTCTCGACCATCCAGCCCTGTTTGCCGACCACCACCAGGTTGACATCCACGCCGGCTTCCCACAGCAGCTCGAATGCGGCCAGCGCCTGGGCGTGGCCCTTGCGCGGTTCGACCGTGCCGACCATCAGGAAGCTCGGGCGCGCGGCCAGTTCGGCCAGCACGTGGTCCGCTTCCGGCGGCAGGCCGAAGCTCGGCGCGCTGGCGTCGATGTCGGCGCCAAGGTGGAAGTGGGCCAGCTTGAATGGCGTGGTGCGCGTCAGATTCTGGCTGGCGATCCAGCCGGCGAATTCGTCGGCCACGGCGCGCGAGATGCACAGCACGCCGTCGGCCACCTTGTGCACGGTGCGCAGGAAGTCGCCGAAATACTGCTCGGTCCCGAACGGGAAGACTTCGGGGCGCAGCATCGGCAGCACGTCGTAGATGACGAAGTACACCTCGACGCCGCGCATGCGCATGTCGAGCAGGCGTTCTTCGTTCTGCGAGGTGCCGTTGGTGAACAGGTCCAGGCCAAAGAAGATGTCGCCCGGGCGGATGTCGGCCGGCGCGTCCTCGAGCACCAGGTCGGTCTCGTCGACGACCTTCATGCCGAAGCTGCGCGCGTAGATATACGGCTGGTTGCCGCCGTGCGAGTACACCGGTTCGATGCGCAGGCCCGGCGGCGGATTGGCGATCATCGAGCGCAGGATGCTGCGCACCACGCGCTGGATGCCGGTGCGCAGGTCGGACTGCATCAGCGCCGAGACGTCCACCAGCAGCTGGCGCTGCGGCGTCGGCGCGCGGTTGA
>Ga0308164_10005166_pt1 | contig 10691 bp, 6 predicted proteins | sample PhyTR2_FD_201031 | JGI IMG/M metagenome (GOLD analysis project Ga0308164, IMG submission 201031) | Phyllosphere microbial communities from UC Gill Tract Community Farm, Albany, California, United States - DLSLT.R2 | ecosystem: Host-associated > Plants > Phyllosphere > Unclassified | place: USA... | reverse complement strand
TTTGCAACAGCGTCTTGCCGGTTAGGTCCTGCACGCTCACCTCGAAAGGCACGGTCCCGAAGGCCACGCGCAGGCTGCCGCTTGCAGGGTTGGGGTACAGCTGAAACAGCGCCAGGCTAGCCGCCGTTTGGGTGCTCAGCGCGCTGCTAGGGGTAAATACGCCATCGAGGTAGGTGAGGCGGCGCGTGAGCCACTCGGCCGGGTACGCCAGCTGCGCCGCCTGGTAGCGGTAGTTGCGCCAGGCCAGGTTTTCGCGCTCATAGATGTTGTTGGCCAGCAGGTAGTCGCTGTGCTCCTTCAGCCGGGCCAGGATACTGGTGGCCGTCAGGTGCGAGCTGCGCAGCTCGGCCCACCGCGTGGCCAGGGTAGCCCGGAAGCCCCCCGGCGCGTTATCCTTCAGCAGGCGGTCGTAGAAGCCATTGGTTAGCAAGTCGTTGGTGATGTTCACGTTCAATCCCTGCCAGTCGTTGCCCAGCACCCCATCGAGGTCCCAAGGCACGTAGTAGTAGGGCTCGTTGGGCTTGTACTTGGCGATGTAGAGGTTTTTACCCGTGTTATCAGTAGCGCGCAGCAGGTTCAGGAAAATGTAATAATCGACCGCGCTGGCCAGGTTGAACTTGCGCTGGTATTGGCTATAAAAGTCCGTATCGGGGCTGTTGACTACAAAATCCACGAAATCGTGCAGGTTATTCCAGTCGGTTTCTTCGGCCGGCTCCTTGTACTCGAAGCCGCCCCAGTCGGTGCTGGCATCATCGAAGGCCGGCACCCGCGCAAACGTGACGGCACCGCCCGAAGCGTCGGAACCCTTGTAGAGTTCGCCCATTATTTTGGCGGTATACTTCTTCAACTTCAGCTGTTTGCGGTCGATACGCTCCGTGAGGGCGTAAATGCCCTGGTAGCTGTCGTTGAGAAAAACCTCGGTATAGCTGAGGGCGATGCTGCCTTTGGCGTTGGGCTCCTGCGCCTGGTAGTAGAGCGGGCTCATGTCCTGCCATAGCTCGTGGGCCAGCTTCATGCGCAGGCGCAGCGGGTCGTTGTACATGGCTTGCAGGTTCCATTTATTGTCGGAGCGCATGCCGAGCATGGCCGCATCCTGCGACTTGGCCCCCGTGCTATCGGTCCATAAGCTCAACTCGTACGACTTCTTCGGGTAGGTTTGCGACCACCCCCCGCGCACCTCAATGCCCAGGCTCGCCTGCGCGGTCAGGCCCGTGGTGTCGGCTAGGGTCAGGGTAGCGTACACGCTCGGCGCGTCCACAATCCGGTGTCGGGTAGTAAGGTGCAGCACCGGCACCTGCGTAAAATAAACCGTGTAAGTACTCCCCTCGGCAGAAACCTGGTAGGCCGTTTGGCAGTTCACGGAGGCCACGGGGCGGCTTAGCGTGTAGCGCTGGCCGCCCGAAACTATGGTTTTCAACGTATCTACCTGGGCATTTACCTGGGCCAGTGGGGCGTTGATGAGCAGCAGCAGCTTCGCTTGGTCGCGGTGAAAAAACACGGGCTCGACCGTGAGGACGGTTTGCGCAGCTGCCGGGCCAGCACCTATAATCAAAGAAAGAACAAAGAGTACTTTTCTAGTATCAGGCTTCGTAAAAAGTGTTTTCATAAAAGGCAGAAAAAGGCAGGAAATGCAAATGGCGCTAGGAAACAAAATCCCACAATAATCGGCAATAATCCGCTAATTTGCTGTTTAAGAGCAGTATTCAGCCTTAAATATTCTTTAAAATTGCTTGACTAACAGACCGCTAAACTACCCAAAATAATTATTGACATACCAGGTTTTCAGCCTAACTTGTTGCACTATTTACAGATAATACATACTTCTTGTCAAATACTGTAGTGCTTAATCTAACCCTTTTTCCTAAGCCCCGCATGGTTTCTTTCTACCCTACCTGCCGCCGCCTGGCCCTACTGCTAGGCCTGCTATTGCTGGCGGTGGCGGCCCCGGCCCAGCGCTTCGCCGCCATCGGCGACTACGGCTTTGCGGGACCGGCCGAACGCGATGTGGCCAACCTGATAAAAAGCTGGAACCCGGATTTCATCATCACCCTGGGCGACAACAACTACGACCAGGGCGACTCAACTACCATCGACAAGAATATCGGGCAGTATTTTCACGAGTATATCTACCAATATAAGGGGCGCTATGGGCCGCGCACATCGAGCAACCGGTTTTTTCCGGCGCTCGGCAACCACGACTACTACACCCGCAACGGCGAGCCCTACCGCGACTACTTTACGCTGCCCGGCAACGGCCGCTACTACGAGCTGGTGCGCGGCGATGTGCACCTCTTTGCCCTCAACAGCGACCCCAACGAGCCCGATGGGATTACTGCTACCTCGGTGCAGGCCCAGTGGCTGCGGGCGGCCCTAGCCGCCTCCACCGCCCGCTGGAAGATGGTGTACCTGCACCACGCGCCCTACTCCTCGGGCCACCACGGCGGCACCCCGGAGCTGCGCTGGCCGTTTCGTGCGTGGGGCGCCTCGGTGGTGCTGGCAGGGCACGACCACGACTACGAGCGCCTGCTGGCCGATGGCCTGCCGTACATCGTAAACGGGGTGGGCGGCCGCAGCCTCTACCCCACAGCTAGGCCGCCGGTGTCCGAAAGCAAGTTTTTTTACAACGGCGACTACGGCGCCATACTGCTCGATGCTTCGCCCGATAGCCTGCGCCTGCGGTTTTACACTCGCAAGCAAGTGCTGGTTGACAGCTACGTGCTGCGCAAAGAGCTGAGCACTACGGCTATGCTTTACCCAGTGAGCCCCAACCCGTTTCAGGAATCGACGCTGGTGGAATTTTCGCTGCCCGCCGCCGCCACGGTGCAGCTGCGCGTGCTAAGCTCGCTAGGCCAGGAAATAGCCGTGCTGCGCAAGGGAGTGGCCAGCGCCGGCTGGCACCAGCTGCGCTGGGCGCGCAACGGGCTACCGGCCGGCCTGTACTACCTGCAACTGCAAGGGCCTGGTTTTTCGCAGGTTACAAAGGTGGTGATTGACTAGGGCCAGCTTAGAGCGTAACGCCGATGCCCGGCCCAAAAAGCAGGAAGGGCAACGCCTTGGTTTCCGAGCCCGTTTGGCCGGGCACGGATTGCCCTAGCAGCAGCCCGCCGCCCAGGTACAGCGGAAAAGACAGCCGGGCCCCCGTGCGCACGGGGGTTACGGAGCCAATGACTACGATGCCCAGCGCCCGGTTCACGTTTTGGTCGTTCGAAAGGTTAAAGGCGTTAAGGGCCACGAAGCCCGCCCCAATGCGATAGGGCCGCAGCTTATTGATGCGGTCGGGCGCGTAAAAGCTAAGCTGGGCCAGTGTGGCCAGGCTGATGCCGCCGAAGCTGGTGTAGCTGGGCTGGTTGGCGTACTTGGTGAGCAGGCCGGCCGGAAAGCTCACGCTGATATCGAAGTTGACATGGCGGCGCAGCACCAGCTCTATCTGCTGCGAATAGCCCTTGCTGCTGTACTGGCGAGGGTCGTTGCGCACGGTGATAATGATGCGGTACCAGGCGTCGAGGTCGTAGGTTTTGCGCCCTAGCAGACTGTTGAGGCTGAAATTGCCCACCTGGCAATCGTTACCTTGGTAGTAAGCGTAGCGCGGCGAGGCCTCGCCGGGGCAGATAACGAGCTGGTCCACGGTGCGCTGGTCAATGAGGTTGCCCTTGTCATCCACGGTGCGTACATCCATCGTCAGGTACTGGCGGCCGAATAGGTTGCCGCTCTCGTCAATGGCATTGGCATTGAAGCTGAACACCACGTCGGAAATCGTTTTGTCGTAGAGTACCGGCCCGTTGAGCTGCGTAATCGGGTGCGGGCCGTTGCCGTAGTTCACCTGCACGAAGTTGAGCGGGTGCGGCCGCTGGGCTTCCTTCACGCTCAGGCCAAAGTCGGTGGGCGTGCTGCCATCGAAGATGGTGATGCGCTTGCGCACGCTGCTCAGGGGCAGCTGCACGCGGTAGATGAGCACTTTCTCGGAGCGCGTAGACGAGTCCGAAGGAATAATATTGGCCCCGTCGAAGTGGTAGCGGCCCTTCAGCAGCGACTCGCCTTCGAGGCGCACGTCTACGGTTTCGCCGGGGTTCACGGTGGTGTTGCCGCTCCAGTCGCCGCCGCGGTGCAGCACGCTTAGACTAGCGATGCGCGGCCGGGGCGTGATGTCGAAATTGGTGATGTACTTGGCCACGTCACCATCCTTGATAAAGAGGTAGCCGTCGGCCTGGCGGTGCGTGTTGTACACCCGCAGCTGGCACAGCACGCGGTCGTTAGACAAGTAGCTGCGCGTATACAGCTCGGCGATGAGCGCGCCGCCGGGCTCCTGCTGGGCCTCCACGCGGTAGGTGCGGCGCAGCTCAAAATTGTGGCCGTCATCGAGCACAAACTCGGTGCCCTGGTTGCGGCCGGCCTCGTCGTACATCACGTCTTTGCGCTCGGCCGTGAGGAAGCGCAGGCGGCTGGCGCGCACCGAAAAATCGAGGCGCAGCGGGGGTAGCTGGTAGGTGAGACGCCCGGCCCCGTCGAGGCGCGGGCGCTCGGCTAGGGCACGCACCACCACCGTGTGGGCCCCTAGCGTATTGGGCACGAGGTGCAGAAAAAGGCCGTTTTTCTCGCGCGTCAGCTTGTAGTCAATGTCTTGGTTCTTGGTCCACTCGTTGCTGACGCGCACATTGGGCACGTTATTGGTGCTGACTTCCAGCACCTTTTCCTCCCCGATAAACAACTCGGGGCTAGCCAGGCGCGCATCGAGCGTGGTGCGCGTGAGGGGCAGCAGGCTCACAATTTGCTGCGCCCGCGCTGGCTGCCCGGCCGAGTCGGCGGCCGGCGCAAAGGCTAGCCGCACAAACGGCAGCCCGGTGAGGTTACGAAAGTGCAGCGTGCCCCGGTACTCGCCGCTGGGCCCGGCCACGAGCGAATCCTGAAGCACAAAATCGGGTGAGGGCAGCAGGCGTGGCGGCCGGCGGCCGGGCCGGGTGGGCACCAGCCGCAGCTCAGCCACCTGGTCGTCGTTGTGGTAATAAAAATAGAGGCGCGGCTCGCCGGCCACCGTCAGCATTTGCTCGCCCAGGCTGTAGCGCACCGTGTCAAACGTGAGCGAAAGGCTGCGCAGCAACGGCGTAGCAGGGGCTGAGCCCTGGGCATGAGCCGCGCCGCTCACCCAAAGCAAAAGAAAGCTGAGAAGCCAGTATTTTTTTAGCATAACGAACACGAGTACCCCGCAAAGGTCCGCCCCAGCCAGCCCCCGGCCCAATACCGCTCCGTGTTTTTTGCAGAAATGCCCACACGCGCGCCCCCGGCGGACGGGGCCAGCGCCGCGCTTCTACCCTACCACCGCGCTAGACCTGAGCGGGCGGCAGGGCCAGGTGCAACTGCGCCACGGCCTGCTCAACCAACTCTTTGGGCGGCATATCATCGGTGATGTGCAGGCCGTAGGTAGGCTTTTCGAGGGTTTCGAGCTGCGACTCCAGCATATTGGCCTTCATATAGTGGCCCTTGCGCGCCTCAAGGCGGGCGCGCAGCACGGCGGGAGGAGTATCGAGAAATACCCACCCTAGCGGCAGGCTAGCCCCGGCTTGCAGAGTCTGGCGGTAGCTTTCCTTCAGAGCCGAGCAGGCCAGCACGGCGCCGCCGGCCGCTTCCCACGCTGGCATGTGGCCGGCCAGGGTGGCTAGCCAGCCGGCACGGTCCTCATCGGTGAGGGGGTGGCCGGCGGCCATTTTATCCACGTTAGCGGCCGGGTGAAAGTCGTCGCCATCGTAAAACGGCCGGTCGATTTTTTGGGCCAGCAGCTCGCCCACCGTGGTTTTGCCGCTGCCCGATACGCCCATTACGACGATAATTGCTTGCTTCATCTTGCTTAAATTGGTGGCTGTTAGCTGCTGGCTGTCAGCACTTATTATTGGGGGTTTGATTTCAAAAGCCAACGGCCAGCAGCCAGCAGCTAACATCTTGGTTTACAGCGGCCGCAGCAGCACCCTAGCCGGGGCACCGTCGGCGCCCACTATACTGAGCGGCAGGCACAGCAGCTCGTAGTCGCCGGGCTCGATGTGCTGCAAGGCTAGCCCCTCAATCACGCAGATACCAGCGTCGAGCAGGGCGTGGTGGGCATCGGCTTTGCCCACGGAGAGGTAATCGACGCCCACGCACACCACGCCGAGGTCGCGCAGGTAGCGGGCCGCCTCGCCGTCCAGCGCCACAAAATCGGGCTTGAACGGCTCGGTGCTCCACTCGCTGCCCGAGATGCGCGTTTTGAACAGCAGCCGCGCTCCGGGCTGGATAGCAATGCCTTGCACCTCGGCCAGGCTGATGCTTTTGGGGTCGTGAATGGCCACCACCGTGGCCGGGCCCATGAGGCGCCCCAGGTCGAGCGTGGTGATATCGCCGCCGTCGCTACTGAAGTGCAGCGGCGCATCGACGTGGGTGCCGGTGTGGGCGCTCAGGTGCAGCTCGGTCACGTTGGCGGCGTCGCCGCGGTCCTGGCTAAGGGTGCGGCCCACGGTCACGCCGAGGTTATCGGGCCAGTGCACCATCTGGTTGCGGATGGGCGTGGTAGCATCAAGCCAGGGAGCGGGAACGGGCATAGCGTAGGATAAGCTTTAGCTTGCCAGCGGGCGGCGAGCTGGGTAAAAACGGAATTTTATCGGCTATTTCAACGCCTGGCAGGCTGAGGTCTACCCTGCATTTCTGGGCTGTAAAAGCTTGGCGATTAGGCCCGTCCAGCCGGTTTGGTGGCTGGCGCCGAGGCCGTGGCCGGTATCGCCGTTGAAATACTCGCTGAAGGTGAGGTAATCTTTGAAATGCGGGTCGTGCTGCACCAGCTCGCCAGGGCCCAAACCGGCGCGCAGGCCGGTGTGCGGGTCGCGCAGAAACAACCGGGTCAGGCGCTCGGTGAGGGCGTTGGCCACTTCCAGCAGGGTAGCAAACTGACCCGAGTGCGTCGGATATTCCACCTTAAAATCGTCGCCGAAGTAGTGGTGAAAACGCTGTAAGGCCTCAATAAGCAGGAAATTGACCGGAAACCAGATGGGCCCGCGCCAGTTGGAATTACCCCCGAAAAGCTGGGTTTCCGACTCGGCCGGCTCGTAGCTGACGGTAATGTCGGTTTCGCGAAACACATAAGGATTATCCTTGTACACCCGCGACAGGCTGCGCACGCCGTAATCAGACAGAAACTCGTTGCTATCCAACATTCTGAAAAGCAAGCGCTTGAGGCGATGGCCGCGCAGCAAGCTCAGCAGCCGGGTGGCGCCCTTGCCGGGCTCCTGCCAGTGGCTGACGAGCGCCGCCAGGTGGGGCCGGTTGGCAAACAGCCAGTTCATGCGGGCCAGAAACTGCGGGGCGCCGGCCAGCAGGTCCTCATCGAGCACCTCCACGGCAAACAGCGGAATGAGGCCCACCATGGTGCGGATTTTCAACAGTTCGTGGCCGCCGTCGGGCGTGTTGAGGGCATCGTAGTAAAACTCATCTTCCTCATCCCACAAATCCAGGGCGGTGCTGCCCACGTTGGTCATGGCTTCGGCGATGTGAAGGAAGTGCTCGAAAAACTTGCTCGCCAGGTCCTGGTACACCGGGTTGGTGCGGCTCAGCTCCAGCGCAATGCGCATCATGTTGAGGGCAAACATGGCCATCCAGGCGGTGCCATCGGCCTGCTCCAGGTAGCCACCAGTAGGCAGCGGCGCCGAGCGGTCGAAAATCCCGATGTTGTCCATCCCCAAAAAGCCACCCTCGAAGATGTTGCGCCCACCGCGGTCCTTGCGGTTCACCCACCACGTAAAATTGAGCAGCAGGCGGTGAAAAACGGTTTGCAGAAAGGCCACGTCGCCGTCGTCGCCGCGCCGCTTCTGGTCCATTTTGTACACCCGGAAGGCTGCCCAGGCGTGCACCGGCGGGTTCACATCCTCCAGGCGCCACTCGTAGGCGGGCAGCTGGCCGCTAGGGTGCATGTACCAGTCGAGGCACAGCAGGCGCAGCTGGTTTTTGGCAAAGGCCGGGTCAATCTGCGCCAGCGGAATGCAGTGAAAAGCCAAATCCCAAGCCGCGTACCAGGGGTATTCCCAGGTGTCGGGCATCGAGATAATATCGGTGTTATCCAGGGTTTTCCAGTCGGCATTGCGGCCGTGCAGGCGCTCGGGCGGCGGGGCGGGTTGGGCCGGGTCGCCGGCCAGCCAGCGCGCCACGTTGTAATGGTAAAACTGCTTGCTCCAAAGCATGCCCGCAAAAGCCTGGCGCTGCACCAGCCGCGCATCTGCGCTGGCAATATCCTGCTGAATGTCCGCGTAAAACTCATCGGCCTCGGCCTGCCGCTGCTGCAGCAGCGGCGCAAAATCGGCGAAAGGCTCGGCCTGGCCCACGGGGCCTAGCCGCAGGCGCATCTGCTGGCTAGCCCCCGCCGCCAGTGTAAGCGTATAGTGCGCCGCCGCCTTGGTGCCGGCCTGGGCCGGATTTATGGTATCTTTTTGTCCCTCAACTAAATATTGATTAATACCATCCTTGAAAAACTGCTCGGGCGAAGGCGCCTGATACAGCCGCTCGGTGTTGGTATTATTATCACAAAACAGCCACTGGGCGTCGCCTTCGGCGTAACAAGCCAGTTCGCCCAGGTCGCGGTGGCTGACTTGCACCGGGCCAGCGGGCGTGGCCGCCAGGCGGGGGCGGTAGTCGTCGTAGCCCCAGGCCCAGGTATTGCGAAACCAGAGCTGCGGCAGCACGTGCAGCGCGGCTTCGTCGGGGCCACGGTTCACGATGGTGTACTGCACCAGCAGGTCGTCAGGGCCGGCCTTGGCATATTCCACAAACACGTCGAAGTAGCGGCCCTCGTCAAAAATACCGGTATCTAGCAGCTCGTATTCGGGCTGCTTGCGGTCGCGCTGGGCATTTTCGGCCACCAGCTTTTCGTAAGGAAAAGCGGCCTGCGGATACTTATAGAGCAGCTTTTGGTAGGAGTGCGTGGGCGTGCAGTCGAGGAAATAGTAGACTTCCTTCACGTCCTCGCCGTGGTTGCCCTGGGGGCCGCTCAACCCAAAAAGCTGTTCCTTTAGAATGGCATCCTGGCCGTTCCAGAGGGCTAGCCCCAGGCAGAGGCGCTGGCCCTCGTCGCAGAAGCCGGCCAAGCCTTCTTCGCCCCAGCGGTAGGCGCGGCTGCGGGCCTGGTCGTGGGTGGTGTAGTTCCAGGCATCGCCGCCGGCCGAGTAATCTTCGCGCACCGTGCCCCACTGGCGCTCCGATACGTAGGGGCCAAACTTGCGCCACGGCTGCTGGTCGGTATCGGCTTCGAGGAGGCGCTGGTGTTCGGCAGTCATGCTTAAATTCTTGTACAAATGGATGCAGAGGCGCATCCTGGCGTTTCGTCGTTGTTAGGCTTGCCAGACGACAGACGCCAGGATGCGTCTCTACATTCGACGGTAGACTGCTTCTGAATACACGGCCTAGCCCCCATCGGCAAAGCCGGGGTACAGCGTCATGCCGCCATCCATAAAAATGGTCTGGCCCGTGATGTAGTCGGCTTCATCGGAGGCTAGCCAGGCGGCCAGCTCGCCGATGTCGGCGGGGTCGCCCACGCGGTTGTACGGGATAAGTTCGAGCAGCGCTTTTTCTTCCTCCGGCGTGTCGCGGGCCGAAAGGTTGATGGGCGTGGCAATGGCGCCGGGCGCGATGCTGTTGACCCGGATTTTGCGGGGAGCCAGCTCCTGGGCCGTGCTTTTCATGAGCTGCATGATGCCGCCCTTGCTGCTGGCATAGTTTACGTGGCCGGCCCACGGAATAACTTCGTGCACGCTGCTCATGCAGATAATCTTACCGAGCGCCTTGCTGATGTCGGGCTGCGGGCCGCGCTTCACAAACTCGCGGGCGGCTTCGCGCACGCACAGAAACTGGCCGGTCAGGTTCACGTCGATTACTTTCTGCCACTGCTCCAGGGTCATGTCCAGAAAAGGCGCATCAACCTGAATGCCAGCGTTAGAAACCACGATATGCAAGGTGCCAAACTTGTCGACGGCCTGCTTGAACATGGCCAGCACCTGGTCTTCCTTGCTGACATCGGCCTGCACTACGAGGGCCGTGCCACCGGCATCGGTAATGGTTTTGGCCGTGGCGTTGGCCCCGTCGAGGTCGTGGCTGTAGTTGACGACAACACCGGCGCCGTAAGCGGCCAGGGCTACGGCCACCGCCGCGCCAATGCCGGAACTGGCCCCCGTGACGAGGGCAAACTGCCCCGCCAGGCGGGGATGCTTGTTTTGGGGCATAGAGAAAGTCGGGGGAAAGAAGGAAAACGGCTGGCCCGGCTACGGCCGGCACCCTAGCCAGAAAGCAAAAACGGTGTTTTCGACGTGGAGGTTTTCGCCAGCGCCTCGGCGGGAGGCGGCCCTGGCTGGCAGCCCCTCGAAAGCCGGGGCGCCCCCTGCCGCCAGAAAGCCACGCACCAGGCTTGCTACCAGGGCACTAGCCCGGTGCTTGGCGCGTTGGGGCAGGCGCCAGGCTAGCCAGCCCGGTACCTTTGCGGCTACTTCTTATTTTTCGACCCTAGCCCCCGCCCCCGGCAGTTACTATGCGCATTCATTTGTTTGGCCTGGCCTTGCTGGCGGCTATGCTTATCGGCCCCAGCCTGCGGGCCCAAACCCTGCCCGAAGTGGTGGTGCTGGGGCACGCGGGCAAGCGCACTGGCGTGCTGCGCCAGCTCGACCTGAGCCCGGCGCAGGTAGAGCGCATCAACA
>Ga0308164_10005165_pt1 | contig 10692 bp, 12 predicted proteins | sample PhyTR2_FD_201031 | JGI IMG/M metagenome (GOLD analysis project Ga0308164, IMG submission 201031) | Phyllosphere microbial communities from UC Gill Tract Community Farm, Albany, California, United States - DLSLT.R2 | ecosystem: Host-associated > Plants > Phyllosphere > Unclassified | place: USA... | reverse complement strand
GCAAGCCGCCTCCCACGGGGTTTGTGTTTATCCAGGAGATTTGCGTAGAAGGATGAATCCTCCGTATGGCATGCAGCCCGTGACGCTCTGCGTCACCTCAACAGCAGACGCAGAGCGTGAAGGATCACGCGCTCTGCGGCCGTCACACAACCATCACCAAAGCTTCATGGGCATGACACGGCATCTCCCTAGCCTGCAACTACAGCAAAGCGCTTGGACAATTCAGTCGACCGGCCATTTCGTAAGGCTGGCTCATGGAGATTCGTATGACCCAGATCGCACGCATTCGTGAAAACACTTCTGAACGCCGTCTTCAGGCCGAGCGCCTGACGGGAGCGCGAGCCTTGCAGGAAGCACAGGCCTTGCGTTTCAGCGTGTTCAGCGAGGAGTTCAACGCCCGCCTCAACGGTGCCGAACAAGGTCTGGATATCGACGACTACGACGTGCATTGCTCGCACATTGGCGTACGTGATCTGAACACCGGGCGACTGGTGGCGACCACACGATTGCTCGATCACAAGGCGGCCACGACACTGGGTCGCTTCTACAGTGAAGAGGAATTCAGTCTGCACGGGCTGGTTCATCTGCAAGGCCCGATTCTGGAGCTGGGCCGCACCTGCGTGGACCCGGCCTACCGTAACGGCGGCACCATTGCGGTGTTGTGGAGCGAGCTGGCTGAAGTGCTGAATGAAGGCGGCTACAGCTACCTGATGGGGTGCGCGAGCATCCCGATGCAGGACGGCGGCATTCAGGCCCATGCGATCATGCAGCGCCTGCGTGAACGCTACCTGTGCAACGAGCACCTGCGCGCCGAGCCGAAGAACCCGCTGCCCGCGCTCGATATTCCGAGCAACGTGATCTGCGAGATGCCACCGCTGCTCAAGGCTTACATGCGCCTGGGTGCGAAAATCTGCGGCGAGCCGTGCTGGGACGAAGATTTCCAGGTCGCCGATGTGTTCATCCTGCTCAAGCGCGACGACCTGTGCCCACGTTACGCCCGTCACTTCAAGGCGGCGGTGTGATGAGCCGGGTACGCGGCTATGTCCGCGTGGTCAGAGTGCTGTTGGTGGTTGCGCTGGGGCTGACAATTGCTGGCGCTTTTGCCGTACTGGAGCGCTTGAAAGTCGGCAGTTCCATGGAGCGCCGTCAGCGCTGGAGCCGATGGTTCATGGCGCGCCTGACCCATGCGCTGCCGTTTCGCGTGACTGTCACAGGCGAACTGCCGCGCAAGCCGATGCTGTGGGTCAGCAATCATGTGTCATGGACTGACATTGCACTGCTGGGCATGCTTGCCCCGCTGTCATTTCTGTCCAAGGCCGAAGTGCGGACATGGCCGGTTGCAGGTTGGCTGGCACTGAAAGCCGGCACGCTGTTCATTCGTCGCGGTTCGGGCGACAGTCGCCTGATCCAGAAGCAGATGAGCAGTCATCTGCAACAGGGCAATGCGCTGCTGATCTTCCCGGAAGGCACGACCACTGACGGCAAGAGTCTGCGCACTTTTCACGGTCGTTTGCTGTCCAGCGCCATCGAAGCGGGCGTGGCGATTCAGCCGGTCGCGATTGCCTATTCCCGTGACGGCAAGCCCGACCCGATTGCACCGTTCATTGGTGACGATGACCTGCTGTCGCACCTGCGCCGCCTGTTCGCCAACGAACAGAGCGATGTGCATATTCACTTGCTCGCGCCTATTCAGACCGCCGATCAGGAACGCGCCGCTCTGGCCTACAAGGCACAGCAGGCGGTTCAGGTCGCGCTGTTCGGCGAAAGTGCTCAGCCGAGCGAAGTGGTCTCGCGCCCTGCCAGGGCCGCCTGAGCGAAGTCCTGCAACTGCGGATAGAACTCAGCGAAGTCCGCACTGAGGGGTTGGTAAAGCGCCTGCAGTTCCTGCATGCCGCCTGCCAGCCCTTCCGGCCTTGAAAGACGCCGGGAAATCCCGCCCAACACCTGCTCCAACACGCCGAACTCCCGATACGAACCCAGCCAGTCCTGCGCCGCCATGCGCGGTGCGATCAACGCCAGCCGCTCCGGCAGTTGCGGCTCGGCAGCCAGTACGCCGTAGACCTTGCGCGTGAAGACCTCCAGCGGCAGGTCCGCATAGTGATGCCAGTCACGCGCCAGGCAGTGGTCGAAAAACACATCGAGCATGATGCCCGCGTAGCGACGCCGCTGCGCAGGAAAGCGGGCAATGGATGCCTTGATCAACGGATGGTTGTCAGTGAATGCGTCGATGCTGCGATGCAGTTGGATAGCCGCTTCAAGCTCCGCAGGAAAACGCCCCGGCAGCGGGCCTTTGACAAAGTCGCCGTACAGGCTGCCGAGCAATTGGGCGGGTCGATGACCGCCAAGATGGAGATGCGCCAGATAGTTCATGGGGCAAGCGTACGCCGCTTTTCAGGCTCAGGTCCATATATCGATATAACCCGATATACCGATTCTTGATGAGCTAAGTCCAAAATCATATTTGTATATCGCGAAATACAGATATAAGGTTCGCCCCATCGCGATATATCGCTACACCGCCTGTGAGAACGACATGCCCATCGACCTCGACGACATCATCAAAGCGCTGGCCCATCCGGTCCGCCGAGAGATCCTGACCTGGCTCAAGGACCCGCGCGCCACGTTCCCCTCTCAGGAACACTCGATCGAGCACGGCGTCTGCGCCGGGCAGATCGATCAACGCGCCGGGCTTTCCCAGTCCACCGTTTCTGCGCATCTGGCGACCCTGCAACGGGCCGGTCTGATCAGCAGCAAGAAGGTCGGCCAGTGGCATTTCTTCAGGCGCAATGAAGAGACCATCCAGGCGTTCGTAGAGGCTCTGGTGCAAGAGCTGAACAACCCGGCCTGACCCATCCACTTTTCAAGGAGACGCCCCCGTGCCTCTTTCGCTATTCATTCTGGCCCTGAGCGCCTTCGCCATCGGCACCACCGAGTTCGTCATCATGGGTCTGCTGCCCGATGTCGCTGCGGACCTGGGTGTGTCGATTCCCGGTGCCGGCTGGCTGGTGACCGGCTACGCGCTGGGCGTCGCCATCGGTGCACCGTTCATGGCGATGGCTACCGCCAGGCTGCCACGCAAGGCCGCACTGGTCACGCTGATGGGCATTTTCATTGTCGGCAACCTGCTTTGCGCACTGGCCAGCGACTATGACGTGCTGATGTTTGCACGCGTAGTGACTGCGCTGTGTCATGGCGCGTTCTTCGGCATCGGCTCGGTGGTCGCTGCAGGTCTGGTACCCGCCAACCGTCGCGCCTCTGCCGTGGCCCTGATGTTCACCGGTCTGACGCTGGCCAACGTGCTGGGCGTTCCGCTGGGCACGGCATTGGGTCAATACGCAGGCTGGCGCTCGACCTTCTGGGCCGTGACGGTCATCGGCGTGATTGCTTTGATCGGCCTGATCCGCTTTCTGCCCACCAATCGTGAGGAAGAGAAGCTCGACATGCGCGCCGAACTGGCCGCCCTCAAGGGTGCCGGGATCTGGTTGTCGCTGACCATGACCGCCTTGTTTTCAGCGTCGATGTTTGCGCTGTTCACCTACGTGGCACCGCTGTTGGGTGATGTGACCGGCGTGTCCCCCCAGGGCGTGACCTGGACGCTGCTGCTGATCGGCCTGGGCCTGACCGTCGGCAACGTGATCGGCGGCAAGATGGCCGACCGCAAGGTGTCGTCCACGCTGATTGCCGTGTTCATTTCCATGGCGGTGATTTCCACCGCGCTGAGCTGGACCAGCGTCGCGTTGATCCCGACTGAAATCACCCTCTTCCTCTGGGCCGTTGCCGCCTTTGCCGCTGTGCCTGCGTTGCAGATCAACGTGGTGACCTTCGGCAAGGCCGCACCCAATCTGGTGTCCACCCTGAACATCGGCGCGTTCAACGTCGGCAACGCACTGGGTGCCTGGATCGGCGGTAGCGTCATTGCCCATGGCCTGGGCCTGACCCGCGTGCCGTTGGCCGCCGCAGCCCTTGCAGTGCTCGCGCTGCTCATCACCCTGATTACTTTCCGTCAGACCGGCAACCCCGATCTGGCCCCGGCAACTCATTGATCAATTAAGAGGATTCGACACATGACGACTATCTTTGACCCGATCACCGTTGGCGATCTGCAACTGCCAAACCGCATCATCATGGCGCCGCTGACCCGCTGCCGCGCCGACGAAGGCCGTGTGCCCAACGCGTTGATGGCCGAGTATTACGTGCAGCGCGCATCGGCCGGCCTGATCATCAGCGAAGCCACCTCCGTGACGCCGATGGGCGTCGGCTATCCAGACACCCCCGGTATCTGGTCCAACGATCAGGTGCGCGGCTGGAGCAACATCACCAAGGCCGTGCACGGCGCGGGCGGGCGTATTGTCCTGCAACTGTGGCACGTGGGCCGTATCTCTCACCCGCAGTACCTGAACGGTGAAGCGCCGGTTGCGCCGAGCGCCATTCAGCCTGAAGGCCATGTGAGTCTGGTGCGCCCTATCACGTCGTACCCGACGCCACGTGCGCTGGAGCTGGCGGAAATCGGTGACATCGTCGACGCCTACCGTGTCGGCGCGGAAAACGCCAAGGCGGCAGGTTTTGACGGCGTGGAGATTCACGGCGCCAACGGTTACCTGCTCGACCAGTTCCTGCAGACCAGCACCAACCAGCGCACTGATCAGTACGGTGGTTCGCTGGAAAATCGTGCCCGCCTGCTGCTGGAAGTGACGGACGCTGCCATTGAAGTCTGGGGCGCTGGCCGTGTCGGCGTACACCTTTCGCCTCGCGCCGACCTGCATGACATGGGCGACGATAATCTGGCCGAGACCTTCGGTTACGTCGCCAAAGAGCTGGGCAAGCGCGGTATAGCATTCATCTGCGCACGCGAGCGTGATGCCAGCGACAGCCTCGGTCCACAGTTGAAGAAAGACTTCGGTGGCGTGTACATCGCCAACGAGAAATTCACCAAGGACAGCGCCAATGCCTGGCTGGCAGAAGGCAAGGCCGACGCAGTGGCCTGGGGTGTGCCTTACATCGCCAACCCGGACCTGCCAGAGCGTCTGGCTAGTGATGCACCGTTGAATGAAGCGCACCCGGAGACTTTCTACGCCAAGGGCCCGGTCGGTTACATCGACTACCCGCGTTTGTAATCAGCGTTTGGCAGCACAAAAACCCTGACGCACGCGTCAGGGTTTTTTATTGCCTCGGGAAACGGGTCCGGTTACTTGGAAGCGACGGGCTCTGCGATACCAATCACATTGCCTTTTGCGTCAGTGACGGTGCCATTCACATGCTTCCAGCGGCCATCAGGGTAATTGACCGAGCCGTCGGCAAACACCCAAGTGCCGTCCTTGTGCTGAACGCTGCCATCGGGGTGTTCGGTGCTGCCGTCGGCGTGCACCGTCGCACCGTCGATGCTCTGAACAGTGCCATCAGGATGAGTGACGGTTTGGGTTTTGGTGTCAGCAACGCTGCCGTCAGGATAAGTAACGGTGCCGTCCGGGTTGAACACGCTGTTGAGCGGATGAACGAGTTGCAGCACGCCGGTCGCGGCGTTGACGATGCTCAACAGCTTATCCAGCCGTGAAGGTGGCGCCGGGTCGGCCGGCATCTTCATTTCAACGGGCGGTTTCTCGGTCGGCTTTACGGGTGGCTTGATCGGCGCTTTGACGGGTGGCTTCACTGGCGGCTCGACCGGGGGTTTGACCGGTGGCTTGACCGGTGGCTTGGCTGGCGGCTTGACCGGCGGCTTGACCGGCGGCTTGACCGGCGGCTTGACCGGCGGCTTGACCGGCGGCTTGACCGGCGGCTTGACCGGCGGCTTGACTGGCGGCTTGACTGGCGGTTTGACTGGCGGTTTGACCACCGGTTTGCCGGGTGGCCCTGCCCGTTCGGCGCTCAGTGCTGAGGGAGAAATGAGTGCAGCTTCATCGGGCAGCTCATTGGTCGCTATCGTGACCGAGCCTTTCGTGTCGATTCCTTTCATTGCGAATACTCCATGTAATAAATAGAAACGCAAAGGTAAAGGGGCCTCTTGCTGGCGATTCCATATATATTTAGGGAGCACGATTTTTTTTGTACGGAAAAATAAAAACGCCACCGACCGCCCATACGGCCGCCGGTGGCGCATGGCTTCAACGACGGGCGTTGAGCTGTTGTGAAAGGTTCTGGATCTGGCTGGTCAGGGTATTGATGTTGCGCGTCACCTGAGCACGAAACGCATCGAACTCGGCGGTATTGCCGGCGGCCGCAGGGGCCGGGCGATTCTCCTGCTCGCTCTTGAGCACGATCAGGTCCTGTTCGAGCCGCTCGACGGCAGCGGAAGGATTGCCCTGTTTCTTCAAGGTCGCGACATCGGCGGCCAGGCTCTTGAGTTGAGTGTCCAGCTTACCTTGATCGGCCTGCGCGGTTTTCAGGTCAGGCAACGCTGCCTTCAATGCAGTCAGTTCGGTGACCACACCCTTGAGCTGTTCCTGCAACTGAGCGCTCTCGGTCTGCTGCTGCGTGGTTTGCGCGGCCATCTGTTCCAGTCGCTTGTCGAGGCTGCTTTGCTGGCCTTCAACGCCTTCGCGCTGCTTGTCCTGATCTTCCAGTTGCGCTTCCAGCAGTTTGATCCGCTGCTTGAGCGCCTCGCCGTCGCTGGAAAGCGATTCTGTCGCCACGACCTTGCCAGAAATATCCTGCAGGCGCCCCGCCGCTTCCTCACTGATGCGCGCAAAACTTTCCTGCGTCGCGACCAGTTGCTGCTCCATCAGCGAAACCTGCTGAAAGCTCCACCAGCCAAGGCCGCAAAAAGCGATGAACAACGCGCCCACCAACGCCCAGAGCGGACCGGTGCTCGGCCCTTTGACCTTGACCACTGGCGTTGTGCGCGAGTAGACCGTCGTGCGCTCGCGTGCCCCTTTTTCCGGCACGAAATCATCATCGTCGTCCTTGGCGCTGAGGCTTGGGACGTCATCGATGTCGTCATATGGATCGTTACGCATGAGCAACCCTTCAAGAAGCTGTTGAAACCAAAGCTGGCGAGTATACCAATGGCACCTGATGATATTTCAATGTGCCACTACCGACTCAGCTCGATTGTTGGGCTTTCCACCAGCCGCAGAACTCGTCCAGCGCAGCCCAGAGACTGACACGTGGCTGATAGTCCAGATAATGCATGGCACGACTGATATCAAGCGTGAAGTCCTTGTTCATGACTTGCATTCCAAGACGCGACAGCGTGGGTTCAGGTCGCCCCGGCCACAGCATGCAGGCCCCTTCGTTGATTGCGGCGGCGGTATAAGCCAGCCCGTATGAACGATAACGGGTGACCTGAGGCAACTGCATCTGCCGCATCACGTAATTGATGGCATCCCACAACGGCACCGGCGCGCCGTTGCTGATGTTGTAGGCCTTGCCCAGCGCAGAACCGGTGGCCAGCAGACTGCTTAACATGGCCTCGTTAAGGTTCTGCATGCTGGTGAAGTCCACCTTGTTCAAACCGTTTCCGACGATGGACAGGCGCTTCTTCTGTTGCATACGCAGCAGGCGCGGAAAAATACTGTTGTCGCCCGCCCCTGTGACAAAGCGAGGCCGCAGGGCGATGACTTCCAACCCGAACTCCTGCGCGCCGAATACTTTCTGCTCGGCCAGGTACTTGCTTGCGGCGTAATGGTTGTGGAAACGCTTGGGGACCTGCTCTTCCTTGATGCCCTGACGCGAATGGCCGTCGAAATAGATCGAAGGCGACGAAAGATGGACCAGTCTTGGCACTCTTTGTTTCAGGCAGCCTTCGACAATGTTTTCTGTGACCTGCACGTTGCCCAGCATGAAATCCTGACGCCGGCCCCATACACCGACGGAACCTGCGCAGTGCACCACGGCGTCTACATCGTCGCACAACGCCCTGACCAGTTGCGGGTCGATCAGGTCGCCCTGCACAAACTCGGCACCTCGTCTGGCCAAGTGTTCGACACCTTCGGCTCGGCGACCATTGATCCGCACACTCATGCCCTGCTCCAGGGCGAAACGCGCGAAGCGTCCACCGATGAAGCCGCTTGCGCCGGTAACCAGAATCTTCATTTACCGCTCCATTGACGCGTCTGCGGGACAGGACAAACCCTACCCGCATTGTTTTCATATATGAACGTGTTGACGCTCACTGGCCGCCAGGCGGCACCAGCCAGCGACCCGACTTTTGTGCCAGATGCTCGGTCAGGCGGTTCAGCAACTGGCCGCCGTTGCGCCAGTGATGCCAGTAAAGCGGCACATCGATGTAGCGGGCGGGCAGCAGTTCGCGCAATGCGCCACTGCGTATTTGCTCGCTGACCTGCAATTCAGGTACCAGCCCCCAGCCAAGTCCGGCCTCGATCATGCGCATGAAGCCTTCGGATGAGGGGCACAGATGATGCTTGAAACCGCCCTCCACCCCAAGCAATGCCAGATAGCGGTGCTGCAAAAAGTCATCAGGGCCGAAGACCAACGCTGCTGAGCGCGCGAGTTTCTCAGGACTTATACCATCGGCAAAATGCCGGTCGATGAACGACGGCGACGCCAGGGCACGATAGCGCATGGCCCCCAGCAACTGACTGCGTGCGCCGGCCACTGGCCGTTCGCTGCCACACAGACACGCTGCCACCTCGCCTGCACGCATACGCTTGAGTCCGACGTCCTGATCCTCGACCACCATGTCCAGCAGCAGATGATGCTCGGCGCAGAAATCCCCGACCGCCTGCGCCCACCACGTGGCAAGGCTGTCGGCGTTCAGGGCGATACGCAGTCGCTCCGGCATGCCTTCCTCGTCAAGCGCGGGCACCTGGCTTTGCAGGTCACGCTCCAGCAGCCGAACCTGTTGCACATGATTGAGCAGCCGCCGCCCGATGTCAGTCGGGCTCGGCGGCGTGGCCCGGATCAGCACCGGCTGACCGATGCGCGCCTCCAGCAGTTTGATGCGCTGGGACACGGCCGACTGGGACAAACCCAATACCTGGGCGGCGCGTTCAAATCCGGCCTGCTCGATGACGGCAGCGAGCGCCGATAGCAGCTTGTAGTCAAACATCAGTTTTCCTAATGAGCGATCAGGATTATTGGTTTTCCTTATACCGCTTCTGACGCCAGAATCGCCACCTGAACTGACTGCCGGAGCGCATTTGATGTGGCAAAGCTATTTAAACGGTCTGCTGGTGGCTGCGGGCCTTATCATGGCCATCGGCACGCAGAACGCGTTCGTTCTGGCCCAGGGGCTGCGTCGTGAGCACCATGTTCCGGTGGCGTTGGTGTGCATTGTCTGCGACGCGCTGCTGATTGCTGCCGGGGTGTTCGGCCTGGCGAATGTGCTGGCGCAGAACCCCACCCTGCTAGCCGTTGCGCGTTGGGGCGGCGTGGTATTTCTGAGCTGGTATGGCCTGCAGGCCCTGCGTCGTGCCTGTTCATCACAGGGACTGGAAAACAGCGCCGCCACCGGGATGAGATCGCGGTGCGCCGTGTTGCTCAGTGCGCTGGCCGTGACCCTGCTCAATCCACATGTCTATCTGGACACGGTATTGCTGATCGGATCGCTCGGTGCACAGCAGGCCGTACCCGAAGCCTACGTGGTGGGTGCCGCCAGCGCCTCGCTGCTGTGGTTCTCGAGCCTTGCCATCGGCGCAGCCTGGCTCGCGCCCTGGCTGGCCCGTCCAGCCACCTGGCGACTACTGGACGTGCTGGTGGCGGTGATGATGTTTACCGTTGCCGTGCAGTTGATTCGTAGCGCTTGAGTGATTTTCATGGCCATTGTGTCGACAACGCTGGAACCTCTTTCCCACACAGTTGTTGCGTGGTTATGCCGCAGGGCCGGTGCTATAGTCCGGGGTCTGCGCCGCAAAAGAGTAAAACTCCCGGTGCATGCTGTATCCGGCCGCCCGTGATCGGCCGTGCGATAACCGCAAATGACCTGAAAGGAGATAAACCATGGCTTTTGAATTGCCGCCACTGCCTTATGCCCACGATGCTCTGCAGCCGCACATTTCCAGGGAAACGCTGGAATATCACCACGACAAGCATCACAACACCTACGTCGTGAACCTGAATAACCTGGTGCCAGGCACCGAGTTCGAAGGCAAGACTCTGGAAGAAATCGTCAAGACCTCCTCGGGTGGCATCTTCAACAACGCCGCTCAGGTCTGGAACCACACCTTCTACTGGGAATGCCTGTCGCCTAACGGTGGTGGTGAACCTACCGGCCCGCTGGCTGACGCAATCAACACTGCGTTCGGTTCGTTCGACAAGTTCAAGGAAGAGTTCAGCAAGACTTCCATCGGCACCTTCGGCTCCGGCTGGGGCTGGCTGGTGAAGAAAGCTGACGGCTCCCTGGCGCTGGCCAGCACCATTGGTGCGGGCAACCCGATGACCAGCGGTGACAAGCCTTTGCTGACCTGCGACGTCTGGGAACACGCCTACTACATCGACTACCGCAATGTGCGTCCGAAGTACGTAGAAGCGTTCTGGAACCTGGTGAACTGGGACTTCGTGGCCAAGCAATACGCCGCCTGATTTCCAGCGTCATCAAGAACCCGGCCTTGCGCCGGGTTTTTTATTGCCTGCATTCGGCAAGCGTGTGACAGGAAGCAAGCCCCTCAATATCGTGAAGGCACCGCGAATGTGTCACTCAAATGCGTGAATATGGCGGTTTTTCATGTACAACTGTAACGTCATGTATTGCCAGAAAACGTTAGCTGACTAATATCACGCAACAGTTCTTTTACAGCG
>Ga0308164_10005163_pt1 | contig 10693 bp, 3 predicted proteins | sample PhyTR2_FD_201031 | JGI IMG/M metagenome (GOLD analysis project Ga0308164, IMG submission 201031) | Phyllosphere microbial communities from UC Gill Tract Community Farm, Albany, California, United States - DLSLT.R2 | ecosystem: Host-associated > Plants > Phyllosphere > Unclassified | place: USA... | reverse complement strand
GCGCCGGCGATGCGCTCACCAGAATGCCGAACACCCGCCGCGGCAGGCGCCGCAGGGCCGCCATCTCGAGCGAATAGGGCAGGGCGCTCGACAGCAGGGCGACGCCGAGGCCCGCGGCCAGGACGCCCGGCGCCAGCAGGGCGGGGCCGGCGTGGGCGAAGCCGACCGGCACCGTGAACAGCGCCGCCGCCAGCATGCCCCAGGCCACGGCCTGGCCGCCCTGCAGCGTCGAGACGCGCTTGCCGAACACGATGTACATGGCCCAGCACAGCGCCGCCCCCACGGCCAGCAGGATGCCGACCGGATCGAGGGGCGCCGCCTGGGGCCGCACCGGCAGCAGCAGCCACAGCCCGCACACGGCGCAGGCCAGCCAGGCGAAGTCGCGCGGGCGGCGCGAGCCGGCCAGCACCACCAGCAGCGGGCCGGTGACTTCGATGGCGACCGCGATCCCGATCGGAATGCGGGCGAACGCGCCGTAGATCAGCAGATTCATGCAGCCCAGCATCAGGCCGTAGACCAGCAGGTTGGGCATGTCCTGGCGCGCCAGCGGCAGGCGCCACGGCCGCCACCAGGCCAGCAGGATGCAGGCGGCCAGCCCGACCCGCAGCGCCGTCACGCCCTGGCTGCCCACCTGCGGGAACAGGGACTTGGCGATGGCGGCGCCGAGGTAGGTCGATACCATCGATCCCAGCAGCGCCAGGGCGGGCAGCGCCGGGCTGGCGCGGGCGTCCACCGTGTGCGCGGGCGGCATGCGGCGCCGCTCAGCCGGCCATTGCCAGCGCGACCGCTTCCGCCACGCGGATGCCGTCGACCGCGGCCGACATGATGCCGCCCGCGTAGCCGGCGCCTTCGCCGGCCGGGAACAGGCCGCGCGTGTTCAGGCTTTGCAGGCTGTCGTCGTGGCGCTTGATGCGGATCGGCGACGACGTGCGGGTCTCCACCCCGGTGAGCACCGCGTCTTCCTTGTAATAGCCGCGGATCTGCTTGTCGAAGGCCACGAAGGCTTCGCGCAGCGCGACAGTGGCGTAGTCGGGCAGGGCGGTGGCGAGGTCGGTCAGGTGCACCGCCGGCTTGAACGAGGGGATCACCGCGCCGAATGCTTTCGAAGGCACGCCGCGCACGAAGTCGCCCATCAGCTGGCCCGGCGCATCGTAGGTGCCGCCGCCCAGGACGAAGGCGCGCGATTCCAGTTCGCGCTGGAAGGCGATGCCGGCCAGCGGATGGCCCGGGTAGTCGACTTCGGGGGTGATGCCCACCACGATCGCGCTGTTGGCGTTGCGCTCGTTGCGCGAATACTGGCTCATGCCGTTGGTGACCACGCGGCCTTCTTCCGAGGACGCCGCCACCACCGTGCCGCCCGGGCACATGCAGAAGCTGTACACGCTGCGCCCGTTGGAGGCGTGGTGCACGATCTTGTAGTCGGCCGCGCCCAGGATTTTATTACCGGCGTTGGGGCCGAAGCGGCAGGTGTCGATGAGCGACTGCGGGTGCTCGACCCGGAAGCCGATCGAGAACGGCTTGGCTTCGATGTAGACGCCGCGGTCGTACAGCATCTGGAAGGTGTCGCGCGCACTGTGGCCGATCGCCATCACCAGGTGGCGGGTCGGGATGGTCTCGCCCGAGGCCAGCTTGACGCCGGCCACTTGCCGGCTGGCGCCTTCGCCCTCGACCAGCACGTCTTCCACGCGGGTGCTGAAGCGGATCTCGCCGCCCAGCGCGATGATCTCGGCGCGCATCTGTTCCACCATCTTCACCAGGCGGAAGGTGCCGATGTGCGGCTTGCTGACGTACATGATCTCTTCCGGCGCGCCCGACTTGACGAACTCGGTCAGCACCTTGCGGCCGTAGTGCTTCGGGTCCTTGATCTGGCTGTACAGCTTGCCGTCCGAGAAGGTGCCGGCGCCGCCTTCGCCGAACTGCACGTTCGATTCGGTGTCCAGCTTGCGCTTGCGCCAGAAGCCGAAGGTGTCCACGGTGCGCTCGCGCACTTCCTTGCCGCGCTCCAGCATCAGGGGTTTGAGTCCCATCTGCGCCAGGATCAGCGCCACGAACAGGCCGCACGGCCCCATGCCCACCACCACCGGCCGCGGCGTGCCGGGCGCCGGTACCGCTTCGACGAATTTGTAGCCCGTATCCGGCGCCGGCATCACGTGCTGGTCGCGCAGGCGCGCCAGGACGGCGGCCTCGTCGCGCACCTCGGCCTCGACCGAATAGATCAGCACGATCGCGCTGCGTTTGCGCGCATCGTAGCTGCGTTTAAAGATCTTGAAGTCGATCAGTTCATCGCTAGCAATACCGAGCCGGCCGACGATGGCGTCGCGCAGGGCGGAATCGGGGTGGTCGAGGGGGAGTTTGAGTTCGTTAATTCGCAGCATGGTGGATGTGTGGCCGGCACGCGGCGGCGCCGGGGGAGGCGCCGTGCCGGAGGCGGCAGATGAGGCAAACGTCAAGTATAAGGCATCGCCACCGCGGCCGGGGCGGGGATGCCTGCAAGCCCCACGACTGGGTACGATGGATTTAACAATCTTTCAATCTTGAAACAACGTATATGTGTGACATTTTCTGTGGCGCACATTCTGGCGCACCATTTCAGTGCTCACACTTTGTAGTGCGTTGCCGTGCAGGTGTCCTTACACGTACATACGTAAATATCGTTAACGCGGCAGTAAATGCAGCTTACTCCGCGCGACATGTATGCATACGGACAAACATTGTTGCGCCGCACAAGTGCTCATCGTTAATTTTTCCCCTGTGCATACGTGTTGTTTCTACACATTTCTACAATTGTGTTTGATTGACACTTTCCCTTTTGGCATGGTTTTATCGATAGATCAGTAACGTTTGATATGTGTCCGATGTTAATTGAGAGTGTCCGTCCCGAGAGGCGGGCCTGAACGACACCGTTGTAGCAGCAGCTAAACCACTTGAGAGAAATCCACGAAGGAGAAGTGTTCATGACGTTCAAACTGAAGTCGATGCCGTCCGCGATCTGGTGCATGATCGCCACCGGTGCCCTGGCAGCCGCCGCGCCCGCGATGGCACAGACGACCGATGCCGCCGGCGCCACCAGCGCCACCCCGCAGCGCGTGGTCGTGACCGGCTCGCTGATCAGCCGTGCCGACAGCGAGACCCCGACCCCGGTGCAGGTGCTGACCGCCCAGGACATCCAGCGCAGCGGCAAGACCTCGGTCGCCGAACTGCTGAGCGACCTGGCATCCAACGGCCAGGGCACGCTGGGCAGCGGCTTTTCGGGCGCGTTCGCCAACGGCGCTTCCGGCATCTCGCTGCGCGGCCTGACCGTCGGCGCCACCCTGGTGCTGGTCGACGGCCACCGCCTGGCGCCGTACCCGCTGTCGGACGATGCGCAGCGCTCCTTCGTCGACGTCTCCTCGATTCCCTTCGACGCCATCGACAGCATCGAGATCCTCAAGAGCGGCGCCTCGTCGCTCTACGGTTCCGACGCGATCGCCGGCGTGGTCAACATCAAGCTCAAGAAAAACCTGACCGGCACCCGCCTGTCGGCCGAGAGCGGCAACACCCAGCACGGCGGCGGCAAGACCAACCGCGCTTCCTTCAGCACCGGCATCGGCGACATCGACAACGACGGCTACAACGCCTTCGTCACCGCCGAATGGCGCCACCAGAACGCGATCAAGGTCTCGGACCGCTCGCAGTTCGACTGGGACAACGCCGACTGGCGCGGCCGCGGCGGCAACGACGTGCGCCTGGGCGTGCCGAACAGCCTGAACTCGCGCCTGACCGCCACCAACAGCCCCTTCCTGTACAACCCGGCGGGCGCCGGCGGCACCAGCAACCCGGCCAACTTCCAGTTCCTGAACCCGTCGCTGTGCAACTACAACCTGTACATGTCGGGCGGCTGCGCGATCAACGACACCGTGTCGAACATCTCGCCGGAAACCGACAACATCAACGTCCTGGTCGGCATGACCAAGAAGCTGGACAACAACTGGGAACTGGCCTTCAAGGGCTCGGTGTTCCAGCGTAACAGCGTCAACAACCGCGGTACCTACCAGTCGGCCTTCAGCCCGTCGACCTTCGGCGGCAACAACTCGCTGAACAATGGCGTGGTTGTGGGCGGCAACAGCCGCGTGGCCAGCACCCTGATCCCGGCCAACGCCTCGTTCAACCAGCTGGGTGCGGCGGCGCGCCTGTACGGCTACATCCCGGGCACCGATCCGTTCGCGACCCAGGACAACACCGCCACCACCACCCGCGCCGCGCTCGACCTGCACGGCAGCGCCTACGGCTGGGACGTCAACATCGCCGGCGGCCTGACCAAGGTCCGCACCAAGATCGACTACAGCGGCTACATCGACCGCGCCGCCCTGTACAACGCGATCAACATCTACGGCGCCAGCCAGACCGCCGCCGGCGGCTTCAACCCGATCGGCGGCAATTCGCCGAGCGTGCTGGGCGTGGTCTCGCCGCGCTTCTCGAACGCGCTGGAATCGACGCTGAACTACTTCGACGCCGTCGGTTCGCGCGAACTGATGCAGCTGGGCGCCGGTCCGCTGGCCATGGCGGTCGGCGTGCACTACCACAAGCGCGGCCAGAATTCGCCGGCCGCCAGCCTCACCGCCAACGGCCAGGTGGCGCAAACCACCGCCTTCGTCATCGGTGACGAGAAGAACAGCGCGGTGTTCGCCGAACTGCAGGCGACCCCGATCAAGAACCTCGAGCTGCACGCCTCGGGCCGTTACGACCACTACGAGAACTTCAACAAGTTCACCCCGGCCGCCAGCTTCAAGTGGTCGCCGATCCGTGAAGTGGGCGTGCGCGGTACCTTCGCCAAGGGCTTCCGCGCGCCGAACCCGGCCGAAGTGGGCAACGCCGGTTCCTTCTTCACCTTCAACGGCATCGACGATCCGCGCCTGTGCGCCGACGGCAATCCGGCCACGCGCGGCAACGTGCCGACCGCCTGCGGCCTGAACCCGCCGTACGTGCAGCTGACCACCCCGAGCCTGTCGCCGGAAAAATCGACGTCCTACACCCTGGGCGTGATCCTGGAGCCGGCACGCGGCCTGAGCGCGACCCTGGACTACTACAACATCAAGCTTACCAACCAGATCGTGTCGGCCGCCGGCAACGATCCGACCTACGTGCCGGACTTCGTGCGCGGCCCGGTCACCCCGGTGGACATCGCCAACGGCGACGGCACCAACAGCGTCGGCACGCCGGCGCTCGGCCCGATCATCTACGCGACCTCGCCGTACGTGAACCTGGGCGGCACCAAGACCAGCGGCATCGAGGCGGACATCACCTACCGCTTCCGCCTGCCGAACGACATGGGCGCACTGCGTGCCAACCTGAGCGCGGCCCACACCTTCAGCTACCTCACCGAGGCAGCCGGCGGCGTCAGCTACCAGCTGGCCGGCACCCAGGGCCCGTCGGCGATCTCGGGCGCCACCGGCAACCCGAAAGACCGTGCCCAGTTCTCGCTCGGCTGGAGCCGCGGTCCGCTGGACGTGACCACGACCTTCAACTACACCAGCGACTTCTCGACCATCGATCCGTCGCTGGGCGTGAACGATTGCGGTTCCACCGGCTTCGACGTCGGCGGCCGCTCCTACTTCCGCAACCTGCCGCAGCCTGAGTACTACTGCCACGTCGCTTCGTTCACCACGGCCAACCTGAACGTCCAGTACAAGCTGAGCCCGAACCTGACGCTGAAGGGTTCGATCCTCAACCTGTTCGACCGCCAGCCGCCGATCGACGTCGCCACCTACGGCAACGCCAACACGCAGACGGCCTACAACGCCTCGCTGCACCAGGCCGGCGCCATCGGCCGCTTCTACAGCCTGGGCCTGAACTACACGTTCTAAGCCTTCGCGAAGCGCTGAGAGCCCCGCTGCGGATCGCCTCCGCAGCGGGGCTTTTTTCATTCTTGCCGCCAAACCGTTGTGTTCACCCAACGGTACGCAAAACAAATTTTGTTTTCAAAATTGCGCTCTCGCAGTGCGTTTCTGCCAAGCGCAGGTGCCGTCGGCGCCGTTTTATTGCGCTGCACAAAATTCTCACGAATTCTCACGCGGAGCGTATTTACCATTGGTAAAACGCGATTTTCACGCGGCCCAATCCATGCACCTTGCATCGACCGGAATGGTGTGCTGCACCATGGTGCATGCACGCTGCATTGGTGCATGCTTTCCTTGCTTTGAGAAAACTAATGCAGCACGCATGAAAAAATGAAAATTGACACTAAAAGTGAGCGCATGTTTGTATGTATATACATATTTCAATTGCCAAAACATTACACCGTCTGGCCTTGGAATAATGGAAGGACATCCGCAGCAGACAAACCCACTTTCAGAGCAATCCCAGAAGGAGATGTATCCATGATGTTGAAACTGAAGTCGATGCCATTCGCAGTCGCCTGCGCGCTTGCCAGCGGTGCCCTCGCGGCATCCCCTGCGATGGCACAGACCACCGAAGCCGCCGGCGCCACCAGCGCTGCACCGCAACGCGTGGTCGTGACCGGCTCCCTGATCAGCCGCGCCGATACGGAGACCCCGACCCCGGTGCAGGTGCTGACGGCACAAGACATCCAGCGCAGCGGCAAGACTTCGGTCGCCGAACTGCTGCAGGACCTGGCCGCCAACGGTGCCGGCACCCTCGGCACCGGCTTCTCGGGCGCGTTCGCCAACGGCGCGTCCGGCGTCTCGCTGCGCGGCCTGACCGTGGGCTCGACCCTGGTCCTGATCGACGGCCACCGCATGTCGCCGTACGCGATCGGCGACGACTCGCAGCGTTCCTTCGTCGACGTCTCCAACATTCCGTTCGATGCCATCGACAGCATCGAAGTCCTGAAAAGCGGTGCTTCGTCGCTGTACGGTTCCGACGCCGTCGCCGGCGTGATCAACATCAAGCTGAAGAAAAACTTCAGCGGCACCCGCTTCGCCGCCGAAACCGGCGACACCCAGCACGGCGGCGGCAAGACCAACCGCGCCTCGCTCAGCACCGGCATCGGCGACATCGACAACGACGGCTACAACGCCTTCGTCACCGCCGAATGGCGCCGCCAGGGTTCGATCAAGGTCGCCGACCGCGACAGCAACCAGTGGGCCAACCGCGACTACCGCTCGCTCGGCGGCAACAACCTGAGCCTGGGCGCCCCGGTCGCACGCACCGACGCCGCCGGCAACCCGGTCTCGCTGAACGGCTTCCTGACCGCGGCCAGCTCGCCCTTCCTGTACAACCCGTCGGGCACGGGCGGCGTCAACAACGCGGCCAACTACCAGTTCCTGGACCCGAGCTGCAACTTCACCAAGTACCGCGCCAACGGCTGCACGGTGCGCGACACCACCGGCTTCATCCAGCCGGAAACCGAGAACATCAACCTGGTCGTGGGCATGACCAAGAAGCTGGCGCAGGATTGGGAACTGGCCTTCAAGGGCTCGATGTTCAACCGCACCAGCACCAACAACCGCGGCGTGCCGCTGACCTTCTCGCCGACCACCTTTGCCGGCAACACCTCGCTCAACAACGGCGTGCTGCAAAGCGGCATCGGCCGCGTGGCCAGCACCCTGTTCGCGCCGGGTGCCGCCGTCGGCGCCGGCCTGACCAACACCTTCGCCAACAACGCGCGCCTGTACGGCTACGTGCCGGGCCTCGATGGCCAGGCACAGCAGCACAACAATTCGAGCACCACCCGCTTCGCGCTCGACCTGCACGGCAGCGCCTACGGCTGGGACACCAGCATCGCCGGCGGCCTGACCCAGGCCAAGGTCGACATCGACTACAGCGGCTACCTCGACCGCGCGGCCCTGTACCGTGCGCTGAACGCCGGCCAGTTCAATGTGTTGGGCGGCAATTCGCAAGCCGTGCTGGACCAGGTCTCGCCGCGCTTCTCGAACACCCTGACCTCGAAGCTGAACTACTTCGACGCCGTCGGCTCGCGCGAACTGATGCAGCTGGGCGCGGGCGCACTGGCGGTCGCCGCCGGCGTGCACTGGCACAAGCGCACCTGGGATGCGCCGGCATCGTCGCTCACCGCCAACGGCCAGGTCGCCAGCACCTCGGCCTTCGTGATGGGCTCGGAGACCAACAGCGCGGTCTTCGCCGAAGTCCAGGCGACCCCGATCAAGAACCTCGAACTGCACCTGTCGAGCCGTTACGACCACTACGACACCTTCGGCAATTCGTTCACGCCGGCGGCCAGCTTCAAGTGGACCCCGATCCAGCAGTTCGCCCTGCGCGGCACCTTCGCACGCGGCTTCCGCGCGCCGAACCCGGCCGAAACGGGCAACGCCGGTTCCTTCTTCTCGTACAACGGCGTGGCCGACCCGATCCTGTGCCCGGGCGGCGCCAACAACCCGAACCGCCAGGGCACCGTCATCGGTTCCTGCACGCTGCAGCCGACCTACGTCCAGACCACCAGCCAGAACCTGTCGCCTGAAAAGTCGAAGTCCTACACGCTGGGCATCGTGGTCGAGCCGCTGCGCGGCCTGAACGCGACGCTGGACTACTACAAGATCGACGTCAACAACCAGATCGTGACCGGCGCCGGCAACGACCCGAACTACGTCCCGACCTTCGTGCGCGGCCCGATCACCCCGGTCGACATCGCCACCGGCGTCGGCACCGGCACCGTGGTCGGCCTGCCGTCGGCGGGTCCGATCCTGTACGCGCAGTCGCCGTACATCAACGCCGGTTCGACCAAGACCAGCGGCCTGGAAGCGGACGTCGGCTACCGCTGGCGCCTGCCGAACGACATGGGTGCGCTGCGCGCGAACCTGAGCTTCGCCCACACCTTCGGCTACGAGCAGACCGTTGCCGGCGTGACCTACCAGCTGGCCGGCACCCAGGGCCCGTCGGTGGTCTCGGGCGCCACCGGTTCGCCGAAGAACCGCGGCCAGTTCAGCGTCGGCTACGCCAAGGGTCCGCTGGACGTGACCACCACGTTCAACTACACCAGCGGCTTCTCGGGTCTGGATCCGTCGGTCGACGCCAACGAGTGCCGCAACGCCTCGGCCGTCATCACCGGACGCACCTACTTCTCGGGCCTGGTGCAGCCGGACGCCTACTGCCACATCGCCTCGTTCACCGCGGTCAACCTGAACGTGCAATACAAGGTCAGCCCGAACCTGAGCCTGCGCGGCGCGATCCTGAACATGTTCGACCGTTCGCCGCCGCTGGACTTCAACACCTACGGTAACGCGTCGGTACAGACCGCGTACAACGCGTCGCTGCACCAGGCGGGCGCCGTCGGCCGCTTCTTCAGCCTGGGCCTGAACTACACGTTCTAATCCCTCGTCAGCCGTCCTACCGTCGCCCCTGCCTGTGCGGGGGCGACGGCGTTTACGCGGCCACTCCCGCAAGACAGCCTCTATCTATAGAGTGGTCGACAGCCGGAACTGCCTGCTGCGGTGTATGCCAACGGCATGACAATGTTGCAACGACCCAACGTTCCCGGAAATTTGCCGTTTTTTCCTCCACGCCCGCTAATCGTGCGGCGCTTCCCGCTCAATCTTGCTTGCGCAACATCATGTTGCAGCGCATTCAGCGAATACTGTTCTTTCCTAAAGTTAATCCGTGTCCCTGTCATAGACAATCGATGTCACATTCATGCATACGCGGTAAATACAGCGCAAACATTATTTTTGGTTGCTGCAATGCACAATGGCGCATTTTCACGCACCTTGGCGGTGCATGCACGGTGCATGCCGACCTATGCATCCAGCATACTTTCGGGCAATTGACATTGCCAGAAAGCTTATGTTTGTATGTATAAGCATATCGTCAGTGCCAAAAAGGTAATCCCTGCGAGGCCTTGCGATATCGGGAGAGAAACGTGGCCGGATGCATACGGGCGTTCGACTGCCGCCGAAAGGGCTGCCCGCACGGGACGGCCTGCCGACTAAAAATAGGAAACTACATGTTCAACAAAACTGTATTGGTACATGCACTGATGCTGGGCTTCGCCGGCACCGCCCTGACCGTCGGCGTGATGAACACCGCCATGGCGCAGTCGAACGCCGCGGGCAGCATCTATGGCCGCGTCGAGTCGGCGGCCGGCGCCAGCGTCAACCTGGTGAATACCGAGACCGGCCTGCGCCGCTCCGCCAGCGTGGACGCCGGCGGCCGCTACCAGGTGACGGCGCTGCCGATCGGCCGCTACCGCGTGGAGCTGGTGCGCAACGGCGCGGTCGAGCGCAGCCTGGAAGTCGACGTCATCGTGGGGCAGGGCGTGGATGCCTCGTTCTCGTCGCAGGTGGTCCAGGTGACCGGCCGCCGCACCCGCATCGACGTTTCCAACACGAACAACGGCGCCACCTTCAACGCCAGGGAACTGGCCGCCCTGCCGATCGCACGCAACCTGGACGCCATCATCCAGCTGGCGCCGAACACCACCCGCGCCGACCCGCGCTATGCCGGCGGCGCCACCATGGGCGGCGGCGGCCCGTCGGAAAATGCGTATTACGTCAACGGCTTCCCCGTCACCAACCCGCTGACCCAGCTCGGCGGCGCCGAATTGCCCTTCGGCGCGATCGCCCAGGCCCAGATCCTCACCGGCGGCTTCGGCGCCGAGTTCGGCCGTTCGGTGGGCGGCGTGGTCAACATCACGACCAAGAGCGGCACCAACACCTGGGAAGCCGGCGCGATGGCGTCGATCGAACCGGATGCCTGGCGCGCCCGCGACAAGAATCTCACCTACGGCAACACCGGCAAATAC
>Ga0308164_10005160_pt1 | contig 10697 bp, 9 predicted proteins | sample PhyTR2_FD_201031 | JGI IMG/M metagenome (GOLD analysis project Ga0308164, IMG submission 201031) | Phyllosphere microbial communities from UC Gill Tract Community Farm, Albany, California, United States - DLSLT.R2 | ecosystem: Host-associated > Plants > Phyllosphere > Unclassified | place: USA... | reverse complement strand
ATGTTTTTTGATTTCCACCAGGCAACTCATGGCGTTAGGACCCTGCGTTAACGACGAGGTGCCGATATCCAATGTCAGGACATTCGGGTTGCCGGCGCGATCCCACGGTTGCCAGGCGCGACCAAAGCCAGGATCGAACCAGGCGCCGGTGGCGATGATCACCACGCCCGGCGTTACCCCGTCGGTCAGGCGCACACCGGCCAGCATGCGCCCGCGCGCGTTGCTCACCTCAATCTCATCGCCATCCTGAATATCACGCGTTGTCGCATCCTGCGGATGCATATACAGCGTTTCATGTCCGGCGGTTTTGTTGCCTTGCACCGTGGCGGTGGCGTCCATCTGGCTGTGCAGACGATCGGATGGCTGAATCGAGATCATATGCAGCGGGAACTGTGAACTGAGCGGCGCGCCCAGCCACTCTTGCGGCTCGCGCCACTCGGGATGTCCGGCGAAATCCTCCAGCTGATAATCGGCAATGGTTTGGCAGAACAGCTCAATCTTGCCACTGGCGGTTTGAATTGGATGCGTTTCTGGGTTAGCGCGGAAATCATCCATAAACACGAACGGCTTGCCGCCTTCGGGAATCTCGACAAAACCGCGCTCCCAGAATTCCCCGAACTCCGGGAACGGGATATCACGGCGCGCATGCGCTACCGCGCACTGCTGATACAGATGCTCAATCCACTGCATCTCATTGCGCCCTTCGGTGAACACATCACGATAGCCGAGGCGATCGGCGATATCAGCGAAGATGTCGAAATCATTGCGCGCCTGATGCTGCGGCTTGATTGCCTGATGCATCGCCAGCACGAAGCGATCGCGCGACGATCCGCCGATGTCGTTGCGCTCCAGCGTGGTGGTCGCGGGCAACACGATATCCGCCATCTGCGCCGCCGGCGTCCAGACGATATCCTGCACAATCACAGTATCCGGGCGCTGCCAGCCTTCCACCAGACGATTGAGCTGCTGATGATGATGGAACGGATTGCCGCCCGCCCAGTGCACCAAATGGATATCCGGATAGTGCTGGGTTTCACCCTGGAATGCGTACGGCTGGCCGGGATTGAGCAGCATGTCGCTGATGCGCGCCACTGGAATCGACAAATTGCCCGGATTCGGGCCGGTGCTCATCATGGGTGCCGGGCCATCCTGACGCGGATTGCCGACGCTGTTCATCGAGCCATGACCAAAGGAGAAACCGCCGCCCGGCAAGCCTGGCTGACCGAGCATTGACGACAGCGCAATCATCATCCAGTACGGCTGCTCGCCGCGATGGGCGCGCTGTACCGAATAGGAGCAGGTAATAAAGCTGCGTTTGCCGATCAGCTGCTGCGCCAGCAAAGCAATGCGCGCCGCCGGAATGCCGGTAATGCTGCTGGCCCACTCAGGCGTTTTGGCGATGCCATCGCTTTCACCGAGCAGATAGCCGCGCAGCTGCGGCCAGCCGGTACAGTGGCTGGCGAGGAAGCTTTCATCCAGCGCGTTATGCCTGGTGATTTCAAAACCCAGCGCCAGCATCAGCGCCACGTCGGTGTTCGGGCGAATCGGAATCCACTCGGCATTGACGAACGCCGGGCAGTCATCGCGCATTGGGCTGATGTTAATAATTGGCGTGCCTTTGGCACTGAGCTGCTCCAGCGCCGGTTTCAGGCTGTGCTGCCCTGCGCCGCCGGAAGCCACCTGCGCGTTTTTCAGCGCCAGGCCGCCGAAGGCGATAAAGATGTCGGCGTGCTGCACCACTTCCGGCCAGTCGGTGACGCGGCCGGTGAGCGGCATGTAGGTGCCAATCACGTAAGGCAGGAAAAACTGCGCCGCGCCCCAGCTGTAGTTACCTTGCTGATCGACGCCGCCGCCGCCCTGAAAATAGAAGCGACGGATCAGCGTGCGCGCGTGGTTGACGCGTCCCGCCGATGACCAGCCGTAAGAGCCGTTGAAAATGCCCGCTGCGCCGTAGCGATCGCGCACGCGGCGATTCTCTTCCGCCACCAAATCCAGCGCGGTATCCCAATCTACCGCCACGAAGTCTTCCCGACCGCGCAAGGTGCGATCGCTGTTCTCGCGCGACTTCAACCATGAACGGCGCACCATCGGCTGGCGAATACGCTTATCCGAATAGACCAGTTCAGGAATAGTGTTAAGCATCGGCGAGGGATCGGCATCGGCGAAGAAGGGTTCACAGCCAATCAGGCGATCGTTTTCGGTGACGGCAGTGAATGCGCCCCAGTGCGCCAGGTGTGGCACGCGAGTTTTCATGGTTTTTGGTCCGGCAGGCAGGTGTGATTATGTCTGGCAGCATAACATGAGCCTGTAACCGAGCTAAAGCGCGGCTGTGAACGCCTGATTTTCCGTGCTTTTGCGACAGCGCTGGCATTCTGCCGGGTTGCTACAGGGTGGGTTTTCCGTAACACTGGTGGCATGTGTAAACGTTTTCCCGGATGTCGATAATCGCATGGCTACCATTAAGGATGTTGCCCGTATGGCTGGGGTGTCGGTTGCGACCGTCTCCCGCGTCATCAATAATTCGCCCAAAGCCAGCGAGAGTTCTCGCCTCGCCGTTACGGCGGCAATGGAGCAGTTGCAGTATCACCCGAACGCCAACGCACGCGCCCTGGCGCAGCAATCCACCGAAACCCTGGGTTTAGTGGTGGGCGATGTTTCCGACCCGTTTTTTGGCGCGATGGTCAAAGCGGTGGATGAAGTTGCGGGCCAAACCGGCAACTTTTTGCTGATTGGTAACGGTTACCACAATGAGCAAAAAGAGCGTCAGGCGATTGAGCAACTGATGCGCCATCGCTGCGCCGCCTTAGTGGTACACGCTAAGAAAATCCCCGACGACGATTTAGAGATGTTGATGAAGCAAGTGCCGGGCATGGTGCTGCTGAATCGCCTGCTGAAAGGCTTTGAACATCGCTGCATCGCGCTGGATGACCGCTACGGCGCGTGGCTGGCAACGCGCCATCTGATTCAGCAAGGCCATACGCAAATCGCCTTTATCTGCTCCACGCACACCATTTCCGATGCCGAAGATCGTCTGCAAGGCTATTACGACGCGCTGAAAGAGCACGGTTTGCCGTGTAATGACCGTTTGGTGGCGTGGGGCGAACCGGACGAAGTGGGCGGCGAACAAGCGATGACCGAATTGATGGGACGCGGCAAGCAGTTCACGGCGGTGGCCTGTTACAACGATTCGATGGCCGCCGGTGCGCTGGCGGTGCTGAGTGATAACGGCATTCGCGTGCCGGAAGAGATGTCGCTGATTGGCTTTGATGATGTGCTGGTGTCGCGCTATGTGCGTCCGCGTTTGACGACGGTGCGTTATCCGATAGTCACGATGGCGCAACAGGCGGCGCAACTGGCGCTGGCGTTAGCCAATGGCAGCGAGATGCCGGAAGTGACCAATATGTTTAGCCCCACGCTGGTAAGACGGCATTCGGTGAGTGGGCCGGGTTAAATCCTGGTGCGCGCTTTCCCTCACCCTAACCCTCTCCCGCAAGCGGGAGAGGAAATGATTAGGTGGAGTGAACCTCGGATTTACAGCTTGCTCGGGCGGCTCCTTCTCCCGCTTGCGGGAGAAGGCTGGGATGAGGGACAACGCGCACCCATCACAAATCCCGCGAATACACCTTCACCCGCACATCCGGGAACTCCAGCGCATCGCATTGATACTGCCAGCCAAAACGTTCGTAATAGCCGCCAAAGGTGGACCATAACCACAGCTTGTCATGACCGCGCTGCTGCGCGAAATCGATCACATGCTGCTGCAGCGCTTTGCTCAATCCCTTGCCGCGCGCGGACTCCTCAACAAACAGCGCCGCCACCCACGGCGTGAGATCCTGACGGCTGATCAAATCGCAGCGCCAGAATCCCACCGTGCCGAGCGGTATATCGCCGTCGAGCGCCACAAAGGTCACCGGAAAGTCGGCGCCGTTGAGGCTGCTGCGCACAATGCTGTGGTAAAACTCACGCGACGTACCGTCACCAAACGCCTGCCACAGCCAATCGGTGATCTGCGTAGCATGATGCGGCACCTCGCTGAGCGCGACGATCTTCATCAGATCAGCTCCAGCGCCAGCAGCTCCTGAATGGTCTGCGCACGACGAATTTCACGCACTGCGCCATTCTCGAACAGCACTTCCGGAATCAGCGGGCGGCTGTTGTAGTTCGACGACATCGACGCGCCGTACGCGCCGGTATCGTGGAACACCAGATAATCGCCGACCTGCGCCACAGGCAGCGCACGGGTTTCCACTTTGCCACCTTCCAGTTGCGTGAACACGTCGCCCGATTCACACAGCGGACCGGCCACCACGCTCTCCACGGTGGCGTCGCCCAGCGCGCGGCCATCGACCGGCAGCAGAGAAATGTGGTGATAGCTGCCGTACATTGACGGACGCATCAAATCGCTAAAACCGGCATCGACCAGCACAAAGTGACGGCTGCCCATCTCTTTTACCGCGCGTACCTGTGACACCAGCACGCCCGATTCAGCAACCAGGAAGCGGCCTGGCTCAATCTCCAGTTTCACCGGGTGACCGAGGTGCGCAGCGATACGCTCACGCGCGCCGTTCCACAAGCCGTAATAGTGCTGGGTATCAATGGCTTCTTCGTCAAAACGATACGGAATCGACAAACCGCCACCGGCAGAAATCGCTTCCAAATCCTGCCCAAACGCCACCACCTGATCGACCATCGCGTCACACACCTGCTGCAGATGGCCATAATCCACGCCGGAACCGATGTGCATATGCAGGCCGACCAGACGCAGGCCGTGCTGCTGAATCGCCGCCAGCGCCAGCGGCAGATCGCTGTGCCAGATGCCGTGTTTACTGTTCTCACCGCCGGTGTTGGTTTTCTGGCTGTGACCGTGACCAAAACCCGGATTGATGCGCAGCCACACCGCGTGGCCCGGTGACAGCTCGCCCAGTTGATGCAGCATATCCACCGAACCGGCATTGACCGGCACTTTCAGCTCGGCGATACGCGTCAGGGTTGGCTGATCAAACACATCGGCGGTGAAGACGATATCTTCGCCGCCCGGCTGATAACCGGCGGCAATAGCACGCTCGATTTCACCCAGCGATACCGAATCGACTTTGACACCCGCCGCACGCATCAGACGCAAAATGTGGATGTTGGAGCAGGCTTTTTGCGCAAAACGCACCACGTCGAAGGCGCCGAGCTGCGCAATGCGCTGCTGAATAATCGCCGCATCATAAGCCCAGAATGGGCCGGCATAACGCTGCGCCAGCGGCAGTAAGTTGGCGGCAGTTAACGCGGTTTCGGTGTTGTTGAGTGGGCTTGGCATGTCAATTCTCCTGTGTCATTGAGGCTATTTAGCCACAGCGCATCAATTCAGAAAAATATCTGTTTTAGCGACGTCTATACAAATATGATATGGGTTATCTGGAGGAGACAATGGCAAAAATTAACTGGCGACATATCGAAATTTTTCACGCGGTGATGACCAGCGGCAACCTGACGCAGGCGGCGACGCTGCTGCATACTTCGCAGCCCACGGTGAGCCGTGAACTGGCGCGCCTCGAGCAGCAGCTCGGCCTGCAGCTGTTCGAACGGGTGCGCGGCCGCCTGCAGCCCACGGTGCAAGGCTTGCGGCTGTACGAAGAGGTGCAGCGCTCGTGGTACGGACTGGATCGCATCATGGATGCCGCCGAAGGGTTGCGTCAGTTTCGTCAGGGTGAATTGTCGATCGCCTGCCTGCCCGTGTTTTCGCAGTCGCTGTTGCCGCCGCTGCTGCAGCCCTTTCTTCAGCGCTATCCGCAGGTTAGCCTGAATATCATTCCGCAGGAGTCGCCGTTGCTGGAAGAGTGGCTGTCGGCACAGCGTTACGATCTCGGCCTGACCGAAACCCAACACGCACCGGCGGGCACCGAACGCTTGCCGCTACTGACCTGTGACGAAGTGTGCGTGCTGCCGCCACAGCATCCGCTGTGTCAGCGCGAGGTGCTGACGCCGCAGGATTTCCACGGTGAAAACTACGTCAGCCTGTCGCGCAGCGATAGCTATCGCCAGCTGCTGGATTCCCTGTTTCATGAGCAGGATGTGGATCGTCGTCTGGTGCTGGAGACGCACAGCGCGGCGTCAGTGTGCGCGATGGTGCGCGCGGGCGTGGGGATTTCGATTGTGAATCCGCTGACGGCGCTGGATTACGCCGACAGCGGTGTGGTGATGCGTCGCTTCAGTATTGCGGTGCCCTTCACCGTCAGTCTGGTGCGGCCGCAGCATCGACCGGCTTCGGCGCTGGTCGATCACTTCTGCGACCACCTGCAACGGCACGTGGCGGCGTTTCCACAACGTATTGCCGAGCGGCTGGCTTAAGCGTTGACCGCTTCGCCCTGCCCGCCCGCTTTGCGGAAGGTGATCAGGCAGATCACCAATCCGACCGCGGCCAGCGCAGCAGCGGCAACCGGCACCGACGTCAGGCCGTACCCTTTCTCGATCACCGCGCCACCGACCCACGCGCCGAGCGCATTGCCGACGTTGAAGGCGGAGATATTCAGCGTAGAGACCAGATTCGGCGCATCTTTGCCGTGGCGCACCACGTTAATCTGCAAGCCCGGCACGGTGGCGAAGGTCGCCATCGCCCACAGGAACAGCGTGATTTCCGCCAGCCACAGCGCATGGCTGGTCCAGCTGAACAGCAGCGAGAACACTGCAATCAGCACAAAGCTGAGGATCAGGCTGAACGACACTTTCCAGTCGGCCAGCTTGCCGCCGAGGATGTTACCGACGGTCAGCCCCGCGCCAATCAGGAACAGCGTCCAGCTAACACCCCGATCCGAGATACCGGTCACCTGCAGCAGCAACGGGGCAATGTAGCTAAACAGCGCAAACATCGCCGCCGCAAAGAACACCGTCATCAGCAGCGACAGCCACAGTTTGCCGTTGGCCAGCGCGCTGATTTCACTCGCCAGATGCACCGGCTTCTCTTCTTTGTTGGTCGGCAGGCTTACAATCAGCGCGATAAAGGCGAAGATGCCGATGATCGCCACGCCCCAGAAGGTGGCGCGCCAGCCAAACATCTGACCAAACCAGGTGCCGAGCGGCACGCCGAGCACGTTGGCCAGCGTCAAACCGGTGAACATCAGCGCCACGGCAGAAGCTTGTTTACCTGGAGCGACCAGGCTCGCCGCCACCACTGCACCGATGCCGAAGAACGCACCGTGACACAGCGCCGTCACCACACGCGCCAGCATCAGCAGGTTGTAGGTGTAGGCCAATGCACAGAGCACGTTACCGATGATGAAGATGATCATCAGCAGAATCAGAGTACGTTTACGCGGCAGTTTGGCGGTCAGCAACGCCATGATCGGCGCGCCGATGGCGACGCCCAGCGCGTAGCCGCTGATCAGCCATCCCGCAGAAGGAATGGTCACTTGCAGATCGCCCGCCACCTCGGGCAGCAATCCCATAATGACGAATTCCGTGGTGCCGATGGCGAACGCACTCAGCGCCAGCGCCAGTAATGCAACAGGCATAACATACTCTCCCAATAATTTTTTGCAGGCGGGCCGCACTGCGAACGCAGTACGGTGACAACAGACGCTTATTAAAATTTGAACTGCGTCACATTGTTATTAAAGCATAGCCCTTCCATGCCAACCACCCTGCGCGCCGCAAGACTATTTTGCGCCCGCAGCAATAATCCCTGCGCGGAAAAATGTCACTGACTAACCATTGAGACAGATGGAGGTTTCCGCGCTACGCTTGAGAAGGGTGTGACCGTTATCACAGTGAGTCAGCTTTTGACGCAAAATCAAACAGTAAAGGATGGACGTGCACTGCCGATACCTCAATGGATTGCCCGGTTATGGGGTGTCAAAAATCGAGGGGAAAGCGTATGCGATGGCTCATCGCGCTAACGGTTGGCTGCCTAAGCGGCTGCTCTGTTGGGCATTACGAATACAGCAAAGAAGCAGCAAAACGCGTCGATATGACCGTCACTGGCATTCCAACGGTGCTGGGCATTGGTGCGCTTGGCACCACCATTCCTCTCACGCCCGAATACAGCCTGACGGCGGCCCACGTGGCGAAGTATTCACTCTATCGGGTGAAAGCTTGGCATCCCGAATGCGATATCGCCGTGGTGTACCATAAAAACAGCGAAGCCAATTTGCCGCCGCCGTTCCGCAATAGCCATATCGGCGACGACGTGAATCTGTATGGCTACAGCTTTATTTCCGCGATGCCGGTAGCGTCAAGCGGCAAGAATCTGATCAATACCACGCTGGCGAATGACTGGAACAAAGCCAGCTGTGTGGTAGTGGCGGCCAATGCCGGCGTGGTGAAAGGCATGTCCGGCGGCGCGGTGTATAACGCCAGCGATGATACGCTGGCGGGGGTGATTGTCGGTTACAGCAGCCAGATTGATGACAATAAAAGCGGCAAAACGCTGTTTAAGAATGTGGCGCTGTATGTGCCGTACGCACGGTTTCAGGCGTGGCTGGATGGGGTGGTGAAGTCTTAGATCGTGCTGGCTGTCGGTGCTGGCTGTCCCCCTCCTCGGTCCTCCCCCATAAATGGGGGAGGAAGATGCTGCAATATGATAGTTGGGGAGCTGCATGTGGCAGCGTCTCCTTCCCCCATTCATGGGGGAAGGCCGGGATGGGGGACAGCGTGCACAGGGACAGCGTGCACAGTCAAGCAGGAACCCACGCCCCCTGCACCTGCACCTGCGGGAAACCGCTGGTCAGGATACGCAGTTCGGCATCGCGCGGGGTGTTGTCGCCCTGCCCCTGAATGCTGACGATATCCTGCGGACAGGCGGAAAACGCCACAAAACAGTCCATCTCGGCGCGCAGCACAATATAGTCACCCGGCTTCGTCACCACCGGCAGCGTCTTCAGCGTGATGCCATCCGGCTGCACCTGAATATTCATAAAGATATTAAACGAGGCCAGATTGCCATGCGGCAGCGTCACGCCCAGCTCACGCATGCCTTCAAACAGATTGTCATGGCAGTTGCGATGCGGTTCGGTGCAGCCGAGCAGCTCATAACGACGCGCATCGCAGGCCGCCATAAAGGTGTCGTGCACGCCTGGCGAGGTATCCGCCACCAGCGTCAAAATCGGGTGGCGCTGGCTGGTGATAAAGCTGTCGCCCACTTTGGGATTGAGACGCTGATTCCACACGCGCGTCGCCTCCATACACATATATTCACTCACATCCTCAGCGTTGTAAGCCCAGCAATCCACCACCTGCGTGCCGTGCAGGTTAATCACCTGCACCGCTTCACCTTGCTTCAAGCGCACCGCTTTGCCGTAGCGCGCCGGGATGGTCATCGCTTCACGATGCTGAAATTCAGCCGACATGTTGTTCTCCTGATTAATGCTGCATGGCACGACGATAGCGCGTCATGCGAGATTCAAGGCCGCGCGCCAACCAGTCGATGATGCTGTTGAGCAGCCAGTAACAGAGCGCCACCGTGAGATAGATCTCCAGCGGCGCGTAGGTATCCGAAATCGCCTGTTTGGCGACGTACATAAACTCCTGCACCGAGACAATCGACAGCAGCGCGGAGTCTTTAATCAAACCGATCATCAGCCCGACCAGCGGCGACAACATCTGCGGCAGCGTTTGCGGCAGCACCACGTCACGCAGTTGTTCGCTGCGGCTCAGGCCCAACACGCGGCACGCTTCCCACTGCCCTTGCGGCAGCGCATCAATCGCCGAGCGGATCACCTGCGCAATGTAAGGCGCGTAGTAGAGCGTCAATGCCAGCACGCCCACCACCGGCGACGACAGCGTGATGTCATATTCCGGCAACACAAAATAGAGCAGATAGATCACCACCAGCAGCGGCAGCGCGAGGGTTAAGCCGCTGTAAAGATTGAGCAGACGCAGCCAGAACCGCGATGCCCGCATCAGCAATACGGCCAGCAGCGCGCCCCACAGCATCGAGCAGAGCGCCGCCACCAGACAAAGCTGCAAGGTGGCGAGCAGGCCGTCACCGAGCGACGGCAGAGAGGTGATAATTGCCTGCCAATCCATTACGCTAACCTCCGCTTCGCTTCTAAACGGCGCGCCGCCGCAATTAACGGCATGGCGATCAGCAGATAACCGGCCGCCACCAGCAGCAGCACCTGCGTGGCTTCGTAGGTGCGGGCGATGACGATCTGTCCGGCGTAGGTCAGTTCGGTGAGCGCCACCACCGACGCCAGCGGCGTGGTTTTCAGCAGAATGGTGAATTCATTCACCAGCATCGGCAGACTGGCGCGCATCACTTGGGGATTGATGACGTACCACCACGTCAGCAGGCGGCTCAGACCCAGCGTGCGCGACGCTTCCAGCTGTCCGCGCGTCACCAGGCTGCGATTCACGCGCAGGATTTCCGCCACGTACGCGCCGCTGTTGAGGCCAATGGCAATCACCGCCGCCAGCATCGGCTGACCGCCCAATCCCAGCCGCGGCAAGGTGAAAAACACCACAAACAGCTGCACAATCGCTGGCGTTCCGCGCATCACGCTGACATAGAAACGCCCGATGGCGCGCCAGATCCAGGCACGACGCAGCTGCAGGAAGCAGCCGAGCTGCCCCATCACCACGCTGACTAATGACGCCAGCACGGTGAGCACCAGCGTCATCAGCAGGCCGTGTCCGAGTTCCGGCAGCGCGGCCACTACCTGTTGATCCAGCCCCATGCGTTACTCCGCGTTAAAGTCGTGCAGGTTTTCCGCCAC
>Ga0308164_10005159_pt1 | contig 10699 bp, 9 predicted proteins | sample PhyTR2_FD_201031 | JGI IMG/M metagenome (GOLD analysis project Ga0308164, IMG submission 201031) | Phyllosphere microbial communities from UC Gill Tract Community Farm, Albany, California, United States - DLSLT.R2 | ecosystem: Host-associated > Plants > Phyllosphere > Unclassified | place: USA... | reverse complement strand
AGCAGCCGCAAAAGCTGCCCCGGCTGATCGTTGCGCTGGGAGTGGGCCAGATCATTGCGTGGGCCAGCAGCTATTACCTGTTGGCCATTCTGGCGCTTCCCATGTCCAGAAGCACTGGCTGGATCGAGCTGCCATTGTGGGAACACAAACGAACTGCTGCGCCGTCTTTGAACGCACTTTGCTTGAAGTAATTGCAGATTTACGTGGCGCCGGGTTGCAGATTTACCTGCTTCGTCAAGGGAGGCAAGACTCGGATCCACAGCCAGACCAGTCTCAGACTGCCAAACGTCATTTCGCATAATGTATATTATGTAAAACGCCAGCCAGTACTAAGGCGGCTAAGTACTTGTCGGCTTTCCTAATTGTTGTCAATTTTACCCTTAACCCTGCCAGCCATTGATTTCATTGAGGTTTTTGTTGCTCAGATGACAGCATCTAGGGAAACACAGTGGCCGCATAAGAGCGTTCGACCAGGCGCCTTCTCCATAGTTCCGAGTGCCTATAAGGCACCCCGAAGAAATTGGGGTACGCTCTGACAATGGACAAGCCCGATGCCCGACCCACCGATTTTGGCTCTGCTGAGGACTTTGCTGAAAAGGCAAAGAGCCACACTCAGTGGTTCCAGGCAAAGGTCGAGCGCGCCCTGGCTGACAGTAGGCCGACGATTCCGCACGACCAAGTGATCACTGAAGTACGCGCCGCAATCGCCGCTGCCGCGCAGCCGAAGACACTCACGTGAGCCTATGGTGCCTTGGCCGTGGCCTTCTTAGCTCGTTTTGAAGCTTTCTTAGGAGATTTTTGAGCTTGCTGATTTCGCCGAAGCGCTGCCTCGAATTCGGCGGGCAGACTTTGGAGCCTCGCAAGTTGCTCCTCAAGCGCGGCGCTCCTTCCGCGCTGGTTGTCCGCCTCAGCGGTTGCCGAACTGGCTGCGGCTTGCGCTCGCTCCACGGCATGCCGGAGGTCCGCCTCAACGCCGGTGTGTTTCTTTACCGTCGCAGCAAGCTGCGCTTGCAGCAGTCTGACTTCTTGCCGGGCCTGATCTACGTCGCGTAGCGCTCGATCCTCGGCAGATCTGACGTACTGGCCAAGCGATTCTCGCTCAGATCTCGCCAACTCCTGGACTTCCTGCACCCTAGCGTCGAGTGAATCCCGCGCTGCCTCCAGCAGTTCCACACGCTGATGACTAGATTTCAGTTGTTGCTTCAGCTCGCCGATCTGGGTATGGAGTTGCTCAACTAGTCTCTGAAGCTCTGTCGCACGTGCAGTGGCAAGCTTCTCCGAAAGATCGGCTGCCTCTGAAAGAGAGCGGATCTCGCTCGCCTGTTTTTCTAACTCCTCCTGCTGACGGCGGTGCTCTTCGCGCTCAGCTGAGAGCTCCCGCCTGGCCTCGGCCAGATCTACCAGGGCCGCCTCTCGAGCATGCTGTAGGGCCAGCGCCCACCACTGCCCGGCGATCTCCGCAAGAGCGGCGGGAGCGTCCTTCAGATCTGGTCGCTCCGGCTGCAGGCGAGTGCCTAGATTCTTCCACCAAGTCTCCAGCCAGCGCGTCACCGTGTTGGGTGACCCCGTACCAAGGTGGCCGCGGATGCGCTCTACCGTTGGTCGCTCGCCGCTGGCGACCAGTTCGTCAGCAGCCGTGTGAACGTCGGATTCGGTGATGCCGCGAGCCATAGAATTGCCTCCTGTATGGGCACCCTGCCCCGTTGATTCCGTACTGGCGATAAGTGATGATTATCGTGGGTATAAGCTCTTCGTCATAGCGTACATTACATAATATGAAAGATAATTCCACATGTCCTGCGCTTGCGGCGACGGCTATCAGCTTGGTACTGCCCGAACAGTTGGCCCGCCAGGCCGCCGATGCGGTCCGTGAGTTACTGGCCGAAGCCGCCGCCGAGAACACCACCCGCAGCTACACCAGCGCCCTGCGCTACTGGGCCGGCTGGCACGCGGCGCGCTACGGCATCGAGTTGGCCTTGCCGGTACCCGAAGCCACCGTGCTCCAGTTCGTAGTCGATCACGTACAGCGCCGCTCGACCGACGGCGAATTGGCCTGGGAACTTCCACCAGCCGTCGACCAGGCCTTGGTGGCCGCCGGCCTCAAGGCCAAGCTAGGCCCGTGGACCTTGGCCACCGTGCGCCATCGCGTTGCCGTGCTGTCCACCGCGCACCGACTCAAGCACGTGGCCAATCCCTGCGAGCAGCCTGCGATTCGCACCGTGCTCAGCCGCGCGGCGCGGGCCGCAGTCAAGCGCGGCGAGCGCCCACGCAAGAAGACTGCGATCACCTTGGCCGAGCTGGAGGCCATGTTGGCCACCTGCGACGACAGCCTGGAAGGGATTCGGGACCGCGCCCTGCTCTGCTTCGGGTTCGCCAGTGGCGGCCGTAGGCGCAGCGAGATCGCCGCGGCTAACCTGCGAGACCTGCGCCGTATCGGAGATCAGGGCTATATCTACCGGTTGGAACACAGCAAGACCCAGCAGACCGGCGTGACGGCAACCTCGACGCCAGACAAGCCGGTACTGGATCGGGCGGCGCTGGCACTGGAGGCTTGGTTGGATGCCTCAGCCCTCACCGAGGGGGCGATTTTTCGCCGACTGTGGAAGCAGCGGGTCGGCCCTGCCCTGTCCCCGGCCGCCGTGGGTGAGATTGTGCAGCGGCGGGCGCGGCTGGCCGGGCTGGAGGGAGATTTTGGCGGGCACAGCCTGCGGTCGGGGTTCGTGACCGAGGCGAGTCGTCAGGGCGTGGCGCTGCCAGCGATCATGCAGCTGACAGAACACCGGTCGGTGTCCAGCGTTGTGGGGTACTTTCAGGCGGGCGGTGCCACGACTAACCCCGCTGCTCGCTTGCTGGAAGATTGACTGCCTGAGCGGACTATGGGCACGCATCAGCTGGTGCGCCCTTGGATCCTCCAATGGCTTATCCTCTAGCCGTTGGACTTACTACTACGACCGGGGGGGGGCGTGGCCTCAGGTAAATCGAGCAAGGGAGCCGGTGTGCCACTATCAGTGCTATCACCGCCAACCCCTTGGCCTAGTGCCAATGCACGCCTTCTTGGCGTGGGAGCGGGACTGCCCGTACAACCGCTGGATCGGCTGGCTCAGTTCAGTGCGACAGATTTCGAACGCTTCACCCTTGAATGGGCCTCTGACTACCTCTCTACGCAAATCGAGGTCGTTGAAGTTCAGCAGCGCGGCGGTGCCGGCGACAAGGGACGAGACGTCGTCGTGTGGCTTGATCCCTCGGGGACTGAGTCGCGTCGCTGGAAGCTATATCAGTGCAAGCACTATAGCGACCGCCTGGGACCCGGCGTCGCAGCCGGTGAGATCGCCAAAGTTCTCTATTACACACTCAAGGGCGACTACACATCGCCTGAAGAGTATTGGTTTGTCACACATAAGGGCACGACTTCTACTCTTCAGGATCTCTTGGATGATCCAATAAAGTTGTGCGATTTCGTAATTGAGAACTGGGATAAACATTGTGCGGACGAAATCACCTCCAAGGCGACAGTGCCCCTCACTGAAGAGATGAAAGACCACATTGCCTCGTTTGATTTCAGCATTTTCAAGGCGAAGCAGCCGCTTGAGCTCATCTCCGAGCATGCGAAAACTAGGTACTACTTGACCGTATTCAGTGCGCCGCTGATTGAGAGGCCGCCTCCGCCGGAGCCTCCGTCATCCGTTGCACCGACAGAATCGGGCTACGTCACTCAATTGTTCGAAATTATCGGGGAAGCAATGGAAGCAAGTATCAGCGCCCCCAGCGACTTCTCACATTTGACCGCTTACAAGGGCATCTTTGAACGCTCTCGCATTACCTTCTATTGCGCCGAGGGCCTTAAAGAGCTGGCCCGCGATCAGATGGCTGATCCGGCGTTCTTTCATACGTTGCTTGCCGAGTTCCGTGAGGGCCTGTACTACACATACACGGCGAGCGGTGAGACCGGGTTAAATCGCCTCAAAGACACTGTGAAGGCAGCGCAGTCGCTGCAGCTTGGTGGGCACGTGTTGGCCCCTCATGTGCAAGCAAAGGACCGTGAGGGCATGTGTCACCAGATGGCGAACGAGGGTGTTCTGAAGTGGTGCGGCATATGATCAACAAGGATCTAGACTCACCACGATCCCATCGTCCTTTCAACACGCCCCTGGAATGCGGCTTTCGAACCCTATTTGTACTGAACGCCACCGATGGAGCACCGTCAGATCTCCAGCGGCTCGTTTCATACGACTACCTCCTTGTTCACTCTGGCGACATACCCGATGGTCCGCCAAGCCTGCATCCAGCAGTGCCTCTTCGTGGAACAGAGCTACTAGTCAAACGTGACTTGGAAGGACAAATCTCTATTCAGAGCGAGAGGCTTCCGCCGCTGAGCTGACCCGAGCTGAGTCACAGGTAATTGCCTTGGATGAGCTGCTGTCGCGGTATCATTTGCTTGATGGCCGCTACGCCTCGGATTTGGAGCGCCTTGATTTCGTCGCAGAGGGAGCTCACTACTTTAAGGAGTTGCAGGAGACGCATTGCCCGCTTTGCGATCAGGTCATGGGCGGTCCTCATGAACACTCCGCCGAAGCATCTGCGGAGCGCGTCCACCAGTCAACGCGGGCGGAAGCGGGAAAGATTCTCGGGCATCGCGTGGACTTGGCAGCGACTATTGAGGCCGTGACTTCACGCAAGCAAGATCGGGTCATGCAGGCGGCTTCAGCCAAGGCAAACATATCGCGAATCGAAGATAGACTTTCTCAGTCAGTCATTCCCTCCTTCACCGAAGTCGCCGCCCGTCTCGACAACTTGGTCAGTCAGAGAATCGAACTTGAGCGTGCCAGTAGTGAGCGAGATCAGATCCGCAACCTCAGCGAGCTCAAGCGTCAGATCGAGACTGCGTTGGGCGCTAAGGAAGAGAAGGGAACTTGGGAACAGTTGCCCTCAAAGGCACTGCGAGAACTATGCTCCGAGATTGAGGCCATTCTGGGCGAGTGGGGCTGGAAGGGGCCGGGGCGAGTGGATTTTGACCAGAAGGAATACGACATTGTTGTGGATGGTCAGTCCCGCCAATCGCATGGCAAGGGCGTTCGCGCGGTCCTCTATGCAGCTTTCGCGATAGGCCTTCTTCGCTACTGCAAGACTGCAGGCAAGCCCCACCCTGGCATGCTGGTTATTGACTCACCGCTGACGAGCTACAAAAAAGGCAAGTCCAGTTCCAATGGCGACGGCCCAGTTGATCCAGGAATTGAGGCTTCCTTCTGGGAGTCGCTCACGCGCCTCGACGATGGAATCCAAGTGATCATCGTCGAAAACAAAGAACCACCCCAAGACGTTGCTGAGAAGGTCCACTATCAGTGGTTTGCGGGTGACGCGGCCAATCCGGGTGATCGGGTGGGACTGATTCCTAGATACGAGCCTCAGTTGACGAGCCCAGCCCTCACCTACCCTGATGGATCTCCCTGATCCCCCGCCCCGCTGATGTCCGCCTCTGGCCAAGTGGTCCTTGCACGCTGTCCGATGTCTCTACCGGCCGTATCATCATTTGAATTCTTCTTGCTATAGGGGGCTGGAACTTGGAATGCTTCCGAATCGACGAAAGCGGCTACACAGGCTTTGACCTGCTGAACCCGGAGCAGAGGTTTCAAGGTGCGACGGCGATCGCCATTGCTGACGACGAGGCTAGGCGCCTAATCCGGAAGCACTTCCCCAAGCTACAGGCGGATGAGCTCAAGTACCGGTCCCTGGCGCGACGGAGAGCCAACCGCCCACGTCTGATGGCGCTGCAACGCGACTTGCTAGGACACCACAAGTGCGTGACCTACGTCTGCGACAAACGTTACCTGCTGCTGCTGATGTTCCTAGATTACGCCGTCGAGCCGTTCTACTACGAGCGCGGGATGGACTTCTACGAGGACGGGCAGAACTACTCGCTTGCATCCCTGCTGTACATGGTGGGGCCAACGTTGCTCGGGCAAGGTGCCCTCGACTGCCTGCTGGCAAGTTTTCAGCGAGCGGTGAAGGAGAAGAGCCCGGCGGCGCTCGCCGACCTACTCCAGGCTGCGCGCGCATCGCGCTGGGAGGAACTACCGGAAGCGCTGGGGCCCCTGGCGCAGTATGCCGCACCCGAATGCCTGCGAGCGATCGCCACGCCTGGCGTCAATACGGATGCGGCCCTGGTGGTGCTGCAGTCCCTGGTCAGCCGGATGGAGGCTATGGCCGACGGTCCGTATCGGGTCGAGCACGACCAGTCGAAAAACCTGTTGACCTATCACGACTTACTGCAGCGCTACATCTGCCACGAGGACGTGGTCACGTTCCGTCAGTCGGAGATCGCCAGCATCACCTTCCCGCTCAAGCTCCATTCGGTTACGCAGGTCGACTCCCGGAACAGTCCCGCCGTGCAGCTGGCGGACGTCATGATCGGCGCGGCCATCGAAGCGGCGAACACGCTCACGGGTCACCGTGCTGGGGCGCTGGACGCCCGGGAGGTCCTGGCGCTGTATGCCGATCACCAGCTGATCCACATGCTGCCCTCGATCGATTTCGATGAGCAGAAGCGCTTCCGCCAAGGAACGCAGGCTGCCCAGGTTATCGACTATTTCACAGAGAAATTCCACATGCCATAACAGAAAGAAAGCACGCCCCACCCGCGGCGGGTGCGCGGGTGGCCGACCAATACCGCCGAGGACGCCAACCAGAGCGTCTCTCTGTGTAAGGGGGCTTATGGCAAGCATCTCTTCGGAGTACCACCGCTTTCTAGCGCACTTGGCGCAGAAGCATGTGCCTGACGACGTGCATCGGCTCGCGCACTTGGTGCTCTCTCACCTGCAGCCGCTGGCCGAGGTTGGCGCAGTGCGCCGCGGGCGATCAACTCGCTTAGCGCCGCTTGCCGTGGCGAATCTGGCGCAGATGCCTCTCGCCTACGACGGGGACGGGTGCGACCCCGTTGCCGGGCCGGCGCTAGGGAGACTGCATCGGCTCGAAGTCGGTCCGTTTCGCGGATTCATGCGGCAGGAGACATTCGACCTCAGCCATGACATCACCCTAATCTACGGCGCCAACGGCACCGGCAAGAGCAGTTTCTGCGAAGCCTTGGAAGTGGCGATGCTCGGTTCGATCAGCGAAGCGCAGGCCAAGCGGGTCGACCAGCGGATCTACTGCAACAACGCTCGTTTGCGCCGCCACGTCGCCCCGGTTCTGTCGTCCAGGTCAGCGGTGGAAGCACAGGTCGTCCAGCCCGACGAAGCCGAGTATCGCTTCTGTTTCATCGAGAAGAATCGCCTCGACGATTTCGCCCGTATTGCCGCGCGGACACCGGGCGATCAGCGTCAGCTCATCGCGACCCTGTTCGGCGTTGACCAGTTCAGCGAGTTCGTGCGGGGCTTCAATCCGTCCCTCGATCAGGACCTAATGCTTACCGGCGTGCAGGCGGCGCAGCTGGCACAGCGCCGTCTGCAGTTGATGAACTCTGAACAGACAATCGCTGCCTATCCGCAGAAGATCGCAGCGGTCGAGGGACTCGAGCTGGCCTTGGCGCAACGCGTGTCGCCTGGCGCGACCTATCAGGCTTGCGTCGACTGGCTGCTGGGCACGCCGCAACAGCAGGGGCGGTTGCCGTATGTCCAGGGTCAGCTGGATGCCAGTCCTCCGGTCATTCACGAGGTGACTCAGGCCCGCCTGCAGACATCGCTGGTAGAGGCCTACCGCATCCAGGGGCTGTGGCACACGGCGTCCGTAAAACTCGCGGCCCGTGCCGGCGAAGTGTCATACGCGAAGCTCTACGAGGCCGTGCTGGCGCTGGCCGAAGGGGCGACCGCGTGTCCGGCTTGCGGAACCGGGCTAGCTGCCGTGGCGCAGGATCCATTCGCTAGGGCACGGGTGGGCTTGGAGCAGCTCAAGCAGTTGGCCATCCAGCAACAGCAGGAGACCGGGCTCCGGACGCAATTGAGCGACGCGGTCCGAGCACTATGGGAAGAGATGCGTCGCGTGGTAGCGGCTGCTGTGGTCACCTGTCCTGCCGAAATGCAGGCCGCAGGCCTGCCGCTACTGCCTCCCACGGCTGCGGGCAACTGGCTCGGGGCCTGGGTCGACGGAGATCAGCGTGCCTGGCAAACCCTGCTGCGGATCGCCGAAATCATCGAAGGCTTTGACGCGCAGGCACGCGACATGTATGAGCAGCGCGGTGCGCTGGCCCAAGAGCGGGATCGTCTGCAGCAGCATCAGCTGGAGATCGAACGGCTACGGACCATGCGCACGGCTGCAGATCAGGACTTGGGGGCCGCTCGCCAGACCGTGGCCCAGTTCTACGAGGAAAACCGTGACTTAATCCAGGCCGTCTCTGCCGAAGTGCCGCTGGTGGTGCACCATCAGCGGGTCAAGGCCGCCTACGACGGATTTCTACCCGAGATCCAGGCCTACGCGGCCGACCTGCCGGGTGTGCTGCTGAAGGGGCTGGGAGAACAGGCCCGCCATCTCTACAACGCATTCAATCGGGCTGATCCGCCCGGCGATCTACTGCATGCGCTGTGGTTGCCGGTGGCCGAGAACGGCAAGATCGAGGTGGAGTTCGCCGGCGAGCCGGGCTTGCGCTACGACGCGCTTATCATCTTCAGCGAAGGGCATATCAAATGCCTTGGCTTGGCGATCCTGCTCGCCAAGAACATCGCGCAAGGCTGCCCCGTGGTCATATTCGACGACGTCGTCAACGCGATCGACGATGACCACCGCGACGGCATCTGGCGCACCTTCTTCCAGGACGGCTTACTCGACGGCAAGCAGGTCATCCTCACCTCGCATGCCGAGGAATTCCTGCTCCGTATCCAGCAGGAGTTAGGCGCGCGCCGCGCCGGGCTCATCAAGCGCTACAAGTTCCTCCCGCATCAGGGGGAACACGAACTGCGCGTCGACAGCGATCCGCCTACTAAGAACTATGTTCTGCTGGCCCAGCAGGCATTGGCGGCCGACGAGAAGCGCGAGGCACTGCGCCAGGCTCGGTCGGCCCTGGAAAGTCTGACGGATCGCCTCTGGACTTGGCTGGGCCGGCGGGCGGACGGTCGAATCGAGATCAAACTAGGTGGGCCTCGCTCACCCTGGGAACTGAACAATAAGTGCAGCAAGCTGCGATCGGCGGTAGATCGGATCGCGGCACAGCACGTCGGGGCGACGCAGGCGGTCGCGGCGCTCGCGTTACTGCTCAACGTTAGCGGCGCCAGTATCGAATGGGGATACCTCAACAGCGGCGTACACGACGCCCAGCGCGACCACGAATTCGACCGTGCCACTGTGCGCACAATAGTGGAGTCCGTCGCTGCATTAGACGCTGCACTAGAGGCGTTGCAGAACCGCTGAGCAAAGGCCTTAGCTCCTCCAGACTGAGGTTGAATGAGGGTCATCTACCTCACCCAGCATCCTAGACGCAAGACCGATGCCCAATCGATGTCTGCTATGGCCCCAAAAGGGGCATGCCCTACCCCTGATAAATCCCTCTAATCCTAAAACTGGATAGCGGCTCCCCTGTCCTATCCGGTGGGCCAAGGTCCGCTTTCGGCCAGAAGCGGACCACTGACCACCCACTCCGCTCAGATTCCGGCGAGCACGCCCGGATCACCGGTCCTCCAGACGTTGTCCACTATCACATGCTTGATCTCCCACCCCGCGTCGCGGCGGGCCAAGAAAACGTCATAGCGGTTCTTCATCAGATACTGGCGTGTGCCGTCGACCCTCGATACGTGCTGCGCTTCGACCAACACATCCACCCGGGCCGTATCACCGTCCACCGCCACCCTCGGGTTGCTGAACGAGTGGGAGGTATCGAGCCCGTTGAGCGAAGTGGACAGCGCCTCGACGATGGTTTCCCGCCCCTGCAGCACCGGGTACTCGAAGCCCGCCTTTGCGCCAGCGGGGCGGAAGTCGGAGATGGCGTCCTCTGTAAAGGCCGACGAGAGCAGCTTGCGGTCGCGAAGATCGATACCTGCGGCGAAGCGGTACAGCGTGTCGACCACGGCATGTATGTCGTGAAGAGTATCGGGAGCGTTGAGGTGCAGCGACATGAAGTGGATTCCTTAGCGAGCCGTGGGGGTGGTTGGGTCAATGAGAGTGATACGGGTGTCGGCGATGGTCTCAGCGAAGCCGCTGCCGAATACACCTACAGGCGTCTGGAAGCCTGGACGCGCCTCCCCTGCCAGCACACGGCGCGCAGCCACGACCGCGGCAAGGGGAGTGAAGCTGTAGCCGTTCACCGTATCCAGCACTGCGCGGGTTACGGTACCGTTGGCGCCGACTACCTCTACCGCTGCCTGGTACCGGTTGTCGGTGCGCTCCTGCGCGGTGGGACCATCCGGCAGTGCATCGATGCCGCCTTCGGGGAAAGCGCTGCCAGAAACATGTACGTAGGTTTCGATATCGCCCACCCCGGTTTGCCGGGCGATGGTGATCAGGTCAGGCAGCGTCACTGGAAAGCAACTCACCGGCCCGTTGCCGAAATCGATGTCGCGCAGCGCGTCCGGGGCACGTGCCGTGAGCACATCGTCCTTGCGCATAAGGCACGTGGCCGTTACGTGTTGGCTGGCGCTGATAGCCGATCCGCGCGACATCGAACCTGCTACATGCAACGCGATACGGATGGCCACCGGTGACGGCACACGCTCCACGGCACGCGCGGCCAGGCTGCCAAGCATCGCCACGCTGCCCCCGCTGCCCGGCATCAGCATTACCC
>Ga0308164_10005157_pt1 | contig 10705 bp, 9 predicted proteins | sample PhyTR2_FD_201031 | JGI IMG/M metagenome (GOLD analysis project Ga0308164, IMG submission 201031) | Phyllosphere microbial communities from UC Gill Tract Community Farm, Albany, California, United States - DLSLT.R2 | ecosystem: Host-associated > Plants > Phyllosphere > Unclassified | place: USA... | reverse complement strand
AATTCCCTTCGGTTTACCCGTCGTTCCCGAGGTGTAGAGGATGAACAGCGGGTTCTCGGCGGGAAAGGCCTCGGCCGTGTGATCGGGGGATGCCGCGGCGAGCTCGTCGTGCCACCACCGGTCGCGCTCGGGGTTCCAGTCCACGGTGTTCTCGCCGCGTTTGACGACGAGCACGTTCGTGACGGTGTCCTGCGGGCCGAGGTCGCCGCGCGCTTCGAGTGCCGCGTCGACGGCGGGTTTGAGCGGCGAGACTTTGCCCTTGCGCCAGCCGCCGTCGGCGGTGATGACGAGTTTCGCGGCGGCGTCGTCGATGCGCGACCGCAGGCTGTCGGCGCTGAACCCGCCGAACACGACGGAGTGCACGGCGCCGAGGCGCGCGACCGCGAGCATGGCGATGACGGCCTCGGGAATCATGGGCAGGTAGATGGCGACGCGGTCGCCCGCGCGGATGCCGAGGCCGGTCAGCACGTTTGCGGCGCGCTTCACCTCGGCCGTCAGCTCGGCATAGGTCAGGCTGCGGCTGTCGCCCGGCTCGCCCTCGAAGTGCAGGGCCACGCGGTCGCCGTTGCCGGCGTCGACGTGGCGGTCGAGGCAGTTGTAGGCCACGTTGAGCGTGCCGTCGTCGAACCACTTCGCGAAGGGCGGGTTGGTCCAGTCGAGCGTCTGTGTGAACGGCTTCTCCCACGTCACGAGCTCGCGCGCCTGGCGCGCCCAGAACCCGAGGCGGTCGTCGGATGCTTCGGCATAGAGTTCGGCGTTCGCGACCGCGTTGGCGGCGAAATCGTCGCTCGGTGCGAACCGGCGGTCTTCGTGTAAGAGGTTGTCGATCCTGTTGCTCATTGCGGCTCGGCGCTCCTTTGCGTTGCTGTTCGGACGGCGGTGTCCTGACTGCAGACGACTGTACTCCGATTCGAGGAACGGCTTGCCGACGGCGGGCGAGAGTGTCCGCGCGCCAGTAAAAAACCGACCAGTTTGTTCTCAGGAGGCTCCCAGACGCTTGTCGGCATTTAGGGGGACACGCGGGTTTGCGCATCTGGTGTTTCCGCGTACACTTGAACACGGCCGAATCTTCGTATTCGTGCATGCGGCGCCCGGATTCCCCCCAATCCCGCGTCGCATCTGGCGGCACCCATTCCCCCCAATGGGTGCCGCCCCCTTCTTTTTAAGCGCTCCTTCGCGCTATCGGTGCCTCGCATGCGGGTCCATCTCCTCGGGTCGTCCGCGTCTGGCGGCTTGCGCGCGCCTTCTCCGCCGATGTCGGTTGCCCCAGTTCGGGTGTTCCCCGTTCGGGCCGGCAATTCGTTCTCCACAAGCGGCGTTCGCGCAATCTCTCCACAGCTCGGTCGTCTCCGTCTCTCGAGGCGGCGAGCGCGCATACCGTCACAGGCATGAACCTTCTTCTCGAGCAAAAGCGCGTCAGGGATCGCGCCCGGTCCGCCTTCGGCTCCGAGTCCCGCCCCGCACCCCGACTCGCGGTGCCGCCCGCTGAGCAGTCAAAACCGGTCCCGTGGCCGCTCCTCATCGGGCGGTATCGCGATCGCGCTCTGCATGGCAGTGGTGAGCACGGCAGCGGTGAGCACGGCACGTCGACGTCGAGCACCATCCCGATCGCGCCCGTTGCTCCGCTCCGCATCGACACGGCGTCGCGCTTCGGTGATCTCGGCCCCTACCTCCTTCTCGACGACGTGACAGACATCGTGATTACGGGTTCGAGTGGCGCGTGGGTCGACCGGGGCCGGGGCTTCGAGCGCATCGACGAATGGAACGGGGGCCATGACGTCGTCCACGCCCTGGCGGTTCGCCTCATCGCCGAGGGTGGCAGGCATGTCGACGAGGTGAGCCCGTTCGTCGATGTGCGTCTGCCCGGGGGCATCCGGGTGCACGCCGTGCTGCCGCCTCTGTCCGTTGGGGGAGCGGCTCTCAGCATTCGGGTCCCGGCGCAGCGGCCCCTCCTGCTCGAGCATCTCCAGGCGCGCGGCATGTTCGCTCCGCATGGCGATGCCCTGTCACGGCGATTGCGCAAAGCCGTGTCTTCTCGCACCAACGTGCTGATCTCGGGCGGTGCCGGAACGGGGAAAACTACCTTGCTCGCCGCGCTGCTGTCCGACGCCGATCCGGCCGAGCGCATCATCTGCGTCGAGGATGTCTCCGAACTCGTGCTCGATCACCCCCACGTCGTCTCGCTCGAAGCGCGCCAACCCAATGCCGAAGGCAGCGGAGGCGTCGACATCACCCGCCTCCTCCGCGAGTCGCTGCGCATGCGACCGGACAGACTCGTGCTCGGAGAATGCCGCGGCAGCGAGATCCGAGACATGCTCGGTGCCCTGAACACCGGCCACGAGGGCGGGGCCTGCACGGTGCACGCCAACTCGCTCAGCGACGTGCCCGCTCGGCTCGAATCGCTCGGGGCACTGGCCGGCATGTCGTCAGAGGCCGTCGCTCGTCAGGCGGTCAGCGCCATCGGTCTCATCGTCCACCTGCGGCGCGTCGGCGGCATCCGGCGCGTCGCGGCACTCGGGCGCTTCACCCGCGACGAACACGGCCGCCTCACGATCGCTTCGGAGGTCTCCTAGTGACCGTCCACCGCCTCTCGGCTCGTCGCATCCCCGTCGTGCGGCGGATCATGCACGCTGCAGCTGTCGATGAACGCCCGCACGCCGAGAACATCGCAACGGTTGTTCAGAGGCTCGCCGTCGTCCTCGAAGCGGGAGTCTCACCCGGCTCGGCGTGGCGCTACCTCGACGACGACTCGGCAGCCGTGTCCTCAGACAGCGTCGCGCCGGTCGTCCGTGCGGTGCGCGAACTGCGGCCAGGGGTAAGCGTCGTGCCCGCGCTCCTCGGGGCCGCACCGAAGACGGGTCCGGCGGCCCCGCTCTGGCGTGCCGTCGCCGCCGCCTGGCAGGTCTCCGAGGTCACCGGGGCGCCGCTCGCGCCCTGCCTCTCGTCGATCGGCGAATCCCTCCTCGACATCGGATCCACTGAGCGGGCGGTCCAGATCGCTTTGGCCGGGCCGACGGCGTCGTCTCGTCTCGTGCTCGCGCTTCCCCTCGTCGGCCTCGTCTTCGGAGCCCTCCTCGGTTTTGACACGCTCCAGTTCCTGTTCACCTCGATCGCCGGAGCCGTCTGCGGTGTCACCGCCGTCCTTCTAGTGCTGATCGCGCACCGCTGGAGCAATCGCCTCGTCCTCGCCGTGGCGCCTCGCGGGCGTGCACCCGGTCTCCTGCTCGATCTGACGATCATTGCGCTCGCGTCCGGGCGGTCCGCGCTTGCCGCCGTGGCAGCCGTGACGACGGCCGTCTCGGATTGCGAACTCGAGGCGGCGACCGACGAGGCCGAGCGCCGCGACCGTGAAGCGGTTCTCGTGCTCTCGAAGCGCGCCGGAATCCCGGCCTCCCTTCTCCTCGCCTCCGAAGCGCAGGCCTACCGCCGCACGGCCCGCACCGTTGCCGCCCGCAACGCCGAGACGCTCGGCACCCAGCTGCTCCTCCCGCTCGGGCTCTGCATCCTGCCCGCCTTCATCCTCCTCGGCGTCGTCCCCATCGTCGCCGGCATCCTCTCGAGCGCCGTCAGCGCGCTCTAGCTGCCCTCACACCGCTCGCCCAAAACCACTGGAGCCTCATGTATCCCTTCTCACCGCTCATGCCCGAACTCGCACCGACGCGCGAGCCATCGTCGTCGCAGTGGCCCTCGACCTCGTACGTGCCGGGAGGAGGTCGATCGCTCGCCGACGAAACCGGAGCAGCCACAGCGGAATACGTCATAACGACCATGGCCGCCGTCGCATTCGCTGGTCTACTCGTCGTGATCATGCGCAGCGACGAGGTGAAGGGCATTCTCCTCGACCTCGTCCGACGCGCGCTGAACGTCGGTTGACCGTGGACGACAGACATGCCGCGCCTCGGCCCGCGCGGGCCTTTGAACACGAACGGGGTTCGGCAGCCGCGGAGTTCGCGGTGACGATGCCCGCCGTGCTTCTGGTTCTGGCCATGACGGTCGGAGCGTTGGGAGCCGCGGCGCATCAGGTGCGGCTCGCGGATGCGGCCGCCGATGCCGCGCGCGCTCTCGGTCGTGGTGAGTCCGCTGCGGCCGCCGGGGCTCTCGCCGCGCGGGTCGCCCCGGGTTCCCAGCTCGCAACCTCTACCGATGGCGAACTCGTCTGCGCCGAGGTCGCGAAAGCCTGGGCGCTCCCCGGGGGCCGTGCAACCGGCATCCGACTGGTCGCCTACGCCTGTGCCCTCGGAGGCGGACGATGAACGCGCTCCTCTGCAACGTGGCGACACGCCGGTGCGTCACCGAGGGCCGACTGCATCAGCCCTCTCGCTCCCCGGCGGCAGCGCGGCAATCCGCCGACCTCAGTGGCTGCGGCGCGTGTGGTTCGTGTATTCGAGGTTCGGGCACGCTGCTGTCCGTCGCGTTGATCGCGTGTGGTGCGTCGATCGCTGTGGCGCTCGCGGCGTCGAGCGGGGCCGCGCTGGCTCGACAGAACCTGATGCACGCCGCCGACGGATCGGCGCTCGCCGCCGCCGACTCCCGCAACGGCTTCTCGGATGCCGACCCCTGCGAAGCCGCCGCCCTCGTGGCTGCAGCGTACAACGCGCGCGTCTCGGTGTGTCATCCCTGCGACGACGCCATGTGCGTCGAAGTGAGCGATGCCTTCCTCGGGCTCCCCTTCACGGCGCGAGCACGAGCGAGCGGGGCGGTCGCATGAACGGCCCGCCCGCGTTCACACGGCGCTTAGGAGAAGTTCGTGGTGAGGAAGCGATAGGCGACGGCGCTCGGCAGCGCCGAACCCGCGGACTCGAACTCCTGGCCCGCGGAGCGCGCATAAACATAGGTCTTGCCGCCAGCGGCCGGAATCTCGACCGTGGGCTTCGGCCGACCGTCCTCCAAGAAGCCGGTTGCCACCGTGCGACCTTCGAGGGGTCCATCCGTGAGCTTGGCCGTGTACGTCGTCTTCGTCGTGTCACTCATACCTCTTATTGTCCTCACAACCGAAACGGGCACAAGGGGTCAGGGCCGTTCGCGGCGGAATCACGCGGCAGCCGATTAGGTGGAGGCCCAGTGGGTGTGTGTATGGTGTGGCTGACGAGAGGAGTCTGGTGACAGGCACAAAGAAGCTGGTCATCGTAGAGTCGCCCACCAAGATGAAGTCGATTGCCGGCTATCTGGGCGACGGATACGAGGTCCTGAGTTCGGTGGGGCACATTCGTGACCTGGCCGAGCCGAAGAACCTGCCCGCCGACCTCAAAAAGGGCGGCCTCGGCAAGTTCGCCGTCGATGTCGACAACGGCTTCGAGCCGTACTACGTCGTGTCCGACAGCAAGAAGAAAACTGTCGCCGAACTCAAGCGAGCCCTGAAAGACGCCGACGAGCTCCTGCTCGCCACCGATGAAGACCGCGAAGGCGAAGCCATCGCGTGGCACCTGCTCCAGGTCCTGAAGCCCAAGGTGCCCGTGCGTCGCATGGTCTTCCACGAGATCACCAAAGACGCCATCCTCGCGGCCACCGACAACACGCGTGAACTCGATGTTGCCCTGGTCGACGCGCAGGAGACACGCCGCATCCTCGACCGCATCTACGGATACGAGATCTCGCCCGTGCTCTGGCGCAAGGTCGGTCCCGCACTTTCCGCTGGGCGCGTGCAATCAGCCGCCACCCGCCTCGTCGTCGACCGCGAGCGCGAACGCCTCGCGTTCACCGCGGCCAGCTACTGGGACCTCACGGCCCACGTCGCCGCCGACGACGCCACGCCGTTCGAGGCGCGTCTCGTGCGACTCGACGGCGAACGCGTCGCCACCGGCCGCGACTACGACGACACCGGCGCGCTGAAGAGCAAGGCCGTCCCTCTCGACGAGGCCACCGCCACCAGCCTGGCCGCCGCGCTTTCGGCCCCCGGCACGCCGGTCCGCGTGAGCAAAGTCGAATCGAAGCCCTACTCGCGCCGCCCGGCTGCCCCGTTCACCACGTCGACGCTGCAGCAGGAGGCCGCGCGCAAGCTGCGGTTCTCGGCTCGCCAAACGATGAGCGTCGCGCAGTCGCTCTACGAAAACGGTTACATCACCTATATGCGAACCGACTCGGCATCGCTGTCGAGCCAGGCCATCAACGCGGCCCGCGCTCAGGCGACCAGCCTCTACGGCGCCGAGACGATCCCCGACAAGCCGCGCCAGTACGCCGGCAAGTCCAAGAACGCGCAAGAGGCGCACGAGGCCATCCGCCCCTCCGGTGACACGTTCCGCACACCGTCCTCGCTCGCGTCGACGCTGCACGGCAACGACTTCAAGCTCTACGACCTCATCTGGAAGCGCACCGTCGCCAGTCAGATGGCCGACGCCAAGGGCCAGACCGCGACGGTCACCATCGAGGCGACCGCCGACAAGGTCGCCGAGTTCACCGCATCCGGCACCGTGATCACGTTCCGCGGGTTCCTCAACGCCTACGAAGAGGGCCAGGACGAAGACCGCAACGCCGACGCCAGCGCCAAGGAAGCGAAGCTTCCGCCGCTGACCGAAGGCCAACAGGTCGCCTTGCGCGATGTCGAGGCAAAGGGCCACGAGACCAGCCCGCCGCCCCGCTACACAGAGGCAAGCCTCGTCAAGCAGCTCGAAGAGCTCGGCATCGGCCGCCCGTCCACCTATGCGCAGACCATCGCCACGATCATGGATCGTGGATACGTCACGCAGCGTGGGCAGGCACTCATCCCGAGCTGGATCGCCTTCAGCGTCGTGCGCCTGCTCGAGCAGCACTTCGGCGACCTCGTTCAGTACGACTTCACCGCCGCGATGGAAGAAGACCTCGACCGCATCGCCAACGGTAGCCAAGATCGCACGGCCTGGTTGCAGAACTTCTACTACGGCGGAGCCGACCACACCGGCCTGCGCCAGGTCATCGACAACCTGGGCGAGATCGACGCGCGAGACATCAACTCCCTGCGCATCGACGACGACATCACCCTGCGCATCGGCAAGTACGGCCCCTACCTCGAGGTGCCCGACCCCGATAACGCCGAAGGAACGCCGCGCCGCGTCAACATTCCCGAAGAACTCGCACCCGACGAGCTCACGCCGGCCAAGGCGCGCGAGCTGATCGACGCTCCCGTCATCGGCGACCGCGTTTTGGGCGTCAACCCCGAGAACGGCAAGCAGGTCGTCGCGAAGGACGGTCGCTTCGGCCCCTACGTCACCGAAGTCGACCCCGAGCCTGCCGAAGGCGAAGCTCCCGAAGCGGATGCTGCCACCGTCGACCAGACCACCGGCGAAGTGCTCGACGGCGCAAAGAAACCCGCCAAGAAGAAGGCACCCGCCAAGAAAGCCGCCGAGAAGCCGCGCACCGCGTCCCTGTTCAAGTCGATGTCGCCCGAGACGATCGACTTCGATACGGCCATGAAGCTGCTCAGCCTGCCCCGCGTGGTCGGCAACGACCCCGAGAGCGGCGAAGAGATTACGGCCCAGAACGGCCGCTACGGTCCCTACCTCAAGAAGGGCGCCGACACGCGTTCGCTCACGAGCGAGGACGAGATCTTCACGATCGACATCCCGGGAGCCGTCGAACTCTACGCCCAGCCCAAGTACGGTGCCAAGCGCGCCTCGAGCTCCCTGAAAGAGTTCGAGGCCGACCCCGAGAGCGGCAAGCCCATCAAGGTGAAGGACGGCCGATTCGGGCCCTACGTCACCGACGGCGTCACCAACGCGACCATCCCCAAGGCCGAATCGGTCGAAGAGATCACCTTCGACCGCGCCGTTCAGTTGCTCGCCGACAAGCGCGCAAAGGGTCCGGCCAAACCGCGGGCGAAGAAGGCTCCGGCCAAGAAGGCGCCCGCGAAGAAGGCACCCGCCAAGAAGCCGGCCGCTGCCAAGCCGACCGCGGCAAAGCCGGCCGCTGCGAAGACGGCCGCCGCGAAAACGACTACGGCGAAAACGGCCACCGCGAAGGCACCGGCCAAGAAGCCCGCCGCCACGAAACCGGCCACCGACGCGACATGAGCGAGCGACCGCATCCCGGCCTCTTCGTAACGATCGAAGGAGGGGACGGCTCGGGTAAATCGACCCAGGCCGCCCTCCTCGAGCAGTGGCTGACCGACGAGGGGTACACCGTCGTTCGCACCCGCGAACCCGGCGGTACCGAGGTCGGATTGCTGCTGCGCGAGATCGTTCTGCACCACCGAGGAGACATCCCCCCTCGCGCCGAGGCGCTCCTCTACGCCGCCGACCGCGCTCAACACGTGGCCACGCTCGTGCGGCCCGCCCTGCAACGCGGAGACATCGTCCTGCAAGACCGGTACATCGACTCCTCGGTCGCCTATCAGGGTGCGGGGCGCACGCTCGGGGGCGAAGAGATCCGCGCGCTGTCCGAATGGGCGACCGACGGCCTGGCGCCCGACGTCACGCTGCTCCTCGACCTCGACGAAGAAACCGCACGGGCCAGGATGGGGGCCACCGAACGCCGGTTCGACCGCCTCGAGGCCGAGAAGCAGGACTTCCACCGCCGGGTCCGCGGAGCCTTCCTCGCCATCGCCGACAACGAACCCGAGCGGGTCGCCGTGATCGACGCGGCCGAACCCGTCGAACTCGTCGCCGAGACGATCGCCGCACGCATCCGCCCGCTCCTCCCGTAGGGCTGCCCCGCCGCACGCATCCGCCCGCTCCTCCCGGAGCGCTTTGGTGCCGCTCACATTCGACTGCTCTTCCCGTAGGGCTGCGCCGCCGCACGCATCCGCCCGGTTGTGCCGAGGGTGAGCTTGCGCATCCAGCTCCTGCATCCAGCTCCTGTGGCCGGGGCCGCTGAGGTGACGCCCGCCGGTTGTCGGAGGCCGCCGGTAAGGTGGAACCGTGGGAGCTTGGGACGACATCATCGGGCAGACGGACGCCGTCGAGCTGTTGACCGACGCCAGCCAGAACCCGCAGGCCATGACGCACGCCTGGCTCATCACGGGGCCCCCGGGCTCCGGGCGCTCCAACCTGGCCTACGCCTTCGCTAAAGCTCTGCTCAGCCGGGTGCCGGGCGGTGACGAGCAGACCGACCAGCAGGTCGACGCGCGCACGCATCCCGATCTGACGTCGCTGTCGACGAGCAAGGTAATTATCTCGATCGACGAAGTGCGGCACCTCGTCACGGGTGCGTCCTACGCGCCCTCGGTCGGCCGCTACCGCGTGCTCGTCGTCGAAGACGCCGACCGCATGGCCGAGCGCACCTCCAACGTGCTCCTCAAAGCCCTCGAAGAGCCGCCCGAGCGCACCGTGTGGATTTTGTGCGCGCCCAGCGAAGCCGACCTCATTCCCACCATCCGGTCGCGCGTCCGCAGCGTGCGGTTGCGCGTGCCCGACGTGACCGAAGTGGCCGCGCTCCTGCAGCGCCGCGACGGCGTGGACGCCGAGACGGCCGAGCGCGCCGCCCGGCACGCCCAGAACCACATCGGCATGGCACACCGGCTCGCCACCGACGAGACCGCACGTCAGCGGCGCGAAGAGACCCTTCGAGTGGCTTTGACGGTGCGCACCGTCTCAGACGCCGTCGTGGGGGCGGCCACGCTGCTCGAGCTCGCCGGCTCCGACGCGAGTGCCTACACCGAGCAACGCGACGCCGAAGAACGCGAACACGCGCTGCGCTCGCTGGGCATCGAACCCGGCAAACCCGTTCCGCCCGCCCTGCGCGCACAGATCCGCGGCCTCGAAGAGGAACAGAAGCGCCGCGCCACCCGCAGCTTGCGCGACGGCATCGACCGCATCCTCGTCGACTTGCAATCGGTCTATCGCGACATCGCGCTGCTGCAATTCGGCATCGACGACACCATCATCAACCGCGAGCTGCTGCCGCACCTGCGACAATCAGCACAATCGTCGAGCCAGGCCAGCACAATGGCCACACTCGACGCCATCGCCACCGCCCGACACCGCATAGAGGGGAACGTCGCACCGGCACTGGCCCTCGAAGCCATGCTGGTCGCGGCACAACGCTGACATGAATAACGACGACATGGGCAACGACGACATGGGCAACGACGACATGGGTAACGACGACATGGGTAACGACGACATGGGTAACGACGACATGGACAAGGCCGACAGGCACCAGGCCGAGCAGAACGCGCCGGGTGACAGCCGCACGCCGCAGAGCTCCACGCCGTGGGAACTCGCTGCCGCCGAGGTATCCGTCGCGGGTCAACGCCCCCGCCGCTCGGTGCGCCGCCGCGCCGCGAGCGTCGTCGCCACCGTCACGGTCGCCGCCCTCGCTCTGAGCGGCTGCGTCACGGCCTTCCTGCCCGGGGACCGCAACGGCGGAGGCAGCAGCACATCCACGCCCGTAGCCGAAGACGTGGCCGCCGACCTGAAGCCCTTCTACGAGCAGACCCTCACCTGGAAGAGCTGCGAGGGCGGCGAGCTCGAATGCACCACCTTCGACACGCCCGAGAACTGGGATGACCCCGCGGCCGGTTCGGTCGAGATCGCCGCCGTGCGCTCCCGCGCCACCGGTTCCGACCGCGTCGGATCACTGCTCGTCAACCCCGGCGGGCCGGGCGGCTCCGGTTACGACTTCGTCGCAGACAGCCTCGACTTCGCGACCGACCAGAAGCTGCAGGCATCCTTCGACGTCGTCGGCTTCGACCCGCGCGGCGTCGGCCGGTCGACACCCGTCACCTGCTTCGACCCGGAAGGGCTCGACGCCTACCTCTACGACATCCCGGCCAACGCGCGCGGAACAGAAGCCT
>Ga0308164_10005156_pt1 | contig 10707 bp, 9 predicted proteins | sample PhyTR2_FD_201031 | JGI IMG/M metagenome (GOLD analysis project Ga0308164, IMG submission 201031) | Phyllosphere microbial communities from UC Gill Tract Community Farm, Albany, California, United States - DLSLT.R2 | ecosystem: Host-associated > Plants > Phyllosphere > Unclassified | place: USA... | reverse complement strand
TCGTTTAAAACGGCTTTTACATTTTCGGGTTCAAAGTTTCTTAGTTTCTGCAGCTTGTGAAGTAGCTCTTTCAGGTTTGCAGCCTTTCTGTTAGTATTCATAACTTTTATTGGAATTCATTAATAAAACCCATTACTTAGTATATGGTTTTAGCTACTAACCAACAATTTGTTAAAACTTTTTCAGATAGCCTATTCCTTCGCCCGTTGATTGGAAGCCGTGTGCTCTCCTTATTGCTTCTTGTTGCTCAGGTGTGGTGTTTTTCATCTTACCTTCCGCAACGGCTATAAAAAATTCTTCCATCTTTCCTGCCGGTTGAAAAGTAATTATCATTTTTGCATTACCTTCACTCATTTTAGTAAAGGAATGCGGAATGCCTCTCGGGCCAAAAACCGTATCTCCGGTCTTCGCCTGATAAGTTTCTTCTCCGACTTTAATTAAGAATTCTCCTTCCGTAATAAACCAAACTTCATCCTGAGCATAATGAAAATGCATAATCGGTCCTCCTTTTTTTACTCTGGTCGATTCATACATGTACAAATCTCCATTGGTATCTTTAGTTGAAATTTTGGTGTAAAATGTGTCGCCTTCAAACAGGGTGACGGGTTTATTAAATCTGTCAGAATCAGCTTTAACCTGAAAGCCTTTTTTGTTTTGAGAAATGGTTAAAATTTCCGCAAAATTCTTGATCGGCAAAACAGAAAGCGCAATCACACCGGAAATCGCTTTGAAAAATGAACTTCTTTTCATAGAGTATAATTGAGATGATATTTTAAATTACTGATTATTAATTTATTATGTCTAATTTACTGAAAATTAGCTGAATGTTTTGTATTCCGATAAAGCATAGATGAGTAACTGATTTTTCTTATGATCTGAATTTTAGCGCAGATGTAATTTACGGTGTTCATTTTGTGAGTAAAATTTTGGCTAAACAGGCAAATAATGTCCTTAGCTTTGGGCAATTGAATACTGAATGAAAGAAAATTCAATGACTGAGACAATTTTTTAAAAATGCTAATTTTTGTATTTAACTTGCTTTTTATCAGTTATTAAGCGGTTTTTACAATTTTTTAGATAGTTTCTTTTCACTCCGTTTGGGGGACAAAGTGGGAGAAAGTATATGTGGAAAACTTTTTTGTGGTAAAAAGTGGTAAAAAGTGGTAGAACTATTTACTTTTACACTACATAAAAAGTGTAAATACCACTATGACCCATCTTTTAGGAGAATTTGATTGTAAACTTGACGCAAAAGGCCGCTTAATGGTTCCTTCCGCGCTTAAGAAACAATTGCCTGATGTAGAGCGGGAAGGGTTGGTACTTAACCGGGGTTTTGAGAAAAATTTAGTGATCTACCCGAAAAGCGTTTGGGATAAAATAGTTGCAAAACTTAGTGAACTGAATATTTACGACGAAGAAAACAGAAACTTCATCAGGGCTTTTACACGCGGCGCTACAGAACTTTCGCTGGATGCAGTCGGTCGTGTATTGTTGCCTAAATCTCTAACAGAATATGCAGGTATCGGATCTGATATCATGCTGGCTTGTCAGTTAGATCGTATCGAGGTTTGGGATAAAAAATCTTACGAAGACACTTTAGACAGCACGCCTGCAAATTTTGCGGCACTTGCTCAAAAAGTAATGGTTGATAAGAAAGGAGGCAATGATGGCGCATAATTACCACATTCCTGTTATGCTTCAGCCTTGCATTGATGGTTTAAATATAAAACCTGATGGCGTGTATGTTGACGTTACTTTCGGCGGCGGCGGTCATTCAAAGGAAATTTTAAAACACCTTGGTCCGAATGGTAAATTAATTGCTTTCGATCAGGATCCTGATGCGCAAAGGAATATTCCTGCAGACGACCGACTTATTTTTATTGATCAGAATTTCGGGTTCCTGAAAAACAACCTTCGCCTTAACGGCATTAGAGAAGTTGACGGGATACTTGCAGATTTGGGTGTTTCATCTCATCAGTTTGATGTGCCCGAACGGGGATTCTCTATCCGCTTCAATGCAGATTTGGATATGCGTATGGATCCGAACGGTAACCTAACGGCTGCAGAGGTTTTAAATACCTATTCAGAAGACAAGCTTCATAAAATTTTCGGCATTTATGGGGAAGTTAAAAATGCTAAATCTTTGGCTCGTGCGGTTGTAACAGCTCGCCTTGAAAAGCCATTTACTGATATCGACAGCTTTAAAACTGCCGTTTCAGAATATATTCCGAAAGGAAAAGAAAATAAATATTTAGCTCAGGTTTTTCAGGCTTTGCGTATAGAAGTAAACGCGGAAATAACCGTGCTCGAAAACTTTTTAGTACAGGCTGCTGATGTTCTGAAACCGGGCGGTCACTTGGTTGTAATGTCTTATCATTCATTGGAAGACAGACCTGTTAAAAATTTCATGGCGAAAGGTAAGTTTCAGGGTGAGGTTGAAAAAGATTTTTTTGGTAATCAGCAAAAGCCCTTTAACGTAATTACACGCAAAGCGATAACTGCTTCTGAGGAAGAAATTGCCCGAAATAATAGAGCTCGCAGTGCGAAACTTAGAATAGCAGAGAAGATATGAACAAGTTCAGAGAAGAAGAAGAGGAAATCGGACCTGAGCCTGAACTGAAGGTGAAAGCCGAAAAAATTAAATCCGATGATGATAAAAAGTTCAGCGAAACCTTTATCGGTAAGTTTTTTACAGAAGGTGTAATATCAAAAGAGGCGGCTACGGATGCATTGCCGTTTTTGTGTTTCTTGGCTTTTTTAGGTATGATCTATATTGCCAACAGCCACTTTGCCGTAAATAATGTTCGCAGGATTGATAAGTTAAACAAAGAAGTTAAAGAGTTGCGTTGGGAATATAAATCGTTAAAAGCTGATCTCATGTTTAAGAGTAAACTCACTGAGGTAGCTAAAAAAGTTGATACGCTTGGAATAAAAGAATTAATAGAACCACCAAAAAAAATAATTGTTAAAAGCGATGAATATTAGAGCAAATATCCTGCTTCGTGTATATCTGGCATTTGGCTTAATTGTGCTCTTTGCTTTGGCGGTATTTTTACGCCTTAGTCAAGTGCAGTTTGTACAGGGACATAAATGGAGGGCTATGGCAGATAGTCTCTCTACACGTTACATGGTTGTTGAGGCAACTCGTGGTAATATTTACTCAAATGACGGCAGCTTACTTGCAACCTCTGTGCCTGAGTATGAGTTGCATATGGATATGTTTGCAGGTGGCATTGCTGACGATAAGATTTTCAATGAAAAGGTAGATTCTTTGGGGATGAAACTTGCCGAAATCTTTAAAGATAAATCGGCAAAAGACTATTCGAGGCTACTTCGCAAAGGCCGTCAAGACAGTTCGAGGTATTTATTAATTCACCGCAAGGTGGGCTACTCTGATTTAAAAACAATCAGAACCTTTCCGCTTTACAATATTGGTAAGTTCAGCGGTGGTTTAATTGCCGTTCAACAAAATAAGCGTATTCATCCTTTTCAAGCTTTGGCTGCCCGTACAATTGGATATAAGAATGCAAATGTAAAAAATGGCGTAGGCTTGGAAGGTGCTTATACAAACTACATCAATGGCGAAACAGGTAAACGGTTAATGCAGCGTATTGCGGGCGGTGTTTACATCCCTGTAAATGATGAAGAAGAGGTTGCGCCAAAAGATGGTGCGGATATTATTTCCACCATCGACATTAATATGCAGGATTTGGCTCAAAGTGCGTTGGAAAAGCAGCTTATCAAATACAATGCTGACCACGGCACGGTAATCGTGATGGAAGTTCAAACAGGTGAGATAAGAGCCGTTGCAAATTATTCCAAGGTAGAAGAAGGCATTTATCAGGAGAAGTTTAATTATGCCATCGCAGGTAATCAGGATCCGGGCTCAACGTTCAAGCTTGCTTCGTACATGGCCTTGCTTGAAGATAAACTTGTAGATACCAACACCATGGTGGGTACAGGAACTTACCAGATTCCGGGTAAATTAATTACAGACTCACACGGAAGTATCGGGGTAGTGACGGTGAAGAGAGCCTTCGAAGAATCATCAAACGCCGCTATATCTTATCTAGTGAACTCTAACTATCGTGATAACCCGATAAAATTTACGGATCATTTATATGACTGGCACCTGAATAAAAAAATGGAGCTCCAGATACCTGGTGAAGCAACGCCTGTTGTAAAAAATCCTAAAACAAATAAAAGTTGGAATAAGAACATGACTTTGCCGCAAATGGCTTATGGTTATGAAATGCAGCTAACACCGCTTAAAATGTTATCGTTTTATAATGCCGTTGCAAATAACGGTAAATACATAGCACCGATTTTTGTGAAAGAAATAAGAAGGCTGGGCAACCCGATTGAGCAATTTAAAGCAAGGGTGATAAATGAGCAGATTTGTTCGGATGTAACGCTTGGTAAAATTAAAAAAATGCTTGAAGGTGTCGTAACAGAAGGTAGCGGTAAAACTTATGTGCACAATCCGCTGTATAAAATCGCCGGCAAAACCGGTACTGCTCAGGTTGCAGATGCCAATAAAGGCTATAAGGCGAATAAACAATATCAGGCATCTTTTGTAGGTTATTTCCCTGCTGATAAACCAAAATATTCAATGATCGTGGTTATTAATGATCCGAAAGGAGGTTACTACGGTGCTTTGGTTTCAGGTCCCGTTTTTAGGGAAATTGCCGACAGGATTTATGCAAGCGATATGCAAATGTATAACGATGTTCCAACTACTTTAGTGGGCAACACAGGCAATCCGCCAACTAAGGCCGGACAAAGCAAAGCAACTCAAAAGGTGTATAAAGCTTTCGGCTTTAAACCGCTTTTTGCCTCAAAATCTGAATATTATAATACCATAGATACCAGTGCCGGAACTATTTTTCAGGAAAATAACGAGCGAAAGGGTGTGATGCCTAATGTTGCGGGCATGGGCTTAAAGGACGCACTATACCTACTTGGCAATGCAGGTTTAAAAACCAGAGTTACAGGCGCAGGTAAGGTTATTAAACAATCCGTTCAAGCAGGAACGAAAGTGGGTAAAGGTTTGCAAATAGACATACAATTAGATTAATGCAATTACAGGATTTACTATACGGTGTAACGATAAAAGAGTTGGTTGGCAGAACCGACAGGGATGTAAACGCCCTGACTTTTGATTCCCGTAAAGCTACAAACAACGATGTTTTCTTTGCGATTGTAGGTACTGCAGCAGATGGTCATCTTTTTATAGATCAAACTGTAGAACAAGGCGCTAAAGTTATCGTATGTGAGAACCTTCCCGAAATTCATAATTTTGACGTAACCTACCTTAAGGTAGATAACTCCTCGGTTGCACTTGGCATAATGGCTGGCAATTATTACGGCAATCCTTCTGCTGATTTGAAACTGATCGGTATTACCGGAACAAATGGTAAAACCACAATTGCAACAATTTTATTTAAGCTTTTTAAAGACTTAGGTTATAAGACGGGACTTCTTTCTACGGTTGAGAATTATATAAACGATATTGTCGTAGCGGCAACGCATACAACACCCAATCCGATTGTGTTAAATGCATTGCTTCGTGAAATGGTAAACGCAGGCTGCGATTACTGTTTTATGGAAGTAAGTTCGCACGCGGTATCGCAACACAGAATTGAAGGATTAACCTTTTCAGGTGGCGTATTTTCTAATCTCACCCACGATCATCTGGATTTTCACAAAACTTTCGACAGTTATCTTAAAGCCAAGAAGGCCTTTTTTGACGGATTGCCCAAATCTGCTTTTGCATTAACCAACATCGATGATAAAAACGGTATGGTGATGTTGCAGAATACCAAAGCGTACAAAAAGACTTATGCCCTGAAACAACTTGCAGATTTCAAAGCTAAGATCATCGAAAATCAGTTTAGTGGTTTACATCTTGATATTGATAACGAAGATGTTTTCTTCAAACTTGTTGGCTCTTTTAACGCATATAATCTGCTTGCCGTTTATGGAACTGCAATACTTTTAGAACAGGATAAATTGAAAGTCTTGACTTTATTAAGCCGCTTAACCGGCGCAGAAGGTCGCTTCGATTACATTACCTCAGCAGATAAAATAATCGGTATTGTTGATTACGCCCATACGCCTGATGCCGTTCAAAACGTGTTGAGTACTATTGCAAACATCAGAAAAGGAACCGAACAGGTAATTACGGTAATTGGTTGCGGTGGCGACAGAGATAAAACCAAGCGCCCGGTTATGGCCCAGGTGGCCTGCGATTGGAGCGATAAAGTAATTCTTACCTCCGATAATCCGCGTACTGAAGACCCTGCGACTATTATTATGGAAATGGAAGAAGGTGTTTCGCCTACAAATAAACGTAAAACGATATCCATTTTGGATAGAAAGGAAGCGATAAAAACTGCCTGCCATTTAGCGCAAAGCGGAGATATAATTCTTGTGGCAGGAAAAGGCCATGAAAAGTACCAGGAAATTAATGGTGTGCGTAACCATTTTGATGATAAAGAAATTTTACTTGAACAATTAAACCCTCGCAGCTAATGTTATATTTATTATTCGAATACCTGCATAAGCATTACGACATACCCGGATTAAGGTTGTTCCAGTACATCACGTTCCGTGCCTCAGTATCTATTATTTTATCATTAATTATTACAACTGTTTACGGACGCAGATTAATCGATTATTTACATAAAAAACAAGTAGGAGAAACTGTAAGAAATTTGGGTCTGGAAGGGCAAATGCAAAAACAAGGTACGCCGACAATGGGTGGTATCATCATTTTGCTCGGTATCCTGATCCCGACTATTCTATTCGCCAATATTACAAATGTGTACGTAATCCTGATGATTGTAACCACCGTTTGGATGGGCGCAATCGGCTTTCTTGATGATTACATTAAGGTTTTTAAGAAAAATAAAGAGGGTCTGGCTGGTCGATTTAAAGTTGTTGGTCAGGTTGGTTTAGGATTAATTGTTGGTTGGACAATGTATTATAACCCAAACATTGTAGTTCGTCAAACCGTTCAGGACAATGCGAAGACAACAAATGCTGCGCCGATGGTTTTACGTCAGAAAGGTGAAACATACTATTATACACAGGATGTAAAATCGACCAAGACTAATATTCCTTTTTATAAGAATAATGAATTCGACTATGCTAAAGTGCTTAAGTTTTTAGGTACAGGATATGAGAAATATGCTTTCCTTGTTTTTCTGGTGTTTACCGTATTTATTATTACCGCAGTTTCAAACGGCGCAAATATCACCGATGGAATTGACGGCCTTGCAACAGGAACATCAGCAGTAATCGGAACCACGCTCGGGATTTTGGCCTATGTTTCCGGTAACGTTGGTTTCGCCGATTATCTTAATATCATGTACATCCCAAATTCGGGTGAGCTGATGATTTTCGCGGGTGCTTTCGTAGGTGCTTGTGTCGGTTTCCTTTGGTACAACTCGTATCCGGCGCAGGTTTTTATGGGCGATACAGGAAGTCTGGCTATCGGCGGTATCATCGCATCGTTTGCGATTATGATCCGCAAAGAATTATTGATTCCTATTTTATGCGGAATTTTCTTAATCGAACTGGTATCGGTAATTATGCAGGTTTCATATTTTAAATACAGTAAGAAGCGATTCGGCGAAGGAAGGCGAATCCTGCTTATGGCGCCTCTGCATCATCATTATCAAAAGAAAGGATATCACGAAGCTAAAATTGTAACCCGTTTTTGGATTATTGGAATTATGCTGGCAATAATGACAATAGTGACTTTGAAATTAAGATAAACAACAAAAAAAAACTTAAGCAATGCAACCCCTAAAGTCTACACAACACTCAAATAACCTTAAGCCGGAAACGGCAGGGACGAGTCGTGTAGTAATTTTGGGTGCTGGTGAAAGCGGTGTAGGTGCCGCGAAGCTGGCGAAACAAAAGGGATTTGATGTCTTCGTTTCAGATTTTGGTGTCATCACCGATAAATATAAATTGGCTCTGGAAAAATTGGAAATTCCATTCGAATCAGAACAACATACCGAAGCACTGATTTTAAACGCATTTGAAGTCATTAAGAGTCCGGGCATTCCCTCTACAGCGCCAATTATTAAGAAATTGGTTGCGAGTCGAATTCCTGTTGTTTCAGAAATAGAATTTGCCAAACGATATACCAATGCCAAAACAGTTTGCATAACAGGTTCTAATGGTAAATCAACAACCAGTTTGCTTACATACCATATTTTAAAAAATGCCGGTTTAAATGTTGGCTTGGCGGGCAATATCGGGCAGAGTTTTGCAGCTCAGGTTGCAGAAGAAAGCTACGATTGGTACGTCCTTGAGATTTCCAGCTTTATGCTAGATGATATGTTTCAGTTTAGGGCAGATATCGCGGTACTATTAAATATTACACCCGATCATTTAGATAGATACGATTATAAATTAGAGAATTACGCTGCTTCTAAAATGCGCATTGTACAAAATCAGACAGAAGATAATGTATTTATCTATTGCCTTGATGATGAAGAAACTTTAAAGGCAATAGAACATGTTAAAGTTTCTGCAAAAACATACCCTTTTTCTATTCTAACGAAAGTTGAAAGTGGCGCTTATTTAGAAAACGATACAATACATATCCTTACAAAACCAAATAAAGAACTAACCATGTCTATTTCAGAATTAGCCTTACAAGGCAAGCACAACATTTACAACTCTATGGCTTCGGGCATTGTGGCCAAGGTTATGGAGTTAAGGAATGAAACCATTCGTGAAAGTATGGGTAATTTCAAGAATATTGAGCACAGGCTTGAGCATGTAGCTAAAATTTCGGGAATTGATTTCATCAACGACAGTAAGGCAACCAACGTCAATTCTACATGGTATGCATTGGAAAGCATGACGACTGACGTGGTATTGATTATGGGCGGAGTTGACAAAGGCAATGATTACAACATGCTTAAGGATTTAGTCAAAAGTAAAGTAAAGGCAATTGTTTGTTTAGGTAAAGATAATAAACGTATTCACGATGCTTTTGAAGATGATGTGGATGTTATCGTAAATACTTTTTCAGCCGAAGAGGCAACGCAAATTGCTTTCCATTTGGCAAAGCGTGGTGATGCGGTTTTGCTTTCACCTGCATGTGCAAGTTTCGATTTGTTTAAAAATTATGAAGACCGCGGCAACCAGTTCAAAGCTGCAGTAAAAGAATTATAGAAGGAGGTTTAACAATGTTTCAAACTCTACTTAGTAAAACAAAAGGCGACAGATGGATATGGTTAATCATTATCCTGCTTTCGCTTATTTCGGTTATGGCAGTTTATAGTGCTACGGGTACGCTTGCGTATAAAAGAGGCGAGGCAGTAGAGAAATTGCTTTTAACCAAGCACCTGATATTTGTTTTGTTGGGCATTGGGATGATCTACATATCTCATTTACTTGATTATCGGTATTATGCCGGGATATCAAAGATTTTAATGATTATTACCATTCCGTTACTACTATATACGCTAATTTTTGGAGCAAATCTAAATGATGCTTCACGCTGGGTTAAAATTCCGGTTATCGGCTTGACCTTTCAGACATCAGATTTTGCAAAGCTCGCCCTTATTACTTTTTTGGCTCGAATGCTAACTAAAAAGCAGGTCGACATCAAAAATGTGAGGGAGTCGTTTCTTCCGATTATGGGTTCTGTTTGCTTGGTTTTCGTTTTAATTGCTGTTGCAAACTTATCCACCGCGTTAATGTTATTTGGCGTTAGTATTCTGCTTTTAATTATTGGTCGTATTAGCATTAAACAAATCGCATTGGTTTGTGCAGGCGGATTCATCTTATTAATGTTCGTGTTTTTTTTAGGTCCCAGACGTAAAACCTACATGTCTCGTATAAATTCATTTATACATCCGGAGATGCAGCATTCAGATAAAACTTTCCAGGCAGATCAGGCAAAAATTGCTTTAGCTACCGGTGGTGTTTTCGGTAAAGGACCAGGTAATAGTACACAACGCAATTTCCTTCCGCATCCTTATTCGGATTTTATTTTCGCCATTATTATTGAAGAATGGGGAACGTTCGGAGGACTTGTTATTATGATGCTTTACCTGGTGCTTTTATACCGATGTATAAAAATCGTAACCCGAGCACCCAAGGCCTTCGGGGCGTTGCTGGCCGCAGGATTAAGTTTCAGTTTAACCATCCAGGCTTTTGCCAACATGGCGGTAGCAGTTGGTTTGGGTCCCGTTACAGGGGTCCCGCTTCCACTGGTAAGTATGGGTGGAACATCAATGATTTTTACCAGTGTGGCCTTCGGTATTATTTTGAGCGTTAGTCGTGATGTGGAAGAAAATGTAGCAGGTAAAACGACTGCTGATAAAACAAAAGTGAGTAACAAAGTTATTGTGGGTGAGATTCCTGCATTCGGGTAGTTTACATAACCACAAAAGATACAAAAGAACACATAAGTTAACATGATAGTAACTAAAGCATATATAAAAGATTTAACTTATCATATCAACGGGGCGGCCATTGAAGTGCATAAGGCTTTAGGTGCAGGATTATTGGAAAGTACTTACCATAAATGTATGAAAAGAGAGCTTTTTCTTAGAGGTATATCTTTTGAAACTGAAATGCTCGTGCCTGTTCAATATAAGGGAATAGATATAGATACTAATTTGAGATGCGATTTATTTAGGGAAAATGTATTAACGGTAGAATTAAAATTTGTAG
>Ga0308164_10005155_pt1 | contig 10708 bp, 8 predicted proteins | sample PhyTR2_FD_201031 | JGI IMG/M metagenome (GOLD analysis project Ga0308164, IMG submission 201031) | Phyllosphere microbial communities from UC Gill Tract Community Farm, Albany, California, United States - DLSLT.R2 | ecosystem: Host-associated > Plants > Phyllosphere > Unclassified | place: USA... | reverse complement strand
TAGCTAGCAATCCTGGCGCCTGCACAGCTGGCATGAAAGTTGGAACAGCCCGGGCATGCGTCCTCGAGACGCCCGTGCTGCGCTGGAGGCCAAATGCCGCAATTCGATATCACCACCCTGGACGCCACGTCCCTCGCCCAATTGATCCGTGACAAAGCGCTATCCGCAGTTGAAGTCACCCATGCCTGCCTCGACCGCATGGACGCACTGGAGCCCCAGTTGCATGCGTTCTGCACCCCCACCCCCGAGCTGGCCCTGGATCAGGCGCGCGCCGTAGACCGTGCCAGGGCACGGGGCGATACGCTCGGCCCCCTGGCCGGCGTACCCGTAGCGATCAAGGACCTGATCCTCACCGCTGGCATCCGCACCACCTCCGGCTCGCACGCCTACCAGGATTTCGTGCCCGCTGAAGACGACATCGCCGTCGCACGCCTGAAGGCCGCGGGGGCGATCATTCTCGGCAAGACCAATGCCAGCGAATTCGGTTACAGCGCCACCAGCCACAACCCACTGTTCCCGCCCACGGCCAATCCATGGAACCCGGCCCTGACCCCAGGCGGTTCCAGCGCCGGCTCCGGCGCCGCGCTGGCCGCCGGCATGTGCCCGCTGGCGCTGGGCAGCGACGGTGGTGGCTCGATCCGCATTCCCGCCGCCCTGTGCGGGGTCTTCGGCATGAAAGCCTCCATGGGCCGGGTGCCGGTGTACCCCAGTTGCCGCGATGAACGTTACCCGGGCGTCTCCAGCTGGGAGTCGCTGGAACATGTCGGCCCCATGACTCGCACCGTCGCCGACGCCGCGCTGATGCTGGCGGTCATGGCCGGGCCGGACCCGCGTGACCGCCACTCCCTGCCGGCCGGCGATGTCGACTGGCTGGCGGCGCCACGGGGTTCGCTCAAGGGCCTGCGCATCGGCTACAGCGCCGACTGGGGCTTCGCGCCAGTCGACCCGCAGGTACGCAGCGTGGTCGAGGCGGCCGTGGCGGTATTCGAGGGCGAACTGGGCTGCACCGTCGAAGCGGCCGACCCAGGCTTCGATGACCCCAAGGAGGCCTTCGCCGCGCTGATCGCCCTGGACACCGACCTCACCGGCATGCGCCAACTGATGGACACCCTCGGCGAGCGCATGTCGCCGCACTTGCGGGCTTTCCTGCAACGGCGCTGGACCGCCGAGGAATTCACCGATGCCTTGCGCGTGCGCCAGCAAGTCGCCAACCGCCTCGCCCGCTACATGCAGCGCTACGACCTACTGCTGACTCCGACCTCGCCCATCACCGCGTTCCCGTTGCACCAAGCCGGTCCGCACAGCATCGCCGGGCGCAGCGTCGACCCCAGCCAGTGGCTGACCTTCTGCGCCCCCTTGAACCTCAGCGGCCAACCCGCAGCTTCGGTACCCGCCGGCTTCAGCGCCGACGGCCTGCCCGTGGGCCTGCAGATCGTTGGCCGCCACCTCGACGACGCCCTGGTACTGCGGGCCAGTGCCGCCTTCGAAGCCGTGCGCCCATGGCGTGCAGCCGTGCCGGTGCTGGTCGCCCCTCTCACCCGTTGAATCCCCTTCCTTTATCAGTGAGCCAACGCCATGAGCAACAACCCTAGCGGCCTGGAAAATGAATTCGAGCACAGCCCCGTGCCACTCAGCCATCGCCACGGCACCCGCTCGGTGGCTGCGGTGTGGTTCGGCTTCCCGATGATCATCACCAACGCGGTGTTTGGCGGCATCATGGCCTGGCACCTGGGCTTCTGGCAGGCGATCGTGGCCATCACCCTAGGCAACCTGGTGCTGTTCGGCTACGTCGGCGCCTTGAGCTATATCGCCGGGCGCAGCGGCCTGAACTTCGCCCTGCAAGCGAAGAAGACTTTCGGCAGCCGGGGTTATGCGGTCGCTTCCTGCTTTCTGTCGACCATCGTCATTGGCTGGTACGCGTTCCAGACCGGCCTGACCGGCGCCACGCTCAATGGCGCGTTCGGCTGGGACACCCAGTGGGTCATCGTGCTCGCCACCTTGCTGTACACCCTGGTGACCTTCTTTGGCGTAAGGGCGCTATCGATCGTCGGCATGATCGCCGCGCCGCTGTTCGTCGGCCTGGCTGCGCTCAGCCTGTTCTTGATCGGAGACAAGGGCAGCCTGGCGCACCTCACGACCTTCCAGGGCCAGGGCGGCATGAGCATCGGCATCGCCATGACCATGGTCATCGCCGGCTTCGCCGACTCGGGCACCATGACCGCCGACTTCACCCGCTGGTCGAAGGACGGCCGCAGTGCGGTATGGGCGGCGTTTTCGGCGTTTCCACTGGCCAACCTGATCTCGCTGGTGTTCGGCGTGGTGATCGTCTCGGCCGGCGCGGCCCTGCATCCGGCCGAGAGCGGCGGCGACTTCCTGCCATTGCTGGTGGGCCACGGCCCGCTGCGCAATGCCCTGGCGGTGCTGTTCGTGTTCGTCAACCTCGGCTCGGTGTGCACCCATTGCCTGTACAACGGCGCAGTCGGCTACAGCCACCTGTTCGGCAGCCGCATGCGGGTGATGACCGTGGTGCTCGGTGGGGTCGGTGGCTTGCTGGCACTGGCCGGCATCTGGAACCTGTTCCTCACCTGGCTGAGCCTGCTGGGTTTGCTGGTGCCGCCGATCGGCGCGGTGATGATCGTCGACCAGCTGTTCTCGCGCCGTGAACAGGACACCGGCGAACGCTACCGCGCCAGTGCATTCATAGCCTGGGCCATCGGTTCCCTTGCCGCGGTGATGGTGCACCTGTGGGTGCCGAGCCTGGGCGAGGCGCTGGTCGGGCTACTGGTGGGCGGCATCGCCTATGCCGGGCTCAACCGTGAAGCGGTGCGCGCGTGGCGGCTGGCTTGAGGAGGATGCCGTTCAAGACAAGATGAGAATGCGTCTTTACCTATTTTTTACCTGATTGATACCCGTTGTTACCCACCCCGGGCCGCGCTTTGGTCATAATGCGCCATCGCCGCCCGGTGCGGCCTCCTCACTCAAGGCTTCGCTCCGTACCATGCCCACTGCCCGCCTCGCCCTGCCCGTCCTGCTCGGTCTGACCCTCGCCCTCGGCGCCTGCTCCAGCCAGCCGGACAAGAACGAACCGCCGTTCATCTCAACCCAGACCTACCTGAAATCGGCCTACAGCCCGCCCCAGCACTTCAAGTTCGACAGCTTCGACACCCGCTGGGCCTGGGGCAAGCACGAGGTGGACGTCTCCCTGCTGGTGCCCCACGAGCAGCAGAACGTACCGGTGATCGTCTACCTGCCCGGCCTGGGCGAAGGCGCCAACGGCGGCGAACTGTGGCGCCAGACCTGGGCCGACGCCGGCTATGCGGTGCTCTCGGTGCAAGCCACCCGCGACAACGCCTCGATCTACAACAGCAGCAATGCCCGCGACGGCGCCTTCCGCACCATCGCCAGCAATGCCTTCGCCGAGGCCCCGGCGCAGAACCGTGCCGAAGAAGTGCAACGCGTGATCGCCGAAGCCGCCCGCCGTGGCAAGGCCGGTGAAGCCGGCTTCGCCGCGCTCGACACCCAAAAGGTGATCATCGCCGGCTTCGACCTCGGCGCCCAGACCGCCGCCGCCCTGGCCGGCGAGCGCGACCCTGGACAACCGCGCGCGGCCGACTGGAAGCCCCTGGGCGTGATCCTGCTCAGCCCCTACGTGCCCGGTGGCGTCGACAACCGCCGCTACGGCCAGATCGACACGCCGCTGCTGGCCATCACCGGCCCCCTCGACGAAGACCCGTTCAGCTGGATCGCCAGTGCCCAGCAGCGCTTCAGCCTGTTCGCCAACCTGCCCGGCAACGGCTACCAATTGACCCTTAACGACGCCACCCACACGGTGCTGTCCGGCACCATCGTCAAGCCCAAGCCCGACCCCAAGTCGCGCCCCGCCAACGACAGCGACGGCCCACGCCCCGGCCGTTCCGCCAGCCCCGGCTTCGACGTCCGCCAGGGCGGCAGCATCGCTGCGGTGACCCTGGCCTTCCTCGACGCCAAGGTCAAACAGTCGGCCAGCGCCCAGCAGTGGCTGGATGACAAGGCCAAGGTGTGGTTAGAGCCGGTGGGTACGTTGCAGCGTAAATAAGCAGACAGAAGGCGAGCCAATGGCTCGCCTTTTTCATGAGGGTCAGTGCCTGCCGCTGCGCTGAAACTAATGTTGAACTCCCGCGATTGCTGCCTACTCACACAGCCAAGAACAACACGAGTAGCCACCGGGAGCTGCCATGCCGAGCCATGCACTGTCTACCGCCGCTCCGGGCGATGACCGCGTCTACGAAACCGACCTGCCTGCGCGCCTCGACCGCCTGCCGTGGACGCGTTTTCACACGCTACTGGTGTTCGCCCTGGGCATCACCTGGCTGCTCGATGGCCTCGAAGTTACCCTCGCAGGTTCGGTCTCCGGCGCGCTGAAAAGCAGCCCGGCGCTGCACATGACCAACGCCGATATCGGCCTGGCCGGTGCCATCTACATTGCCGGCGCGGTACTGGGCGCGCTGTTCTTCGGCTGGCTGACCGACCGCCTGGGCCGCCGCAAGCTGTTCTTCATCACCTTGTTCCTGTACATCGGCGCTACCGCACTGACCGCGTTCTCCTGGAACCTGTGGAGCTTTCTGCTGTTCCGCTTTTTCACCGGCGCGGGCATCGGCGGTGAGTACACGGCCATCAACTCGACCATCCAGGAGTTCACCCCGGCCCGCTACCGCGGCTGGGTAGACCTGACGATCAACGGCACCTTCTGGGTCGGTGCGGCGCTGGGGGCCTTTGGTTCGATCATCCTGCTGGACCCGGCCATCGTCGGCGGCGACATGGGCTGGCGTTGGTGCTTCGGCATTGGCGCGGTGCTGGGCCTGGTGATCATGCTGATGCGCCTGTGGGTGCCGGAAAGCCCGCGCTGGCTGATGATCCACAACCAGCCCGAGGAAGCCCGGCGCATCGTCGAAAATATCGAGAAGCACTACCGCGAGCGTGGCATCGACATCCCTCCCATCACCGAGCCGCCATTGAAGCTGCATGCCCGTGACCACACGCCGCTCAAGGAAGTGTTCAGCACCCTGTTCGTGGTGCACCGCCAGCGCGCCTTGGTGGGCCTGACCTTGTTGACGGCCCAGGCGTTCTTCTACAACGCGATCTTCTTCACCTACGCACTGGTACTCACCGACTTCTACGACGTGCCTTCGGAGCATATCGGCTGGTACGTGCTGCCGTTCGCGCTGGGTAATTTCTGTGGGCCGTTGCTGCTGGGGCGTTTGTTCGACGTGATCGGGCGGCGCTTGATGATCAGTGGCACCTACGTGCTGTCGGGGGTTCTGCTGGCGGTCAGTGGCTATCTGTTCCAGCAGGAATTGCTCAGCGTGGGGCAGCAGACCATCGCCTGGATGGTGATCTTCTTCTTCGCCTCTGCGGCAGCCAGTTCGGCCTACCTGACGGTAGCGGAGACTTTCCCGCTGGAGATTCGCGCCTTGGCGATCGCGGTGTTCTACGCCTTCGGCACCGGGCTCGGGGGGATCATCGGCCCTACCCTGTTTGGCGCCTTGATCGAGAGCCACGACCGTACCAACGTGTTCATCGGCTACCTGATCGGCGCTGCATTGATGGTACTCGCGGGCGTCGCGCAGGCGATCTGGGGCGTGGCGGCCGAGGGCAAGTCGCTGGAGCAGGTAGCAAGGCCGTTGTCCCAGGCTGCGGATCCGGTGAGTGCTTGATTTAGCGGGTGTCAGCGATCGCGCAGAGTGAGAGCGCCAATGAATATAAAGAAAAATAGGCAACATCCGGTTTTTATAAAGAAATCCTGGGGTTCAGGCATCATTCGTGGCTAAAGCCCCGTTTCATAAAGTTTTCTGGGGCAGGATTTCAGCAAATCGCCGCCACACAAACCTGAGCCCCCCCCTCAAGAACGCCCCGCCCATGCCGATGCAGTGTTCATCAGAACAATCACCACGGCTGGGCTCTCGCGATGTTCAACAAGCATTTGAAACAGGAATTGGCCAGGTTGCGCGAGGAGCTGTCCTCGGTGGAGCAGGTGCGCGACAGCCTCGACAGCGAAATGCTGGCGCTGTACCTCGACCCCAAGGGCGTGATCGAGTCGGCCAATGCCAATTTCGAGCGCGAAATGCTCTATCCCAAGGGCAGCCTGGTGGGCAAGCATATCGAAGAGCTGGTGCCGGGCTATCTCAAGCAGGACGACACCTACAAGCGGGTGCGCAGCGCCCTGGGCCGGGGTGAACACCATAGCGGCGCGGTGCGTTTGCTGCGCGGCAATGGCGAAGAAGCCTGGCTGCGCGCCGTGGTGCAGCCGCTGAAGACCAGCACCGGCGAAGTCCGGCACTTCTCGGTGTACTGCAACGACCTGACCCGCACCATCGAGCGCTCTCGTGAGGACGAAAGCCTGATCAAGGCGCTGCTGCGCTCGACCGCGGTGATCGAATTCAACCTGGAAGGCGAAGTGCTGACCGCCAATGATCGTTTCCTGCAGGGTATGAATTACTCGCTAGAGCAGATCAAGGGCAAGCACCACCGTTTGTTCTGCACGCCAGAGGAAGCCAACTCTCCTGGCTACAAAGCATTTTGGGATCGCCTGCGCCGTGGCGAATTCGTCGCCGACCGCTTCAAACGCGTGGATCGTCACGGCCATATCGTGTGGCTGGAGGCTTCCTACAACCCGGTGATCGATGCCCACGACAAGCTCTATAAAGTGGTGAAGTTCGCCACGGTGATCACCGACCAGGTCAACCGCGACATCGCCGTCGCCGAAGCGGCCAACATCGCCTACAGCACTTCGCAGCACACCGATGCCACCGCGCAGAATGGCGCCGCGGTGGTCAAGCAGACGGTCGAGGTCATGGGCCAGCTGGCGGCGTGCATGGACCAGGCGGTGGAAGGTATCGCCGCACTGGACAACCAGTCGCAGTTGATCGGCACCATCATCAAGACCATCAGCAGCATTGCCGAGCAGACCAATCTGCTGGCCTTGAACGCGGCCATCGAAGCGGCGCGCGCCGGGGAGCAGGGGCGTGGGTTTGCGGTGGTGGCGGACGAGGTGCGGCAACTGGCGTCGCGGACCAGCAAGGCCACCGAGGAGATAACCGCAGTGGTGCAGCGCAACCAGAGCCTGGCGGCCAACGCGGTGGCGCTGATGGACACTGGCAAGCGCCAGGCCGGCGAAGGCCTGGAACTCGCGGGCCAGGCGGGCGGCGTGATTATCGAGATTCAGGACGGGGCGAAGAAGGTGGTCAATGCGGTGGGGCAGTTTGCCAATCAGTTGACGACTCACTAGGGCGACTGATGCGTTAGCCGGCGCTTGAACCGGCGCCCGTGCTGACGCCAAGCTCGCGGGCATCGCCCGCTCCAACGGTACCCGATCAGGCCAAGGAACGGCGGCAACCCGGAATGGGCCATGGAGGCGTGACGGGGCGCCGCACTCAGCTCTCGCGCACCCTCAATTCAAACCCCAGGTCCTGCACCATCGCCCCGCCGCTTTTGCCATCGAGCAGTTCCAGCAGCTTCAATGCCGCCTGCCGGCCGATCGCCGCACGGGGAGTGCTGATGGAGGTGAGGCGCGGCACCATGTGTGCGGAACCGGGCAAATCATTGAAGCCGACCATGGCCACCTGGGAAGGCACGGCGATGCCCAGCCGCGAGGCTTCATAGATCGCGCCGTGGGCCAGGTCGTCGTTGCAGAAGAACATGCCGTCGAGGTCCGGGTGCAGGCGCATGGCCTGGGCGAACATCTCGCCGCCCAGGCCGATGGTCGACGGCTGCGGCGACATGAATTCCAGCGCCGGGTCATAGCACCCCGCCTCGCGCAGCGCCTGGCGAAAGCCTTCGGCGCGCTGCATCACCCGGGGGTCCAGCTGCGCCGCTACATACCCCAGGCGCCGGCGGCCGCGATCGAGCAAATGCTGCGCCGCCACCCTGCCCGCCTGCTGCTGGGAAAAGCCCACGCAGGGCGCATTGGCATCCGCCTGCAGTTCCATCATGTGCACGCAGGGCACGCCACTGGCGGCCAGCATGCGCCGCGACGCCTCGGTGCGGTCGAAACCGGTGAGCAGAAAGCCCCGTGGCTGGTAGGCCAGGTAGTTGCGGATCAGTTTTTCTTCGGCGCCGACGTCGTAGTGGAAGTTGCCGATCAGTACTTCCAGCCCGCGCGCGTGCATCACCTGGTGAATGCTTTCCAGGGTATCGATAAAGAGTTGGTTGGACAGCGACGGGATCAACACCACCACCGCTTCGCTCTGGGCGCGGGCCAGCGCCCGGGCGGCGGTATTGACCACGTAACCGAGGCTGTCGGCGGCGTCCTGCACCTTGCGCACCAGCTCGGCAGCGACTGTGGGCACGCCGCGCAACGCGCGCGAAGCGGTGATGGGAGAAACGCCGGAAAGCCGGGCCACTTCGGTAAGCGTGGGGCGGCCAGTGGTGCGGGTGCCGGTACGGGACATGTTTTTTGCGCTTTTTGTTATTTTCTGGGGTTTATTCTGAGTTTTTCGACTTGCAAGGACCGGGAACGGACACTAAGGTAGCGCTGTCTCAGCCCAGTGGCAATAAGCCTTTGTTACACGCTGCTACACTGAGTGTCATTGGACGACAGAGATGGTTTCACAAACAAGATTAATAAAATCAAGGGCGTAGCATTGGTCGACGGTTTTGATACCGGAGTTCGATAGCGATGACCCCCCTGGAGGTACCGATGGTTTCCCCTCTTTCCGCGATCGTGGTCATGGGCGTGTCAGGTTGCGGTAAAAGCAGCGTGGGCGCCGAAATTGCCAAGGTCAGCGGTGGCCACCTGATCGAAGGTGACGCCTTTCACCCTGCTGCCAATATCGAAAAAATGAGTGCCGGGCATCCCCTCGACGACAATGACCGCGCTGGCTGGCTGCAAAAGCTGGGCGAAGAGTTGGCCCGTTGCGTGAAGGCCGGCGAACGTCCGATCCTGACCTGTTCGGCGCTCAAGCTCTCCTACCGCAAGACCCTGCGCGATGCCGTGCCGAACCTGGGTTTCGTGTTCCTTGAGCTGACGCGTAAAGAGGCCGCCTACCGAGTCTCCCATCGCCCTGGGCATTTCATGCCCGCCAGCTTGATCGACAGCCAGTTCGCTACCCTGGAATCGCCCACCGGCGAAACCCTGACCCTGACCGTGGACGCGACCACCCAGTCGATTCCCGAGATCGCCACTCAGGTAGACCAGTGGCTCGACGACCAGGGCGCTCCTACCCTGTCCCGTACGGCGTGACACCTGTTAATAGGTAGGCCAGCGAAGACAGCGCTGTCCCACTGTGTTTGGCCTTGAAAACCACAAACAATATGAGGCATTGAGTCCATGTTTGGATTAGCGAACGACACCTACCTGCTGCTAGACGCGCTGGTGACCATTATCGGCCTGATCTTGCTGATCACCTGGGCCAAGGTGCACCCCTTCGTCGCCCTGACCATCGCCGCCGGCTTCCTCGGCCTGACCTCCGGCATGCCGGTGGCCAAGGTGATGAAATCCTTCCAGGACGGCTTCGGTGGCGTGCTCGGCTTCGTCGGCATCGTGCTGGCGCTGGGCACCATGCTCGGCAAGCTGATGGCTGATTCGGGCGGTGCCGACCAGATTGCGCAAACCCTGATCCGCAAGTTCGGCAAGCAGAACATTCATTGGGCAATGATGTTCTCGGCCTTCCTGGTAGGCATTCCGCTGTTCTTCGAAATCGGCTTCGTGCTGTTGATTCCGCTGGTGTTCATCGTCGCCCGCCGTTCCGGCGTGTCGCTGGTGAAAATCGGTATCCCGCTGCTGGCCGGCCTGTCCGTGGTCCACGGCCTGGTGCCACCGCACCCGGGCCCGCTGCTGGCCATCGGCGTGTTTGGCGCCGACATCGGCAAGACCATTTTCTATGGCCTGATCGTCGCCCTGCCGACCGCTATCGTCGCGGGCCCGATCTACGGTAACTGGATCTCCAAGCGCATTCCCGGCAACCCGTCCACCGAACTGATGGACCAGATCGCCAAGGAATCCACCCACGAGAACATGCCCAGCTTCAGCATCACCCTGATCACCGTGCTGCTGCCGGTGTTCCTGATGCTGCTGAAAACCTTCGCCGACGTGATCTTGCCGGCCGAGCACATCTTCCGTCAGTGGATGGACCTGCTGGGCCACCCGATCACCGCGCTGCTGGCCGCCCTGCTGCTGGCTTTCTACACCTTTGGCGCGGCCCGTGGCTTCAGCCGCCAGAACATCATGAAGATGCTCGACCAGAGCTTGGCGCCGACCGCGGCCATCGTGTTGATCGTCGGTGCTGGCGGTGGCTTCAAACAGATGCTGGTAGACACCGGCGTGGGTAACATCATCGGCCATATGGCGGTGCAGGCGCAGATCTCGCCGATCCTGCTGGCGTGGCTGGTGGCTGCGGTGATTCGCGTGGCGACCGGTTCGGCGACCGTGGCGACCATCACCGGCGCCGGTATCGTCGCCCCTGTGGTGGGCATGATTCCGGGCGTCAACCGTGAACTGCTGGTGCTGGCCACCGGCGCCGGTTCGGTGATCCTGTCCCATGTGAACGACGCCGGCTTCTGGCTGGTGAAGCAGTACTTCAACATGACCGTGGCGGAAACCTTCAAGACCTGGAGCATGATGGAGACCATCCTTTCGGTGGTCGGCATTATCTTGATCATGCTGTTGTCGCTGGTGATTTGATGTAGGGCTTACTGGCCCCTTCGCGGGCATCGCCCGCTCCAACAGGTTTTC
>Ga0308164_10005150_pt1 | contig 10715 bp, 9 predicted proteins | sample PhyTR2_FD_201031 | JGI IMG/M metagenome (GOLD analysis project Ga0308164, IMG submission 201031) | Phyllosphere microbial communities from UC Gill Tract Community Farm, Albany, California, United States - DLSLT.R2 | ecosystem: Host-associated > Plants > Phyllosphere > Unclassified | place: USA... | reverse complement strand
CCCAGCCAGGCAACGGCTTGCCGGCCAGCGCCTGCGTCAGGTCGCCCTGGCGAAATGGCCGGTTGACAATCACGCCGATCTTGCGCTCGCGCGCCAGCGGCAGGATGCGCTGCTCGACGTCGCGATCGAGCGCGTTGTACGAGATCTGCACGAAGTCGATCGGCTGCGACGCCATGATCTTTTCGATCTCGGCGTGCCGTCGGCCTTCGGACGTGGTGATGCCGACATAACCCAGCCGCCCTTCCCGTTTCATCGCCAGCAGGATTGGCAAATGCTCTTCCCACGACAGCAGGTTATGCACCTGCAGCAGATCGAAGCGCGGGACGCGCCACAGCTTGCGCGATGCCTCGACCTGCGCCACGCCACGCGCGCCGCCGCTGACCCAGACCTTGTCGGCGGCAAACAACCGGGCAGGCTTGAGTGTTTGCACGGCCTCGCCGATCACGTCCTGGGCCGAGCCGTACATGGGCGACGAATCGACCAGCCTGCCGCCACCGGCAAAGAACTGGCGCATCACGTCGACCGATTCGCGGCGGCCTTGCGGGTCGCGGCCGACGTTGAACGTGATCCAGCTGCCAAGGCCGATGACGGGGAGTTGTTCGCCGCTTGAAGGGATGGGGCGCGTGAGCAAGGGCGCGGATGGTGCAGCAGCGAGCAGCGGTGACAGGGCCAGTCCGCTTGAAGCGGCAATCATTGACGCCAGCAGATGGCGGCGCGATGGGGAGGTCGGTGGCATGCGGAGCGCTCCTTGCTTGGAAGGTGAACCGCAAGATTACGTTGACTGGCCAGAACGTGGCGCGGGCTAATTCTGCCCCTTTAAGTTAAGCCTGACGTATTTAACGTATATACGAAAATTTCATCAGCTCGCTTGCAAGTCATCTACACTGTTTGTACGGACGTCTTCCATGACGCCAGGAAGAACAAAGCCAATGTACGACGCGACGATCTCCGTCGCATCATCAGCCTGCGAAAGGCTAATTCGCGAGAGGTGGCACGATATGCCCAAGCTGAAACCAGGAACCCTGATTCCAACGGCAGAAGAAGACATCGCCGTCACGGCAGCGGCGATGGAGGATCAGGACGCGCGCGCGTTTACCGATGAAGAGTGGGCTGACGTCAAGCCTGTACGCGGTCATGGGCGCCCCGTACAAACAGTCACGAAAACGCCTATCAGTATTCGTCTCGATGTTCGCGTCCTGAATGCCTTCAAGGCGACTGGTGAAGGCTGGCAGACACGGATGAACGATGCCCTGACTGAATGGGCAGATCAACACGGAATGCTGGAACGTAGCCCGAACCAGCATCCGCCTCTAGCTTTGAGTTTTGCGATCTGGCGACAGACGAACGACAAAGGACTCAAGGCTCGACAGGTCGACCTGAATGTCGTCAAAGAATGAATGTTGGAGAAAGGCGAAACTGAGGACGTTGCTCTTTTACTGGAGCGGGTGAAGGGAATCGAACCCTCGTCGTAAGCTTGGGAAGCTTCTGCTCTACCATTGAGCTACACCCGCGTGTGCCAGCATTCTACGCGGCTTTTATGCTGTTTTGAAAAATTTCAACAGGTGCAGGCGTGATGAATCTGCCTGTCGCGGAAAAAAATACGGGCTGGTCGTATCGGCCAGTCCGCATATAGCAATCGAACTAGTGCAAGCTATTTTGCGAGCACCATTTGATTCTTGGCGCCGTCGACCGCAGTGCACGCCGCCCAGAAGCAGCGTACGGTCTTGCCAGCCTTGACGAAAGGTATGACGCGCTGCCACAACGCCGACAAGAGCGTGTCCTCGGTAACGCCCAGCAAATGCGGGCCATTGGGTGTGAGCCTCAGATCATTCGGCGCCTGTAGTACGTAGTTGGGCACCTTAGCGCCGGCAGAATAAACCGTCGGCACCATGGTCGCCAACGTTCCGGGTGTGCCTGTTGTAATACCGAGCATGGTAATTTTCTGCATGCTTTCGAGCATTTGACCGGTAGCGTCGGCAATCGATGCTGCCGGGACAGCCAGCGTATGAAACTCGATGCCGTCAGGAACGGTGGTATCCCCATTGAACGTGTATGCGCCATGGCCGCTGAGAATCACGTCCTCGCCAGTAGTCTGGATCGGCTGTTCGAGCGGGGTAACGTTGCGCCATTCGTAGTTCATCACATCCTCCTGTAGGTCGAAATGTGCGAGCAGCGCGTCAGGCCAACGCAACGCTGCTGCTCTGCTGGAAAGCGCCGGTCGAAGCGTTGTACAAAATCGTTGCTGTCGTGACGCCGTTGCCAAGGGTTACCTTCAGTGCTGTGCTGGAGATGTTCGTGATGACCATGCCATTGTTGGTTTGCGTGGCCAGGAATACCTGCACGATGTCGAGCGGCGAGAACGAGGCAGACTGGTTTTTCGGGACGATCGAAGCGTTGATCGGACTTGCTGGAAAGCCCGTCCCGGAAACATTGGCTTGTTGCGCCAGGCCGAATACCATGGAAGGGTTGTCTTCGTCGGCGTTCAGTACGCCGTAGCTGCCTTGCGGCAGGGCAAGGCCGACCGTGGGGCTGCCGAACACCGTGTCGAAGACGATTTGCTGGGTGTCCAGAGCAGAAACTTGCGACATCATGCTGATGGTTGCCCCATTTTCCACTTGCGACGTGGAAGCATACAGCTCGTATGTGTCTGTCCAGGTGACGGTATTGCTGGTCAACGGCTTGAACGTCACCCAGGCAACATTGCCATTCCCGTCCCCGGTCTGCTTGGTAATGACGACCTGTTCCTTAGCGTTGTGGATGGTGGAGAGGTCTGCAGCGCTGATGTCGATATTGAGCGTGTACATGATGATTCCTTCGTGTTGGTTGGTGGTTGTGAGGATCATTCCCCGTTTCGCCCCAGAAGACGCGTGTGTGGCTGGGTGCGCGAATGAAGTATCGGTCTGCCAGCCCGGGATGTCCGGGCCAGTTCGGTATCAGTTGCTGCTCATGATGCTGGGGAAGACCGAATGAACTTGGCAATGGCACTGTCGTATTGGAGCGTCAGCGCCCCGCCATTGAGGTCAATCCGGTCAATGCTGTCGATCGAATTGCTCAGCACCATCCCCGAACTGGCCGCGCTCTGCAGGAAGACTTGCACGGTCGTCGCGGGCGTGAATTGGGCAATGTGCATGTGTGGAACGATGCAGACGGCTGACGCCGATTTTTGAGGATTGCCATTGACCTTGGGGTTGCAGGCCAGACCCATCGCCAGAGAGCCACTGACGCCATCGTTTGCAACGCCGTAACAGCCGGCCGGCAAACTACCGCTCGCGTCGCCGAACTCATTCTCAGAAAAACTCACGGTGCGTCCGTCCACCGCAACGGACCAGCTCGTCATCACCAGCGTGCTGCCGGGATCTGCGTTACCGGCCACAAAGAGCGACCACGTGTCAGCGTCCCACTGCACCTCATTGTGCTCGTACACCGGCAGCGCCTGCCACAGCACCTGTAACTGCGGCGCCATGCGGGACGTGGACTGGGGCACCGATGTAGCAATGACCCCGACATTGAGCACGATGCAAATGCTTTCCCCGGCATATACAATGTCCTTGCAATCAGTAGCAAGGATCGTAATTGTCAAATTAAACATGGTGGTGCTGCGCGGCCGCTGTCGCATCAGTGTGCCGACGACAGATCAAGGTCATCACTTCGACACCGTAAAACGTCGCCAAATGGCGCGCCGTGCGGTACAGCACCGCCTTGCCGGCCTCTGCGCGCTTGATGGATGCCAGCGACACGCACAGGCGTCGTTCCAGACAGCCTTCGGACACGGCTTCCTGGCTGAGGCAGGCTCGCTGGCGCAGCACCTTGAGCTGCGGTGCGTCGAGCGGCGTGCGCCCGTTTGCTACTGTGTGGAGCAATATCGGCATCGGTTGGTTCATGGTTGTCTCCTTGTGACCGCGGGGCCGCGGCTCGAAGACATTAAGTGCAAACACCATGCCAGCCACCCATCGGTACGATTCGCAGCCTGCCCGGGCGTGGCAACCTGATCAGACAATGTCGCGTGTAAAATGCACCGTGCCTTACATGTAAATACCTCTCCCCCACGCCATGATCGATACCGACTTCACGCTCACTTCGCCCCTGGCAGCGCCCGGCGGCATCCGGCATTTGCTGCTGGCGCTGACGATCGTGTGGCATCCGGAAGCAGCGCGCATCGGCGAGCAGGCACTGCAGGCCATTCCGGAAGAAGCTGTGCAGCTCAACCGCTACTGCCCGCTGTTCGGTCATCCTGATGGGCAGCCGCTGTCGCTTGGTCTGGCGGGAATATCACGCGAGACGCTGAGGTTTGCACGGGACTGCGACGGCAATGTCGTCCTCACGCTGCCCGCATGCCGCATGGTGGTAGAACTCAATGGCAGCGTGGTCAGTGGGAGCGTCAGCTTCTCGCGAGCGCAGATCGAGGGCGGGCAAATCCTGACGCTGGGTCGTACCTGCGTACTATGCGTGCACTGGATAGACCGTCTCCCCCGCAACAACCATCTGCCCGAACTGGCGGGCGTCGGCAGTGCGGCCGTGGCCCTGCGCGACCAGTTGCGCATGGTCGCGCCTTCCGACATGACCGTCCTGCTACGTGGCGAGACGGGTACCGGCAAGGAAATCGCCGCCCGCGCCATTCACGCGCTGAGCCGGCGCAGCGGTGCGCCCCTGGTCACGGTGAATATGGCTGCAATGAATGAAGCACTGGCCGGCGCCGAGCTGTTTGGCGCTGTACGCGGCGCCTATACCGGCATGGGCGCCGAGCGCAAGGGACTGTTCGCCGAAGCAGCGCAGGGAACGCTGTTTCTCGACGAGATCGGCAATACGGCACCAGCCGTGCAGCCGATGCTGCTGCGTGTACTTGAGGGGGGTGACTACCGGCCGCTAGGGGCGGCACGCGACGCCCGCTCGAGCGCACGCCTGATCGCCGCCTCCGACCAGGCCCTCGACGCGAGCGCATTCAACCACGCGCTGCTGCGCCGGCTGGAAGCGTTCGTGATCGAACTGCCGCCATTACGCGAGCGGCGGGAAGACATCGGCGTGCTCATGCTGCATCTGCTGGAGCATCTTGACCCGGTCGCGCCGCTTTCGGCGCCATTGCTGGCCGAGATGGCTGCCTATGACTGGCCCGGCAATATTCGCCAGCTTGCCCACGCCCTCAAGCGCGCGCAGTTGCTGGTGCAAAGCGGCAGCATGCCGCAGTTTGAACAGCTGGTCCGGCTTTCGGCAGTGCGGCCCGTCCCTGCGATGGAGGATGCAGGTGCGCCGCGCCACAAAGGTTCGATGCCCAACGATGCCGACATCGTGGACGCGATGGAACAACACGCATGGGAAATCAAGGCCGCTGCCGGCGCACTCGGCATATCGCGGCCCACGTTGTACAAAATGCTCGACTGCCATGCGCAAATTCGGCGGCCAGAACAGATCAAGACTGCAGAGGTGACACAGGCGCTCGATCGCAGCAATGGCGACCTTGCCCGCTGTGCCTCCTTGCTGCAGACTCCGGCAGAGTGGCTGCGCCGACATTTGCGCACGCTGGGTCACACAGCGATCTAATCCCCCCCATTCGAACCGACCTGCAGTTCCGGGTCGGGCAAGAAATAGAATGCACTCTTCCTTCCGTTGTGGTTGACGGGCTGCTTGTCGACGATAGCAATTGAGAATCCCCACAGGCCTTTTTTCAATTTGGCCACCGTGACTTGGCCGTCGTTATCGGCCAGCCGGTAGGGCGTAACGACAGTAAATGGTGAATCGCCATCCTCGGCGTCCATCGCACCACTCATCAGCATGCATTCCGTCATGTCGTTCAGTGGCGTACCTGCTGGATCCTGGAACTTGAACACAAGCTTATCCCCGGGTTCAACCTTGATCGTGTCGTTGTGACGTTTCCCATTCAACGTCCATGTGGCCAGTGGACGGCCGGGCGTGCAGATGACATCGATCGTGTATTGCGTTTCCATGACAATTCCTTGTAGGACAAGCGTGGTGGCAATGATATGCCGGAATGCGGCGATTAATCCGCGGGGTAAGCAGCATCGCGGCGCAGATTGACCAGGTCGGGCTCGGCCTCGATGAATTTATTTGGATAGTTCAGGCGGCGGGCAGCGACGATCGCTTGCAGCGCTTTGTCACGCTGCCCCAGCAACTCGTACGCAAGTCCCACGCGAAACTGCACATCGGCATTTGCCGGCGCCAGTTCGAGCGCCCGGCGCAACAGCAGCATGGCCCGCGCCGTGTCGCCGGCACGGGCGCTGTACAAGCCCATGCGCGAGATGAGCATGACGTCGTTCGGAGTGCGGGCCAAGCGCGGCGCCAACAGCTGGCGCGCCTTGTCATACGCCTGGCGCGCCTGCAGTTCGCGGCCCGGTATCCACAGAAGAGTGTCGGCCAGATTGGCCCAGTTCAGGTAATCGCCCGGAGCGCCACGGACTGGTGAGACTGCATTGCCGAAGGCCTCGGCAGCCCCGACATAATCGCCACGCAGGAACAGGGCATTGCCTAAATTCCCGTACAACATGGCGCTGGGCCGCACCTGCAAGCCCTGCTGCAGCACTTGCAGTGCTTCATCGGGCCGATTCTGACGCTGCAAGACGGCATTCAGGCTGGCGTACGCCGATACGGCATCGGGTTGCAGCGCGATGCTGTGCCTGAAGGCTCGCTCGGCGGCGCGATAGTCCTCAAGCTCATAATGCATGCTACCCAACTCATCGGTAAAAAGGCGTTCTTTCGGAAAGCGCTCGATCGCCTCGTGCACACGTTGCAGAGCTTCGGGGTAGCGACGCGCCCGGCGCAAAGTTTGCACCTGGCCATACCAGGCGAACACGTTGGCGGGATCCAGCCCCAATGCCCGTGCATGGGCGGCCAGCGCCTCGCCATGCCGGCCCTGGTTGGCCAGCACCCAGCCACGCGCCGCCTGGCTCAATGCCAGCTGGGCATCCAGCTGCAGTGCCTGCTGGGCGCTGGCATCGGCCTTCTGCAGCCAGACTTCGTCCTGAAGGTCACTCAGGTAGCGCAGGCTGTAGGCGAGCGACATGCCGGCAACGGCGGCAGCATTGTCGGGATAGCGGGCCAGGACGCGCTGAAAGTGCGCGCGGGCCTCATCGATGCTGCGTGGAGGATCGAATCGGGCCAGGGCTGCCAGACCACTATTGAGTTCGAGTGTTTGCGACAGGGGCGGCGCCACTCGCGGGGCGGTATGAAACTGTGGCACCACCTGCCATGTCAGAACGGCGAACAAGGTCAGCACCCCGGCGCCGGCAATGGCAGCCAGCGTGCGCCGACCGCCACGCTGCTGCCGCCAACGCTGCCAGGACAGCAGACTGGCCGGCGGCGGCACGTGCGGCCCACTGAGCGCGCGTGCACGCTGCAGCACGAGGTCCATGCTCGCCAGACGCAGCGCAGACGTGCGCGCTGTCATGGCGCGGATCAAGCTAGCGGTCGACTCTGTCAGGTCGGATGGGTAGGTCCATGCGTCGGAGCTTGTCTGCATCAGGGCGACTGCCAACGGCAATCCCTGCAGACTCGCAAAAGGTCGGGCTCCAAACACCATTTCGTAGAACAGTACGCCGAGGGCGTAGATGTCAGCCTGCGCGGACGGGCGCCCGCCGAGCAGACGTTCAGGCGCCATATAGGCGATCGTTCCGTACGGCTGCACCTGATCGAGCGACGTAGTCCTCAGCGGGTCTTCGCGCAGGGCCAGGCCGAAGTCGAGGATGCGAATCCTGCCATCCGGTTCGAGCATGAGATTGGACGGCTTGAGGTCGCCATGAACCAGTTTGCTCGCATGGGCGTCGCGCATCGCTTCGGCGATCTGGATGATCCAGCCAAGCGCCGTGGAGACGTCGACCATGCCGCTTGCCAGCACCTCTTTTAAGGTTTGGCCAGGCACCATTTCCATAACGATGTACTGGGTAGTGGTATCGTCTTCGATGGCATGCACTTTGACAAACGCGGCGTGACGCAGCGAAGCGGCCAGGCGCGCTTCGTGCAGCAGCGTGGCGCCGGACACCGAACCGATGCCGGCCTTGATGCACTTAATGGCGACGCTGCGGCACAGCTTGCCATCCCATGCCTCGAATACTTCGCCAAATCCGCCCTCACCCAGCCGCGTTCGCAACTGATAGTGGCCGGGCAACGAGGAGAATCCAATCGGCATCATGAAAGAAGCAAGTCCTATGGATCACAGTTGGTTGATTCAGAATACGATCAAACCAATAGTTTGGCAAGGATGCACCATTACTTGTGGTAAATGGCCTGGCGTCTCTGATCCATGTATGTCAGCGGGTTACATCGAAGTACGGCGCGAGCAGCTCTTAATCTGGCTGCTCCACCTCATACCCCTTCGCCACCAGCGCCGCGATCACCCCTTTCGGGTTGAAAATATCTGCCATCGACAGCATTGCAAACGTGGACACATTGGTGTCGAGCGCTTTTTCAGCAGCCTCGACCCACTTGATGTACGAACGTGCCTTGGCGCTCCTGAATTCTGGTTCCGAGTCGAACGCGGCGCTGTTCAGCAGTGAGCCGAAGCACACCTCCTCACGCGCGGCGAAGTTCAGTGTGCGGATCTCGTCCAGGTCACCTTTGGCCCAGGCGTTCGCGCGCATCGTTGCGGCGCCGATATCCTGTTCCAGCGTGGTCATTGTTTGTGCGAGGCAGGCGGCGTCGGCCAGGTTTGATTTCTTGAAGTTGTTCAGCACCGTTCTTGCGTTGTCCATTGGGACAGCGATCTTCGTCGACGTCTCTTTCAGCTGGCTCTTTTTGATCAGATCGAGCAGCTGCTTGCGCACTACATATCCCTCGACCAAACCTGCTCCCTTGCGCGCTGCTTCCGTCAACGCCTGCGCAGCGAAGATCGGCCGTTCGCGCTCGACGCCACTGTTGTCGGGCAGGTATTTTGCCTTGAGCGTAGTCCACTGCGCGTAGTCTTGCGCCGGCATCACGTCGCGCAACCCGGCGCCATCCGGATTCTTGCGCACGCCGATCAGGCTTGGCAGCAGCGTGATCATTTTGAAGACACCTGCGCTGGCCGTCGCGCCCGGCGGCTCCAGGTACTCCTGCGAATTCCTGATCACGTTTTCCACCTGCTGCGAGCGCCACGTCATGTTCTTCGGCAGCGGCGCATAGGTGCCAAATACCCACAGCACATGATCGCCCTTCTTCACCTTCCACATGCCGGGACCGGGCCGCTGGGCGACCACGTGGATCTGTTCCGGCGCAGGTTCGACCGCGTCCGTGGTGACAACAGCGGCAGGCGGGGCATCGGCCCCGTCAAGCGACTGTGCCCATACAGGGGCAGCCAGCAACGACAAGCACAGTGCGGGAACGACGAGTGGGCGCATGAAGGTATCCTGTTGTGAAAGTGGCCAGAAGCGTGCGCCGATTATGAGGCGGCCACCGCGGCGATCACAAGGACTTTCGAATGCATACGCAAGGCGCAGTATGCGGATAAGGATGGCCTGGGAGGGGTGCCCACCCGACTCCGCACGCGTCACGATATCGCGACGTGGGTCAGTTCTCGCCAGACTGCTCAAGCAGCGACTGCGCCACCCGCAGGCCCTCGACCATCACGGCAAACGCTTCGTGCTTGGTCGCCTCGTCCGGCACGCGCAGCACGTACGACGGGTGGTAGATCGTCACCACCCACGCGTCGCCATGGCGCACCGGTTGGCCGAGACTGTCCCTGAGCGTCACGTTCCCCTTCTGCAGCACCGATTTCAGCGCAGTAGCGCCCATCGCCACGATCACTTTCGGCTTGCGGGTGGCGATTTCTTTTTCGAGCCAGTAGTGGCAGGCCTCGATCTCTTTCTGCGCCGGCGTCTTGTGCAGGCGCCGCTTGCCGCGCGGCTCCCACTTGAAATGTTTGACGGCGTTGGTGATGTAGACGCCCTTGCGGTCCACCTCCGCCTGCGCAAACACGCGATCCAGCAGCTGGCCGGCCGGGCCGATGAACGGCTGGCCGGACAGGTCCTCCTGGTCGCCCGGCTGCTCGCCGACGAGCATGATCTGCGCATGGTCCGGTCCGATGCCGCCGACGGCCTGCGTCGCGTGCTGCCACAGTTCGCAGCGCCGGCACTCGTCGAGCTTTGACGGCTGCTCGCGGTCGGGCTGCGCTTTCTCGGCCGCGATCGGGATCGTCGTACCCCGGCGCTGGCCCACCTCGGCGACCTGGCCGATGCGGCGCGCACCCAGGCCGGCCTGGCTGACCATCGACGGCACCAGCGCGCCCTCGGGCAGGTTCTTCCAGAAGCGCGATGGCACATGGCTTTGCATGACCTTCGTGTTCAGGCGCGCGGGGTTGAAGATGCTGCGGTAATACGTCAGCCAGAGCGCCTCGCCGTCGTCTTCCAGGTCGGCGGGACCGGACATCAACGGCCCGGCGTCGTGCAGCGTGGCGCCGTCCCACAGCACGCTGGCCTCGGGTGTGGCGATCATCCAGGTCATCTTGCCCATGCGGGCAACGAAATGTTCGGCCACCTGGGGCAGCACGTCGTGCGCGGGCTCGAACCAGGCGACGAACTGCGGTGGCCCGGCCTCGATCGGCCGTTCGCGAAAGCGGATATACGCAAACATGTCGTGCACCTCGCGCCGCACGGCCTTGACCATCGACGTCAGCCGCGCGCCATCGGGATCGGCGGGCGACTGCACATCGTGCTCGCCCTGCTGCCAGCGCCAGACCACGCGGTACAGGAAGGCCCAGCGGTCGTGGTCGCGGTAGCAGGCGGCGGTTTGCAGCA
>Ga0308164_10005147_pt1 | contig 10724 bp, 12 predicted proteins | sample PhyTR2_FD_201031 | JGI IMG/M metagenome (GOLD analysis project Ga0308164, IMG submission 201031) | Phyllosphere microbial communities from UC Gill Tract Community Farm, Albany, California, United States - DLSLT.R2 | ecosystem: Host-associated > Plants > Phyllosphere > Unclassified | place: USA... | reverse complement strand
CCGTGGCTAAGGTCGAAGCCCAAGATTTTATCGCCGGGGTTAAGGCAAGCCAGCATCACGGCCGCGTTGGCCTGCGCGCCGGAGTGCGGCTGCACGTTGGCCCACTGCACGCCAAATAGCTCTTTCACGCGGTCGATGGCTAGCTGCTCTACCTGGTCAACTATTTCGCAGCCACCGTAGTAGCGCTTTCCGGGCAGGCCCTCGGCGTACTTGTTGGTGAGCACCGAGCCTTGCGCCTCCATCACCTGGTCGGAAACGTAATTTTCGGAAGCAATCAGTTCCAGGCCATGGGTCTGGCGCTGGCGCTCTTGCGCAATAAGGTCGAAAACGGCGGTGTCGCGCCCGGCGGCAACGGCGGAAGTAGGGGCAGTGGCTTGCATAGGCTCAAAAGTACGACGGAGTGTAGGGTAAGCTTTCGCTTGCCGCCGCTAGGGTCGGCTATTTCGCCAAAGCAAGCGCTAGCTACCTGCTACACTGGCCGCTTCGCAATAAGATAAGGTTCTTCCCGGTTTTCGACGAGGTGCAGCTGCCAGCTATCGAGGTCGAGGGCGGCGAGGTGGCGTAGCTCGGGGTTGAGGCGAAATACGCCGCCAGTGTCGAGGCCAATAGCGCCAGCGCGTGCTGCCACGCTAGCCCGCACCACCGCCACCGGGGTGGGTACGTGGCCGTGCACCAGGCGCTTACCGGCTAGCCGGCTAGGGTCGAAAACAAAGCTTTTGGTGTAGAGTATGCTGCGCGTGTCCTGGCGCATGTGGTCGGGGGGCAGGGCAAAGTCGAAGCCCGCGTGCACGAGCACATAGTCGGGCAGCTCCAGCGTAAGGGGCAGCGCGGCCATCCAGTGCACGTACTGCGCCGGGATGTCGGCTGCCTGGGCTACCCCGAAGCTATCTAGGGTCAGGTGCCGCTCCTCGGTCGATTTCCACATGCCGTTGGCAGTAGCCTCGCCGCCGATAGTGGCCAGCAGCTCGTGCTCGTGGTTGCCGCGCAGGCAGTGCACCTGGTAGCCAAAATCCTGCAGCTGCATAATGTATTCGAGCACGCCCCGGCTGTCGGGGCCCTTGTTCACGTAGTCGCCCAGCAGATATAGGTGGTCGGTGGGGCGCAGGCGCAACTCCTGTTCTACCAGGTAGCGGAAGGTGCGCAGGCAGCCATGCAAGTCGGTGGCAGCAAAGCGGCGGGCCATAGTACTGCTAGCTTAACTGGGTATAGCCAGCATACGAAAAAGCCCCGGCCGAAGGCGCGGGGCTTTAATTATTTGCAAGGCAACCCGCACGCTAGGCGTAGCTCCCTTTACCGTTATCGGGCTTGTTGTGGCCGCGGTTGGGATGAGTGGTGCCCGTGTCGTCAGCCTCATTCTGGAGGCGTTCTTCGGTGGCTTCGTCAAGGTCACCAGCGGGCAAGGCATCTGCCTTGGTTTGCTCGGGCAGGCCAGCCTCATTTTTATTGGTTTGCGACTCTTGGTTCTGCTCAGTGTGGTGGGTAGCCATGGGAAAAGGAGTTAGTGCGAGTACAAAAAGGAGGAATATTTGAGAGCCGAAAGCTGCCTAGCGGTTAGGGTGCGTCACGGGTGCATCCTGAGCGTCTTCCTGTAGGCGCTTTTCGGTTTTCTCATCGCGCTGGGTATCGGTGCTTTCACCGGTACCCGCGCCTTGCTGGGCTACGTTAGGGCCGCCCTGGTGCGATTCGCCCTGCTTGCCTGATTTGTGGTCTGCCATGATGTTGGTTGATTATAAAGTAAAAATTATGAGTAGTGAGGTAAAAAGCATGAGTACTAAGCGAACTCATACCTCATGGTTCTTACCCCATAATCTACTTTAGAAGCCGAGGTCGAGGCCCGAATCCTGGGCGCCGGGGTCGTTTTGCTCGGCGTTAGTGTCGGTACCAGTTACGGGCTTTTGGGCTTTCGGAGCCATTTGGCCCATGCCTACGTGCGAGTCGGCGTCCTCCATTTCGTCGGGGCCTTTGCGCAAGTCGTCGGCTTCGAGCTCATCTACGGGGCCGCGCTGGGGGCGGCGGCCCGTTTCCTCGTCGCGCTCGTCGTCGGGGCTGGGCAGGTCCTGGTTAGGACGCTGGTTGGCGCCTTCGCCAGCGGTACGCATGTTATCAGCTGGGTGGTCCTGGCGGTCGGCATCGGCATTCACGCTCACGGCAGTTATGCCATCTTCCGAGTCGGTGCCGTAGCCTTCTTTGCCCTCGCGGTTGCCGAAGCCGCCGCGTGCCTTCTCATTCTTGGGTGGGTCGGCGTTGGGAATGCGCAGGCCAGCGGCAAATTCTTCTTCGGTCGTGTCGTCGTTGATGACGCGGATGGGACGATTGTTGGGGTCGACTGACATAGGGAGGGAAAGCTAAGCAATTGGGTAAGGGGTTTACTTAGGTTTGGACATTTGGGTTGTAGCGCGGCGCGCATCGTCCGCGCTACGGCGCCCGTACCTTTGCCTTATGCCCGAAGCCGCTGCCCTGACCCTTGTGCCCACGCCCATCGGCAACCTCGAAGACATCACCCTGCGCGCCATTCGCACGCTGCGCGAAGTAGACTTGGTGCTGTGCGAAGACACCCGCACCAGCGGGCGCCTGCTCCAGCACTTGGAGCTTAAAAAGCCCCTGCTAGCCTACCACCTGCACAACGAGCACAAGCAGGTACCCTATCTGCTAGAGCGCCTGGCTAAAGGCGAGCGCATGGCCCTGGTGAGCGACGCCGGCACGCCGGGAATCTCCGACCCTGGCTTCTTGTTGGTGCGCGAGTGCCTGGCCAACGGGCTGCTGGTCGAGTGCCTGCCCGGCCCCACGGCCCTGGTGCCGGCCCTGCTCAAGTCGGGCTTCGGGGCCGAGCGGTTTGCCTTCGAAGGTTTCTTGCCGGTGAAAAAAGGCCGCCAGACCCGCTTGCAGGAGCTGGCCCGCGAAACCCGCACGCTTATCTTTTACGAGTCGCCGCACCGCATTGTAAAAACGCTTACCCAGCTAGCCGAGGTCTTTGGCCCCGAGCGCATGGGCAGCGTGAGCCGCGAGCTGACCAAGCTCTTTGAAGAAACCCTCACCGCCCCGCTCGGCGAGCTGGCGGCCACGCTCGCCGCTCGCCCGGCTATCAAAGGCGAAATTGTATTGGTAGTAGAAGGTGCTAAACAAGAACGAAGTGAGCGCAGCAAATACAACACCCGCGATGAACGCGACGGCGATACCGACGACGAAGTCTTTGCCGACGACGATGGCGACGCCGACGATGACCCCGCCGCCTAGCTGGTACCAGCGCCCGCTGGTGCTGGCCACCCTTAGCGCGCTGCTGCTGTGCGGCGGCTGGCCTCCGCACCCGGTGGGCCCGCTAGCCCTGCTGCTGCTGGTGGGCTGGGTGCCGTACTTACTGCTAGAGCGCCGGCTCACCCTCGAAAATGCGTCGCGGCGGCGCGTGTTTGCCAACACCTACTGGCTGCTACTACTCTGGAATGCGCTCACTACCTGGTGGGTAAGCTATAGTACCCTGGGCGGCGGCATTGCCGCCGTGGTGCTCAATGCGCTGCTCATGTGCCTGCCGCTTATGGCGTTTCGGCGCACCAAGGAGCGCTTTGGCAACCGGCTAGGGTACCTCTCGCTGCCCATTTACTGGATAGCCTTCGAGCAGCTGCACCTGCACTGGGACCTCACCTGGCCGTGGCTCACGCTGGGCAATGGCTTTGCCGCCGCGCCGCAGTGGGTGCAGTGGTATGAGTACACCGGCTTTTTGGGCGGCTCGCTGTGGGTGTGGGTGGTTAATATTCTTGTATTCAAACTGCTTCTTGATAAAAAACCGTTTGTCCGATTCTTCAAGCCATTTTCCGATGACTACCAGTACAGCGAAGTGCCAAGACCTAAAACGGCGACTGGCTGGATAAGCTCAGGAATACGACTGGGCTCGGCGGCGTCATTGGTCGTGGCTGCGGTAGGAGGGCCACTTATCCTGTCGTACCTCATTGGGGCCGCTTACCAGGAAAAAGGCCCGACCGCCGAGGTAGTAGTGGTGCAGCCCAACTTCGACCCCTACGTGGAGAAGTTTGCCGGTGGCGCCAAATTCGTGCCCCCTAGCCAGCAGCTCGCGCGCTTTCTCACGCTTTCTGAGCAGCAGATTACGTCGGCCACGCGGCTCGTCATTTGGCCCGAAACGGCGCTGGAGGAGGCCGTGTTTGAGCATACGATAGAACAGGACCCCAAAATCCAGCGCATTCGCGCGTGGCTAGGGCAACACCCCGGCGTGGCGCTCCTCACGGGCGTTACGACCATCGGCCTGTACCCAAATAAGGAAGCGGCCAGCGAAACGGCCCGTCACCGCGACGACCTGGGCTACTACGATACCTTCAACGCGGGAGCGTATTTTGCCTCGGCCTCGGCGCCCATTGCCTTCTACCACAAGTCGCGCCTGGTGCCCGGCGTGGAGAAGGTGCCGCCGCTGCTCACGGCCTTTGTATCGAGCATCAACCTGGGCGGCTACGTAGGTTCCTACGGCAGCCAGGCCGAGCGCACGGTGTACCCCGCGCCAGCCAGTGCGCCGGCCCTGCGCCCGGCCCCCATTATCTGCTACGAGGCCATCTACGGCGATTTTGTGGCTGAATATGCCCATAACGGCGCCACGCTGCTCACCGTCTTCACCAACGACGCTTGGTGGCTCGACTCGCCCGGCTACCGCCAATTGCTGCGCTACGGTAGCCTGCGCTGCATCGAAACCCGCCGCGACCTCGCCCGCTCGGCCAATACCGGCTTCACGGGCTTTATCAACCAGAAGGGGGAGATTGTACAGGTACTACCCGCCTGGGTACCCACCGCCACCCGTGGCACCGTGCACCTCAACGACGAGGTGACGTTTTACGCCCGCTTCGGCGAGCTCATTGGGCGCGGCGTACAGCTGCTGGCCGTGCTAGGACTGCTGGCCGTAGTGGTAGTCTCGCTAAAGCGGAAAGTAGCATGAGGCTAATTGCTGACGTTGCCGTGCCTAATGAAGAAAAGGTCAAGCGATTGATGATTCACGAGGATAAAGAAGGTACCTACTTATTTGGCTTTAACCGCTTGCGCGATGGCGGTTGCATGTGGGATGAGTGGTATGAAACAGTAGCCGACGCAAAATCAGTAGCCAAGGAAAATTACCAGGTTGCACCGGACAGCTGGATTCAGATTACTGACCCTTATGAGTATTGTCAACAAGACTGGATTCAGCCCGTGCGAGTGAAAGGCCGCAATCTTGGGCAACCAGAATGGGGGAAAATTGAACGCCTCCTCAATAATCAATGGGTCGAGTTTGACCCGGAAGAATAAATCAGTACGTACAACTTATGACCCCCGACCTTCTCCCGCTTTCGCACGCCGTGGCCGATTTGTGCCGCCAGGCCGGTGCCTTCATCCGCCAGCAAGTCAGCAGCTTCGACCAGTCGAAAATCGTTACCAAAGGCCTGCACGACCTTGTATCCTACGTTGATAAGGAGTCGGAAAAAATGCTGGTGGAAGGCTTGCAAAAACTCTTCCCCGAGGCCGGCTTCGTGACCGAAGAAGGTACCGTGGCCAATTCTGACGAGAGCACGCCTTACCGCTGGATAATCGACCCGCTCGACGGCACGACCAACTTCATCCACGGCCTGCCGTGCTTTGCCGTGAGCGTGGCCCTGGCCAGGGGCAACGAGCCGGTGCTAGGGGTCGTGTACGAGGTGAGCCGCGACGAGTGCTTCCGCGGCGCCGAGGGCCACGGGGCGTTCCTCAACGACCAGCCCATCCACGTGAGCGCCGCCACCAGCACCGAAGACACGCTGATTGCCACTGGCCTGCCGTTCTACAAGTTCGACCACATGGATGCCTACATGGCTATCCTCACCGAGTTTGCGCAGCATTCGCGCGGCATTCGGCGCTGGGGCTCGGCGGCTACCGACCTGGCCTACGTGGCCTGCGGGCGTTTCGATAGCTACTTCGAATTCAACATCAATGCCTACGACGTGGCGGCCGGCATTTTGCTAGTGCGCGAGGCGGGCGGCCGCGTCACGCAGTGGCTAGCCGACGGTGACCCGGTCTTCAACCGCGAGACCCTAGCCACCAACGGTCATGTGCACGACCAGATGCAGGCCGTGCTAAAGCGCTATTGGAAGGAAGGCTACAAGTCGTAGCTTAGGGCGCTCTTACTGCGCGCCTTATGAACCTATTGTCCTTGGGGCTGGCCACGCTGCTGGCTAGCCCTGCCCTCGCCCAAACCTGCCAGCTTACGGGCACAATCGCCGGGCTTGGCAGCAAGCCGCTGTTGTACTACTATGAGCGCCAGGGCAAGCGCCTGACCGATACCGTGCGCGTAGCGGCTAACGGAAAATTTACGCACCCCGCTACCGCCGGCGACAACGGCATGGGTGCGCTCTACGTGGTGGGAGCTTCGCGCTACGACACGTTTTGGATTGAGCCGGGTACCCTGCGGGGGCAGGGTGACGCCGCCCAGCTCGGGAAAATCCGAGTGACGGGCACGCCCGAAAACGACGTGCTCGACGAGTACAACCGCACGGTGGAGTGGAAATACGACGTTACAACCGCCAAAACCGGCGCGGCGGCCGACTCATTGCGCCAGTTGCACAGCCAAGCTACCCGGCAGTTTATCAAGGCTCACCCGGCGGCCCGCACCAGTGCCTACAAGCTTTACTGGCAGACGATGATGCAGCCTAAGTATCCGGTGGCGCAATACGCAGCGCTAGCCCAGCAACTCACGCCCGCGGTGCGCCAAAGCCCGCCGGGCCAGTTGGTGGCCCAACGGCTGCTCATCCTAGAAAGTCAGCCCACCGTGGGCCGGGCGGTGGCCGATTTTGCCATGGCCGACACGGCGGGCGTCAAGCACTCGCTAGCCACCTACCGGGGCAAGTACGTGCTGCTCGATTTCTGGGGCCACTGGTGTAGTCCCTGCCTTAAAGCCATGCCCAAGGTGAACGCGCTGCATCAGCAATACGCCAACAAGTTGGCCATCATCGGCGTTGCGATGGAGGGCGCCACGTCTGCCGCGCAATGGAAAAAGGCCATCCGCCAGCATAGCGTGCCGGGTTTGCAATTATCTGAGCTGCAAGCCGATGAAGGGCCAGTTATCTCGGGCTACAATGTCACCGCCTTCCCCACTTATATGCTGCTTGACCCCAAGGGCGTATTGGTGATGAGCACCAACGATGTGGATGATATTACAAAGAAGCTAACCACGCTCGGGGATTTTAGGTAAGCTTATTACCCGCAAACTTTCCTTTGCCAACGCTGGTTTTACGCGTATTATGGACATTCAACTGCTCATTATCATCGCTTTATTTGCGGCGGCGCTCTTCTATCTGGGGCGGCGCCTGTGGCTAGCCTTCGCGGCCAAGGGCCAGGCTGGCTGCGCCAAAGGCTGCGGCGGGGCCTGCGGCGCGGCCCTCGATGTAGATGCCTTGCAGCGTACTATTGAGGCGCGCAGCGCCGGCGCCCGGCGCTAGCCACAAAAACTCTTCTAAACGCTTAACCCCCGACCGCCCCGGCTCCGTATAGCCGGGGCAGTCTGTTTTAGGCTAGCCTCATCTTTCGCCATCAGAAAACACCTAGTGCCATGCAGGACAAAGAAGAAATGACGTCGATGACGACCGTCGAAAAAAAGCTCAAGAGCCAGGGCTATACCCACGACTTTACCGTGCAGGACGGCCGCCTCACCACGATGGACGACCAGAGCGCACTCACCTTCAGCCCCGAGGAAACGACCATCGTCGATTACTTCCGCTTTGAGGGCGAAAGCAACCCCGACGATATGGCTATTCTTTACGCTGTTGAAACGACCGATGGTGCCAAAGGCACCATTTCCTCGGCCTATGGCGTGTACGCCAACGAGGACGTGGACCAGTTTATCCTGAAAGTAGAATCGCTGGGCAAAAACCTGATGAAAGGCAAAAAATAACCGCAGATTTAACGGATGAAACGGATTGCGCAGATACGCCTGCTGCCGCAGGCTGGCTAGGCCAGGGCAATTGTTCAAGCCGATAAAACAGAAAGAGCCGCCTGAAAAGGCGGCTCTTTCTGTTTTGACTATCACTATTTAACAAAACAACGACTTCGCTTAGCCAGCCTGCGGCAGCAGGCGTATCTGCGCTATCCGTTTCATCCGTTAAATCTGCGGTCGGGCTAGCCCCACACTTTGGTGCCTTCGGTGCAGTTGCGGCACATCTCAATCTGGTCGCGGCCTTTGAGCAAGGCCTGGCGGAAGCCCTGGTATTTCTGGCCGTGCCAGAGGGCACTAAAGTTCTCGTGCTGGCTGTCGCCGAGGCGGTACTCGGCGTCCTTGTCGAAGCAGCAGGGTACTACTTTGCCGTCCCAGGTCACTACGCACGAGTGCCACATTTTCCAACAGCCGTTCACGAGCTTGTTTTTCAGGCGGAACGTGCCGTTGCCATTGTTGGCGTAGCGCGAGTAGTAGTCGATGGTTGGGATGAGGGGCGAGCCCTGCTGGTAATCGTAAATCTGGGCGGTTTTAAACCACACATCGTCCACACCCATTGCCTGGGCTAGGGCCTTGGCATCGGCAATCTGGTGCTCATTGGGCCGCACTACCAGAAACTGAAAGATGATGCGTGGTGTATTGCTTTTCAATTGCTTGCGCCACTTCACCACGTTGCGGGTGCCGGCCAGTACTTTCTCCAGCTTGCCACCCACGCGGTATTGCTCATACACCTCCTGGGTGGTGCCGTCGAGCGAGATGATGAGGCGGTCGAGGCCGCTCTCTACCGTGCGGCGGGCGTTGTCGTCGTTGAGGAAGTGGGCGTTGGTGCTGGTGGCCGTGTAAATGCCCTTCTGGCTGGCATACTGTACCAAATCCAGAAACTGTGGGTGCAGATAGGGCTCACCCTGGAAGTAAAAAATGAGGTACCACAGCCGGCTGCCCACCTCATCCATTGTTTTCTTGAACAGTTCGGCCGGTAGCATGCCCGTGGGCCGCGTAAACGAGCGCAGCCCGCTAGGGCACTCGGGGCAGCGCAGGTTGCAACTGGTGGTGGGCTCGAAAGACAGCGCCACTGGCAGGCCCCACGCGCGGGCGCGCCCCGTCAGCCGGCTCAGCACGTAGGAGGTTACTACCTGCCCGGCATTGAGTACGCGGCCAGGCGTGGCCTTGCGCAAAAAAGAAACGGCGTCGCGGAGAGTTGAGCGCATAAGGCAAAGGTCGGCAGCAGCCGGCTAGCCCATGAGACACCCAAGCCGGGCCAGAAGTTTTCGGCTGGCGCCGGGGCTAGCCCCTGGCAACCTTATTTAGCCGCGCTGGCCGCAGTTGGCAACTGCGCCACGGCGGCGCTGTACACGCCGGCCCGGCCAAACGACTGGTTTATCTCATCCACGGCGGCGCGGCTGCTCAGGCGCTTGGGCTTGGGGTTGAGGATGGTGCCATCCTCACCAAGTAGCAGATAAGTAGGTACTTCTTGCAAATTATACGCCTTGGCTACCTCCGAGCGCAGGCCGCCGAGCGCCCGCACGTGCACGCCGGGCAGCTTCTTTATCGTTACGAGCTGGCGCCAGGGCAATTCCATCTCGTCTAGCGCTACGTTCACGAAAACGATATTTTTGCCCTCGAAGCGCTTCGCCAGGTCCTGGGCGTAGGCCAGGTCACGCAGGCACAGGCCGTTGGTGGTTTTCCAGAAGTTGAGGTACACCAGCTTGCCCTGGAAGCTGCTCAGCCGCACCGAGTCGCCGGCGGCCGACAGTAGTTGAAAATCGGGCGCGGGCGCGCCAATGGCTAGGGTCTTGTGCTTGCCAAAGTCATGGTCGAGCGCGGCTACGTAACGCTTTTTGGTGTCCAGCGCCCGGAAATCGGCGAGCATGGCTGCCGACTGCCGCACGTGCCCAAAGCGAAACGACTCTTGCAGGATGCGGCCCAGCGTGAGCAGCTTCATCTGGCCATTGAGGCGCTTGCTGGACAGCGCGTAGCAGAAGGGATAGAAGTCGGGGTCGGTGCGCTGGTGCTTTTGCTGCGCGGCCATGTGGTGCACATAATTGAGCAGAAACTCCTGAAACTGCTCGTTGCCAATGGCCGTCTGGTCGTTCAGCAGGTTGGGGTCGCGCAGGTAGTCGTAGTAGCCCGGCGTCATGGTCAGGCGGCTTTCCGTATTTACTACTTGCTCGCGTAGGTCTACAAACGTCAGGCGGTCGTTGGCGTTGGAATAAGTAATCTCCGCCTTGGCATAGTTATAAAAATCGATGGTAAAAGACTGCCGGGCAGCCCGGTCTTCAAGGAAGTTACGCTCGTGCTTAATGCGGTAGTCGAGGAACGACACAAATGGCACTTCGTAAAGCTGGATGTTATCGGGCAACACCTGAAAACCATCGTTTGACACGAACTGCTCGTCGAATTCGGCCAGGTATGAGTTGGCGTTGGCCATCTGCTGGCGGTGGCGCTGCGCGTCGGTCAGGTTGCCGTTGTTGCGGATTTTAGTAGCAAAGCCTGTGGGCACGTCATTGGCCTTAAATTTCACCGTACCCGGCAGGTCTTCGCCCTTGAAGCGCACGTCCAGGTCGGTGCCCGGGTCCAGGTAAAGGTCGGCAACCGCGTCGCCGTACACCAAATCGGCCTTGGTAGAGCCGGCTAGGGTAATGCTGAGCCGAAACTCACCCTTCTCGTTCAGCCGCGCGTAGCTAATGCGCTCTTTGGTATCAAAGGGACTATCGTGGATAGAAACGGCCACGGTATCGGTTGTGGGGCTCGTAACGCGGCCAGTCAGGATAGCCATTCCCGGTGCTTCAGCGGGCTT
>Ga0308164_10005144_pt1 | contig 10731 bp, 9 predicted proteins | sample PhyTR2_FD_201031 | JGI IMG/M metagenome (GOLD analysis project Ga0308164, IMG submission 201031) | Phyllosphere microbial communities from UC Gill Tract Community Farm, Albany, California, United States - DLSLT.R2 | ecosystem: Host-associated > Plants > Phyllosphere > Unclassified | place: USA... | reverse complement strand
GCGGGGCAGGAACAGCATCGGAACAGCGCTGCCGAAGGCGCCTTCCAGCACCAGGTCCTGCTGCTCGAACGCGTGACGACCCCGGTGCCCGACGACCTGTCCGCCGAGCAGGCGGCGGTCCTGCCACTCGCCGTCTCGACCGCAGCGGCCGGTCTCTTCGAACCGGACCAGCTCGCGCTGTCGCTCCCGACGGCAGACACGGTCGAGCGCGACGGGGTCGTCCTGGTGTGGGGTGCGTCCACGAGCGTCGGCGCCAACGCCGTCCAGCTCGCCCGGGCCGCCGGGTACGCCGTGATCGGCACCGCATCGCCGAAGAACCACGGGTTCGTGCAGGGCCTCGGGGCCGAGGCCGTGTTCGACTACCGCGACGACGGTGCCGCACGCCGCATCCTCGACGCACTCGCCGACCGGGAGCTCGCCGGCACCCTCGCCTTCGGTCAGGGTTCGTTGACCCGCACGCTCCCGATCGTCCGGACGGCCACCGGCTCCGGTCGGCTCGCGTCGGCGTACCCGACGCCGGTGACGACGATCCGTGCACGGCTCGAGCGCCGACACGGGGTGCACATCACCGCGATCTGGGGTGGCCGCCCGACGGAGTCCGAGGTCGGCCCGGCGATCTACCGCGACTTCCTGCCCGAAGCGCTCCGCACGGGTCGTTACCGTGCCACCCCGACCGCCTCCGTCGTCGGATCGGGACTCGCCGCGATCCCCGACGCCCTGGCCGAGCTCCGCGACGGTGTCTCCGCCCGGAAGCTCGTCGTCACGCTCCCCTGAGCGACTTCGCGTACCAGCGGTCGGAGTACGGATCGTCGTTGAACGGCGACACCCGGACGAAGCCGAGCCGTTCGTAGAGGGCACAGGCCTCGGCGAGCTCCGCCCGCGTGTCCAGCCGCAGCGACGTGGTCCCGCGGTCTCGGCAGAAGTCCTCCACGTGGCGCAGGAGCGCCGAACCGATGCCTCGGCCGCGGTGTTCCGGCAGTGTGAACACCTTCGTCAGCTCGCCGACGGCACCGACGAAGCGCACGCCGGCGCAGGCGACAGCGGCTTCCCCTTCACTCGCGACGACGAACACCCCGGAGTCCCCCTGCAGGTCGTCGAAGGGCTCGTCGAGCATCGCGCGGTCGACCTCGGCCGACGTCGCCGCGCGCCCGTACCACCGCGACGCGACCTCGGTCAGGTAGGCCCGCACGATCGCGTCGGCCCGGCCTGCGCCGGGTCGCTCCGTCTCGAAGATCATCGCGCCCCCTGCGTGGCCGCACCCGGCTCAGCGGGACGCGGTCGCCTCGCGCGCGGCGGCTTCCGCCGCGACCCAGGCGAGCATGCCGCACTTGACGCGCATGACGAACTTGGAGACGCCGTGGAAGGCGACGAGGTCCTCGAGGACGTCCTCGTCGGGCTCACCGACGCCGCGTGAGCGCATCATGGTGCGGAACTCCTCGGTCAGTTCGAGGAACTCGGGCACCGTGCGGCCGACGGCCATGTCGGTGAGGACCGATGCCGAGGCCATCGAGATCGAGCAGCCGTCACCCTGCCAGGCGAGCCCGGCGATGCGGTCGGTGCCGGCTTCGAGCCGCAGGCTGACCGTGATCTCGTCGCCGCACGTGGGGTTCCGCTCGAAGTGCGAGGCGTCCGCGTCCGGCATCGCACCGTCGCCGTGCCGCGCCTTCGCGTGGTCGAGGATGACCTGCTGGTACAGGCTGTCGAGGGCGTTCACGCGGTCGCTCCGAAGTAGTCGCGGATCTCGGCGACGGCTGCGAGGAACCGGTCGACGTCGTGCTCGGTCGTGTACACGTACGTGCTGGCACGGCTCGTCGCGACGAGGCCGAGCCGGCGGTGCAGGGGCTGGGCGCAGTGGTGGCCGGAGCGCACGGCGATGCCCTGCGCGTCGAGGTACTGCGAGACATCGTGGGCGTGCACACCGTCGACGTCGAAGGACACCAGGCCGGAGCGCGGGACACCGGCGGGCGGGCCGACCAGGCGGATGCCGGGCACGGCAGCGAGGCCGACGAGCATCCGGCGGGCGAGGTGCTCCTCGTGGGCGCGGACCCGTTCCATGCCGATGCCCTGCAGGTAGCGCACGGCCTCGGCCAGGGCGACCGCCTGGGACACGGGCTGCGTGCCGGCCTCGAACCGCTCGGGCGCCGGCATGAACTCGGAGCCCTCCATCGTCACGGTGGTGATCATCGAGCCGCCGGTGCGGAACGGCGGCAGGGCGTTGAGCAGCTCGCTCCGTCCCCAGAGCACGCCGATGCCGTTCGGGCCGAGCATCTTGTGCCCGGAGAACGCGGCGAAGTCGACACCGAGCTGCTGCACGTCGAGGGGACGGTGCGGCGCGGACTGGCACGCGTCGAGCACCACGAGGGCACCGCGGGCGTGGGCGAGGCCGACGACCTGCTCCACAGGGGCGATCATCCCGGTGACGTTCGAGACGTGCGAGAACGCGACGACCCTCGTGCGGTCGGTGATCAGCGCTGCGGCGTCGTCGGCGGTCCAGGTGCCGTCGTCGGCGACCGGGATCCAGCGCAGGGTCGCACCGGTCAGGGCTGCGAGTTCCTGCCACGGCACGAGGTTGGCGTGGTGCTCGGCCTCGGTCACCAGGATCTCGTCGCCGGCGCCGAGCCGGAAGCGTGCGGCGTCGACGCCCCCGCGACCGCGGCTGGCGTTGGCCATGCCGTAGGCGACGAGGTTGAGGGCGTCGGTGGCGTTCTCGGTCCAGACGACCTCGGCCGGGGCAGCCGCGCCGATGAACCCGGCGACGGTGGCACGGGCGTCCTCGTAGGCGTCGGTGCTGAGCGCCGCGAGCGTGTGCGCACCGCGGTGGACGGCGGCGTTGTCGTGCTCGAGGAAGCGTCGCTCAGCGTCGAGGACCTGACGCGGGCGTTCCGCCGTCGCCCCGGAGTCCAGGTACGCCAACGGCTGCCCGTTCACGTCCTGCGCGAGGATCGGGAAGTCCTGCTTGATCGCCTCGACCTCGGTCTCGGTGAGCGGCTGGTTCGGCGCCACGACTGTCACGTCTCGTCCTCCTGGTGCTGCTGTCCGGAGCAACCCGTCCATGGTGTCCGTTGTTCCCGACCGCGTCCAGTCGGCACGGTGACGGCCCAGGACCACGCCGGGACCTGGGCCGTCGCACGTCGTTCGTTACTCGTTGCCGATCTTCTCGTCCGCTGCGTCGCGGGCGCCGTCGATCTTGTCGTCGTACTTGCCGCCCGTGGCCTTCTTGACCGCGTCGGCCACGCCGCCGAGCACCTTGTCGCTGACGTCCTCGGCCTTCTCGCTCTTCAGGGCGTCCTGGACCTTGCCGTCCTTCAGGAACTCCTGGGCCTTCTTCGTGATGTCGTCGAACCCCGCCATCGGCTGCTCCTCGTCTCGGTGCGGAGCCCGTCGCTCCGTCCTGGCGCCGACAGTAGGCCCCTGGGCCGCCGTCCGCACCGGAACGTCCGGGGTCCTCACACCATCTGGGCGCTGCGACGACGGGCGAGGACGTACCCGACGGCGACCGCGCCGGACACCGCGAGCAACGAGGGCACGAGGATGTCGGTGCCCTGCTGCGTGAACTCGACGACGAGCACGAGCGCGGTGAACGGTGCGCGCATGGTGGTGGCGAGGAAGGCCGCGGCACCGACGAACGCGAAGGCCGCCAGGCTCGGGCCGTCAGCCGGCCAGAGCAGCAGCCACGCGCCACCCAGTCCGCCGCCGATCGCCGAGCCGATCGCGATCGAGGGGGTCAGCGTGCCACCGACCGCACCAGCGCCGATGGTGGCCGAGGTGGTCACGGTCCGCAGGACACCGAGCAGCAGCAGGAACACGACCGGCGAGAGACCGGCGAACGACGAATCGTCCAGGGCACTGTTCATCGCGACGAGGCCGAGCGCGCGCCCGTTGCCGAGGATCTCCGGGAACGGGATCGCGATGAGCCCGACCATCGCGAACACCAGCGGCAGCACGACGAGCAGGTGCCAGCCCTTCGGCGCGATGCCCTGCAGCCGGTTGGTCAGCTTCACGAACCCGACCCCGGCGAGCCCGAGCACCGGCCCCACGACGATCGCCCAGACCAGCAGCGACGGCGACAGGTGCATCGCGGGCACGTGGTAGAGCACCTCGTCCGGGATCACGAGCCGGGCGGTGATGGCGGCGACGGCACTCGTGGCGAAGGCGGGCAGCGCGGTCGCGAAGCTGATCTCGCCGAGCAGGACCTCGACCGCGAACAGGGCACCGCCGAGGGGCACGTCGTACACGGCGGCGAGGCCGGCCGCGGCACCGCAGGCCACGAGGATCTTCGTCTCGCGCGCCGTCAGCCCCGCACGACGGGTGACGAGCTGGGCGAGCCAGGCCCCGACCTCGCGCGGCGCGACTTCCTTGCCGATGGACGCCCCGAGCCCCACGGCCAGGATCTGGACGCCGGCGTTCGCGAGCGTCGCCAGGGCGGGCATCCGCTTGCCGTCGACGGCCGCGGTGACCGAGACGATCGAACGACCCCACCGACGGAGCGCCCACCAGGCGAACCCGGTCAGGACCCCGGCGGCGGTGAGCGCGAGGAACCGGTTCAGCCCGGAGGGGGCGTCGGCCGCCTCGAGGTGCCCACCGAACCCGTACCCGAAGGCGACGAACTGGATGAGCTGGAGCGCGAGCCAGACCGCGATGCCGGCGATGCCGCCGGAGACGCCCACCAGGGCGGTGACGACGGCGAGCTTGAGGGCCCAGACCGGGGTCGCGTGTCCGGAGTGCGGCATGACCGGAAGCCTAACGGGCCGGACGCACCCGATGACGGACCGCGACGGGCCCGCCGGACGCGGGGCGGGCCTCCAGGCCGGGTGTCCCGACCACCCGCCGTCAGAGGGCCGTCACCCGGAACGGCACCACGCCCTCGGCCGGCATGAGCGGCGGCTGCAGGCCGACGGTGCCGAGCACCCGTCCGCTGAAGACGCGCGGGCCGGACCACCAGTCCGGTCGAACCAGGTCATGACCGGCCCCGATGACCACGGGGTCGACGCGGTACGACGTGTCCGGGTCGAGGTCGCGGAAGGTGACCCGGCCGGTGCCGGACACCTCGGAGCGCCCGATGCTCGCCAGGAAGAAGACCGCCTGCTGCCGGTCCGGCGTGACCGTGCCGTACACGAGCCGCGAGTCGTCGACCTCGTCCGAGCGCACCAGGTCGCCGCCGTGCAGGAGTGGGCGGAGCTCCCGGTACAGCGCGATCCACTCGGTGAGCGCCCGGGACTCCTCGGCGGTCGCGCCGGCCAGGTCCCACTCGATGCCGAGGTGTCCGACCAGGGCGGTGCCGGCGCGGAAGGCGAGGTCGTGGACGCGACCGGTGGTGTGGTTCCGGCCGCTGGCGATGTGCGAGCCGAGCATCTCCGGCGGCAGGAGCTGCTGCGTCCACCGGTGCATCTGCTGACGCTCGAGCGGGTCGATGTCGTCGGACACCCACACCCGCGCGGTGTGCTCGATGACACCGAGGTCGACGCGGCCGCCACCCGACGAGCACGACTCGATCTCCAGCGCGGGGAACCGCTCGCCGAGCGTGGCCATCAACCGGTACGCCGCGAGGGTCTGCTCGTGGACCGCTGCACCGCCACCGGGGAAGCCCGCCTCGACGAGGTCGCGGTTGTGGTCCCACTTGACGTACTCGATGCCGTACTCACCGATGATCGCCGTCATCCGCTCGAGCACGTACGCGAAGGCCTCGGGGATCGCCAGGTTGAGCACCTGCTGGTCGCGGGAGCGCGCGGGCAGTCGTCCGTCGGCCTGCAGGATCCACTCCGGGTGGGCGCGGGCGAGGTCGCTGTCCTCGTTCACCATCTCGGGTTCGAACCACAGGCCGAACTCCATGCCGAGTGCGCGGACGCGGTCGACCAGGGGTCCGAGCCCGTCCGGCCAGACGGCCTCGTCGACGTACCAGTCGCCGAGGCCGGCGTGGTCGTCGCGGCGCCCGCGGAACCAGCCGTCGTCGAGCACGTAGCGTTCGACGCCGAGGGCCGCAGCACGCTCGGCGAGGTCGACGAGGCGGGCCAGGTCGTGGTCGAAGTACACGGCCTCCCACACGTTGATCGTCGTCGGGCGCGGCGTCGTCGGGTGCTGCGGGCGGCTGCGGAGCCAGCGGTGGAACCGTCGGGCCTGGTCGTCGAGGCCGTCGCCGTGGGCGAAGTACACCCACGGCCCCTCGTAGGTGGCACCGGTGTCGAGCCGGACCTCGCCGGGCAGCAGGAGTTCGCCGCCGCCGATGACCTGGCGGCCGGTGGCGAGCCGTTCGGCGTGGTGCCGGTGGTTCCCGCTCCACGCGGTGTGGACGCCCCAGACCTGGCCGCGGGCGAAGCCGAAGCCCGGCTCCCCCACCGTCAGCACGGTCGCCGCGTCGGTACCGGTGCGGCCCTTCCGTCCCTCGCGCTGGTGGGTGCCGACGACGAGTTCCCGGCGCTGCGGGGTCCGTTCCTTGCCCCAGCGGCCGGCGAAGTCCAGGATCTCGCGGGCCCCCGATGGGATCGGCATCGCGAGCGTCAGGTCATCGACGGTGTAGGCGCCGTCGACGGTGTTCGTCACGCTCGCCCGGGCCCGCACGAGCCCGGAGCCGAGCATCTCGATCACCACCCGGATCGTGAGCCCGGCGGTGGTGTCCGCGGCGTCGGCGGTGACCGTGGTGTCCGTGACTGCGAGGGCCGTCACCGTGAACGCCGGCGACCAGTCGGCGCCGTCCCGGTGCCCGGCGAGCCCCGGACGGCCGCTCCAGCCCCGGTGCGGTTCGGGCAGTACCGACAGGCGGACGGGGGCGTCCATCTCGTTCGGGGACACCGGGGTGACGTCGGCGTCGGCGAGGGCCGTCAGCGCGGCGGTGTCGAGCGGGCCGAGCGCCGCTCCCCAGTGCACGACGGCGGGGAGCGCGTCGTCGCGGCAGTCGAGGACGAGCGAGACGCCACCGGCGCTCAGGTGGACGAGTTCGTGCGGCATGCGGGCTCCAGTCGGCGTCGTTGCACGTCAGAGCTTTCCGGTCCGGGGCCGTCCGCTGCAAATCCGGCTGCGGCGCGGCTCAGAACCAGCGCTTCACCTTGAACACCACGTACAGGATCGCCGCGAACAGGACCATCGCGACGATCGACAGCGGGTACCCCCACGTCCAGCCGAGTTCGGGCATGTGCGTGAAGTTCATCCCGTAGATCGCGGCGATGAGCGTCGGTGCGAACAGGATCGCCGCCCACCCGGAGATCTTCTTCGTGTCGTCGTTCTGCTTCTGGGCCGCCAGGGTGGAGTCGACGGTCAGGGCGTTCTGCAGCAGCTGCCGGAAGGTGTCGAGCCGCTCCACCACCCGGATCGAGTGGTCGAGGACGTCGCGGAACCGGCGCTGCATCTCCACCGGCAGGTGGTACTTCTCGGCACCGCGGTGCAGGTTCTCGATGATGTAGACGAGTGGACGCGCTGCACGCTGGAAGTCGACGACCTCGCCGAACAGCTCGTACACCCGGCGGGACACCCCGGCCTCGCCGGAGAACAGCTGGTCCTCGATCTGGTTGATGTCCTCTTCGAGCCCGTCGATCACCGGCACGTAGCCGTCCACGATGGAGTCCATGAGCGCCCAGAGCTGCGCCTGCGGCCCGACCGTCACCAGACCCGGCTTGCCGCTCATCCGCTGCAGTGCCCGGGGAACGGTCTGCTTGCCCCGCGGGTCGGCCTTCACCACGACGAGGAAGAACGTCTCACCGACGAAGGCGTGCACCTCGCCGAACGCCACCTCTTCCTGCTGGTCGTTGTACAGCGCGGGCTTGAGCACCACGAACAGCGTCGATCCGTAGCGCTCGAGCTTCGGTCGCTGGTGCCCCTCGGCGGAGTCCTCGACGGCGAGCTCGTGCAGACCGAGGGCGACCGCGACGTCGCCGAGTTCCTGGGCGTCGGGCTGGTGCAGGACGATGCACGCACTGGCGCCCTGCTCGTCGAGCATCCGGAAGGTGTCGTCGAGGGACGGACTCGCGATCGGGGCGATCCGGTCGATGTAGACGGTGTTCAGTTCGACGCTCACGCGCCCACCGTACGCAGGGTGGCCGGTCTCCGGCCTGGAGGCCCGTGCCGGCTCCGCCACACGCCCCGCGTCCTGCCTGAACGCGCGCTGCACGACCGCCGCCACCGGCCGCCTACGGTGCAGGTCATCAGCATGCTGACGAAAGGGACTGTCATGAAGAGGATCTGGAAGCGCATCGCGGTGGCCGTGAGCGCGGTCGTCGCCGTCATCGGCGCGTACGTGGGGTCGGGCGCTGCCGGCGGCACGCCCATCCAGGACGCCGCCGGTGGCGCCCTGTCGGCGTCCTCGACCGCGATCGCCCCGGACGGCCCGGCCTTCTCGATCTGGAGTGTGGTCTACGCCGGACTCATCGGCTACGCGGTGCTGCAGCTCTTCCGCACCGCGAACGACGAACGGCACGAGCGGCTGGTGGTGCCGGCGGTGCTCTCCCTGCTGCTCAACGCCGCGTGGATCCTGTCGGTGCAGTTCGGGTTCCTGTGGGCGAGCGAGCCGATCATCGTCGCACTGCTCGTCGTGCTGATCTGGACGTTCACGATCCTGCGCCGGACCCCGTCCCGGGGCGTGGTCGAGGCGATCCTGACCGACGGCACGTTCGGGCTGTACCTCGGGTGGGTCTGTGTCGCGACGGCCGCCAACACCGCCGCGGTGCTGACGGCGGCGGGCTTCCGTGGCTTCGGACTCGGACAGGACCCGTGGGGCGTCGTCGTCGCCGCGGTGGCCGGGCTCGTCGGGGTGCTCATCGCACTGTGGGGCCGGGGACGCCTGGCACCGATGGCCTCGGTCGCGTGGGGCCTGGCGTGGGTCGCGGTGGCCCGGTTCGACGGGCCGCTCGTCTCCGTCCCGACGGCGGTGGCGGCCGTGGTGGCTGCGGCGGCCGTGGTCGTCGTGACCGTGGTGGTGCGGGCCCGCGCCGGCTGGGTCGGCGGCCGTGCCGGTCGGGCGGCGGCTCCGGTGGCGGCCTGACGCGCGACTGCCTGCGCGTCGTTTCGGGCTGAGCGACACCTCACGCAGCGATCGGGCCGTGAGGTGTCGCTCAGCGCGAAGAATCAGCGCGCGGACACGACCAGGCCGTGCGCGGCGGCGACCGCGGCGTTCGTGACCCGGCCAGCGTGCACGTTCAGGCCTCCGGCGAGGGCGGGGTCGGCCTCGAGCGCGGCTTCCCACCCGCGGTCGGCGATCGCGACGGCGTAGGGCAGCGTGGCGTTCGTCAGCGAGATCGTGCTCGTGCGCGGGACGGCGCCGGGCATGTTCGCCACGCAGTAGTACACGGTGTCGTGCACGGCGAACGTGGGGTCGTCGTGGGTAGTCGGGCGGGAACCCTCGAAGCAGCCGCCCTGGTCGATCGCGATGTCGACCAGCACCGAGCCGGGTCGCATGTCGGCGACCATGGCGTCGGTGACGAGCTTGGGAGCCGAGGCCCCGGGGATCAGCACCGAGCCGATGACCAGGTCCGCGTCGCGCAGGGACTCGGCGATGGCGTGCGCCGACGACCGCAGGGTCGTGACACGCCCGTCGAACCGGGCGTCCAGGGCCCGGAGCCGCGGCAGGCTGATGTCGAACACGGTGACGTCGGCCCCCATGCCGAGCGCCATCGTCGCGGCGTGCTCCCCCGCGACGCCGCCGCCGATGACGACCACGCGGCCCTTCGGCGTGCCGGGGACCCCGCCGAGCAGCAGTCCGCGTCCGCCGTTCGTCCGCATCAGGTGGAACGCGCCGACCTGGGCGGACAGCCGCCCGGCGACCTCGGACATCGGCGACAGCAGGGGCAGCGAGCGGTCCGGCAGCTGCACGGTCTCGTAGGCGATGGCCGTCGCGCCCGAGTCGATGAGGGCGTCGGTCAGGGGGCGGTCTGCGGCGAGGTGCAGGTAGGTGAAGAGCACCTGCCCCGGGCGGATCATCGGGTACTCCGACGCGACCGGCTCCTTCACCTTGAGGATCAGCTCGGCGCGTTCCCACACCTCGGCCGCGGTGTCGACGATCGTGGCGCCGGCGGTGCGGTACTCGTCGTCGGTGAACGCCGAACCGGACCCGGCGCCGGCCTGCACCAGGACCTGGTGGCCGTGCAATACGAGCTCGGCGACACCGGCGGGGGTGGCCGCGACGCGGTACTCGTTGTTCTTGATCTCGGTGGGGACGCCGATGCGCATGCGGACTCCTTCGTGGGCGGTGCGTTCGTCCCGTCCATTCAGCACCGGATTCGCCCACAGCAGCGCTGAGCCGAACATCCGGACAGCGGCAGCGCGATCCGTGTCACGAGATTCGGCGGAACCGTCCGCAGCAGCAGTCGGTCAGTGCCCGCGCAGCGACTCGCTCGGCAGCTCACCGAAGCGGCTGCGGTAGGTCGCCGAGAAGCGACCGAGGTGCCCGAAGCCCCACGTCCGCGCGATCTCGGCCACGGTCGTCTCGTCCAGCGCACCGCCGACCAGGTCCGTCCGGGCGCCGTCGAGCCGCACGCCGCGCAGGAGTTCCCCCGGCGTCTGGTCGAGGTGCCGACGGAGCGACTGCTGCAACCCGCGGGGGCTGAGGCCGGCCGCCGCCGCGATGTCCGGCGTGCCGATCGCTTCACGCGCGTGCTCGTGCACGAACTCGAGCGCCCGGCGCAGGCGGTCGTGCTCGGGGCCGCTGCCGGACACCGACGCACGCCACTTGTTGCGCCGCGGGAACGCACGGATCGCCGCGGTCGCGAACGCCTCGGCGATGTCGTGCTGGACCATCGGGCTCATGGC
>Ga0308164_10005142_pt1 | contig 10731 bp, 13 predicted proteins | sample PhyTR2_FD_201031 | JGI IMG/M metagenome (GOLD analysis project Ga0308164, IMG submission 201031) | Phyllosphere microbial communities from UC Gill Tract Community Farm, Albany, California, United States - DLSLT.R2 | ecosystem: Host-associated > Plants > Phyllosphere > Unclassified | place: USA... | reverse complement strand
GAAGGGTAAAGGGTTTCCGGTTTACAAAAAAGAAGGACAATCTGGCAACCTTTTCGTAACTTATACTGTTAAAATACCTATAGGATTGTCGGAGAAGCAAACTGCGCTTTTCAAAGAGTTACAGGACTTGAGTAAGTAAAGGTTGCAAGATTGACTAAGTAAGAAAGTTGTAGGACTTGAGTAAGTAAAAGAGCTGCAGGACTTGAGTAAGTAAAAATTTGCAGGACCTGAATAAGTAAAAGAATTGCAGGACCTGAGTAAGTAAAAGAATTGCGTAACCTGAGTAAGTAAAAGAGCTGCAGGACTTGAGTAAGTTAAAGAATTGCAAGACCAGAGTAGGTATCTGCTTATTGATCGGGTTAATCAGAACCTAGAAAGGCCCATCAGAAGAAGTGTTGATGCTGTCAAAATAATACGAATTCAATTCATATTGCTATGGAAACAGAATTAATAACAATAAGTGAATACTGTGTAACCTATTCAGTAGAGCCAAAGTTTATAGGTGATCTGGAAGAAGCAGGATTAATTGTACTGACGATCGTTGATGACAATAAGTACATCCACTTTAAACAGCTGGAGGAAATGGAACGCTTTATTCATTTCCACTATGATCTGCAAATCAACATTGCAGGAATCGAAGCCATTGTAAATCTGTTGCAAAAGGTTAAACGCCTGCAACACGAAATTGAAGTACTAAAAAGCCAGGTTCATCTTCATGAACCTGGTGCTTAAATTATTAAAATATAAACACCTATCTTATACATCCGGTAGGTATAACCGGATGTATAAGACAGGTGTTAACTATTAAGTAGGTATAAGCTAATAATATAGTATTAGCTTATACCTCTTCATAAGCAACAGTAAATCGTCTCCGCCTTAATGCTGATATACCTCCGGGTTAACGGGGAAAGGAATTTCCTCACCAGCAAGTCCTGCGATGATATTCTGCGCAGCTAACCTTGCCATCGCATTTCTTGTCCCTGCGGTAGCAGAGCCGATGTGAGGTAATACTGCAACACCTGGCATACTCAGCAACGGATTATCTGCTTTCATAGGCTCAGGATTGGTTACATCAAGACCTGCACCCCAGATTACTTTGTTTTCCAAGGCTTCGATAAGGTCTTCTTCATTATGGATTGCCCCTCTGGCGGTATTGATAAAAATAGCCCCCGGTTTCATTTGTTTAAATGCCGCAGCATTAAATTTTCCGGTAGTTTCTGGCGTTAACGCAGTATGCACAGTTAACACATCGCTCCTATTCAATAGCTCATCAAAGGAAACATACTCTGCACAAAGTGCTTCTTCTGCTTCTTCATTTCTGCTCCTGTTGTGATAAATAATCTTCATACCAAAAGCACCGGCACAACGTTTGGCCATCTCTATCCCGATTTTACCTAAACCAAATACCCCGAGGGTGCAACCATTGAGCTCTGTCCCAAGGTTGGCAATTGGATCAAAGAAATCCCATTCGCTCGCAATAATAGTTTTGTGCATATAAAACGCCTTCCGTGATGCGGCCATCATTAACAGAAAAGCTGTGTCTGCCGTAGCGCCACTTAACACACCCGGTGTATTACCAATGGGAATTTGAAGACGGCTGGCCGTTTCAACATCCACATTGTCATAACCAACGGAATGAAGCGCAATGATTTTGAGGTGCGTACTGGCCTCAAGGAACTCTTTGGTAAGACGCTGGCCTGCGCTGAGCAGTGCATCTGCCCAGCGGCATTCTTCAATCAATTCGTCAACGGTAAGACTTCTCTTTTCCGTCCACTGTTTTACCGTATGCCCTGCGTCTTTCAGGAGCTTTAACCCCTCTTCAGCAACAACTCTGGTGATAAATACATTCATACTGCTATTTACTTAAAAAATTTGAACTGATGGTATCCCAAACCTCTTTTCCGTCGCCCAACAGCGTTTGTTTAAGCATGTAGATCCCAAATCCCTTGGCCTGTTCGAATTCGATTTTTGGTGGCATGGACAGTTCTGTCTGGTTGACAACTACGTCTACCAGTACAGGGCCAGGATGTGCCAGTGCAGCGGCAATTGCCGATTCTACGTCTTCTGACTCTTCTACCCTGATACCTTTAATACCGATAGCTTCGGCCATTTTTGCGAAATCAGGATTTTTAAGGTCTGTTCCAAAAGGAGGCATACCAATTACCTTCATTTCCATGGCTACAAAACCGAGTGAACTATTGTTATAAACAATCAGTTTTACCGGCAGGTCATACTGAAAAATGGTGAGTATATCGCCCATCAGCATAGCAAAACCTCCATCACCCGACAGGGAAATAACCTGACGGTCGGGATAAGTAAACTGCGCCCCTATTGCCTGTGGCATGGCACTGGCCATTGATCCATGGTTAAAAGAGCCAATGAGCCTTCTCCCGGCTTTCATATCAAGGTAACGTGCAGCCCAGACGGTTGGTGTACCCACATCTGTAGTAAAGATGGCATCGTCTGCTGCCTGCTCACTCAACACTCTCGTTAAATATTCTGGATGGATAGCTTTGCCTGAAACAGGTTTGGCATGTTCCATCAGGTTTTTTCTGTTATCCTGAAAACGTTCCTGGCATTTCTCCAGAAAAGATGCATCGGTAACTTCTTCCAAAAATGGCAGGATTGCCCTGATGGTTTCTTTTACATCTCCGGCAAGTCCAAGATCCAGCTTACACCTTCTTCCCAGTCGTTCAGGACGGATATCAAGTTGTACAATTTTAGATTTAGAAGGGAACCACTCTTTGTACGGGAAATCGGTACCCAACATGATGAGCAGGTCACTTTCCTCTACGGCATGGTAACCGGATGCAATGCCAATAAGGCCGGTCATTCCTACATCATATGGATTATCATACTGAACGTGTTCTTTGCCGCGAAGGGCATGCACAATCGGAGATTTAATTTTCGCCGCCAGATTGAGCAACATATCATGGGCACCGGCACAACCAGCACCACATAACAGGGTTACCTTTTTAGCCTGGTTAATCATTTGCGCAAGTTTCTGCAGTTCTTCATCCGATGGTCTTACTGCAGGCCGGTTAAGGAATACCGCATGTTCCAGTTCCTCCTGTTCGATTTTCTGCATTGCAACGTCTCCCGACAGGCTGATGACCGCTACCCCGTTCTGACTAATTGCAGTTTGCATAGCGATTTGTAATACCCTGGGCATCTGCCTCGAAGAAGCTATAGTTTCGCAATAATAACTGCATTCACGGAATAAAGATTCAGGACGTGTTTCCTGGAAATAGGAAGTCCCGATTTGTTCGCTTGGAATATGGGCAGCGATAGCCAACACAGGAGCGTTACTCCGGTGTGCATCATACAGCCCATTGATGAGGTGCATATTTCCAGGTCCGCAGCTGCCTGCACAAACAGCCAGTTTGCCTGTAAGTTGTGCTTCTGCGCCAGCGGCAAATGCTGCCGCTTCCTCATGCCGGTAATGTATCCATTTGATTGTTTTAGAATTGCGGATTTCTTCTACTATTCCGTTCAATGAGTCACCTACTACTCCATGAACATGCTTTACTCCTGCATGCTCTAATATTTCGACCAGGCTGGCTGCCACTGTCTTTGCCATAAATATGCGTATAAAAGTAAAGCTGCCTTTTTGGGGCAGCTTTATATTGTGATATGATTATATTCCTTGTTGTCTGCGTTCTGCTTCCCGTGATTTCATCAAAGCAAACCTGTTGTTTTCCTGAACCCTTACAGGTATTGGAGTTGGCAGCGGACTGCGGTTGATAGTTGAGTTTACGAGTTTTGTTACGGCCTCGATAACGAGCTGAAGGGGCAATAATATTCTAGATACTTTCATGATGTAACTTATTTATATATATTGAAACAGTAATATATGAAATATGTTTTGATAACGCTGATATATATTTTATCATCGCGCCGACCTAATTCGTTTTAACAAAGAGGATGAGGCCCATGACACTCACCACCAGGACGCCCATCGCGGCAAATGCCGTAAGGAAATCCCTGAAGTTTTTACCGGCAAAATCTACGAGTAAAAACTTGTGAAACACCGCAAAACTCAGTCCTTCGCGCCTGTCGCCATCCTGTACCCGCGCAGCGAGCCTTCCTGTTGCTGGCTCAAGGTAATAAGTGAGGTGCTCTGGAGTGCTCAATGCGATCTTTACTACGGGCAGTCTTTTGTTGATAAAACCGTAATCTGTATCAAATTTGGTAAGAAAATCTGACGATGAGATGATGAGGGGTGCTGACTGGTCTGCCGCCGCATTGGCCATCATCTCGCAGCAGGCAGCCTCTCCATCTGCCGCGCCCTGTGCCACAAATTGTTTCACCAAACTGTAACTGTGTTCCATTGCACCGTCCGGTAAGAGCTTTCCGTTTGCAGCATCATAGTAATCCAGGTCGGGCTTAGTTTTTTTCTCCTTCCCTTCAAACAGGGTTTCTGCCTTGGCTACCTGCTGTTTTTTCCAGCTGTCGTTCTCCTTCTTTAGCGTACGCACCTGGTAATAGGTTTTGCCACCAAACCTTGCCAGAGAGACATTGCTGACTTGTGCCCAGTTGACCGGAAGTGCCAGGGATGAAAAAACCAGTTCTTTACTTTTGATCTCCGGCTCGGACACATAACTGATACGGTCATCAGGTTTAAACTTACGTGTAGCATGGTAGGCGCCAGAACCAATAAAAGTTAAGGTAACGAGAGAAGTAGCTATCCCGATACTGCGGTGGTTGCGTCGTAAAAAACCTACCCGCTGACCGTTTTGTGGTTTCTTAAACTTATTCCAAAGGAACCCATAAATTAACAGACCACTCAAAGTAGAGAATATAACAATAGAAGCGAAAGTAAGGGTGAGCACATACCTGAAGGTATTGTTGGTAATTTTTGCCACAAACTGGTAACTATGAAGATTACTGAACAGCCATAAAAAGACCTTCCGGTTGTTATCGTTGTAATTCGCCAGCCTGCTTTGAGCGGTTTCTACATACACATCCATACCGTCCTTTCTTTCGAAAGCCAGCTTCCAAACAGGCAGCAACCTGTTTACGTATTGATACTGGTCTGTGAAACTGTCCACCTGTGTGATACTGCTGATTTTACTGGTGCTGTCCCCCAGGAAGTACCTTCCGAGGTAGGTCGCATACAAGCGGTCGCCATTCACCAGTTTTTTACCGGCTGTGGCCGAGAAATACAGGTTTTCCTTTTTCCGGTCTTTTACCTGATAGTAGGTTTTTCCACCAAAACTGACCAGTCTGAAATTGCGAAGAAGATTAATCCCATTTTTACTCAATACCTCACTGGCAGATAACCTTACTTGCTGTGTATCAATACTTAACGGCTTGATGTACTCGTGCGCCAGCGGCACCTTAAACCAATGCGCAATGATGGGGTGGCTCAATCCAGAACAGGTCCAAAAAATCACGGGGATGACAGTCAGGATACCCAGTATACGGTGCCATTTGAACATATTTCTTTTTACAGTCCGTTTGATAGTTGATGTTGTTTGTTCCATCTTAATTATTTTCTTCTGCGAGTAAAATATCCATATCGTCCATGAGCTGCGTAACCTGCGCATCTTCAGTTCCGTCGTACGCACCGCGGATCCGCCTGTGTTTGTCAACCAGAATAAGGTAGCCCTGATGGATAAAACCTCCCGGGGCCTTGCTGTCCTGTCCTACAGAAACAAGGTAATTGCGTTCTGCAATGGCATAAACCGAATCCCTGCTTCCCCATAAAAACTCCCACTGATCTCCTTTTACGCCAAGTTTGTTCGCGTAGGTCTTCATTTTGGAAGGGGTATCGTATTTCGTGTCGATGGTATGTGAGGCGAGTCTAACCTCGGGGTTATCAAGGTATTTTTGGTAAACTTTTAATAAATTCCGATGCATGATGGGACAGATGGTTGGGCAAGTAGTGAAGAAGAAATCGGCAACATAAATTTTTCCGTCAAAATCCTTATTGGTGACTGCAAGGCTATCCTGGTTCAGGAATTTAAAATCAGGAATGGTCCTGTAAACAGTATCTTTTCCTACCACTTCCTGCTGAAGAAAAGGCAGCCGTTTCTGTTTGTCTTTGCATCCTGCCAAAATGCCCAGCAGCAGTAAGCTAAAAATAAATCCTTTGCCCATTATTTCTTAAATTTTAGAAGATAGGCATTGGACGATTTGATTTCAGCCTTGTAGAGGCTATCGATGTTCTCAATTTTTACACGTTCAGCTCTAAAGTAAGCCACGGCTTCTTCGTTTGATTTCCCGGTGATATCGGGTTCAAACTTATGCATCCAGTCGTTCATTAAGTTTTCGGCCTCGTCTAACCTGACCTTCGTTTCCACCATTGCCTTTTTCTCTTTGAGCGTATCGATGGATGGATTTTGTTTGAATAGTGCGGGCAGGGTTTTCAGGAGAGTATCCAGTTTCATCTGGTTATCTACCAGCTTACCATGGTCTTCCATCACCACGTCATGGAATTTCATGACCTCGTCCCGTTCTGTTTTATAATTAGCGCCTGGTGTACATGCTACCGCCCCCATTGCAAGGGCAAGAGCAGCTATGAATTTATTCATTTCAGTATATTTTTAACCGTTGCCCCCCCTCTGAGCCTGCACAAGGTGCATCCAGGAGAGGGTCAAACTGTAAAGGGTAACCGGCCAGCGACAGGTAAAGCCGTTTAGCCCGGTCTGCATAATTAAATGATATACTTAAAGCACAATTGAATGATATGCTTAAAGCAAAATTAAATGATATGTCTAAAGCGTAGTTTAATCTTAAGCCGGAAGCGTTGATCTATCTTAAGCCTGAAGCGCAGATTTATCTTATGCCTGAAGCGTTGATCTATCTTAAGCATGAAGCGCAGATTTATACTATTCCTGAAGCGTAGTTTAATCTTATGCCTGAAGCGTTGATCTATCCTATGCCTGAAGGGCAGATTTATACTATTCCTGATGCGTAGATTTATCATATGCCTGAAGGCAGATTTATCCTATGCCTAAAGCGTAGATTAATCATATGGCTAAAGCATACGTGAAACACGGTGAGGGAATCCACACAGTGATCAGCTGAACTTGTATCAGTATACAGCAAATCAGCTTAACAGCTGAGCTGAAGAGTATACAACAAATTCAGATTACGAGGCGAACTGGGGAGGGTGGAAAATTGAATTTACTTTGGCAACCGGCATTCCGGTAGTGAAAGGGATACGAAAACAGATTGCTGCAATAACGTACTGTTTGAAGACGAAAGGCAGGGTTACAATGGCTTCCTGCAATTGGACTTTCTGAAACTGGTGTTCTTGTTTCTGTTCTTTTTCCTGGGCCTGTTTGAGCTTATTCATCAGGTAACACTTGCCATTGCAGTGCAGTTCAGGTTTATTCTTGTTGACACACAGTTCCTTTGCTATATAACTACTGTTGATTTCAAAACCGGCAAAGACAAACAGTCCTGACAGGTTCATTGAAACCGAACACAATAGCAATAATATGGCAATGTTGCGTATTAACATTAGTTTTAACTCCTTAATTTACCCCAGATAAGATAGGTGGCCCCCCATGAGAAACCAGCACCAAATGCAGTGAGGAGAATATTATCATTTTCTTTGAAATCTTCTTTGAATTCCCATAAACATAAAGGAATGGTTGCAGCGGTAGTATTGCCGTAACGCTGTATGTTCACTTTAACCTTGTCCTGGCTAATTCCTAGTTTATCGCCAACTGCGTGAATAATTCTCAGGTTTGCCTGGTGAGGGATCAGCCAGTTGATATCTGAAGTAGACAGATCATTTCTGTCCATGATTTCGGTACAAGTCTGGGTCATCCCTTCTATCGCAGCCTTAAATACGATACGGCCATTTTGGGAAATATAATTTAATTTTTGATCAAGGGTTTCTGTAGAGGAAGGATTAAGCGACCCTCCTGCTGTTACGATGAGGTGTTCTTTACCAACGCCGTCAGTTCTGAATACATTATCTACCAGGCCAACTTCATTTTCTGTTTGTTCAAGCAAAACTGCACCAGCCCCATCGCCGAACAGGATACAGGTATTTCTATCTGCATAGTTTACAATTGAGCTGTTAACATCGGCACCAATAACGATTACATTTTTATAACGGTTGCTTTCAATGAGACTGGCACCTAGTGTGAGTGCATATAGGAAACCACTGCATGCTGCATTGGAATCTACTCCCCAGGCATTTTTAAGACCTGCTTTCTCGCACACGATACTTGCAGTAGACACCATGATATAATCTGGTGTTGCTGTGGCAACGATTACGCATTCGATATCATCAGGATCAATTTTACTATCTTCCAACAGCCTTTTAACGGCCATAGTAGCTAAATCAGAAGTCGCAAGAGAAGCATCATTCAGGATCCGGCGTTCATGAATACCAGTTCTTGAAATTATCCAGTCATTGTTCGTATCCACCATCTTTTCCAGATCATGGTTAGTTAAAATGGTCTCCGGCACATATCCTCCTAAAGCTGTGATGGCAGCATTATATCTCTTTCTCATTAAGTGTTACAATTCTTGGGGCAAAACTAATAAATATTTACAGCTACCTTACACTTTATTTTCACAGTAATGTACCTTTGTCTTAACAATCAATTTGTGTTAAATGTTACAGGCATAAATAATATGACAAAATTTGCCCGTACAATTCAGGCTTTTTCTGTAACGACCTTTTTAAATCACGATATAATAAATATTCTACTAATGAGATACCACTTTAAGTTTACATTTGCTGCATTTTTTACTGTAATACTTTTCTTATCCTCGTGCAAAAGCGATAGAAAACTTCCAATTTATGGCCTGAGAGAAACCAAATCTGTTAAAAACAGCGACGGCAGTACCGGAGTCGACACAGTTTATCAGACAATACCTGCTTTCAAATTGCTTAATCAGGATAGTACTTACATTACAAATGATCACTTTAAGGGCAAAGTATACATTGCCGATTTCTTTTTTACTTCCTGCAATAGCATCTGCCCGATCATGCACCGTAATATGAAAACTATATTCGACGAATTTAAAGACAATCAGAATGTAATGTTTTTATCACACACCATAGACTTTAAATATGACACTCCATCGGTGCTTAAAAAATACGCACAGAAACTTGGTGTAGACGGCCCGAGATGGCAGTTTGTGCATGGCAGTAAAGATGAAATTTACACACTGGCGGAGAAAAGTTACCTGGTTGCCGTAGGACAGGACAGCACGGATAAACAAGGATTTGTGCATCAGGGATTTCTTGTACTAATTGATAAAGACCGCAGGATCCGCGGTGCGTATGATGGAACAGATGCCGGGCAGGTAGCCCAGCTCAAAAAGGATATTCCTTTGTTATTGGCTGAAGAAAAACAATAAGATGAGGAAATTTATCCTGCTGAGTTTGGTTTCAATGGTTTTGTTGGGTATGGTTTATTCATGCCAGACGGCAGAGAAGGTAGAACGTGATGCGTATTACGTGAACGGCCGCGACTTATACATCAGGCATTGCCAGAATTGCCATGGTGAAAAAGGTGAAGGACTGGGAGAACTGGTACCCCCTATCACAGACAGTGTTTACATGAAGACGAATAGGAAGGCATTGGCATGCATCATCAAAAATGGATTATCGACCCCGGTTACAATCCACGGAAAAGTATATGAGGGCAAAATGCCCGACCTGAACCTTGCGAATATTGATATTGCGCAACTCATTGTCTATATTACCAACGGCTTTGGTGCCCAGCAAGGAATGTATACGCAGGAACAGGTAGGGAAAGATCTTGAAAACTGTAAATAGATTTTTTTAAGACCCGATCAGAAGTGACCGGGTCTTTTCGCATCAAGTTATCAAAGATTAGATCTCGAACCTATCAAAAATAACGGGTGCTGTTCAATCAATTCGGGGAAAGCGATGCCAACGGAAAATTACCGCAGCAGCATAAACATAACGGACAATTTTTGGCTGTAGGAGATTCATTTATAAATGTTAGGTGTAATCATTGGAGGTTTTATATCTTTGCGCCAAATGCAAGCTGTTCTATCGCTGGAAGTAATGCTTTATTGCATCTTAAAGAGGAAAGTCCGGGCAACACAGAGCATCCCGCTTCCTAACGGGAAGAGGTTTGGGAATGAAGACCTGAATTATGGAAAGTGCCGCAGAAAGTATACCGCCGATGGCTTAGGCACAGGTAAGGTTGAAAACGTGAGGTAAGAGCTCACGAATTCTCCGGGCGACCGGAGGAGCTGGTAAACCCCGGGAGTTGAAAGACCAAATAGGCTGACGCATGTAGGGCTGCTCGTCCGATGTCAGTGGGTAGGTCGTTAGAGATAAATGGCAACATTTATAGTAGATTAATGATAGAAGCCCTGATTTATCAGGGTACAGAACCCGGCTTACAGGCTTGCATTTTTTTATTTTATCAGCTATAAATTGATAATTAGTAAATATATTCGTATCCAATAAAAGAGAAGACAGTACAACCTATGGCAAAATTATTAATTATTGATGATGAACGTGCAATAAGAAGCACCTTACGTGAAATCTTGGAGTACGAAAACTACGAGGTAGACGATATTGATAATGGTGTAGACGGGCTTGAGCTGATCAAAAAGAAAAAGTTCGACCTGGTGTTGTGCGATATCAAAATGAATAAAATGGACGGTATGGAAGTGCTTGAACAAGCATTGGCCTATAGTCCTGATCTTCCTTTTATCATGATCTCGGGCCACGGTACGGTGGAGACGGCAATTGAAGCAAGTAAAAAAGGAGCCTTC
>Ga0308164_10005136_pt1 | contig 10737 bp, 13 predicted proteins | sample PhyTR2_FD_201031 | JGI IMG/M metagenome (GOLD analysis project Ga0308164, IMG submission 201031) | Phyllosphere microbial communities from UC Gill Tract Community Farm, Albany, California, United States - DLSLT.R2 | ecosystem: Host-associated > Plants > Phyllosphere > Unclassified | place: USA... | reverse complement strand
GCGCCTCGACCGCCAGATAGCCGGGGCCGTCGATCATCAGGTCGAGCGGGTTGCCGGTCGACTGGAAGCCGCCGGCCACCGTGTCGTGCATCGCGCCGTAATCGAGCACATAGGACGTCGTGCGCGCTTGGGCGATCGTCCGCGCGGCGGGCGTCTCGTCACGCGCGACATATTCGCGGAACACCGGGCGCTCCCGCCGAAACCCCGTGGTGTTCATGTTCGCGATATTGTTCGCCGCGACGTCGAGACGCCGCTTGAGCGCCTGTTCGTGACTGAGCAGCACATAGGAGGAGATGTCCATGCCGGGCCGTTTCCGAAAAATCGTTTTCCTGGACCGCTAGGCAAAAACTGCCTGCCGCCCGTCCTATAATAGGCGGGAAAGCAGGTGCCCGGTGCGCCGCCGCCGCGAAAACACGTGGGAGCGGCGGCGAGGCGGAAGGGCCCTGGCGACACGAGAAAAGGGGCCAGCGTGGCAGAGGACAGCAGCATCGAGCCGGTCGAGGGCGAAGCGCCCGTCGCGACACCGGCCAAGCGCAAGATCACGCGCAAGACCGCGATCATAGCCGCGGTGGCGGGCGTGGTGCTGCTCGGCGGCGGCGGCGGTGCATATATGATGCTCGCCGGGGGCGCGCCTGCCGAGACCGAGGCCGCGGCGGAAGGTCATGGCGGCGGCGGCGGCGAGGCGCATGCCAAGGGCGGCGGGGAAGAGGGCGAAGGCGCGCACGAGCCGTTCGACGTGCCGCCGATCATGGTCAATCTGCGCTCGGCGGACGGCGCACCGCATTTCCTCAAGGTCCATGTCATGCTGCTCCCCGGACCGAAGGCGACCGAGGAAAGCCTGAAGGCGAAGCTGCCGCTGGTGCTCGACGCGTATCAGCCGTTCCTGCGTGAGCTTCGGCCCGAGGATCTGGCCGGCTCGGCGGCGGTGTTCCGGATCAAGGAGGAACTGCTGCTGCGCACGCGCGAGGCGGTCGGCGAGGGCGAGGTGGCGGGCGTCCTCATCCAGGACCTGATCCAGCAATGAGCGGCGATTTCATGGAATTCGACGATTTCGCGCTGCCCGATCCGCCCGCGCCGGGGGTGGTCGGCGGCGCGCTCGACCAGGCCGGGATCGACGCGCTGTTCGGCGATGTCGGCCCGGAGCGTGCGCGCACCGGGCTGAAGGCGGTCATCGAATCCGACGTCATCAGCTATGAACGGCTGCCCATGCTCGAGGTCGCCTATGACCGCATGGTGCGGCAGTTCGCGACCTCGATGCGCAACCTGACATCGGACGCGATCGACGTCAGCCTCGAGGAGGTGACCTCGATCCGCTTCGGCGATTTCATGGGGCATGTCGCGCTGCCCGCGATGATCGGCGTGTTCCGCGTCGAGGAATGGCGCAACTACGGGCTGATCACGGTCGAATCGGGCCTGATCTACGCGGTCGTCGACGCGCTGCTCGGCGGACGGCGCAGCGGTGCGCGGCCGGTGATCGACGGGCGCGGCTTTACCGGCATCGAGACCGGGCTGGTCGCGCGGATGCTCAATCTGGCGCTCGACGATCTCGGCGCGGCGATGCGGCCGATCACGCCGGCGACGATGACGCTCGAACGGATCGAGACCAGCCCGCGGTTCGCGTCGATCGCCGGGCCGACCAACGTCTGCACCATGGCCACGCTGCGCGTCGACATGGACGGGCGCGGCGGCTGCTTCAACGTGCTGCTGCCCTATGCGACGATCGAGCCCGTGCGCTATCTGCTCGCGCAGCGCTTCATGGGCGAGGCGCTCGGCCCGGAGAACATCTGGGGCGCGCATATGGCCGCCGAGATCCGCAACACCGAAGTCGCGATCGACGTCGTGCTGGGCGAGACGATGATGACGCTCGGCGATGTCCGCGCGCTCGCGCCCGGACAGACGCTGACGCTCGGCCGACGCCCCGACGATCCGCTCGAGGTGCATGTCGGCGGCGTGCCGCTCGCGCGCGCGACGATCGGCCAGCGTCGCAACAATATCGCCGTCAGGCTTGCCACCGATGTCGCCAGAGGACCCTTGAAATGAGTTTCGCCACCGTCGCCAACCTCGCCACGATCATCCTGTGTGCCGCCGTCCTCGTGCAGAGCGTGCGGATGATGCGCTCGCTCCACGCGGTCCGCAGCAGCGGGATCGCCGAGATGGTCGCCGCGCTCGACACCGCCACCGGCGAAGCGCGCGCGGTGCTGTCCGAGCTCAAGGCCGCGCTCGGCGCCTGCGCGGACACCACGCGACCGCTGGTGGAGAGCCGCGCGATCGCCGAGGAGCTCGCGGTCATGATCGGCATCGCCAACGCGTCCGCGGACCGGATCTCGGAGGTCGCCAACGCCGCGCACCGGCGCGGGACGCCGGCGCCGAAGCGCAGTGCCGCAGCACCCGCCGCGCGCCGGGTGGAGGATGCCGCGTGATCGGCCGCCCCTCACTGCTGGTCCTGACCGCGGCGTCGGCCGCGCTGGCGGGCGTCGCCAATGCGGTCGGGATGGCGGGCGCGGACGCGCCGGTGCCGCCCTCGCGGCTGGGCGTCGCGATCGCCGAGGACGGCAATGCGCGCGACAAGGCCGCGACGCGCCGCGGCCGCACGCTCGACCTGCGCGAACAGGCGGTGCGTGCGGCGGAGATGCGGCTGAAGGCGACCGCGGATGCGGCTGCGGCACCGCCCGCGTCCGCCGCCAACGCCGCCCCGGTACCCGACCAGTTCGACGAACTCGCGCGGATCTACCAGGCGATGAAGCCCGCGGCGGCGGCGCTGGTCATGGAACAGCTCGAGCTCGACGTGCAGATGCGCGTCGCGCAGCGGATGCGCGAACGCTCGACCGCGATGATCATGGCGGCGATGACGCCGAAGGGGGCGGCGGCGCTGACGATGGCGCTCGCCCGGCGCCAGGCGGCGCGGCCGGCAAAGACCGCGGCGGCGGCCGTTACGGGCGGCGCGTCACCGGCGTTGCCGCGCACGCGCTAGCGGCCGCTAGCAGCGGCGTTCCGATGGGGCCAGCCGGCGATGTCGGCAAATGAGAGCAGCGTGTGAAACGCATAGCCCGCCTGGTCGTCGCGCACCCAGCGCACCGTCGCGTTGCGCGGCGGCAGGCCGGGAATCGCGATCCGGACCAGGGTGCCGGGCGCGGGCGGGCGGGCATGGATCAGCCGACAGCCTGATTGCGACAGGTCGTGCAGCCGGTGGACGCAGGGCCGTCCCCCCACCCAGACCAGCGCGGTGCCGGTCGCGGGAAGCCGCGGTGCGCGCGGTTGCAGCCGGAGGTCGCCGCCATTGTGACGCAGCACCGCGCCGACGTCGATCGGCGCGTCGAATTTCACGCCCAGCTTCGTGCCGTTGGTCCAGGCGACCCGCCCGGCGATCCGGATGAAATTGCGCAGCTCGATCGTGACCGCGGCGCCGGGGGCGAGCGCTACGGTACAGTCGAGCCCCAGGCCGCTGGCTGAGATATTGCGCGCGCGGCAGACATGCTCGCCCGTCGCCGCGATCAGCCGCCCGAGCAGCAGGATCCGCGTCAGCCGGTTTTCACGCGCGACGTAGCTGTTGGCCAGTGCGTCGCGAGGCTCGGTCACGCCGGCTCGGCCTTGGTGATCGCCACCTTCCGAACTGCACCGCGCCCGAAGACCTCGATCGCGGCGGCCTGGACGACGCGCTGGAGCCCGGCGACGTTCGGCAGCATCCCGTCGGGCCCCGCAGCGAGCGGCGCGCGAAAGGTGCGCATGTTGATCGCGTGGCGCAGCAGCGGCAGGCGTTCGCCGATCTCGGCCGCCTTTTCGGTCGCGACCTCGAGCCCCGCATCGAACCGGACATAGCCCGCCAGCCGCCCGTCGCTAAGCACCAGCGGCGCCAGCACCTGATCGACGGGGACGAACTGCGTCTCGACCGGGGCCGGCGCGGCCGCCGCGCTGCCGGGCTTGGGCGGATGCGGCACGACGAACCGCGTGGTCGCGATCGCGGCCGCACCGCCGACGCCCGCGCCGGCGAGGATGAGGAGCAGGGCTAGGACAAGGCGCTTCATCATCGACGGCTCAGAACCTGAAGCTGGAATCGGTCGGCAGCGCCGATGCGCTCGCCTTGGCGACGATCGTGATGCGGCGATTTTCGGGGCGATCGGGCTGGTCGGGATAGACCGGCCGGGTGTCCGCCATCGCCACCATCTCGGCGAACCGGCCGGCGGGCAGCCCCGCGGCGATCATCGCGGTGCGCGCGGCGAGCGCGCGCTCGCCCGACAGCCGCCAGTTGCCCTCGCCGCCGCTGGCATCGGTATGCCCCTCGATCGCGATCGGCGCGGCCGACGTCGCCAGCTTGCCCGCGACCCGCGCGAGCATCGTGCGCGCAAAGTCGTTCAGCTCGGCGGTGCCCGGGCGGAACATCGAATGCCCCGCCGTGTCCATCAGGCTGATCCGCAGTCCGTCGCGATCGGGCTCGAAGCGCGTCGCGATCCGGTCGCGTTCGGCGGGGGGCAGCGTGTCGATCGCGATCCGCATCTCCTGCGCCAGCACGCGCAGCGACGCGTCGGGGATCGCCGCGGTGCCGCCGCGCGCGACCACCGCGACCGTGTTCGGCGTATCGCCGCCATGCGCCGGCCGCGCCCCCGCGCTCGCCCCGCTGCCCGATCCGCTCGCGCCGCCGGCGCCGCCTTCGGGGCCGCCGCTGCTCGGCGTGAAATATTCCGCCAGCCCCTTCAGCCGCGCCTTGTCGGGACTGCTGATCAGCCAGAGCAGCATGAAGAACGCCATCATCGCGGTCACGAAATCGGCATAGGCGACCTTCCACGCGCCGCCGTGATGCCCGCCGCCGACGCGCTTGATCTTGCGGACGATGACGATCGGCCGGTCATTGGCGGGACGCGCGGCCACCGGGTCAGGCGCCCTGGTCGAGCGCGGCGCGCAGCCGGGTCTGGATCGCGCTCAGCCGCACGGGCGCGACCGCATCATGCGAGCCGAGGCCCGCGGCGAGCCGGTCGAGCACCGCCGCGCTCTCGTCGGTATATTGCGCGAGCAGGTCGAACGCCTGGAGCTGGTCGACATAGTTGGCGGCGAAATGTTCGTCGCAGACCAGCAGTTCGGCGAGCTGTTCGATCAGCTTGCGGACATGGCGCAGCTCTTCGGCGAGGGCCGATTGCAGCAATGCCGCGAGGAGGTCGGGATTGGCCATGATGTTTCGCAAACCGTCAGAGGGAGGGGAGCAGCGGCGTTCAGAACAACTCGAGTTCGCCGCCGGCGAGCGCCATCGGCGCGGCAATGGTGGGCACCGGTTCGGCGACGAAGATCGTCCGGCTCTTGCCTTCGAACGGCAGGAACTCGATCCGCCGCGCGCGCGTGCCGCCGACGTCGACATGGCCGATGGCGATGCCTTCGGTCTCGATGAAGCGGCGGGCGAACCGCGCGTTGCTCGATCCGATATTGCCGAGCCCGGCGATGATGTTCGCGCCGCCATAGATGTGCGCGCGCAGATTGCGCCGCGTCGACCCCGCCTGCATCATCGCGTTGATGAGCAGTTCCATCGCATGGATGCCGTAACGTTGCAGATCGCTGGGTGCGAGCTGCTGGTCGACGCCGGGTTCGCCGAGCAGGAAATGGTTCATGCCGCCGACCTGCGCCACCGCATCGTGCAGGCACACCGCGATACACGAGCCGAGCAGCGTCGTGATGATCGTGCCGGGCCGTGAGACCGCGATATGCTCGCCCTGGATGATGGTGATCCGCTGCATCAGGACAGCGCGCCGAACACGCGCTCGATCTTGTCCTTGAGCGACGCCGGGGCGAACGGCTTGACCAGATAGTTGTTGACGCCCAGCGCCGCCGCCTTCTGCACGATCTCGCGGTCCGAAGAGCCGGTGAGCATGATGAAGACGGTCTTGCCGATCACCGGATCGGCGCGCACCGCCTCGAGCAGCTGCAGGCCGTCCATGTCGGGCATGTTGAAGTCGGAGATGATGAGGTGGACGCGGTCGGTGCGGACCGCGGCGAGCGCCTCGGCCGCATCGCCCTTGTCGCGCACGTCGCGAAAGCCGAGGTCCTGGAGCGAGCGACGAATCATCGCGCGCATGCTCGCCTGGTCGTCGACCACCATCACTTTGATCTGGGATGCAGCAGGCATCGTTAGGTTCCGTTTCTACTTGCCGCACGCCGCGAGGATCGCCTCGGGCAGTGCCGCCAAACTGAGTTCACGCTCGATCGCGCCGAGCGCCGCCGCGGCCCGCGGCATGCCGTAGACGACGCAGCTGTCCTTCGACTGGCCGAAGGTGCGCGCGCCGGCGTGGCGCATCGCGAGCAGCCCCTGCGCCCCGTCGCAGCCCATGCCGGTCAGGATCACGCCGATCGCGCCGGGACAGCGTTGCGCCACCGACTGGAACAGCACGTCCGCGGCGGGCCGGTGACCGCCGACCGGATCGGCTGCGAACAGCCGGATGCTGCGCGTCGCCGTCCCCGCCAGCTCCATGTGCATGTCGCTGCCCGGTGCAATATAGACGGTGCCCGGGACGACCGGGCTGTTGTGCGTCGCTTCCGTCACGGTCAGCCGGCATTCGCGATTGAGCCGATCGGCAAAGCTCGCGGTGAACGTGCCCGGCATATGCTGGACCACCAGGATCGGCGGGCAGTCGGGCGGCAGCGCGCCGAGCAGCGAGAACAGCGCCTCGACGCCACCGGTGGAGGCACCGATCGCGATCACCGCATCGCTGCGGGTGCGCGCGGCGGCGGGCATCGCGACCGGGCGCGACGGGGTGCTCGCCCGGACCGAGGATCGCGCCGCGGCCTTGACCGTGTCGCGCAGCAACTGGGCATTGCGCGCCAGGTCGGCGGGATCGCCGGTCGGCTTGGCGATGCAGTCGACCGCGCCGAGCCGCAGCGCCTCGATCGTCACCGCCGCACCGCGTGCGGTCAGCGTCGAGCACATCACGACGGGCATCGGCCGCAGCCGCATGATCCGTTCGAGGAAGGACAGGCCGTCCATCCCCGGCATCTCGACGTCGAGCGTCAGCACGTCGGGTTCGAGATCCTTGATCATCGCGCGCGCGACATTGGGCTCGGGCGCCATGCCGACGACCTCGATCTCGGGATCGGCGGACAGGATACGCGCCAGCGCGACGCGGATCGCGGCGCTGTCGTCGACGATGAGGGTGCGGACGCGCGCCATCACGCCGCCCCGCCGGGCTTGACGTAGATCGTCTGGCCACAGCTTTCCATCACCGCGGTGGCGGGGCCGACCAGCCGCTCCGAATGGCCGATATACAGATGCCCGCCGGGCAGCAGCATCTCGACCAGCCGGTGCTCGAGCTCGGCCTTCGCGCGATCGTCGAAATAGATCATCACGTTGCGACAGAAGATCGCATCGTAGCGCTGGCGCATCGGCCAGGCCTCGAACAGGTTGAGCACCCGCGCGGTCACCATCTCGCGTGCTTCGGGCGCGATCTCGAACTCGTTGCCCGCGGGCCGGACCCAGGCGCGGCGATAGGCGTCGGGGATCGGCGCGACGACCGAGTCGCTATAGACGCCGCGCTTCACGCTCTCGACCACATGCGGTGCGAGATCGGTCGCGAGCAGCTTCACGTCCGCACCGCGCAGCCAGCCCGCGCTCGCCCGGTCGGTCCCGAGCAGGCACATCGCGATCGAATAGACCTCCTCGCCGCTCGAACAGCCGGCCGACCAGATCCGCACCGGGCGCGTGCGCGCGGCGGTCTTGATCGCGGGCATCGCGACGTTGCGGAAATGCTCGAAATGGTGGTTTTCGCGGAAGAAATGCGTGTGGTTGGTCGTCAGCGCGACGACCATCGCGGCGCGCTCGGCCGGATCCTGCCCGACGAGCCGGACATAGTCGCGGAACGTCTCGAGCCCGTGCATCCGCAACCGCCGCGACAGCCGCCCATGGACGAGCGTCTTCTTGGCGATCACCAGATGGATGCGCGCATCGCTCTGCATGATCGCCGCGATCGCGTCGAATTCGGCATCGCCCAGCGGCGGACCGCCGGGCAGATCCGGGTTCGGCGTGGCCAGGGGGGCGAGCATCGTCGTCACGCGGCGAGATCCAGGTGGCGGGTCAGGCTCAGCGCGTCGAGATCGAGCAGCAGCACCATCACGCTGTCGCCGTCACCCGCGCTGCTCGCCTCGCCGGTGCGCGTCTGCGTCTTGACCAGCCCGGCGATGACGCTGGCCTCGCCGATCTCGACCTCGGGCGCGGGGCGGATGTCGCTGTCCTTGATCAGGACGATGTCGGCGACCTCGTCGACCAGGAAGCCGGCCTGCTTGCCGGCGATGTTGACGACCAGGATGCACGAGCGCGCATGGATCACGCTCGGCGCCCAGCCCAGCCGCTCGGCCAGCCCGACCACGGGCACGACCGTGCCGCGCAGGTTGGTGACGCCCTTCACGAAGCTGGGCACGCCCGGCAGCGGGGTCGGCTCGTCCCATTCGCGGATCTCGATCAGCGACGCCATGTCGATGCCGAAGGTCTGCTGACCGAGCGAAAAGGTGACGATCTTGCGTTCGCCCGGGGTGTCGATCGTGCTCATGCGGCCAGTCCTTTCGTGACATAGCGGTTGGGGGTCTGCGCGGCCGGTCCGACCAGCGCTTCGATATCGAGGATCAGGGCGATCGAACCGTCGCCCAGGATGGTGGCACCGCCCAGCCCGCGGATCGGGTGGAGATTGCGGTCGAGGCTCTTGATCACGACCTCGCGGCGATCGTCGATCGTGTCGACGAGCAGCCCGACATGCCCCGCCGTCTCGGTCTCGACGATGATGACCAGCGACTCCTCGGGCTCGCGCGTGTCGTTGGCGCCGAGCCCGAAGGTGCGGGCCAGTCGCCGCACGGGGACGTAGTTGCCGCGCAGCTCGATGACCTCGCCGGTCGTCGTGGTCGGCTTGACCTGGCCGCGCTCGGGCTGGACCGTCTCGACGACATTGGCGAGCGGGAGCACGAACCGCTGGCCCGCCAGCCGGACGATCATTCCTTCGAGGATCGCCAGCGTCAGTGGCAGAATCATCGTGAAGGTCGTGCCCTTGCCGGGGGTCGAGCTGATCTCGACCCGGCCGCCCAGCGCCTCGACGTTCGAGCGGACCACGTCCATGCCGACGCCGCGGCCCGAGATGTTCGAGATGGTGTCCGCGGTCGAGAAGCCCGGCGCGCAGATCAGCTGGTCGATCTCCTCGTCGGTCATCACCGCATCGGCGGCGACCACGCCCTTTTCGACCGCCTTGGCGAAGACGCGCGCGCGGTCGATGCCGCCGCCGTCGTCGGCGACGCGGACCAGGATCCGCGCCCCGCGCTGTTCGGCGGACAGGCGGATCAGCCCCTCGGCGGGCTTGCCGTTGGCGAGCCGGACCGCGGCGCTTTCGATCCCGTGGTCGACCGCGTTGCGGATCATGTGGGTCAGCGGGTCGCCGATCTTCTCGATCACGCCCTTGTCGATCTCGGTCGTCTCGCCGCTGGTCTCGAGCCGGACCTGCTTGCCGGTCTCGGCGGACAGGTCGCGCAGCATCCGCGGGACGCGGCTGAACGCCTGGCGGATCGGCTGCGCGCGCAGCGACATGACCGTATCCTGGATCTCGCGCGTCAGGCGGCTGAGCTGCGGCAGTTCGACCCGCTCCTGGTCCTTGGGGCTCAGCCGGTCGGCGAGGATCGACCCGCGGATCACGAGTTCGCCGACCAGATTGAGCAGCATGTCGAGCTTGACCAGTTCGACGCGAATGCTCTGCTGCGGCGGCTCCGCGGTCCGGGCGGGCTCGGGCTTGTCCTCGGTCGGCCGCGCCGGTGCGATCGTCGCCACGGGCGCCGGGGCCGGCGTCTGCACGGGAGCGGGCGCAGGGGCGGGAGCGGGGGCAATCGTCGCGAGCGCGGGCGGTGTCTCGACCGCCGCGGGGGCCGCGGGCACCTGTTGGTGCGGGGCGACCTCGACGATCGATCCGGGCGCGACGAAATCGAAGGAGTCGAGGATCGCTTCCTCGGTGACGCCGGCGGGCACGCGGATCGTCCAGCCGAAATAGCTGCGCTCCGGATCCAGATCGCGCAGCGGCGGAAGCGCGGTCTGATCGACCGTCTCGACCACGCCGCCCATCATCTCGAGCTCGCGGATGATCAGCAGCGGCTCGCTGCCGTTCGCCAGCGCGGCGTCGGAGGGGACGAACCGGACGATCCAGTCGGCGGGCGCCATGAGCTCGGCCGATGCCGCATCGTCGATCGCGACGGGCTCGAACCCGAACGGGTCGAGCGGCTCGAGCGCGACGGTGACGGGTTCGAAGCCGAACGGATCGACGTCTGCCACCGGCGCGGGTTCGACGGGTGCAAGTGCGACCGGCGCGGGCGCGGCGTCGGTCTGCGCATCGGGCGCGCCGCCATTGGCGAGGATCGCATCGAGCGCCTCGAGCACCGCGGCGTCGTTGGGCAGCCCGGCATGACCCTGGGCGAAGGCGACGTGATCGGACAGCACGTCGAACGCCGCCAGCATGACGCGCGTCACGCCCGCAGTCGGCGCGATCCGGCCGGCGCGCACTTCGTCGAGCACGTTTTCGAAGCGGTGCGAAAAGGCGGTCAGCGCGACATGCCCGAATGCGCCGGCGCCACCCTTGATCGAATGGACCGCGCGGAACACGCCCGCGATCGTCGGTGCGGAGACGTCGCCCGCATCCATCGCCGACAGTCCCGCTTCCGCGGTCGCCAGCCCCTCGGCGCATTCCTCGAAGAAGATCGCCTGGATATCGTCGAGATCGTCGCTCATGGGCACACCCGACGGAT
>Ga0308164_10005135_pt1 | contig 10738 bp, 11 predicted proteins | sample PhyTR2_FD_201031 | JGI IMG/M metagenome (GOLD analysis project Ga0308164, IMG submission 201031) | Phyllosphere microbial communities from UC Gill Tract Community Farm, Albany, California, United States - DLSLT.R2 | ecosystem: Host-associated > Plants > Phyllosphere > Unclassified | place: USA... | reverse complement strand
CTACCTATCTGAACTGGGAGTTGTTTCGACCACCCCCCAAACGCTGCCGTATCATTCTGACATCCATACGTCTGCCACGCGCCCGAGGACTTCATGACACGCAGAATCGGCCTGCTGCTGCCCCCGGGCTTCCAGGCGCTCGACCTGATGGCCGCCACGGTCTGCGATTTGGCGAACGCGGTCGCCGGCGAGGCCTGCTACGACCTCAGCCTGCTGTCCGAAGACGGCGGCGTCGTCGCCAGCTCCGCGGGCATCGGCGTGCTGACGCAGTCGCCAACCCGTCACGACCACGACGCCCTGCTGGTATCCGGGCAGGCAGTGCCGACCGCGCCGTCGACGCCGGGCCTGCTGGCGATCCTGCGCGAGGCCGGGGCCCAGGCGCGGCGCATCGGCGCCATCGGCAGCGGCGCCTTCCTGCTGGCCGAGGCGGGGCTGCTGGACGGCCGCCGCGTGACCACGCACTGGACGCTGGCGCGCGAGCTGCAGCGCCGCTATCCGCGTTTGCGGGTGGAGGAAGACTGCATCGTCATCAACGAGGGACGGTTGTGGACCTCGGCCGGCATGAGCGCCTGCGCCGACCTGTGCCTGGCGCTGGTGGAAAGCGACCATGGCGCCGCGCTGGCGCGCGGCATCGCGCACCGGCTGCTGGTGCACCGCCGCCGCGACGGCGGCCAGTCCCAGTTTTCGGCCATGCTGGCGCTGGCGCCCCAGTCCGACCGTATCCGCGAGGCGCTCGACTACGCCAGGCGCCACCTGGGCAAGCCGCTGTCGGTCGACGAACTGGCCGAAGCCGCCAAGCTCAGCACCCGCCAGTTCAGCCGCGCCTTCCGTCTCGAGACCGGCCAGTCGCCGGCGCGCGCGGTCGAGGTGCTGCGGGTGGCGGCGGCACGCGCCATGATCGAGGGCGGCGGCCAGTCGATCGACGCGATCGCACGCGAAACCGGCTTCAGCGATCCGGAGCGGATGCGGCGCGCCTTCCTGCGCGCCTTCGGCCAGCCGCCGCAGGCGATCAAGCGCGCCGCGCGCGAACAGGCGCCGGCGGCGGAATGAAAAAACCGGCCGCGAGGGCCGGTTTTGCTATCCGCAGCGACGCGCCGCGCAGGCGCTTACCAGCCCAGGTCCTTCAGCAGCGGCACGGTCAGGTCGTACGGCGGCACCAGGGTGGTGGTGAGGTCCGCGCTGATGTTCGGCTCCATCAGCAGGTTCGGCGAGGCGGTCACGTCCCAGTGCGACACCGACGAACCGGAAACCAGCGGGTTCGGCGTGTACAGCAGCGGGTTGCCGTTGACATCGGCACCGGCGATGCGCACCGGATCCACGCCCAGCGACACGGTGACGGTACCCGGCTTGCTGCGGCTGCCGAACGGCACTGCCGCGGCCACGGCGGCCTTCAGCGCATCGCCGTCGGCTTGCGTGATGCCGGCCGACGGAATGGTGACCGACGGGTCGCTGCCGCCCGGTGCGATGGCGCCGGCGACGTTGTTGGCCAGCAGGACCGCGATGGCGCCCGCGTTCTGCGCATTCTTGACCTTGACCGCGAAACCGCAGGTGCCGCGGCTGATGACCACCACCTTGCCGCGCACCGCCATCGTGTTGGTGCTGTCGAAGGCTTCGCAGCCCGGACCGGTTTCGCCGGCCTGCGGGGTGAGCGTGGCCAGCGCGCCCAGGGTGCCGCCGGTGGGCATCGCCGGGCCGAAGGCCGAGGCGCTGAAGTCGATGTTGCGGGTGCCGCCGGCCGCCGGCGAGCTGGTCTTGACCAGCGGGATATGCCGCAGGAAGCCGGCGCCTGCCTTGACGTTCGGGCCGATCCAGGCCAGTTGCAGCGGATTGATGGCCGATGCCTTGCGCTCCGCCGCCGTCATGTTCAGCCAGGTCTTCTGGGCCGTGTTGTCGAGCATGTACGGTTCCCAGACGCTCGGATAGCCGGCGGTGGCGCTGTAGCCGCCGGCGGGGCTCAGGCGGTAGCCGTCCGAGGTGCGCACGGTCAGCACCGAGAAGCCGAGGCCGTGGCCCAGTTCGTGCAGCAGGGTTTCGACGAAATTGACCTTGCCGCCGGCATTGCCGTCCAGGCCCAGGTAGAACGAGTTGCCGTCCAGGCAGCCCGGGTTGCCGAGGTTGACGTTGAACTGGGTCTTGATGTCGTAGCCGACGGTGCCGCTGGCAGTCGGGCCGCTCAGGTTTTCGCCGGCCAGCTTGTTGGCCAGCGCTTGCGGGTACCAGGTGTTCGGCTTGGCGTTCTTGAAATTGGCCCAGACGTTCGCCGCGCTGGCGCTGCCGAGCGTGGCCGTGGTGGCGGTGCAGGTCAGCGCTTCCCAGCCGGCATTGACGTTGATGGTGACACTGCTGTCGATGTTGCGTTCCCAGATCGACGCCACATATTTATAGACGTTCATCCGCTGTTCGCCCAGCGTGGTGCCCGGGTTGTTGCCCACCGGGGCCACCGGGGTCGGATCGTTGAAGCCCCAACCGGCCGGGTCGCGGCTGTAGACGTTGATGCTGGTGGCCTGGCTGGCCAGGCAGGTGAAGGCGCAGGCGGCTGCGATCAGCGAACGCGAAATGGCGAGAGTGCGCATCGGTTACTCCGTGACTGGGGTGTTGGGGGCTGCATGCACATGGGCGGTGGATTGGCCGTTGTGCACCTCGTTGCAGATCGTCTGGACCTTGCCGTCCTGGGTACGGACGGCCGTCACCGACATCACCGATTCGTCGTTCAGTTCGATCCCGACGGCGCCGCTCGTATGGAATTTGCGGATCAGCGGCTTGGGGGCGATGCGCGCCTGTGCGGCGGACTTGAGGGCGGCCAGCGCGGCTTGCTCCTCGGGGGTGGCGGGGCGCAACTGGCCGGTCACCGGGTCGCGGGCGATGGTCTGGGCGTCCGCGGCGGGAGCGGCTTCCTGTTGCGCTTGCTGTGCAGCGGCGGGCAGGGCGCAGGCGCACAGAGCCAGGGCGGCGGTGCCCAGCAGGCGCTGGATGGTATTCGGGTTCGACATGGGATTCTCCGGGTAGGGAAGATGTGATCAGCCGCGTGCGCGGCGGCGCATGGCGCCCAGACCGAGCAGGCCGCCGGCGAGCAGGGCCAGGCTGGCCGGTTCCGGCACGTTGCCGGCGGTCGGGGTGCTGATGATCAGGCTGTCCAGGCCGACGAAGTTGGCCGAGTCGTAGGTGCCGCCGTACTGGAAAGCGAAACGGGTCGTGCCCAGGCGGTTGGCGTCGAGGTGGACGTTGTACAGGGTCCACGCGCTGTCCGGCACCGGGTTGACCATGGTCATGGTAGCGCCGGCGGCGGTGAAGCCGTAGGCGAGCTGGTCGGCATAGCCTTCGCCCGCGGCGCGCAGGTAGAACGAGATGTCGACGCCGCCGCTGGCATTGAATTCCGGCGTGATCAGCCAGTTGTTGATGGTACCGCCCGGCGTGGTGCTGCCGAAATTGGCCGCGGCGTAGGAAGTGCTGTCGCCCGCTTGCGCACCAAAAATGCTGCCGACGCCCTGGAACCAGTTGCCGGTCGGCCCTGCGGGACTGCTGGCATTGGTGAACGTCCAGCCGCTTGCGGCCAGGCCGGGAACATTGTCGAAACCTTCATTGATCAACACGCCGGCTTGCGCCGACATCGTCATCGCAGCCAGTACTGCCACGGCAAACGCTTTTTTCATCATGTTGTTCTGCACTCCTGAGTTTGGACGACGGAACCGTCTTGGGGTCCCGGATAGTGGCGTTCGCATCGAACGGCGTACCGTCCGGCGCAGCGCCAGTATTTACCGCCATCGCATGAAGCGTGCCAGTGCAGTAAGGATTTGATTTCCAAAGGAAAAATTTAAGTTAGGAAAAATATGTCATGAAATTGTAAGAATTCCTGACAAAGACGCGTATTTTGGATGCCGTGAATAAATATTCTCACCAAATATTTCACACTGCTGGTAATGAATATTGCCGTTTCTACTTCTTTATTTTCATTTGCTTAACGGAAAAAAATTTCTTCTTTGTCGTTACGCAGCGAAACACGAATTTCATATTAAAAATTCACTTTCGAAACGAAGTGGAATACGCGTCGACAAATGTGACATGCCCATGGGGGCCGTTCCGGCGCGAGCTCAGCGCTCGCTCAGCCCGCGCCGGTACTGGATGGCTTCGGCCACATGCTCGGCGTGCACGCTGTCGGCATCGGCCAGGTCGGCGATGCTGCGCGCCACCCGCAGCACCCGGTGATATGCCCGCGCCGACCAGTGCAGGCGCCCCATCGCCTCGCCCAGCAAGCGGGCCGCGGCCGGATCGAGCCGGCAGTGCCGGTCGATGTCGCGCGTGCCCAATGCGCGGTTGGGCTTGCCCTGGCGCGCCAGCTGCAGCGCATGGGCGCGGGCCACGCGCGCGGCGACCTCGCTGCTGGCTTCGCCGTCGGCCATGCCGGCCATGCCGTCGGGCGCCATCGCCGCGACCGGAATCTGGATGTCGATGCGGTCGAGCAGCGGCCCCGACAGGCGGTCCTGGTAGCGCTGCACCGCATCCGGCGTGCAGCGGCATTTGCCGGACGGGTGGCCGAGCCAGCCGCAAGGGCAGGGGTTCATTGCCGCGATCAGCTGGAAAGCGGCCGGGAAGTCGGCCTGGCGGGCGGCGCGCGAAATCGTGATCGTCCCCGACTCCAGCGGTTCGCGCAGCACTTCCAGCACCTTGCGGTCGAACTCGGGCAGCTCGTCCAGGAACAGCACGCCATGGTGAGCAAGGGATATTTCTCCTGGACGCGGATTGGAACCGCCGCCGACCAGCGCCACGCCCGAACTGGTGTGATGCGGACTGCGGAACGGCCGGCGCCGCCACTGCGGAATCGAAAAACTGCCGGCCAGCGACTGGATCGCCGCCGTCTCCAGCGCATCTTCGTCGCGCATCGGCGGCAGCAGGCCGGGAAAGCGCGCGGCCAGCATGCTTTTTCCCGCACCGGGCGGACCGATCAACAAAGCCGAGTGCAGCCCGGCCGCCGCCACCTCGAGCGCGCGCTTGACGCGCTGCTGGCCCTTGACCTCGGCAAAGTCGGGGTAGGACGGCAGCGCATCGGTGAGGGCGGGGCAGTGGCGCGCCAGGCGGCCATCCGGGCAACTCGCCGCGCCTTTGACAGTGCTGCCGGCCGCGAAGTGCGCGCATACCTCCAGCAAGGTGCGTGCCGGATAGATGGCGGCATCGGCCACCAGCGCGGCTTCGTCGGCGTTGGCCTGGGGCAGGATGAAGGCGCGCGCCCCGTCCGCGCCGTGCCGGTGCATCGCGAAACTCATCGCCAGCGCGCCGCGCACCGGGCGCAATGCGCCGGACAGCGACAGTTCGCCCGCGAATTCGTAGCGGTCGAGCTCTTTGGACGGGATCTGGTCGGACGCGGCCAGGATGCCGAGTGCGATCGGCAAATCGAAGCGGCCGGATTCCTTCGGCAGGTCGGCCGGCGCCAGGTTGATCGTGATGCGCCGGCTGGGCACCTCGAAGCCGGAATTCTGCAGGGCGGCGCGCACCCGGTCCTTGGCTTCGCGCACTTCGGTGTCGGGCAAGCCGACGATGTTCATGCTGGGCAAGCCATTCGCCAGGTGAACCTCGACGCTGACGGCGGGCGCCTGCATGCCCGCCAGGGCGCGGCTGCGGAGGACGGCAAGGCTCATGGGATCTCTCGTGAGTGCGGAAGATGGCAACCCGCGAGATGGTGCGCGCCTGGCGCGGCCAGCCGGTTGAGAACGCCCAAACGTGCGCCAGGCCGTCGGCCACGCGATGCTTGTTGTTTACCGGACGTTCGCGGCTATGATGGCGGCCATGCCGAAACTGATCCTGACCTGCGCCATCCTGGGCGTGCTGTTCTGCACGCTGTGGGGACCTTCACTGTTCGTGGCGCTGCGCCTGCACCGGCGCGGCGATTGGGCGGCGATGCGCGCCTTGCGGGTGCTGTGGCCGCTGCAACTGGTGCTGGCGGCCGCGCTCGTGTTTGCCGCGGACGCGGCCGGCGTGAGCAATCCGGTGGGCTGCGGCGTCGTCATCGTGATCGGCGTCGGCATCGCGGGCGCCGCGGCCTTTGCGGCCTGGCGCCTGGTGCTGGGTTTCGTCAAGCGCTGACGGGCTGACGGGCACGAAGCCCGCGCCGCGTCAGATCTTCGTTTCCGGCGCCGCCAGCTTGGCTTCCAGTTGCGCCACGCGTGCTTCCAGCGCTTCCAGCTTGGCGCGCGTCTTGGCCAGCACCTGGGCCTGGATGTCGAATTCTTCCCGCGTGACCAGGTCCAGTTTCGAGAAGCCCTGGGTCATCATGGCCTTGACGTTGCGTTCGATGTCCTTCGCCGGCGAGCTGTCGATGGCTTGGTTGATCTTGCCTTGCAGATCATTAAAGAAGCTGTTCATTTGATTCCATTCCTCGTGTCCGACGCGGTGCGCACCACCGCGGTGCGTGCATGCCTGAATTGGTGCGCGCACCGGTTTGGCGCGCACCCATAAGACGTCGTTTGTTTTTTTGAAACCCAAAGTGGGGGACTTGCCCTCGAAATCAAGGGCCTGCACGCCAGGTTCAGGGTGGCACACATCCTGCTAAAGCATACATAAAACATAAAAGGTGCAGATTCAATTGTAAACCGCCTCGACAAGATCCGTTCAACAACAAGGGAGCAGGTATGAAGCGTCGTAGCAGCAAGTGGTTTCAAGCATCAGTCCTGGGCGCGAGCCTGTGGACCCTTACCATTGGTGTGGCCGGCGCCCAGGAACAAAAGCCCGAGAGCGAAGTCAGTTTCAACGCCGCGCTGACCAGCGATTACCGCTACCGCGGCATTTCCCAAACCCGTCTCGACCCTGCACTGCAGGGCGGCGCCGACTACGTGCACAACCCGACCGGTGTGTACGTGGGCACCTGGCTGTCCACCATCAAGTGGACCAAGGACCTGGGTGGCGACGGCAATCTCGAGTGGGATATCTATGGCGGCAAGCGCGGCAACCTGACGAGCGACATCAGCTACGACGTCGGCGGGCTCTATTACTTCTACCCGAAGAATGGCCTGGGCCCCAATGCGAACACCTTCGAACTCTACGGCCAGCTGGGCTATGGACCGGCCTATGTCAAGTACTCGCATTCGCTGACCAACCTGTTCGGCACCGCCGACAGCAAGGGCAGCGGCTACCTGGACGTGGGCGCCAACATCGACGTCACCAACGGCTTCGTGCTGAACCTGCACGTCGGGCGCCAGGAAGTGCGTCACAACGATGCGGTGTCGTACACCGACTACAAGATCGGCCTGACGAAGGACCTGGGCGTGTGCACGGTGGCGCTGGCCTACATCAAGGCCAACACCCGCGCCTACCTGAGCCCGTCGGCAGAAAACCTCGGCAAGTCCGGGGCTGTGCTGACCGTTTCAAAAACTTTCTGAAAGAGGCAATAGCATGAAAATGATCACCGCCATCATCAAACCCTTCAAGCTCGACGAGGTCCGCGAAGCCCTCTCCGAGATCAATGTACAGGGCATCACGGTGACCGAAGTGAAGGGTTTCGGGCGCCAGAAAGGCCATACCGAGCTGTATCGCGGCGCCGAATACGTGGTCGACTTCCTGCCGAAAACCAAGATCGAAGCGGCGGTGGACGACGCCATCGTCGACCAGGTGATCGACACGATTCAGAGCGCGGCCCGCACCGGCAAGATCGGTGACGGCAAAATTTTCGTCTCCAATCTGGAGCAGGTAATCCGTATCCGTACCGGCGAGACCGGCAACGATGCGCTGTAAGGGGAAACCGATGACTCATACCATTACAAAATTGATCGCAGGCGTCACGTTCGCGCTGGCGCTCGGCACCGCGCTGCCGTCCATGGCCCAGGATGCGGCTGCGCCGGGCGCCGCCGCTGCACCGGCCGCGACTGCGCCGGCTGCTGCGGCACCCGCGCCCGCCGCACCGGCAGCCGCCGCAGCAGCAGTGGCTGCACCGGCCCCGGCCGCCGCACCGGCCGCCGCCCCGACCCCGCAGAAAGGCGACACCGCCTGGATGTTCGTCGCCACCCTGCTGGTGATCATGATGACGATCCCGGGCCTGGCCCTGTTCTACGGCGGCCTGGTGCGCTCGAAGAACATGCTGTCGGTGCTGCTGCAGGTGTTCACGATCTTCGCGCTGATCGTGGTGCTGTGGTGCGTCTACGGTTATTCGCTGGCGTTCACGGAAAAGACAGCCTTCATCGGCGGCTTCGACCGCGCCTTCCTGAACGGCATCTGGAATCCGGCCACGGCCACTTTCACCACCGCCGCCACCTTCAGCAAGGGCGTGGTGATTCCCGAGTTCATCTACGTCGCCTTCCAGGGCACCTTCGCCGCCATCACCTGCGGCCTGATCGTCGGCGCCTTCGCCGAGCGTGCCAAGTTCGCCGCGATCCTGGTGTTCATGGTCCTGTGGTTCACCTTCGGCTACCTGCCGGTGGCGCACATGGTCTGGTTCTGGACCGGTCCTGACGCGATCAAGGATGCGGCCACCCTGGCGACCGAAACCGCGAAAGCCGGCTGGCTGTGGCAGAAGGGCGCGCTCGACTTCGCGGGCGGCACCGTGGTGCACATCAATGCCGCCGTCGCCGGCCTGGTCGGTGCGATCCTGATCGGCAAGCGCGTCGGCTACGGCCGCGAATCGATGGCTCCGCACTCGCTGACCATGACCATGATCGGCGCCTCGCTGCTGTGGGTGGGCTGGTTCGGCTTCAACGCCGGTTCGGCGCTGGAAGCGGGCGACGTCGCCGCGCTGGCCTTCGTCAACACCCTGCTGGCCACCGCCGCCGCCACCCTGTCCTGGCTGTTCGGCGAGTGGATCACCAAAGGCAAGCCGTCGATGCTGGGCGCCGCGTCGGGCGCGGTTGCCGGCCTGGTGGCGATCACCCCGGCCTGCGGCTATGTCGGCCCGATGGGCGGCCTGATCATCGGCCTGGTGGCCGGCATCGTCTGCCTGTGGGGCGTGAACGGCCTGAAGCGCCTGATCGGCGCCGACGACTCGCTCGACGTGTTCGGCGTGCACGGCGTGGGCGGTATCCTGGGCGCGCTGCTGACCGGCGTGTTCGCCGCGCCGCAGCTGGGCGGGCAGGGCATCTTCGACTACACCACCAACAAGATGTCGGCCGACGCGTATTCGATCGGCAGCCAGGTGCTGATCCAGGCCGAAGCCATCGGCACCACCATCATCTGGTCGGCGGTCGTGTCCTTCATCGCCTACAAGCTCGTCGACCTCGTCATCGGCCTGCGCGTGGCCGAGGATGCGGAACGCGAAGGCCTGGACATCACCAGCCACGGCGAGCAGGCTTACCATTCCTGATCGTCGGTAGCGGACCGGAAAAGCGCCCTGCGGGGCGCTTTTTTTATTCACCCCGGGTTTCCTGCCTTTAAAATACGGATCATCGCCCCAATGTGAACAAACCGTTACCGCAAAGAAGCCTCCAAGGACGTCACAATTATGGTTCCCCACCTCGCCACTGCCCTGTCCGGTCCCCTGATGGACCTGGAAAAGAAGATTCTCGAAGCCACGCCCGCCATCGAGCGCTGGTTCCGGCTCGAGTGGCAGGAGCACACGCCGCCGTTCTATTGCTCAGTGGACTTGCGGAATGCCGGCTACAAGCTGGCGCCGGTGGACACCAACCTGTTCCCGGGCGGCTTCAACAACCTGTCGACCGAGATGCTGCCGCTGACCGTGCAGGCGGCAATGGCCGCCATCGACAAGTATTGTCCGGACGCGCGCAACCTGCTCCTGATCCCGGAAAGCCACACCCGCAATCCCTTCTACCTGCAGAATGTGCAGCGCCTGATGCAGATCTTCCGCCAGACCGGCCTGCACGTGCGCCTGGGCTCGCTGTCGCCCGACGTCACCCAGCCGACGCCGCTGGCGCTGCCGGACGGCAATATGCTGGTGGTCGAGCCGCTGGTCCGTTCGGCCAACGGCCGCCGCGTCGGCCTGACCGATTTCGATCCGTGCACCATCCTGCTGAACAACGACCTGTCGGCCGGCATCCCCTCGATCCTGGAAAACATCCACGAACAATCGCTGCTGCCGCCGACCCATGCGGGCTGGGCGGTGCGGCGCAAGAGCAATCACTTCAAGGCCTTCGACGAAGTCGCCAAGAAGTTCGGCAAGCTGATCGACATCGATCCGTGGATGGTCAATCCGCTGCACAGCAAGCTGGGTGAAGTCAATTTCCAGGAAGACGTGGGCATGGAAGCGCTGGCCGATCACGTGTCGGCGCTGCTGTCCAAGATCAAGAAGAAGTACAAGGAATACGGCATGAAGGAGCAAAAGCCCTTCGTCATCGTCAAGCCCGACGCCGGCACCTACGGCATGGGCATCATGACGGTGAAGGATGCCAGCGAGCTCAAGGACCTGAACCGCAAGCAGCGCAACAAGATGTCGGTCATCAAGGATGGCGTGGCGGTGACCGACCTGATGATCCAGGAAGGCGTGCCGACCTACGAATCGATCAACGACGCCGTGGCCGAGCCGGTGGTGTACATGATCGACCGCTACGTGGTCGGCGGCTTCTACCGCGTGCATGCCGAGCGCGGCATCGACCAGAACCTGAATGCGCCGGGCTCGGAATTCGTGCCGCTGGCGTTTGCCCAGCAGCACGCCATGCCGGACCTGAAGGCCAAGCCGGGGACGGCGGCGCCGAACCGGTTCTACGTGTACGGCGTGGTGGCGCGCCTGGCCTTGCTGGCGGCGTCGCTGGAGCTGGAGCGCACGGATCCTGATCCGGAAATCTATTAAAAGACAGCCGCGTTACGGGTA
>Ga0308164_10005133_pt1 | contig 10738 bp, 10 predicted proteins | sample PhyTR2_FD_201031 | JGI IMG/M metagenome (GOLD analysis project Ga0308164, IMG submission 201031) | Phyllosphere microbial communities from UC Gill Tract Community Farm, Albany, California, United States - DLSLT.R2 | ecosystem: Host-associated > Plants > Phyllosphere > Unclassified | place: USA... | reverse complement strand
TTGTGCAGGATTACCTCGACGGTAAATTTGCGCTGAACGACTTCATCACCCACACCATGCCGCTGGAAGAGATCAACGACGCCTTTGATTTGATGCACGAAGGAAAATCGATTCGCTCGGTCGTGCATTTTAACAAGTAATCAGGAGGCGTTATGGCATCCACTCTGGAGCTACTGGAAGAACACCGTATTTTTGGCGGCTGGCAACAGCGCTGGCGTCATCAGTCTTTGCTGCTGAACTGCCCGATGACCTTCAGCATCTATCTGCCTGGGCCGCACGGTGATGCGCCGCCGCCGGTGGTCTGGTTTCTGGCCGGGCTGACCTGCAACGATGAGAACTTCACCAGCAAAGCCGGCGCACAGCGGGTTGCAGCGGAACTGGGTCTGGTGCTTATTATGCCGGACACCAGCCCGCGCGGCGAAGGGGTTGCGAATGATGAAGGATACGATCTGGGTCAGGGCGCGGGATTTTATCTCAATGCCACCCAACAGCCCTGGGCCAGCCATTTCCGCATGTTCGATTATCTGAGCAGCGAGTTACCCGCCCTGATTGCGGATAACTTCAAGGTCAGTGAACGTCAGTCGATTATGGGTCACTCCATGGGCGGACACGGCGCGCTGATGCTGGCGCTGCGTCTGGGTAACCGCTTTGCCTCGGCTTCCGCTTTTGCACCGATTGTGAATCCGATGCAGGTACCCTGGGGCCAGAAAGCGTTTCAGGCCTATCTGGGTGACGATCGTGCGGCGTGGCGGGAATATGACAGCTGCCAGCTGATGGCGGAGGTGTCGCATCGGCTGCCGATGCTGATTGATCAGGGCGACAGCGATCAGTTCCTGGCCGATCAGCTGCAACCGGAGCGGTTAGAAGACGTCGCGAATGAGGTGGGTTTCCCGCTGACGCTGCGCATTCAGCCGGGTTATGACCATAGCTACTTCTTTATAGCCAGCTTTGTGGAAGATCATCTGCGCTTCCATGCGCAGCATCTGCTGGCGTAAACAATCAGGGCCGCAATCGCGGCCCTGAACTTTTAGCTGGCTAACGCTCTGTCACAGAGCCAGTGTCCTGCCAGCCTGCCCTGTAAAAATTCCTTTCTCAGAACAGTGATGCTCAGCGCTCTACCGGACGCCTCCTCAATATCAGACCAGTGCCGGGCCGGTCAGCCCGTCGATCATCACCTGCGGGATACCACGCGAGCAGTGTTCGATACGACCATCGACGCCATACACCTTTGCCAGAGTGGCAGGCGTGATCACCTTATCCGGCTGCCCTTCCGCCACCAGCGCGCCCTGCTTCAGCATCAGCGCATGTTGCGCATGACGCAGTGCAATATTGATGTCATGCACCACTACCACCGTCACGATGTTACGCTGGGCGGTTTCGCGCCGCACCAGATCCATCACGTGAAACTGATAGTTGAGATCCAGCGCGCTCAGCGGTTCATCCAGCAGCAGCAGCTTAGGGCGACGGATCAGTGACTGCGCCAGCCCGACCAGCTGTTTCTGACCGCCGGAGAGCTGATCGAGGTATCGCATCGCCAGATGGGCAATGCCCAGCTGCTCCAGCAGATGCATGATTTCCGCTTCGCTGCTGGCGCTGTGCAGACCCCCGGAGGCACGCTGCGCCACGATGATCGACTCCAGCACATGCAGATGTACGCCCGCAGGCAGCGACTGCGGCAGATAAACCACGTTCTTCGCCCGCCGGGCAAACGGCTGGGTCATGAGATCCTCACCGTTGAGCCACATCTCGCCCTGGCCTTTATTCAGACCGGCCAGTGCACGCAGCAGCGTCGATTTACCACAGCCATTCGGCCCCAGCAGCACGGTGATCTCGCCGCGCGGCAGCGGCGCGATATTAAGATTATCAATGACTTTATTTTTTGGGTACCCGGCACTGAAGCCGCGTAACGTCAGACCCTGTTCCATCATACCGTCCCCCGATGACGCAGAATAATACTCAGGAAGAACGGCACGCCAATCAGTGAGGTGACAATGCCAACCGGGATGATCACACCGGGGAGCAGGTTTTTCGAGGCGACCGACGCCAGCGACAGCACCAGCGCGCCGACCAGCGCACTGGCGGGCAGATAGAAACGGTGATCTTCACCAAACATCATGCGGGCGATATGGGGTGCGACCAGGCCAATGAAACCGATCGGGCCGACAAACGCGACCGCCAGGGCAGAGAGGATACTGATGCGCAGTAAGGTCGTCAGGCGCAGACGACGCACGTCAATGCCAAAGCTTACCGCGCGGTCTTCGCCCAGACGCAGCGCCGTCAGCTTCCAGCTGCTCATCATGGAAAACGGCACCAGAATGGCCAGCGCCACGCTCAGCACGCCCAGCTTCTCCCATGAGGCGCGCGCCAGGCTGCCCATGGTCCAGAACACCAGGCCCTGCAGGGTATCTTCGCTGGCGATGAACTGCATCATGGATACCAGGGCGTTAAAGGTGAAGACCAGCGCGATACCGAACAGCACCACGCCCGCCGAAGAGACCTGAGTCCAGCGGGTCACGGCATCCAGCATCAGCGCGGCAAACAGAGCAAAGACAAAGGCGTTGGCAGAAATTAACCACTGATCGGGAATGCCGGGAATACCCACGCCGAGGATGATGGCCAGCGCGGCACCAAACGCCGCCGCCGATGAGACACCGAGGGTAAACGGACTGGCCAGCGGGTTATTCAGGATGGTCTGCATTTCTGCGCCCGCCAGACCCAGCGACAGGCCCACTACCAGCGCCATCAGCGCATAGGGCAGACGAATGTCCCAGACAATGACGCGCGTGCCGGCATCGACGCTCTCGGGGCTGAGCAGCGTATTCCACAGCGTTTCAAGTGAGAGTCCCGCCGGACCCAGCGTGAAGTCGAGGATCAGCGAGGCGAGTATCGCCAGCAACAGCACGCCAATCCAGATTAAGCGGCGGCGCAGCACCTGATGATAGTTCTGCATGGTGTGGTGAAGCGTCTCTTCCCCCGCCAGCAGCGAAGTTTCGGTAGTCATGTTTGAACCCTGTGTGGCTATCACGTCAGAAAACGCAGCCACAATAGTGCAGGTGATAATAATTATCAATTCGAGAACATAAGCGAGACGTGAAAAAACAGTAAAAAACGGTGTTGCAGGCAGGAGAATGGCTCAGGGAGCCTGCGCCTTTCGCAAAGACGCAGAACCCGCCATCCCTGGCGGGTTTTGTGCGGGCGATGACGCAGAGTTAATCTTTGTGAACCGGGAACTCCATTTCGCTGTACTTCACGAAACGGCTGCCGCGCGTCAGCTTGTAGCCGAACCAGATAATCAGGAACAGCGGAATGCCGATATAGGTTGCCGCCACGCCATACCAGTCGATGCTGTCGTTAAGGAATGCCTGGTAGTTCTGACCCAGCGTGATGATCAGGCAGAGCACAAAGGCGAAAATCGGACCCAGCGGGAAGAAGCCGGAACGGTAAGGCAGATCGTTCAGGTCACGTCCCTGGGCCACATAGCCCCGACGGAAGCGATAGTGACTGATGGCAATACCCAGCCAGGCGATAAACCCGGTCATGCCTGAGGTATTCAGCAGCCACAGATAGACTTCCTGATTACCAAATTTTGAGGTCAGGAAGCACAGTCCGGCCACCACGGTGGTGGCCCACAGGGCATTACGCGGCACGCCGCCTTTAGAGAGCTTCGCGAAAATCCGTGGCGCTTTACCTTCGCTGGCCAGGTTATAAAGCATACGCGTTGACGCATACATCCCGGAGTTACCCGCTGACAGCACAGCCGTCAGGATCACCGCATTCATGACGGCGGCGGCAGAGAGCAGACCGGCATTCTGGAACACCAGGGTGAACGGGCTGACGCTGATATCGTCGATATCATTGTGCAGCAACTGCGGATCGGTGTATGGCAGGATCAGGCTGATAATCAGGATAGCGAACACATAGAACAGCAGGATACGCCAGAAAATCTGCCGCACAGCGCGCGGAATATTTTTCGCCGGATCTTCAGATTCGCCCGCCGCGATACCGATCAGTTCGGTGCCCTGGAAGGAGAATCCCACAATCATCGCCACCCCAATCATCGCCGCAAAGCCGCCCGCAAACGGCGCGTCGCCCACCTGCCAGTTCTGCCAGCCCGCATGTTCAGCACCGCGCATAATGCCGGTGATCATCAGCACGCCAACGATGATAAAGATAATCACGGTGGCCACTTTAATCAGCGAGAACCAGTATTCCGCCTCGCCAAAGCCTTTGACCGAAATGTAGTTGAGCAGGAACATCAGCCCCAGGAACAGCGCGCTCCAGATCCAGCCAGGCGTGTCGGGGAACCAGTAGTTCATCACCAGCTGGGACGCTACCAGGTCAACCGCGATGGTCACCGCCCAGTTGTACCAGTAGTTCCAGCCGAGTGCGAAACCAAAGCCCTCTTCGACATATTTTGCGCCGTAGGTGGCGAAGGAACCCGATACCGGCATGAACGCAGCCAGTTCGCCGAGGCTGGTCATCAGGAAGTAGACCATCAGGCCGATGAGGATATAGGAGAGCAGTGCTCCGCCGGGGCCAGCCTGAGCGATGGTGGCACCGGAGGCGACAAACAGGCCGGTACCAATGGAGCCGCCGATGGCGATCATCGTCAGGTGACGGGCTTTTAACGCACGTCGTAATGCAGGTTGTTGTGTTGTATTTGAGTCATTATGCATGTGTTAACGCTACGCTGGGTAAAAATGAGGCGCGATTGTAGCAGCCAGATCGCCTCTGTATAGCGAATGCCAACCTGTTATTAGTTAACTTCATGATCGCGCCGGAATTATTAGTAATTACTCGCGACAATAGGAAAAAAACCGCGTCAGTGCTTTGGAAATATGCTTCTGCCGGTGGTGGATGCGATAGAGCGTGCGGTTCAGACGCGGCAGCGGAATCGTCAGTTCAACCAGCGTGCCCGCCTCCAGCAAATCGGCAATCACCCGGCGCGAAAGACAGCTGATGCCCATGCCGTGCCGCACCGCATGCTTGATCGCTTCGGAATTGCCCAGCTCCATGCCCAGCTGAAAACTCGGCAGATGCGAAAGCAGCAGATAATCGACAATTTCACGGGTGCCGGAGCCACGTTCGCGCAGGATCCACGGGGCTTCAGCCAGGGTTTGCAGCGTCACCGGCTGTTGCAGAATCGCCGCGTCTGGCGCGGCAAACACCACCAGCTCATCTTCGAGCCAGGGTTCGCTGACCAGCTCGGTCATATGGCACGGCCCTTCAATTAATCCGACATCGACGCGGAAATCGGAAACCGCCTGAATCACATCCTGACTGTTGCCGACACTCAGCTCCAGCGGCAGGCGGGGAAAATCGCGCCGATAAGCGGCCATCATGCCTGGCAGCAGGTAGTTACCGATGGTGCTGCTGGCAAAAATGCGGATCGCACCGTTATCCTCTTTAAACAGCTGCTCGATTTCGCCCGCCTGTTCCAGTAGCCCTACTGCACGGGGGTAGAGCAGCCGTCCATGCTCATTCAGCACCAGCCGTTTGCCAACCCGGTCAAACAGTTGCACGCCGAGCTGACTCTCCAGATCGGCCAGCGCTGCACTCACTGCGGACTGCGACAGCGCCAGCAGTTGCGAAGCCTGAGTGGTGGAACCGCTCTTAAGCACTTCGGTAAAAACTTCAATTTGTCGCAGCGTAATGTGCATCGTTGCCTCTTAACTCAGTGACTGCCTGACCAGGTAAATGATTAATGCCAGCCAGATCAGCCCTATCGCCACCAGCCAGCCTGCAATTTTTTTGCCGCGCGAACGTTGAGACTGTGCCCGCTCGCTGCTGCTGATGCGCACCTCTCGCGGCAGTAAACGCAGCAGGACCATGACGCCCGTCGGAATAATCACCGCGTCATCCAGCAGACCGACAAAGGGGATGACATCAGGAATGAGATCGATCGGGCTGATGCCATAGGCGACCAGCCCCAGCATCCCCAGCTTGTTCCACCAGGGTGTACGGGGATCGCGGAAGGCAAACCACAGCACAAACACATCTCTTTTGATCAGCGTAGCCCAGCGGCGCAGACGCGAAACTATCATGATTGCTGCCTTATCGTTTATTCTGGTTAATTATAAATATATTATCAATTTCACTTTTAAGCCAGTTGCCATCATGATCGGGTCTCAACCAGGAGGAGTGACCATCATGACTGAACTGAGCATCGCTAAACCGCATCATCCCGTTCCGCTCTGGATCCCGGGTCTGCTGCTGACCGCCGTGATTGCCGGGGCAGCCAGCTGGCTGGCGCAGCAGCCGATGATTGCCGCCCTGGGGCTGGGTTCACTGACTCTGGCGATTATGCTGGGCATCCTGGTCGGTAACAGCATCTATTCGCCGCTGGCCTCACGCTGCGACAACGGCGTGCTGCTGGCTAAGCAGAAACTGCTACGGCTGGGGATCATCCTGTTTGGCTTTCGCATTACTTTACAACAAATTGCTGACGTCGGTTTCAGCGGCATCCTGATTGATGCGCTGACCCTGACCAGCACCTTCCTGATAACCTGCCTGCTGGGCATGCGGCTGCTGAAGCTGGATCGCGATACCGTCTGGCTGATTGGCGCAGGCAGCAGTATCTGCGGTGCTGCGGCTGTACTGGCGACCGAGCCGGTGGTCAAAGCCGCGCCGTCGAAAGTTGCGGTGGCTATCGCGACCGTGGTGCTGTTCGGCACGCTGGCGATCTTTATCTATCCGCTGCTGTGGCCGCTGGCGCATGAACTGTTCCCGGATCTCAGTGCATCGCAGTTTGGGGTTTTTACCGGCTCAACCATCCATGAAGTGGCGCAGGTGGTGGCAGCCGGACACAGCATCAGCCCGGAAGCTGAGAACAGCGCGGTCATTGCCAAAATGCTGCGGGTAATGATGCTGGCTCCCTTTCTGCTCTGCCTGAGCGCCGTGATACGCGGCAAACGTCAAGGGGGCAACGCGCGCCAGGCTGTGACGTTTCCCTGGTTCGCCCTGCTGTTTATTGCCGTCGCACTGTTTAACTCGCTACAACTGCTGCCTGCCGCGGTGGTGGCGACGCTGAATCAGCTGGCGGGTCTGCTGCTGGCGATGGCGATGGCGGCGCTGGGATTGACCACCCGTTTTGGGGCGTTGCGTGAGGCGGGCGTTAAACCGCTGCTGCTGGGTGCGCTGGTATTTGGCTGGTTAATTGCGGGCGGCGGTGCAATCAATCTGCTGGTGCAACATTTCATGGGCTAGCGGCATCGGGTATCATGCCGTCTCATCCGAGCATAGCCCCAGGAGAAAGGCATGAAATATATTGGCGCACACGTGAGTGCGGCAGGTGGCGTGGATCAGGCAGTGATCCGCGCCCATGAAATAGAAGCCACCGCCTTCGCGCTCTTTACTAAAAATCAGCGTCAGTGGAAGGCTGCCCCGCTCTCGACTGAGGTGATTGATGCTTTTCGCGCCGCCTGCGAGACGTACAAATTCGGTCCGCAGCAAATCCTGCCGCACGACAGTTTCCTGATTAACCTGGGTCATCCGGTTGAAGAGGCGCTGGAGAAATCCCGCGTGGCTTTTATTGATGAACTGCGTCGTGCCGACCAGCTCGGCCTGACTTTGCTGAACTTCCATCCGGGCAGCCATCTGCATCAGATTGATGAGGAGGCCTGTCTGAAGCGGATTGCGGAGTCGATCAACATCGCCCTCGACCAGAGCCAGAACGTCACTGCCGTTATTGAGAATACCGCCGGTCAGGGCAGTAATCTGGGCTTCCGCTTCGAGCATCTCGCCACCATTATTGAGCACGTTGAAGATAAGTCGCGTGTCGGCGTCTGTATTGATACCTGCCATGCGTTTGCCGGTGGCTATGATCTGCGTACCGAAGCAGATTGCGAAGCGACCTTCGCCGAATTTGAGCGCATTGTCGGCTTTAATTATCTGCGCGGCATGCACCTTAACGATGCTAAAAGCGCCTTCGACAGTCGCGTCGACCGCCATCACAGCCTGGGTGAAGGCAATATCGGCAAAACAGCGTTTAGCTGGCTGATGAAAGATCCGCGGTTTGATGGCATCCCGCTGATTCTGGAAACCATTAATCCTGATATCTGGAAAGATGAGATTGCCTGGCTAAAAGCCGAACAGCAGGGATAGAAAAAGGGAGCCGGTTGGCTTAATGCTGCTCTGTTAAGATTAGATTTGTAAAGGCTGTCACGGTCAGACGTGGCAGCTTTTTTGTCAGTGCGAGCGAGCCGCAGTGCGGGCCAGAGCACCTCTGCTGCTGCCGGGCCGTCCTCGCGCCGCTCACGCGGTACCTTCGGCTTTGACGTCGTGCCGACGAACCGTTCGGGGATCGGCCCTCCCTGGCCGGCCCCGAACTGTCCACGCTTCCCGGCGTGGACTTCTGGCCCACCGTCACGCCTCAGCGCTGCGGATAGCCCTTTCAGCAGCAGAGGCGCTCAGGCCTCCACTCTCGTGCCCTTTTTAACAATACACACTGAAGTTTCAGAGCAGGCCGGTGGCGGGCAGGGGCAGGCAATCCGCAGCGCTGAACAGAATGAGTCTGCCAGGAGAGCCCGCAGGACGCGGGCGAAAGGCGGGGCGGCACAGGATGTGCCATCCCCGGCGGTCCGTCAGGCAGAGGAATGACGTGAAGGAACCGCGCAGCGGCGCGAGGGCCGCCAGCCCCTGAGCGGCACCAGACTGCGTTATCACCTGTCGCTTAACTGGCTGGCATGCTCCCTTTTCGTTTAGAGAGAACGCTGGCTCAGGGAGCATACGCCTTCCGTAAAGACGCAAAAAAACGCCATCCCTGGCAGGCGCAGCGCGGGCGATTACGCACCTCATCCCTGGGGTGCGCCCGCAGCCGGGCCAACGCTTTGCGTTGTTCAAAAACGCTCCCGGCTTTTTGTCCATGGCCCGCGATGCTTTACTCCAGACGGTTCCCGTCGCTTTGACTTCGGGAACCGTCTGTAAAAGCAAACAGGGAGCCATCCGGCTCCCTGTTATTTTCACTTCAGCAGATTATGCACTTCTGCACATCAGGCTTTCACCAGCTGCTCTTCCGGACGTTTGAGTACCGCATAGCTCAGACCTGCAATCGCGGTGCCGATGATGATCGCCATCAGATAGCCGACAACCGGGGTAATTGCGCCAGGGATCAGCAGTACGAACAGTCCACCGTGCGGTGCCATCAGTTTTGCGCCAACCGCCATGGAGATCGCGCCGGTGGTTGCACCGCCAACGATACAGCAAGGCAGAACGCGCATTGGGTCACGGGCGGCAAACGGAATCGCGCCTTCAGAGATAAAGCAGAGACCCAGAACCAGTGCCGCTTTACCACCTTCCTGCTGACCTTTATTGAATTTACGACGGGCAACCAGCGTCGCCAGCCCCATCGCCAGCGGTGGCACCATACCGGCTGCCATGATGGCTGCCATTGGCGCATAGGTCTGCGAACTCAGTAACCCGACGCCAAACGCGTAAGCCACTTTGTTTACCGGACCGCCCATATCGGTACACATCATGCCGCCCAGAATGGCACCCAGCAGGACCGCATTCGCCGTTCCCATGTTGGCCAGCCAGTGCGTCAGGCCGTTCATGATGCCAGCAACCGGTTTACCCACTACGTAGATCATCAGCAGACCGGTGATCAGACTGGCGAACAGGGGAATAATCAGTATCGGTTTCAGCGCTTCCATACTCTGCGGCAGTTTAACTTTGCCGCTGATCAGCTTCGCCGCATAACCGGCAATAAAGCCCGCGATAATACCGCCTAAGAAACCTGCGTTGATGCTGGTGGCGATCATACCGCCAATCAGACCCGGCGTCAGACCCGGACGATCAGCGATGGAGAAGGCGATAAAGCCCGCCAGCACCGGCACCATCAGGGCAAAGGCGCTGCCACCACCAATTTGCATCAGCGCCGCAGCCAGCGTGCCCTGCTCTTTAAACGCCGTGATACCAAAGGCAAACGACAGCGCGATGCTCAGACCACCTGCGACCACCATCGGCAGCATGTAAGAAACACCGGTCAGCAGGTGACGATAAGCCCCTGCTCCGCCTTTCTTCTCTTCTTCACTGCTATTGCTCTGTCCACCAGCCGCCGCTTTGTAAGGCCTGGCTTCTGCGACTGCTTTATCCAGTTCCTGCGCGGTTTTCTTCAGCGCCAGACCGGTTGAGGTACGATACATCGGCTTACCGGCAAATTTCGCCAGATCGACTTCAATATCAGCTGCGACGATCACCAGATCGGCGGCAGCGACTTCTTCCGGAGTGATCGCGTTACCGGCACCCACTGAACCACGGGTTTCAACTTTCACCCACCAGCCGCGACGGGTCGCTTCAGCCTGAATCGCCTCGGCAGCCATAAAGGTGTGCGCCACGCCGGTCGGACAGGCGGTCACCGCGACAACGCGTTTCTGCGCGCCAGCCTGAGCCGGTGCAGCAGGTGTTGCTACCGCAGCCGGAGCCTGCCAGGTTTTCGCTTCTGCTTTCGCGCGGTTCAGGAAGGTTTCTGGCTCGCGTACTGCCAGCTGGATATCGCCCAGCCAGACCGCTTTGCCGTTCAGCGCCGCATCGTCCGGCACGTTTTTACCCAGCACAATCGCCAGTTCAGCGTCGGCAGGATTATCAGTCAGGGTCAGGCCCGCCGCAGCGGCAGCAGCCGCCAGACGTTGTTGCGCCATATATGCGGAAGCCAGTCCCAGTGTAGGGTCTTTAATCAGCAGCGTTTTCATTATCGCTCTCCTGCTGTCAGTTAACGGGTTGTAAGTCGACGCGCGCCATC
>Ga0308164_10005132_pt1 | contig 10740 bp, 7 predicted proteins | sample PhyTR2_FD_201031 | JGI IMG/M metagenome (GOLD analysis project Ga0308164, IMG submission 201031) | Phyllosphere microbial communities from UC Gill Tract Community Farm, Albany, California, United States - DLSLT.R2 | ecosystem: Host-associated > Plants > Phyllosphere > Unclassified | place: USA... | reverse complement strand
AATTGCTCGAAGAGGATCACGGCACCGGCAAGCGCCATTTCCGCTTCCAGCAGGGCCCGATCTTCACCAATTTGTTGCTGGCGGACGAACTCAACCGCACGCCGCCCAAGACGCAGGCCGCGCTGCTGGAGGCGATGCAGGAGCGCACCGTCAGCTATGGCGGCACCACCTATACGCTGCCCGACCCGTTCTTCGTGCTGGCGACGCAGAACCCGATCGAGCAGGCGGGCACATATCCGCTGCCCGAGGCCCAGCTCGACCGCTTCCTGCTCCACGTCCGCGTCGATTATCCGAGCGAGGCGGAGGAGCGCACGATCATCGCGCAGACCACCGGCAGCCGCACCGCGACGGTGCCACGCGTGCTCGGCGCGGACGATGTGATGGTGTTGCGCCGATGGGTGCGCGACGTGCATCTCGGCGAAGACCTACTCGACTGGATCACGCGGATCGTCCGCGCGAGCCGGCCCGGTGACGGGATGCCCGACGCGATCCGCGCCTATGTCCGCTGGGGTGCGGGGCCGCGTGCCGGACAGTCGCTGGTGCTCGCGGCCAAGGCGCGCGCGCTGCTCCAGGGGCGGCTCGCCGCGACCCGCGACGACATCCTCACGCTCGCCGCGCCAGTGTTGCGCCACCGCCTGATCCTGTCGTTCGCCGCCGAGGCCGAAGGTGTCAGCCCGGACCAGGTCGTCGCCCGGCTGCTCGGCGCGGTGAGAGGACCGGGTGCCTGAAACGCTGATACCGGCTGACGTCCGGCACAGGTTGAAGGGACTTTCGCTGATCGCGCGGCGTGCGGTGGGGGATCGCGGCATCGGGCTGCATGCGAGCCACAGCCGCGGCACCGGCCTCGAATTCGCGCAATATCGCCCGTACGAGTTTGGCGACGAGCCGCGCCAGATCGACTGGAAGCTCTACGCGCGTTCGGATCGATTCTTCGTCCGCGAGGCTGAGCGGGAAAGCCCCGTCGCGCTCTGGATCCTGCTCGATGCGAGCGCGTCGATGGCGCAAGCCGATGCGCGCCGCGCCGGTTTTTCGCGGTTGGATGCGGGCAAGGGCTTGGTCGCTGCGCTGGCCGAACTGGCGTTGGCGCAAGGCGACCGGTTCGCGTTCGCCGCGTTGCGCGACACGGGTCTCGCGCTCACCCGTCCGGCGAGTGGCACGCGGCACCGCGACCGGCTCCACCTCGACCTCCACGGCCTGGCGGCGGCGGGCGCTTTCCCCGGAGAGGCCGGGCTGGCGCCGCTGTGGGAACGCATCGGCCAGCGCGATTTGGTCGTCATCGTGTCGGACTGGTTCGACCCCGCCTGTCTCGATCTCGCGCGTCGGCTGTCGGCGGCGGGGCGCGAAGTGCTCGGGATACAGATCCTCACCATCGGCGAACGCGATTTCGACTATGACGGCGGCTACCGGTTTCGCGACCCCGAGACCGGCGAAGAGGTTCTCGGCGACGGTGCCGCGCTGCGCGCCGAGTATCTTGGGCGGTTCGGCGCAGCGCAGGCGAGCCTCCACGCGGCTCTCGATGCGGCCGGCGTCCGCCACGCCGAACTCGTCCTCGATCAACCGCTCGACACGCCGTTGCAGCGGCTGTTGGGCCGCACCGGCAACCGGGCAGGCGGCGAATGACGCCGACGCTGCTGCTGCCGCTCGGGCTGGCTGCGCTCGGTGCGGTCCTCGTCCCCCTCGTCCTGCATCTTGCGCGGCGAACCGAGCAGCGCCCGACCGACTTCGCCGCGCTACGCTGGCTTCGTCAGAAACCGCGCCCGCGCCATCGGCCCAAGTTCGACGAACTCCTGTTGCTGGCGGCCCGGAGCCTGTTGCTCGCGCTGGTGGCAGTCTTCCTGGCCGGACCTGCGCTTCTGAACACGCAGGATGCGACGCCCGTAATCGCCTTCGCCCCGGGGATCGACCCCGCGACCGTGGCCCGGGACGCAAAGGCTCGCGCGATATGGCTGGCACCCGGCTTCCGCCCGATCGACACGCCCGCCCCGCATTACGCGGTGCCGATCGGCAGCCTGGTCCGCCAGCTCGACACGCAGACCGCTGCGACGGCGCCACTGACCCTCGTCGTCCCCGCAACGCTCGACGGCGCGGATGCCGAACGCCCGCGCGTGTCGCACCACGTGCGCTGGCACATCGTTCCCGGTGCCGTGGCGGCGAGCAAGCCCACCCCGTCGCCGCTCCGCCTCGCGCTTCGCACCGACACCGCCCATGCGACCGGCGCACGCTATATTCGGGCTGCAGCCGCCGCGCTTGAGCTCCCGATCGATAGCGGTGATCCCGCACACGCTGTACCGAAGACGACGACGGCATTGATCTGGTTGGCGGGTGGTCCCCTGCCCGCCGCCGTCACCCGCTGGATCGAACAGGGCGGCACGGCGCTCGTGGCCAGCGATACGGTGGTCGAGGCTGGCGCCACGTTCCCGACATGGCATGACGAGACAGGCCGGCCGCTCGTCGAAGCGCGCGCGCAGGGCAAGGGGCGCGTTGCCCGGCTGCTGCAACCGCTCGGCCCGATGGCGATGCCGGCGCTCGTGGAGCCTGCCTTCCCGAAGGCGCTCGCAGAGCTTCTCGCACCGGCGCCACCGCCAACGCGGGTCGAGGCGAGCGCATACCGGCCGCTCCCCGGCGGTCTGCCCCCGACAAGCCAGTCGCGCGATCTTCGGGCCTGGTTCGCGCTCGCCATCTCCGTGGCCTGGCTGGTCGAGCGCTGGCTCGCGACGCGCGCCAAACGGGCGATCGCGCCATGAGCGTGGAAACGCCGATCGCCGACTGGGCGAGGCCCGCGCGAACGCGATCGATGCGCGACGACGTGCTGCTGGCGACGCCGATCGTGATCGTCGTTGCGGCCCTGGGCTGGCGCCTGGCGAACCCGGCAACGGGCTTAATATCGGCATTGCTCGGCGCCATCGCGACCATGCTGATCGCCCGCAACCGCGCGCGACGCTATAATCGGCGCTGGCTGATCGCGGCGATCGACGCAGCGCGGAGCGACGCGGAGGACAGTAGCGACCTCCTCTTTGCCGATCCGGCAACGCTGACTCCGCTGCAACGCTTGCAACGTGCCCGGGTCGAGGCGCGACTGGCCGGCGAACCCGTGCCCGAGCTGTATAGCGCGCGATCGCACCGAACGATGGTCGCGCTATGGCTGCTCGCGGCCGCCGTCCTCGCCGCGATCGCCGCGATCGCGCTCTGGCCCGATGGAGCCGGGTCCGGTGGACCGCTGTCACCGGCGCATGAGGGCGTCGCGCGGCCAGGTATCCCCACGCTGACGGCGCAGCGGCTGACGGTCGTCCCGCCCGCTTATACCGGCCTGCCCTCGCGCGCGCTCGGCACGCTCGACGCACGTGTTCCGGCGGGCTCGCGGCTCGAATGGATGCTCGCCTTCACGCCGGATCCTGCCGCCGCCGCAATCGCCGTCCTCGACGCAAGTCGCACCGCGCTTGCCAGATCGGGCGCGACATGGACGGCAACGCGGACAGCAGACCGATCGCTCCTCTACCGCGTCGTCGCGGCAGGTGGCCAACCCGCCCCGCCGCTCCACCGTATCGACGTGGTCGTCGACCAGCCCCCGCGCATCCGCCTCGTCTCGCCTAGCGCGACACTGATCCAGATGTCCCCCGGCCAGCGCAGCTGGTCGCTGTCGTTCGAGGCGACCGACGATTACGGCGTGCAGGCCGTGGCATCGCTCCGCCTTGTCGTCGCGCAGGGCGAAGGCGAGAATGTCCGCTTCAGCGAGCGGACCGTGGCGGTCCGTGGCACCGGTAATTCTCGCCGCCGCATCTTCGCGACGACCATCGCGCTCGCGGGAACCGGTTTTACCGAACCTGGTGACCTCGTCGCGCAGCTCACCGTCGCCGACGCGCGGACGCCGTCGCCGCACCGAGTGATCGGCCCGGGCGTCATCCTTCGCCGTCCGCCCTCAAGCGGTGCCGAGAGCGGACTGGAGGCGATGACACGCCGCACGATGCCGGCCTATTTCAGTAGCCAGCGCCAGGTCATCATCGACGCCGAAGCGTTGCTTGCCGAGCGGCCCCGCCCCGCGCCCGACCGCTTTCTCGCGCGCTCGACCTCGATCGCCGACGACCAGCGGCTTTTGCGCATGCGCTATGGCCAGTTCATGGGGGAGGAAGTCGGCGGTGGCGCGACCAACGCGATGCCGACCAGCGACGCGGAGGAAGGCACCGCGCCGCCGGCAGACGAGCATGCGGGCGAACCTCCCACCGCGCCGCCGCAATTCGGGCAGGAGAGCGCGATCGTCGAGACCTACGGCCATACGCACGACGAATCCGAGGCGGCTACGCTGCTCGATCCCGGCACGCGCGCGACGTTGCGACAGGCGCTCGACAACATGCGCCAGTCCGAGACCGCGCTCCGCTTGGGCGATCCCAGGCGCGCGCTGCCGTTCGCGTACAAGGCGCTGCGCTTCATCAAACAGGTCCAGCAAGCGACGCGCATCTTCCTGGCGCGTACCGGATCGCAACTGCCCCCGGTCGATCTCACGCGCAGGCTGACGGGTGACCGCTCCGACATGGCCGCGCGCACGCTCGGCGCGACGGTTGCAGACCCGATCGACGCAACGCCGTCGGCGATCTGGGCGGCGCTCGATACGCGCAACGACGCGGGTGGGCTGGACGCACTAACGCGCTGGCTCCGCGCGAACGAGGCGCGCGTGCCCGATCCGCTCGCGCTGTCCGCTGCGATCGATACGGTCCGCCGCGATCCGGCATGCGCTACCTGCCGTGCGAAGCTGCGCGGTACGCTCTGGAGCGCGTTGCCACGGCCGACACCGGGGCTGACCCGACGCCCGGCGGGGGACTCGGTCGGTCGTCGGTATCTGGACGCGCTGCCATGACCGTTGCGCAGGGCGTTGCCGCAATCCTGGCGTTTTCAGTCGTGCTCGGCTGGGTGCGACTCTTATTATGGCAGCGGCGTGCCCCGGCATCGTCGCGCACACGGGGCTGGCGACTGGCCGCGTTGCTGGCGTTGCAACCGATCGCCGGCCTGTTGCTCTTCTGTACGCTGTTCCCGCCCGCGAGCGCCGGAAAGGCGACGGGCACGCTTGTCATCGCGACGGCCGGGGCACCCCGTTTCGTCACGACGGGAGCGGGCGAGCGGCTGATCGCTCTACCCGAAGCGTCGGGCGTGGTCGGCGCCGAGCACCTGCCCGATCTCGGCACGGCGGTCCGGCGCTATCCCGATGCCGGCGCGTTGCGGATCGTCGGTTCGGGTCTCGAGCCACGCGATCAGGAGGCGAACGCGGGACTGGCGGTGCGCTTCGAACCGGCACGCGCGCCACGCGGCCTGATCGCGCTGCAACCGCCGGGACCGATCGCTGCGGGCGCGCGGTTCGCGGTGACGGCGCGCGCCGGAGATCTCGCGGACGGATCGGCGGAGTTGCTCGATCCCGCGTCGCGGATCGTCGATACGCAACCGATCGGGTCGACCGGCGGGATTACGCTTTCCGGCACCGTCCGCGGCGCGGGAACGGCGCTGTTCACCTTGCGTCTGCGCGACGGATCGCGCGCTTTGGTCGAGCAGGCATCGGTGCCGGTCTGGGTCCCGGCCTCGCCATCCGCTCGCGTGCTGATCCTTGCCGGGGCACCGGGGCCCGAAGTGAAATATCTTCGCCGCTGGGCGACCGATGCGGGGTTGGTGCCGCAGGTCCGCCTCGGCGTGGGTGGCGGGGCCTCGCTCGCGGATACGCCGCCCGCCCTCACCATGGCCGCGCTTGCAAAGGTCGACGCGGTGATCCTCGACGATCGCGCCTGGGACGGGCTCGGCACGGGCGGGCGGCAGGCGCTCGCGGCGGCGGTACGGGGCGGCATGGGCCTCGTCGTGCGGATCACCGCGCCGGTGCCACGCGGCTGGCAGGTCCTTGGTCTCAGCGCCCGCGGCACGGCCGACGTCGCGCCCGTGACGTTGCGCGCCGACGCGCCTAGCGACGATGCGCTGGCCGCACGGCGCGGTCCGGGGACGCGCGACGCCCCCGCCTCGATCGCCGGCGCGCGCGGCACCGTGCCGGAGCTCACGCGGCAGGCGGTGACCATCGCCGGGGGCATGCCGGTCCTTCGCGACATTCGCGGCACCGTCCTTGCGGCATCGCGGGGCAGCGGACGCGGCAGGGTCGCGCTGGTCAGCCTGCAGGACAGCTTCGCACTCGTCACCAGCGGGCATGGCGACGTCCACGCCCAGCTCTGGAGCGAACTCGTGTCCGCCGTCGCGCGTCGCCAGGCGGGTCCGGCTGTGCAGATCGAGGCTCCGGCATTCGCAGGCCAGCGCATGGCGATCTGCGGCGCTGGATCCATCAGCGTTACCGATCCCGGAGGACGCGAAGGTCGCGCGCTCGTCGATCCCGCGACCGGGGCTGCCGGATGTGCGGGCTATTGGCCCGATGTTGCCGGCTGGCACCATGTGTCTGGCCCGGCAGCCCGGCCCTTCTACGTCTATCCGGCCGACGTGCTGCAAGGCCTTCGTGCGGTGGATCGTCGCGACGGGACGCTCCGTTTGGTGGGATCCGGCGGGCGTACAAGCGTGGGGACGGTCGAAGACAATCGCGGACCATCCTGGCCGTGGTTCATCGGCTGGCTGCTGGTCGCCGGGCTGCTCTGGTGGCTCGAGCGCGCGCGGATCGGTCGGGGTGGCGTGCCGGTATTCGAGGGACAGACGGAGATTGCGAGCCGGGACCCATACTAGGCTCGCCTCGCTTCAAGACCGGGTGTCGCCGCGCGCTGGAATGACGTTGAGCGCTAGGAAGGCGATCCCCGCGCCTGCCATGACCACGCCCGCCCACAGGATCGGGCCGAAGATCCATCCGCGCGAAAGTATCGCGGGGACGACGCTCCCGACCAGCGCTAGCCAACCGCCGTTGCGCAGCAGCCTGCGCTGCGCCGCTTGGGGGCAGTGCCCGAAGCGGCGTCGATGATGCGCATCGGTGGCGAGCCCCAGCAGCCCGAACGCGGCGGTCGTCAGAAGAAGTGAAACGATGTTCATTCGGCGGGCTCCAGCATGGCGGCCGGGGCGGTGCGGGCGCTGCGTACGCGCCTTGCGGCTGGACGATGGCGCGCGACGCGGCGGGCGAGCAGCAGGAAGGCGATGCCGAATAGCGCCATCGTCGCGTCGATGCCCGCGATCATCAGGTCTCCGATCGCCAGCATGGCGAACAGCCCGCGATCGGTCGCGACGACGTCGTACACCGGCAATGCGACGAGCAGCACGCCGGTCGCCGCGAACAGCGAAGGCCAGACTCGCGCCGGCCTGGCGACAAACGCTATCGCGGCAGCCAAGGCCCAGGCGATGAACAGCATATGCACCTCCCAATCCGCGCGTGCATGCAGCGTGACCGGCAGCAGGCGGTTCGCGCAGAAGAAGCATGCGATCCCCAGCGGAAAGCCACCGACTACCGCGACATTGAGCCGCTCGACCACGCGGAATCCGACATGCGGTCGGGTCGGATCAGGCAGGCGTTCGCGACGCTTGACGGTCCACAGCACGAGGCCGCTTGCGATCATCAGCGTGCCCGCGATCCCGCAGAGGAAATACAGCCAGCGTCCGCCGTTCCCCGCGAACCGTCCGGCGTGGAGCCCGACCATCGCACCCGCGGTTTCGGCAGCGGCGCCCGGTGGCGGCGAGCGCCAGACTAGGCGGCCCGTCACGCCGTCATAGGTCAGTTGCGGCGTCCGCGACGACAGCATCGAATTGGCGCTTTGGCTGACCGATACGCGTGCGGCGGCGTCGCCGGGATCGCTGACCTCGATAAAGCTGGCGGGCGCGCCGAGCCGGCGTTGCGCATCGGTCGCTATCCGTCGCAGGTCGATCAGCGGCGCGGGACGTCCGGTCCGCTCGATGGCTGCGGCGGTCGGGAAGAGCGCGGCGAACACGGTTTTCTGGTCGGTATAGTTCGCGACGACCGCCCAAGGCATCAGCAGCGTCATCAACGTGACCAGCCCGGTATAGGTGATCATCAGGTGGAACGGCAGCGCCAGCACTGCGGTCGCGTTATGGCCATCGAGCCATGATCGCTGGCCCCTGGCGCGGCGCAGCGTGAAGAAGTCCTTGAAGATCTTCTTGTGCGTGACGATCCCGCTGATGATCGCGACCAACATCACCATCGTCGCGAACCCGACCAGCCAGCGCGCCCAGATCACCGGCATGTAGTGAAGATCGAAATGGAACCGGTAGAAGAACTCCCCGCCCCGCGTCTCGCGCGCCTGCGCGACTTGCCCGTCGGCGCCGATCAGTGCCTGCGTATCGCGACGCCCTCGACTGCGTCCACGTCCGCGCTCTTCGCCAGGCTTGGGTTGCGGCACCCAGAACAGCTGCGCGCCGGGTGATCGTTTGGTCGCTACCGGGATAATCCAGCTCTTGGCGTCGGGCGCTTTCCTGGCGAGATACGCCTGCGCGCCAGCGAGCACACGCATCGGCTGCTCCACGCGCGCGATCTCGGGCCGCATCCAGCGATTGAGCCCCTCGCGCCAGAACGCGATCGTGCCCGCGACGAAGACGAGGAACAGGATCCAGCCGAGCAGCAGTCCTGACCAGGTGTGCAGAAATGCCTGCGACTGCCGGAAGCCCTTGCTCATACCCGCCCCGTCGCGTCGATCGAGATCCATGCGATCGCAGCCGCGAGTCCGGCAGCCACGGCTAACGTCCAGATCGCCCGCCAGCCGCTGCGCGCGGCGAAGGCCCAGATCGCCGCGATCGCGCACAACGCAAGCGCGACCAGCGATGCGGTGACGCTCGCCTCGGCGCGGTCGCCGGGCAGCAGCCGCGCGATCGCCATCGCCCACAGGCTCGCCGTCGCATAGCCGAGCGGCACCGCAGCGACGACGCGCAGCGCTATGTCGCCCCGACGCGCCCAGCGTGCGCGGGCATGCCCGTCGCCCGCGGTCATTCGAAGCTGTACCGGAGCGTCGCGAACGCGGTGCGTGGGCTGCCGTAAAAGTTTCCGCGACCGGTGGCGGCGATGCGGGCGTAATAGCTTTTGTCGAGCACGTTGGCGATATTGACCGAGACACTGGCCCGCTCGCTGAACCTGTACCCGGCGCGCAGGTCGAGCACCGCATAGCTCGGCTGGCGGACGATCGTGGAGCGCGTGCGCAGCGTTCCGTCGGCGTTGAACACCGCCGCGTTGCCGCCGAAGGTCGAGCTGAACCACGTCACGCTGCCGCCGAGGCTCGCGCCTGCCAGCGGTCCGTCGACCGGTGCATAGTTGGTGAACGCCTTGATCATGTGCTTTGGCACGATCGGTACCAGCGGCAACCCTTCGAACGCCGCGGTCTGGTCCTCCAGATACTTGGTCCTCGTGTAGGTGTAGCCGCCATTGATCCGCCACCCGGGGAGTATCTCGCCGCTCGCCTCCGCCTCGATCCCGCGGGAGCGGACCTTGCCGGTCTGGAGCACGACGGTCTGGATGTCGGGATCGTTGAACAGGCGGTTGGTCTGCGTGATCTGATACACCGCCGCCGACAGCAGCAGCCGATCGTTCATCAGCGAGAGCTTGGTCCCCGCCTCATATTGCGCGCCTATCAGCGGCTCGATCGGCTGGCCGTCGAGACGGGCCCGTCCGACGGGTGCCGCCTGTGGGGTGAAGCTGTCCGCGTAGCTCGCATAGAGATTGAGCCGCGACGTCACGTCCCAGACGATCCCGGCATAGGGGGTGAAGCGGTTGTCGACGCCATAGCGCGTCGACGGCGGCAGGATGCCGCTCGGCGTCAAAAGCGTCGTCGTCGTGGTATCCCACCATGTCACGCGACCGCCGCCGATCAAGGTCAGGCCGGCGACCGGACTCAGCCGCATCTGTCCGTAAATGCCATATTGTTCGACGTCGGTCGCGGTGCCGCCATAGACTTGCAGGACGCAATTGGCGGGGGCGGGCGTGATCGCGGTGCTGGTGGCAGGACAGGTCGCGCCGCTGCCCTGTACGGGATAATAAGGAGACGCGCCGTAGGGGTTCAGCGGCGGCTCGAACGGCGACACCGGGTTGTACACGTCGATCCGTGCATAGTTGGACAGCCTGGTGGCGTAGGACGTGCCCGAACTCGCCTGATAATCGATGCCGAGGATCAGTGTCTGGCCGCGCCCAAACAGCGGGAAGCTGCCGATGCCGTTGAAATCGAACGCGCGCGTCTGCTGCTTGCTGTCGCCGCGATAGGCGATGTGGTTCGTCGCGCCGTTGGTCGCGGTGACCGGCTGGTTGCCGATATAGCTGTAGATGTCGACGCGATCGACGTCGGTGAACAGCCCGGTCGCGCGCAACGTCCACCGGTCGCTGATCTTGTGCGCCAGTTCGGCAAATCCGGTCCAGGTCTCGGCGTTGAACCGGTTCCAGTCGGCGCCGAGATAGGTCGATCGCTTCACGTCGAGCAACCGCCCGTCGCTGCCGTCCGCGCCGCCGATGATACCCGGCAGGCCCGTCTGCACCGCCGGGCGGAAGCGATCGTAATAGCCGCCGACGGTCAGCGTGGTGCGCGCGCCGATCTCGAGCGAACCAACCGCGAACCCGCCGATGCGGTTGCGATGGGCGGTGTCGAAAAACTGGTCCTGGTCCTGCGCCATCGCGCCAACACGCAGACCCGCGCGCGGGCCGATCGGCGTCGAAACGTCGAGCTCGAACCGCACATTGTCATAGCTGCCATATCCGGCGCTCGCCTGCATCCTGAACGCATCGAGCGGTCGCTTTCGCACCATGTTGATGCTGCCCGCCGGGTTGCCCGATCCGCTGAACAGCCCCGCCGGGCCGCGCAA
>Ga0308164_10005131_pt1 | contig 10741 bp, 7 predicted proteins | sample PhyTR2_FD_201031 | JGI IMG/M metagenome (GOLD analysis project Ga0308164, IMG submission 201031) | Phyllosphere microbial communities from UC Gill Tract Community Farm, Albany, California, United States - DLSLT.R2 | ecosystem: Host-associated > Plants > Phyllosphere > Unclassified | place: USA... | reverse complement strand
GGATATGTTGAACTACAAAATAAGTACGGATCAATAAAAAGATGAATCCATACCGAAGCCGGCTAGTGTAGCGTGAAAAGACCCTTGACGCAACAACTTAGTACGAGGTATGTCAGGTTTTTGCGGCGTTGTTGTTGCTGGCTCGTTGCGCATTGGAAAAGCTGTGGCGCGGATGCGCTTTTTTGGCCGCAAAGCGTGGCGCCATGCGGGTTTGGCGGCGGTCCCTGCGTGCGCGCAAACGGCGGGGTGGACGACGGCCTAGCATCGTTCAGGCAGGCGCCCGTCTGCCTCGTCCACCCTTCCATCCACCGGAGCTCCCATGAAAACCGTGCTACCCGCAGTGCTGCTGACCCTGGCCGCACTGACCACCACCCTCGCCGCGCCGTCGGCCCAGGCCGGCGCCGACGGCGCCTCGCGCATCGAGAATGTCACCCTCGGCGTGATCGACCTCACGCCCGGCGACGGCAGTGGCGCCAGCTATACGCTCAACTATGGCGACAGCCGCTTGCTGGCCTACTCCAACACGCTCAACAACGGCGGCAGTTACACCCAGCTGTCGGTGTACCCGGCGCCCTTCTCTGCCGGCCAGGCGGTGCTGCCCGCCAGCGCCGGCCCGGGCACCGCCGTGGCCAGCACCACCGGCGCCGTGGGCAATGTCGCCGCCAACGCAGCGGCCGACATGTCGCTGGGGGTGGGCAACTACGTGGGCGCCGAAGGCTATCAGCAAGTGGGGCTGACGCTGGCGCCGCACACCCTGCTCACGGTCGGCGGCGACTTGTTTACACAGGCGCGCCGCACCATGGCGGCCGGCGAGAACTACGCGGTATTCAGCTGGGCCTCGATCGACATCACCGACGCCGAGGGCACGACGTCCACCACGCTCAACCGCGAAAGCGCGTTGCGCTGGGATGACCCCTACTCCACCGAGGCCGCGCGCCAGGAGCGCTTCCTGCTGGCATTCGCCAATCCCGGCGACTATGACCTGTTCCTGACCTTGAGCTTCCTCGCTTACACGGACATCACGGTCAACCCCGTCGATGCGCTTGGCGGCGGCGTGGCGCCGGTACCGGAGCCGCACACCTGGGCCATGCTATTGGTCGGTCTGCTGCTGACCGGCACCCTCGCCCGCCGACGCCGCCAGCGTCCGTTCTAAGCCTCGGGGACGTGAATGCTGGCCTTGATATGCTTGAGGTGGGCGATGATGGTGAAGGTCATCACCACCAGCAGCGACCACGAGCTCCATTTGCTGACGTGGACGGCGCTCCAGGCGCCGAGCTGGTTGGGGTAGCGCCACACGCCCCAGAACGTGCTGATGTTTTCGGCCAGCCAGATGAACAGGCCGATCAGCACGAACGACAGCAGCAAGGGCATGCGGCGGTCGCGGTCGAGCGGGCGGTACACCACCATGGTGCGGGCATACAGGCCCAGTGCGGCGGCGGCCAGGTACCAGCGGTAGTCGCCAATGTAGTGGTGGGTAAAGAAGTTGGCGTAGATGAGGAGCGCGATCAGCACCGCCATCCAGTACGGCGGGTGGTGGCGGATGCGCAGATCAAACAGGCGCCAGGCCTGGATGATGTAGCTGCCCACGGCCGCATACATAAAGCCCGAGAACAGCGGCACGCCCCACAGCTTGGTGTAAGCGAAGTCGGGGTAGCTCCACGAAGCAATCGCCCCGGAGACCTTGAACACCTCGAGTGCAAAGCCCACCAGGTGGAACAGGCACACGGCCTTCAGTTCGTCCCAGGTCTCCAGCTTGCTCCACACCATGCCGGCCTGGATCGCCAGCGCGGCAACGAGCAGCACGTCGTAGCGCGGCACGCCGAACAGGCCGGCGCGCGGGGTCAAAAACACGGCGCTGAAGAACAGTCCCACGAACAGGCAGGCACGGGCGTTCTTGACGCCGAAATACAGGAACTCGAGCAGGAAGCGCGGCAGTCCACGCAAGCCGCTGCGCGGGGCGCCATCGAGCAAATGGGTGTCGAACGTGTTGAGGGTATTGAGCATGCGGCAACTCTAGCGCCCGCCCCTTGTGATGTAAAGCGCAAAAAAAAGACCAGGCATCGAGCCTGGTCTTTCGGTGGTCACCCGGTATTGCTACCGGGCGGCATGATCAGCTGGCGCCGATCAGAAGAACTTGTAGCTGGCGGTGAGGCCGATGCGACGGAACTGCGGCGAGAAGCCATCACGCCACTGGATCGGCGCATCTTGCTGGAACAGGTTGTCGATGAACAGGCTCAGCTTGGTATTTTTGATACCGCTGTACGACAGGTTGTAGTCCACCGTGGTGTTCGAACCGACATGGCCGCAGGTCGCCATATTAGCGGCCGACACATTGTTGGTCACGCAGTAGGTTGGCGAACCCAGGCTGTTGTTGCTGTAGCCGCTGGCGTAGTTGATGGTCATGCCATGGTCGAACGAACCGGCCTTCAGGCTGCCGCGCAGCTTGGTTTTCAGACGCGAACCCATGTCGTAGGTACCAGCCATGTTGGTGTCGTAGGCGTTGTCGGCAACACTGAACTCCTGGTATTTCCACAGGTACGTACCTTCCAGTTTCAGGCGAGCCTGACCAACCGGGGTGTTGAAGCGACCCGATGCGTCAAAGTCGAAGCCCGAAGCACGGGTTTTGCCGCTGTTGACGTATGGGTTGTACAGCAGGCCCACTTGACCAACGCCGCCAAAGTTCAGCGTGTTGCTCGGTGCGTACTTGTTCACCAGTGCCAGGAATTGCGCATCGGCTGCCGAGTTGTCCACACGGATCAGCTGACCAGCAGGCAGGTCGGCTTCGCCGCGCAGGATGTCGGCCACCGAACGGGTACCGATTTCGTCCTTGCGCTCGATGTGGTAGTAGTCCAGCGCCATGGTCCAGTTCTTGACCGGCTCAAACACGACACCGGCAGTGAACGAACGCGAGGTTTCTGGCTTCAGATCCTTGTTCGACGATACGAAGGTTGGCACGCCAAACGAGCAGTCGGTGGCGCGGAACGCATTGGCCTGGGCCTTGTCGGCCGAGGTCGCAGCGGTGTTGTTTTGCACCAGGTTGTTCAGGGTGCTGGCAGTTGCGCAACGACGTGGGTCGCTGGTGCTGTTGGCGAACGAGCTACGGCCCAGGCCGTTACCGGTTTCCACCACGTTCGGCGCACGGAAGCCGCCCGACGCGGTAGCGCGCAGCAGCAGGCTGTCGGTCACGTTGTAGCGCACGCCCAGTTTTGGCGAGTAGTGCACGTCGCTGTTGGTCGATTTGTCGGCACGCAGGGCGGCGCTCAGTTCCACACTCTTGATCACTGGAATGGTCGCTTCCGTGAACAGCGCGTAGTGGTCCATCTTGTCCTTGACTTGCAGGCCGGCGATACCGACCAGCTCGCCACGCAGCACGTTGTCCGAGCTGGCCATCTCATACTTTTCCTGGCGGATGTCGGTACCGAACGCAACGCTCAGAGGACCGGCCGGCAGTTGGGCGACGGCACCCGACACCACGGCATTGGCAAAACCGATTTTCGATTCACCGAAGGTGGTACGCACCGGGAACATCGAGTCCAGCAGCTCGTAGCTGTTGGTGCCACCGAACTTGTAGGTGCCGTTGTTGATGGCGTTGGTGTAACCGTCTTTGCTGACCGCACGGGTAGCCTTGGTAGCCTCGGACGTCATGTAGCCAACCGACGATCTCCAGTCGAAGCCCTTGACTTCGCCGGTCAGGCTCAGCATGACGCGCGACTGTTTCGATTCGGTACGGTTGAAGTTGAAGCCGTTGCCGGTGTCCATCATGCGGGCACGGTATTCCGTTGGCACGGTGTATGGATTGTTCGGGTGACCAACCGGCAGTTTCGGATACGAGAACGGACCGACCATTTTGCCGTCGATGGCGTTGTACCAGGTGCTGGTCGACGTGGTCGTGCTGCCGTTGCTGACGTTGAACGGCGCGACGATGTAGTCGTTGCTGGCGCCGGCATTGGTGATCTCGAAGTTGGCGTCGATATCCTTGCCGATGCGGAAGTGGGTATTGCTGGCCAGAGCGTAACGCTTGGCGTCGGTCGTCAAACCGGTGTACGGCAGGACGTCCATTTTGCACAGGCCATCAACCGGATCGATATCGGCTGCCGGGCAATTTGGTGCGCGAACGATGTTGGTGCTGCTGCGGAAATAGTTACCGGTCGGCGAGAACGAGCTCTTGGCATCCCAGGTCGAGCGGCCCGGGGTCAGGCGGTGCCATTCCGGATAGTGGTCGCGCAGGTCGCCGGTGGTGTAACCGTCGCTCTTGTAGCCTTCGTACGTCAGGTAGGTGTTGAAACCGTTCTTGTCGATGTCGCCCCAACCGATGATGCCGGAAATGCTGCGGTTGCGGTTTTCCTTGAAGTTCTCGGATTCCTTGTAGTTGCCGGTCAGCTTGGCGCCTTCGAAGTCCTTGAGCAGGATGATGTTGATCACGCCGGCGATGGCGTCGGAACCGTAGATGGCCGATGCGCCGTCTTTCAGGATCTCGATGCGTTCGATGGCCGACGCTGGAATCGCATCGAGGTTGGTGAAGTTTTGTTGTGCACCATCGGCCAGGCCGTATTGTGCAATGCGCTGGCCATTAACCAGCACCAGGGTAGCAACCTTGCCCAGACCGCGCATGCCCACGCCGGACGAACCGGTCGCGAAGCTGCCCGAGCTGCTCGATGCCGAGCTGATGTCGGTGCTGATGGCGGACGACGAATTCAGAATGCCCAGTGCGGTGGTCTGGCCGGTACGGTCGATATCGTCACGGGTCAGGATCTGGATCGAGCCGGCAGCTTCCTGTTCGGTGCGCTTGATGCTACTACCGGTGATTTCGATGCGTTGCAGCTTGGGTTCGGTGGCTGCTGCTTCTTGCGCCGCAGCGTGCTGCGAAAATGCCAGGCCCAGCGCCATAGCAATGGCACTTTTTTTCATGGTGTGTTTCAAAACTACTCCCGAGAAATTAATGGATTCCATGCGCTTCTGAGTACCATCGACCGGGTAAGGTGATCAGCACTTTCGACGTCTAAGGAAGAATCTCTCACAATATTGACGGGTGGGAAAAGACCCAGTGCAGTTTTTGCACGGCATTTGTCGAAAAACCCCGCATTTTGTTGTTTTTCTGTCCGAAAATCATTGTCTATTGAATAGCAACAAAATATTCGACTTCAAAATATTAAGCGAAAGGCTTTTTATATTGGCAATGCCGTGCCAGTGTCGCCGTTTTGGGAGGGGGCGCGCCTCTAGCGCTTGATACGGTTGAGCAGATGGGCACGCAGCATGCGGGCGCCCATGGCGTCGATCGGCGCCAGCACATGGCGCGCTGCCTCGGGGATATGGGCGGCCTCGGTGCCGTCGCTCTCGAACACGTAGTGACGAAACAGTTCCTGCCACGCCAGCCGCTGCGCGGGCGGCAGGTCGCGCATGGTCAGCAGCGCATGCAGCAACGTGGTTGCAGGCGTATCCATGTACGCGGGCGACTGCCGCCACCAGTAATTGACCAGAACGTTGAAACTGTCCTGCGCCTCGATATGGTGCCACCACATGCTGGGAATGAAGATGGCGTCGCCGGCGGCCAGTTCGGCCTGCTGCGCATGCGCCCACGCGGTAGCGAAACGCGGATAACGCACCAGGTCCGGTGCGGCGAAATCGACCAGGCTGACGGCCTGGCCCGCTGGCGTCAGGTCGAGCGGACCGATGTACAGGTTGGCCAACTGGTCGGGCGGGAACAGCGTAAAGCGGCGGCGCCCGGCCGCCACGCACGCCAGGTTGTCGGGCAAATCGTAATGGGCGGGTATGCGGGTGCGGTTGCCCACCCAGATGCTGGCCAGCGCGTCGCGCGCACCAAGCCTGACATCGTTTTCAGCAGTGAAGCCCGGCAGACAGGCGTCGATCGTGGTCGAACCCACGTACAGCGTGGGCGGGCGCGGGTCGTCCTGGTGCGCGCGCAAGGCGTCGAGCACGGCATCGAAGCGCACCTGCTGCATGCTGAAATTGAAGCCGGACAGATCGTCGTTGTAAAAAATCCGCCCGTCGATCTCGGGCGCGCCGTGCATCGCCATCACGGTGGCGTCACGGTAAAAGCCGCGCAGGTAGGCGTCGGCCGCCTGGCTGGACGCCTGGGCAGCCCGCACCATCGGCCAGTGCGATACCAGGCCGCGCAGCACTACCGGCTCTGTTGCTGCCAGCACTTCATCGGGCAGCGGCGCACCAGCGGTCCAGGCGATCTCGGCGATCGGCTGTGCGGCCGTCGGCATCACGGCGTCAGCGTGGGACGGCATGCCGGCGGTTCTCGCGTTCGATCAGGGCACGGAAGTTCGACAGCGACGCCACTACCATGTAGATCGGCAGCAGGTAGCCGGCGCGGTGCAGGCGGTCCAGCGCCGCCGCGTCCAGCACCGCCAGCGCTTCCTCGTTGATGGTGTACAAGCCCTCGAGCCGGCGCTCGCTGCCGTCAGCCAGCTCGATCTCGAACACGAATGCTTCGAGCAGCGCGTGCTCGCGCAGCGCGGCAATCAGGCCGGTCATTTCCAGCATGCCCTCGTGCAAAGCGAACAGCATCGAATTGACTTGCTCGAGATACGGCGTGGGACTGCCCTCCTCCAGGAATACGGCTTCGCCTTCGTCGGGACCGCAGCGCAGGCGCGCGTTGTCCTCGTCCACGTGGACGGTCAGTTCCTGGCCCGACACGCCGATCAGGAACGGCTGGCGGCGCACGGCCAGCGGCACGTAGTCGGCATCCCAGCCGTCATTGCTCAGGAAAAGGTTGTCGCCGGCAGCCAGGCCGAACAGGGCCAGCGCTTCGAAACCGTCGCCGGCCGTGGGCCGGAACACGATCGGATAATGCGCCTGCGCCGGGCGGAACTCGGCCGCGACGATCGGTGCGGCCATCTGGTTGTCGCCGAACTCGGCGCCGGGCCCGGTGCGCACCCGCAGGTGCTGGTGGGTGATGTTATTGAGTAAGACTGGCTTGGCCATGGTTGCTCTTTGATTGCGTTGACTGAACAAGAAAGGGGCGGCACTTGTCGGCGCCGCCCCCGGGTCACACCTCGATGTTACCGATCAGAACTTGTAGCGCGCGCCCAGCATATACCGTGGGCCGGCTTGCGTCACGTTCAACGTCGCCATGCTGGTACGGCCGTGCTGACGCTGGGTCTCGTCGGTCAGGTTGATCGCCTCCACCTGGAAGCTCAGGTTCTTGTTGTAGTTGTAGCCGATGCTCAAGTCGGTCTGACCATAGCTGTCGGTGTACACCGGCGCCGCCTTGCCCGAACCGTCCACGGTGGCGGCCAGGAACTCGCCGCGCCAGTTATAGGCCAGGCGCACCGACCACTTCTCGTTCTCGAAGATGCCGACCACGTTGGCCGAATTGCTCAACCCCAGGATTGCGAACTGGTCGCTCACGTTGGCGTTGTCGTACTTGAGCGGCGAACGCACGTAGGTGTAGTTCGCCTGCACGCCGAAGCCGGTACGGCCGAACATGTGCTGGACGTTTGCCTCCGCGCCACTGACGCGCGCCGACTTCTGGTTGGCGTAGCTGGTGGTAAGGAAGTTAGCCAGCGGATCGGTTGGCAGGCCGGTGATCTTGCCAGCGAGATTACCATCCGGATTGACCCCGGTGCGCACCACGCCCGGCTGGCCATCATAGGTGCTCAGGATGTAGTTGCGGATGCAGTTCGTGTTTGCCACCGTGCAGCCGCCGGTGGCCAGCGCGGCCTTGTAGTAGGCGCCACCGACCGGCGTGTGCAGGTCATACAACGAACCGGCGGTCACGATGGTGCCGGCGTAGTTATCCATTTCCTTGCGGAACAGGGCCAACGAGAACACGCTCTGCTTGTCGTAGTACCACTCGTAGGACAAATCGAGATTCTTCGATTTCACCGGTTTCAGCGCCGGGTTACCGACCGATGCGGTGCCGTTGTAGGTGCTGGCGATCGTACCCAGGCTCAGGCCGCCCTGCAGCTGGTCGTAGCGGGCGCGGCCGATGGTGGCGCCGGCGCTGGCGCGCAGCTTCATGTCGGCACGCAGATCGACGTCGAAGTTCAGGCTCGGCAACACGTTGTTATACGAGGACGAGGTATTGGCCGTTTCCGCAGGTGCCAAGGTGATCGGCAACTCGTTTTGCGACTCCCACACCATGGCCGTGCCGGGCTGGAACTGGGCCGCCGACATCACCTTGGTCTTCTCGAAGCGCACGCCAGCGGACGTGTGCATCGGCATGGCGGTATCCCAGTCGGTACCGAACGAGGCATAGACCGAGCTGGTTTTTTCGACCAGCAGGCGGTCGGTATCGGCACTGGCGAAGTTCGGCAGGTAACCGGCCTGCTTGCCGGTAGCATTGGCAGTCAGTGCGCGCACGGTAGCGAAGTCGAACGTGTAGAGCGTGCCGAACAGGTTAGGCGAACCGCCGATCTTGCTGAAGTAGTCGCCCAGCGGGTTGGCCTGGTAAGCGCTGGCCGGGTAGTCGGACGCCTTGCTGGCGCCGCTCCAGGTGTTGTTCTGCACGTTCGAGTACGTCGAGCGGTTGGACGACTTGCTGTAGCCGCCGCCGAACTTGACGGTCGAAGCCTCGAGCACCTGCCAGTCACCGCCAACTTGCACCTGGTCTACCTTGGCCTTCTGGTAGCTGTTGTGGAACCATGAACCGGTACCCTGGATCGGTTGCGCGGCCAGGTTGGCCGCTGGCATGGAGACGATCGGCAGCTTGTTGGTGAAATCAACCTTGGTGTCGCCACGGCTGAAACTGGCGTTGGACAGGTTGTTCTCGGTACCCCACGGGCTGTCGGCGCCCGATTCGGCGGTCGAGTGGTGGACGTCGAAATTGAGCTTGAGCGCGTTGCTGGCTTTCCACACGGTATTGAAACCGATCGACTCGTTCTTGGTCTTGGTGGCGTAGTCGCCGCCAACGATCGAGATATCCTGCGGCTTGTCATAGGTTTCCGAGTACGTCAGCGGCGACTGCACGTGACCACCCGGCCAGGTGCTGGTCGAGGTTGGCGTCTGCGCGAACCATACGCTCAGCTCGTTACGCTTGGTTTGTACCTTGTTTTCCGAATAGGTCAGGTCCAGCGTGGTGGTGATGTCCTTGACCGGGCGGAACTGCAAGGCCAGTTGGCCGTTGGTGCGTTGGCGCTGGATGCCGTTGACGCCATAGCCGAAGTTTTGCGGGATCGAATACACATCGGTCGGACCCGGGCGGTTGGTGATGTTTTGCGAACCGGGCTGTCCTGGCTGCGGCAAGGTGGCGCCATCGGGAGTGGTCGCCGAACCCAGGAACGGTCCCTGGTAGCCATTGGCCAGGCCAGCGCGGTTGAAGCCCGAATTGCGCTCCTGGTAGCTGGCGCTCACGGCCACACCGAAGCGGCCGTCTTCGCTGGTGTTGGTGTAGATGCCCGACACTTCCGGCGTCACACTGTCGCCCTTGAGCAGGCCCGGCAGGTGCTTGTTCGACGTGTCGTGCACGGCTTTCACACCGATACTCGAATGCATGCCCGGGTTGTCGAACGGACGCGCGGTCATCACGTTGATGGTGGCGCCAATGCCGCCGGTCGGGTTGTCGGCACGGCCGGACTTGTACACCTGCAACTGCGAAATCGCTTCCGAGGCCAGGTTGGAAAAGTCGAACGAACGCCCGCCCAGGTCGCCCAGGTCGGTGGTTGGCATCTGGCGGCCGTTGAGCAGCACCAGGTTAAAGTCCGGGCCCAGGCCGCGCACGGTGACCTTCTGCCCTTCGCCATTGCTGCGGTCGATCGACACGCCGCTGATGCGCTGCAGCGACTCGGCCAGGTTGGTGTCGGGGAATTTACCGATATCGTCGGCGACGATGCCGTCAACGATGCCGTCGCTGTTGCGCTTCATGTTCATGGTGGACTGCATGCTGGCGCGGATGCCGGTAACGACCACTTTCGGGCCGTCAACGTCGCCAGGGACCGGGGCGGCCACTTGCTGCGCATAAGCTGGCGCCAGGGTTGCGAACGTGGCGCAGGCGCCTGCCACAGCCATGGAAATCAGGCGGAGTTGCTTGGGCAGACGGCTTGAAAACGTTTTCAGATTTTGTTGCATTTTGTCTCCGTTGTTTGTCAGTTTATTTTTTACGACTTATTTTCGGGTAAAACAGGCGGGGCAGTGGTAGCCCCGGGGGGGGCGCGTTACGGCACGGGCTGCCAAAGTGGCATGCTTGGCGTGTAGATAGCGCTATCAAGAATAGGAGGAAAATAATTTTTAGTCAATTCAAGTCGCACATTGTGCGAAGCAATCTCGACAATGAGGTAAACGCACAACAGTTACTTCAGGTATGGACGAAAAAAAACCGGACGTTGTCGTCCGGTTTTTTGTCAGCTGGCAGCGCTGTGCGCCGCCCGGCTTGACTGCAATTATTGCAGTTTGATTTCGACGTCAACACCAGCTGGCAGGTCCAGCTTCATCAGTGCGTCAACGGTTTTGTCGGTTGGGTCGACGATGTCCATCAGGCGCTGGTGGGTACGGATCTCGAACTGGTCGCGCGAGGTTTTGTTGACGTGCGGGGAACGCAGTACGTCAAAACGCTGGATGCGGGTTGGCAGTGGAACTGGGCCTTTGACCACGGCGCCGGTACGCTTGGCGGTGTCAACGATTTCCAGTGCGGACTGGTCGATCAGCTTGTAGTCGAAAGCTTTCAGGCGAATACGGATTTTCTGGTTTGGTGCGGACATGATATTTCCTTGAAAAGAACGAACTGGCGACTATGTAGTGCCAGCAAATTTAAAAAGAACGAGGTTCTGCAATGAAG
>Ga0308164_10005130_pt1 | contig 10743 bp, 4 predicted proteins | sample PhyTR2_FD_201031 | JGI IMG/M metagenome (GOLD analysis project Ga0308164, IMG submission 201031) | Phyllosphere microbial communities from UC Gill Tract Community Farm, Albany, California, United States - DLSLT.R2 | ecosystem: Host-associated > Plants > Phyllosphere > Unclassified | place: USA... | reverse complement strand
CCGTGAGGAGGGTGAGGGACGTGAGGGTGTGGCGTGAGGCGGTGAGGAGGGTCGGGAGGAGCGAGGGGGCGTAGGACCGGTTGAAGAGGGTGAGGGAGCGCAGGTGGAAGGGGAGGCGCAGGGCGGCGATCGTCGCGGGCTTGTCGGGGAACGAGGTGGCGAGGTGGAGCGTGCGAAGGCCTGCAAGAGGGCCGGGTCAGTGCGCGCTCGCAGCCAAGGACGAGGACGAGGACGAGGAGAGAGGTGGACGCACCTGCGAGGTTGTCGCCCTGCAGGACGCGGACGCTGAGGCGCCCAAAGTCGCCCAAGCGGAGCCACTGGACGCCCCTGATCTTTGCGAGGACTCGCGCGGCCGTGGTGCCGCTCAGGCCGTCGTGGCCGGCGTGGACGCCCGCGAGGTCGAGGTGGCGGGTGCCGTGCCTGCCGAGGGCCGGGCTGCCGAGGACGCGCTTGGCCTGTGCGGGCGTGTGGATGCGGAGCGAGGCCCAGAGGCAGGCCTGGGCGGGCGAGCTGAACTGGCGCGAGACGGTGGCGCAGTCGCGGAGGAAGAGGGACCGCGCCGAGGCCGACTTTGCCGAGTCGAGGTCGTAGTCGGACGAGGCATAGTCGAGAATGAGCTCGACGAGCTCGAAGGGGAGGTCGCGGATGGTCGTCGTCGTCGCCGCCATGGTGGGAGGACAGGGTCGAGGAGGAGGAGGGCGATGAGCAAAGTCGGGTTCAGCGCAGTAGGCGCGGGGCGTTCGTGGCCTGAGGCATGGCTGCAGTGCTGTTGAGCTAGTTGGTGCGGGCGCAGAGCATCCCAGTGGTTGGTCGAGAGGGAGGAAGCGAGGGAAGCCCGCCTCGTCGTCGTCGTCGTCGTCGCCGAGGCTGACCTTGGCTCGCTCTTACCACTCGCCGCCCTTTCTCGACTAGGGCAGGGCTTCCCTCTTGACAAACAGCTTGACAATGCACGCGCTCGACATGCGCAACTCGGCGCAGCGAGCCCCTCCCGCGCTGCCCACATCCCGCACAGGAGTCCCGCCCTCGCGTCGCTCCTCCTCTTCGTCCGGCACGAGCACAGCGGGCGCCTGAGCTGCACCAGACTGCGCCGAGGTGCGACCTAGACGCGCACAGCCATGCTCGCCGCGTCAAGGTGCGTCCCGCGCCCTCTCCTCCTCCTCGTCGTCCCTCACCCCCACAAGCGCGTCGACCTGACCCCGCCGCCTCGTCCAAATCGCGCACGCAGCTCGACAGCACCTTCACCCGGCGGCGCATACCACCCCCTCACCCAGGTACCGCTCGACTCGCCCGTCTCGGTCCTCAGCAGCACCACCAGCGAGGACGACGAGTTGGACGAGAAGCAGCTCATGGTCCGTCACGCTCCGTCGCGTCTCTTCAGGGTCGACTGCACGCACTCATGAGCACCCTCTTGTCCGCAGAGATCGAGCAGCACCTTGCCGTGGCGACCGCTGCGCTCCCGACTGCGCGCCGTCGGCCGGGTCTGGCGCGTCGTCCTCGCCGTCGCCTCGTTCTGCATTCTGCACGCGGTGCGTCCTCTCTTCCTCGAACTCATTCAAGCGATCCCCGCTGACATGCCGCTCGCGCCCGCAGCTGCTGCCCTCTCACCGACGAGCGCAAGTCTCGGAGCAGCTCGCCAACCTCTCGAACGCCCTGCCGGCGCTGCCCGAGCACGGCTCCTTCTTGCACCCATGGAGGCTCGTCAAAGTAGTGCGTCCACCTCTCACTGTCTCGCTCCTCTACAGGGACGCCGCGCTGACGCCGCACGACCCGCAGGACGACCCCCTCGTCTCGCTCCTCGAGTCCCGCCTCGAGTCGACCCCGCCCTCGGCGCCCTACCGCCTCCTCGTCGGCACCGTCCAGCGCTCCGAAGGCCCCGCCCTCATCGAATGGGTCCTGCACCACCTCGCCCTCGGCGCTGACCACCTCGTCGTCTTCGACTCGACCGCCTCGTCCTCCTCCTCCCCCTCGCTCGACACCGCCGCCGCCGCCGAGACGCGCGACCGCATCCTCCCCCTCGTCGAGCTCGGCTGGGTCACGCTCGTGCGCGTCGACGGGCCCGCACACGCCGCACACCAGGGCGCTGCCAACAAGTTCCGGCGCGAGTGGGCCGAGCCCCGCGCAAGGTGGAGCGCGTTCCTCGACGTCAACGAGTACCTCGTCCGGCGCTCGGACGACCTCGACGCCGTCCGAGACGCCGAGCTGTCGCCGCCGTCGTCGGCGGCGGCGGCGCTGTACGACATGCTCGAGCACGAGTTCGCGCAGGCCGACGGCGTCGAGCTCGCGCGCGTGTGGATAACGGCGTGCCCGCATGCGCCGACGGGCCCGCTCGCGGGCGTCCTCGACCGCCACACGGCGCTCGTCACGCTCGACGCGCAGGACGCCTTCGTCGCGCCTGTCGTCCTCGCCCAGAGCCGCGCCGTCGACCTCTCCTCAGCCGCCTCCTCCTCCCCGCCGCCGACGCCGCGCGCGCCCGGCGAACCCGTCATCCTCGACCTATCGGGCCGCGCGCGCGACCCGGCGCAGCGCGTCGCGCCCGCCCTCGTCCCCGAGCACTACCCGCTGCACGTGCGGCGCTTCGTGCGCCGCGCGCGCGAGTGCCCGATCGCGGGCGGGCCGCCCGCGCAGCAGCAGCAGCGCGTCGTCGGCGACCCCGCGCTTGCGCAGCTCGACCGGCGGGCGTGCGAGACGGGCGGCGTGCACGGCGTCGAGGAGGACTTGGGGCTGCTCGAGCGCGGGACGAGCCTCGCGGCGCTTGGGGCAAGGCTCGAGCGCCGGTGGCCGGTCTTCAGCGCCGACGACTACAGCCTGTCGGTGCTGCCCTCGTCGTCGTCGTCGTCGGCGGCGGCGCCGGGCTCGTCGAGGCGCGCGCCGCTCCCGCTCGACAGCGAGGCGCCGCTCGAGCCGGGCACGACGCTCGTCGTCGACTCGAAGCACGGCGGGCACCCAGGCTTCCTCGAGGTCATCCTCTCGACGACCGAGTCGCGCCGTGCCCTCGCCGTCACGTACCTCGCCTCGGGCGGCGCGGCCTTCACCCTCCCGCCGCACTCGAGCCGCGAGCTCGTGTTCGCGGCGCGCACGCAGCGGGCCAACACGACGCTCACGGTCGTGCGCCAGTACGCCGCGCAGCCCTCGCCCGAGCGCGACCCGCCCAGCCCGTGCTCGATCATGGGCCACCTCAAGAACCAGCCCAACCGCACCCAGCTCGTGCGCCTCGCCGCGGGCCCGTGCAAGGGCGTCGACCCGGCGCAAGTCGGTACGCTCGCGAGCGCGACGTGGCCCCACGCAAAGTACCGCGGCGAGATCGTCCTGTCGCGCTCGATCCGGCTCGGCAGCTCGGCGCGCTGGGCCGAGCCGCCCGCGCCGCACCCACCGCACAAGCTCGCGCGCCGGCGCGCCGTCGATCTCGTCGGCGCAGGAGCAGTACCCGCCGCCGCCGCCGCCGCCGGCGTGCGCTCGGACCCGCAGGACCTCGCCGGCCTCACGCACGGCCACTGGGCGCTGCACTCGCTCCAGTCGCTCGTCGCCTCGTCGCGCGCCGAGAAGGACCCGCAGACGCGCCTGTACACGACCGAGACGTGCCCGCGCCAGTTTGCCAAGACGTATTGGGACGACCAGTGCGGCACGCACCGCTCGAGGCTCGAGCCCGACGGCGTGTGGCGCTGGGTGCCCGACGGCGCGCGCTCGTACAAGGGCGCGGCGCTCCCGGCGACCGAGCTTCGGGCGTGCCTCCGCGCCGACGGGTTCGGGCGCGCGCCCACCGCGCCGCCGTCGCCGGACGACGACGACGACGCGCAGCTTGCGCGGCGCAGGATCCTCGTCGTCGGCGACAGCGTGTCGAGCCACGTGTTCCTCGCGCTGCAGTGCCTCGTCGCGACGCACCTCGGCGTGCCCGACGCGGCGCGCCACGTGCGCTTCCGCAGCGTCCAGTACGAGGCGCTCGACCTCGCCGGCGCGACGGGCCCGGGCGCGGCGCTAGGGCGGCGCGAGTGGGACGAGCTCGTGTCGTGGGAGTGGGACGCCGCACAGGGCACGGCGACGCAGTACCCGCACGTCGTCGTCCTCAACGTCGGCCTGTGGGCCGCCTCGTGGGCCTCCTCGACCGGGTACGCCGCCGGGCTGCGCGACGCCCTCGCGCACCTCGCCGCGCTCGCCTACTCGCCCGAGCGCAACCCGCACGGCCCGCGCATCCTCTGGCGCGAGACGACAGCCGTGTTCCCGACCAAGGTCGCCGACCCGCTCTTCCAGGTCAACCCGCGCGTGCGGCTCCTCAACGCGCTCGCCGCGCGCGAACTCGCCGCCGCCGCCGCCGCCGCCGAGGGGGAGGGCGGGCTCGAGGTCCTCGAGGGCGTGTTCGACATGGTGAGCGCGCGCGGGGACGCGGCGAGGGACAGCGCGCACCTGTGCCCGACCGTGCAGGGCGACTTGGCCGAGGTCGTCATGCACCGCATCTGCCGCGGCGGGCTGCTCGAGCGGTAGCCTTCCTTTTTCTCTCTCTCTCTCTCTCCCTCGAGTCGGACGCAGAGGGCGAGGTGGAGAAGAGCGAGCGGGCGAGGTCGAGGATGTAGTGCTGTGCGTGCTGTGCGTGCTGTGCGTGCTGTGCGTGCTGTGCGAAAGGCCTTTTCTCTCTCTCTTTCCTTCCTCGCAACGAGCATCTCTCTTTCTTTCGTCGAGAGCGAGCGAGACGGACGAGAGGAAGCTCGAGAAGACATTGCACGGATCGTGAGAGCGAGAGGCTGCGAGGGAAGGCGACAACAAGGGAAGGAGGCCGAGAAGGAGGAGGGCGGGGAAGAGGTCGAGGCGTGCGCGAGGACGGCGCGCGCGAGAAGGTTCGGGGGCGGTCGACGTCGAGAGGAGAAGAGGAGGAAGTCGAGGCGAGGATGGGTCAAGTCGCTTTACCTGTTCATCGAGGAGCATCACGTAGAGAGTGAGCCCGACACGTCCGACTCGCGCTCAGGCCCGGGGAAGCTCGACGCACCTTTGCCCTTGCCGCTCCCTCCTCCCGCTGCACCTGCTCCTCCCGGCGCGCGCTCGTACGCGTTCGGGACCGGCCTCGGCGCCTCGTCGTGCGTCGTCGTCGTCGCTGCCGCCGCCGGCGCCTCTCGCCGCGCGCCGCCCTGCTCGCCGTGCGCGTGCCCGCACCCCTCGCCGTCCTCGCCGTCGCCGTCGCCATGATGGTGGTGGTGGCGGCGGTGGCGATGCCTTCGGCGCGGTGCGGCCGAGGACGAGGTGGCGCGCCCGTCGCGGCTGTCGCGCGAGCCGTCCGAGGCGGCGTCGCTGTCGTCCGACGACGAGGCGCTCTCGTCCGACGACTCGTCGAAGGGCTTGGGCTTGTGGTAGATGCAGCAGACTGCGCGCGGCGTGCCGGGGGGAGGCTTCGTCAGTCCGTGCAGAGAGGGAGAGGAGGGAGGAGGAGAGAGGGAACGGGACGCACTCTTTGACTTTTTGCGGCCGAGCCCCTCGTTGTCGACCGTGTTGTCGGACCAGGTGACGCCCCTGGCGCCAGGGTCGGCCCTGCCCCGCAGGCGAAGGGTCGGGAGCGGGTTGGAGGGTGCGGGTTGAGGGTCGGACGAGGACGAGGGGGGCGCGTCGGAGAGGGTGAGGGTGCGGGACGAGTGCGAGGCTGGGGTCGGGCCTTGAGGGGTGCGCTGCATCTGTGGAGGCGCTCGTAGCTGGCTCGAGCGGTCAAGGGAGAGAGAGCGAGGACCAGAGTTGACCTCATCGCCCGCTCCTCCTCCTCCTCCTCGCACTACACCACACCCGGCTGCTCAGAGACAGCCACGCACTGCAGCTCTGCTTACAGGTACGCCTTGCTCGAGCCCTCTCACCCGCACCACCCTCCCCTCGCACCTCGTCTCGCCCTCGCTCACCGAGCCCAAGTGTGGGGGCTCGACTCGCTCACCCTCTCCTCTCCCCCCTGCGCAGAGCCAGCTGCGAGCGCACCCACCAATGTCGAGCTACGGCACCCCGCGACCCACACCCAGGAGCGCCCGCCCGACCCACCCCCCGCTCGACGGGCCCTCGCTCCTCGCGACGACCCCGCTCCGCACCCCGTCGTCGCTCCGCCCAGCCCTCTTCCACCCGCGCTCGGCCGTGCCATACGCCCGCACCCTCACTCCAACCACCACCACCACCACTGCCCTCGCGCACGCCCACGCCCGCGCCGCAGCCTCCGCCCCTCGCCCCTCGACCGCGACCTCGACCGCCGCGCACGCCCACTCGAACCCGTTCGACGCCCTCCCCGCCGCCGCCTTCGACTCGTTCGTCGCCTCGCTCACCACCTCGATCCGCACCGCGCTCGCGCCCTCGCCCGAGAGCCGGCGCGAGCTCCCGAGCGCGCGCAGGCGCCGCGAGCGCGACGAGCACGCGCGCGAGAGGGACGAGGCGCGCAGGGAGAGGGAGGAGAGGGCGCGCGCGAGGGAGGAGGAGCGCGCGCGTGAGAGGGAGGAGGCCGAGGAGCGCAGGGCGCGCGGCGAGGAGGACGACGACGGCGCGATGGAAGAGGACGCGCAGGACGTCTTTGGCGAGGTCAAGGAGGTGCAGGCCCTCTCTGCGTCGGCCTCTGCGTCGGACGCCGGCGTCCGCGACGACGAGGAGCTCGCGACCGAGCCGATCATCCAGGACTTGTGCGTCTTCCCTCCCCGCCTCCCTCGCTCTCGCCCCGCCGCAAGCACTGACGCCGCCCTCGCGCCGCCCGCAGCGCCCTCTCGCCCTCGCCCTCGCCCGCACCCTCCGTCTCGCCCTCCCGCTCCCGATCCCAATCCCCCACCTCGGCCCGCTCGCCCCCGGCTCCTGCACCCCTCGAGATGCGCCAGCTCCCCCCGTCGCTCGCCCAGTCGCGCCCGCCGCTCTTCGTCCCGCACAGCGCCGGCAGCGCCTCAGCGTCAGATCATGAGCCGCTCGGGTACGCCGGCGAGGGCCACGGCGAGGCCGAATACGGCCGCGAGGGGACGTACGGCCTCGAGACGGCGCCGTCGCGCTCGCCGTCGCTCGAGATCGAGGGCGACGCCGAGGTCGAGGTCGAGGTCGAGGTCGACGCGGCCGAGGCGCAAGACGGGTACGCCGCGTACGCGTACGACGAGCTCGACGACACGCAGGGCGCCGAGGACGGCCTCGACGTCGACGCCGAGGCGGGCGACGAGCTCGACTCGTCGGGCCAGTCGGCGTCGGCGTCCGAGCCCGAGGTCGAGGTCGACGGCACGCGCGCGCAGCGCGACCCGTTCGGGCGCCCGGTGCGGTACGCGCATTCGGACGACGACGGCCAGGACGACGGCGAGCGCGCCGGGTACGCTGCAGAGGACGGCGCCGCGTCGTTCGCGCACGAGGACCTCTCGCCGGCGCGGGACGAGGAGCTCGTCCTCGAGTACGAGCACGAGCACACGCGGCCGAGTGCGCGCGACGAGATGGAGCTGGAGCAGGAGCAGGAGCTCGCGCACGATGTCGCCGCCGTCGACGGTGCGGCGCCGTCGTTCGCCGGGGCGCTCGCCGCGCCGCCCGCACTCGCACCCGCGCCCGCACCCGCACCAGCCGCCCAGCTCGACCTCCCCGTCGACCTCCCCCTCTCGGCTGCCGCCGACGCCGCCGACGCAGACGCCGACGAGCCGACCAAGCGCACCAAGTCGGGCACCGAGGTCCTCGAGCTCGGCTCGTCGTCCGACCTTGAACAAGAGCTCGACCTCGAGCCCGCGGCGCACGCCCCGCCGCAGGCGCCGCCCGCGGAGGTGCCCGTCGTCGCGCAGCACCGCGCGCGGCGCGCCGTGTACGGCTCGGCGGCGCAGGCGGCGGCCGACGAGGCGCCGGCGCAGGCGCAGGCGCAGGACGCGCTCGAGCCCGTCGCGGTCGAGCAGCCGCACCTCGTCGAGCGCGCGCCGGCGCTCCCCTTTGCCGCCGACGCGGCCATGCTCGACGCGCTCCCGCCGTGGCTCGCCGCGGGCGTCGGGCTCGCGCCGTACGCCTCTTTGGCATCGGCTGGGCCCCCGACGACGGGCACGGCGACGCCGGAGCTCGGAGAGGAGGACGAGGAGGGCGGCGGGGCGAGCAGCGCGGCGTGGGCGGACGTCGAGGATGAGGGGCAGGACGAGGCGGACGAGCTTGAGCTCGAGGGCGAGGGCGAGGAGCTCGAGGGCGAGTGGTACGGTGAGGGTGTACCGGGCGATGAGGTCGAGATGGGCCGGGAGGAGCAGGGGAGCGGGAGCGAGGGCGACGCCGAGATGGCGGACGGCGAGCTCTACCTCGAGGGTGAGCGCGAGCGCGAGCGCGAGTCGGCCGTCGTGCGCGACAGCGACGAGAAGATGCTCGACGAGGACGAGGCGGCGGCGGCGCGCAACCCGCTCGAGGGCGTCTACGCCGACGAGGACTCGGAGGTGCGTCGGCGTCTCTCTCTCTCCCTGTCCTTCCTCACCTCTGCTGCACCGGCACTGATCTCCGTACCGTACCGTGCTCTCGCGCAGGACGTCCGCCCGCGCATCCCCTACTCGGCCAAGGGCAAGGCTCGAGCGCCCCCGACGCCCTCGGACCTCTCGCGCGCCGAGTCGCGCTCCCCTCGCGCCTCCTCGCGCTCCCTCTCGCCCGCCTCGCGCTCGTCCTCGCCCGCGTTCGACCTCGACGCCGCCCTCCTCGACTGGGCGACCAACGGCGCGCCCAACCTCCCCGAGCTCGCCGTCACCGAGCTCCTCGACATGCACGACGAGCTCCTCGTGCAGCTGCGGCGCGCCGCGGCGGCCGGCAGCGAGATCGGCCTCCTCGTGCTGCAGCAGGTCAAGGACGTCGAGCGCGTGTTTGAAGAGCTGACGGGACGCGCGCTCGACCCGAGCGACGGGGACGAGGACGAGGGCGAGACGGAGGGCGAGCGCGACGACCCGGAGCGCCTCGCGCTGTCGAGCGACGACGACGAGCGCGGGTTCGCGCCAGACGTCGCGTCGGGCGACGAGGGCGCCGACGGCGAGACGTTCGCGCTCCCCGGCTCGCCCCTCTCGGCGCGCCTTTCGTCCTCCGCCTCGCCCCCTGCCGCCGCCTCCTCCTCGCGTTCCCACGCCTCCGCCGCCGTCCACCATGACGACGACGAGCTCGACACGGCCGACCGCTCGGCCTACTTCCCCGACCTCGAGCGCGGCACCTCCCCGGACGCCGACGCGGCGCACGCGGCGGCCGAGGCGCGCCTCGACGAGATCGCGGGCGAGCTCATCGAGATGCGCGAGGGCGGGTTCGTCGGCGCGCTGCGCGTCGAGCGGAGCGGGGTCGAGGAGCTGGACGAGGACGAGGACGAGGACGAGCTGGACGAGGATGAGGGCGGCGTGCGCGGGACCGAGGTGGTCGAGGTCGAGACGGATGGAGAGACCGTCTTGCCGTCCGAGGTGCGTCCAGCTCTCTCTTGCGCGCATGCTGAGGGCGACTGGCGCTAACTCGCTGCTCTTCCTGCAGGTTGTGTCCGTTCGGGGCACGAGCGTCCTGTCCGACCGGAGCGTGCGTCCCCTCTCTTCGTCGCCGTGCTCCTTCCCGCTCGCTCTGACACAGCATTTCCTCCCACAGCTCGTCTACCTCGACGTCCAGGCCATCGAGTCGTCCATCGCCGCCGACAGCGCCGACGAGCAAGGTCGTCGGTCGCCCGAATCGCCACCTGCCGCCGAGCTCGCCGACGAGCCCCTCGCTCACGAGCACGTCCCCACCACGTCGTCGACATCGGCGAGCGTCGATGCGTACGACGGCGACGACGACGAGATGGTCATCGTCGAGGAGACGACCGTCACCGAGACGATCGTTCTCGTCGAGCAGCCCGCCGAGCTCGAGCGACTCGAGTCGCCCGAGGCGGCCGCACGCGCCGAGGACGTCGCCTCGTCGTCGACGACCGAGGCGGACCTCGAACAACCGGCTCGCGACGAGGCGGTCGAGTCGACCCGCGCGGAGGACGAGGACTCGCCGCAGCAGGACGTCCTCGCCGCAGAGCGCGCCCCTACGTCGGCCGTCGTTCAGCACGACGCGCTCGATGTCGAGGCTGAGCCTGCGGCTCTCGAGCCCGTCGCTTTCGAGCCCGTCGCTCTCGAGCCCGTCGTCGCCGAGCCGACCGAGCCGCACGCCTCCTTCGCCCCTTCGGCACCGGTCGACCCCGCCTTCGACGCGCCGCTCGCCCCTTCCGCCGGCGAAGTCGCCTCAACCGGCGACCCTCGCGTCCCCCTCTCGACCATCTCGGCGCCGCACCTCTCGTCGCACTTCCGCCTCGAGGACCGCCCGCCCATGTCGCTCTCGTCGCCCATCCCGTACCCGCCCGTCCGTGCCGAGCACAACGTCGACAGCCCGGTGCACAGCGACGACGACGAGGCCGATCTCGTCGACGAGGCGCCCGTGCGCGTCGGCGTCAGCGACGAGGAGATGCGCGACGCGGCGCTCGTCGGGCGGCACGTCCCGCTCGCGCGCCTACAGGACGGCTCGCCGACGCGCCTCAAGGAGGCACACGACCTGCCGAGCGACAACGGCGAGGCGCAGGGCGGCCTGACCATCTTCGACGACGACGCGTCGTTCCCGCCCTCGCGCCCGGGCGAGCTCGAGTCGGTCGCGCCCGCTCCCGCAGCGCCTGCGCACGGGCACGCCTTCATCGGCGCGACGCCTCCTCCCGTCGACGACGACGAGGGCGACCAGCAGAACGAGCCGCCCATCGTCAACGGCGTCGCGCCGCCTCAGAACTTGGCTTTGGTGCCCGAGACGTCGCCGCCGAGCCCGCCCGTCGCGCACGTCGAGCCGGTCGCGCCTACG
>Ga0308164_10005127_pt1 | contig 10748 bp, 6 predicted proteins | sample PhyTR2_FD_201031 | JGI IMG/M metagenome (GOLD analysis project Ga0308164, IMG submission 201031) | Phyllosphere microbial communities from UC Gill Tract Community Farm, Albany, California, United States - DLSLT.R2 | ecosystem: Host-associated > Plants > Phyllosphere > Unclassified | place: USA... | reverse complement strand
ATTGCCGCAATCGTTCGTGATGAGTATCCTGTGATTCTTGGATAGACTCTATTACGGCGAAAAACCAACTGTATCTCACGCAGAATGCTGTATAAATAGGGTAATGAACTCGGGGTCGTATGGCTGACAATGCATCAAGACAGTCCCGTCTAAGTATCGATCTTGGGGCGGCGGACGTCGTATTGATCCGACTCGAAGCCAGCGAAGGTTTGAGCCAGCAATTCCACATAACCATCGATATCCTGTCATTAGGTGACGAAGACGGCGGCGAAATCGATCTTTTGCCGCATTTGGGTAAGCCCGCTCTGGTGACGCTGCTAGACTCCGAGGGCACGATCGATCGCTATTTTCACGGTATCGTCGTCGACGGAGAGTTTCTGCGGCACGATGAAGATTTCGGCTTTTATTACCGCCTCGCGCTGCGGCCGCACATCTGCCTGCTCGAGCAACGCCGCAATTTCCGGATCTTCCAGCAGCGCGCGGTGCCCGCGATCCTGCAGGACATGCTGGTCGGCTTCGATACCAGGTTCGCGGTGCAGGGCGATCATCCGGCCCGCAAATACTGCGTGCAATATGACGAGAGCGATTTCGGCTTCATGTGCCGCCTCATGGAGGAGGCAGGTATTTATTATTATTACGAGCATACCGCCGACGGCCACACGATGGTCCTCGTCGACTCGTCGAATGCCCACCGCGACAGCGCCGTCACGCCACTGGTGTACAACCCGGCCAATCGGGTCGGGATTGGCGGTGCCTATGGCTTCGTCGCGACCACCTGGCATGAACGCGTCTCGACCGGCGCCGAAGCGAAAGTCACGATGCGCGACTACGACTTCCAGCGCTCGAAGACGCTGGTCGAGGCCGAAGCGACCGACGAACCGCAACATCCCGACGACCGCATCGAGGTCTATGCCTATCCCGGTCGCTTCTACGACAAGGCGGCGGGCAAGACCCACGCCGCGGCGCTGCTCGAATCGCGCCGCGCGACCCGGAAGATATACACCGGCGACAGCGCCGCGCTGGGCATTGCGGTCGGGGTGAAGTTCGCGCTCCAGTCGCACGAGATCGATCGCTACAATGCGTCCTATCTGGTGACCCAGACCCGCCACGCGATCCTGGCCGAGCAATACCGGTCGGGCAACGATCTGCAGATCGACGATGGCGTATGGTTCGAGGCGATCCCCGCCGACGTCCAGTTCCGCGCGCCCCTGACCAGCCGCCGGCCCGTGGTTGCTGGCCCCGAGACAGCGGTGGTGATCGGCGAACCGGGCAAGGATATCTGGTGCGACGAACACGGCCGCGTGAAAGTGCTGTTCCACTGGGATCGCGACGACGAGAACAATGACAGTGCGGGCTGCTGGATTCGCGTCGCGCAGACCGGGCATCTCGGCAATATTATCCTGCCCCGCGTCGGCCAGGAGGTGCTGGTCGACTTCATCAACGGCGATCCCGACCGCCCGATCATCGTCGGGCGCCTGTTCAACGACGAGCACATGCCGCTCTATGCGCTGCCCGAGCATGAAACGCGCGCGGTGTGGCGCTCGCAGTCGATCGGCAAGACCAACCAGAAGCCGCCAGGTTCGCCGACCGAGCAGAATGGCTGGTCGCCCGCCGGCGGGAACGAGATCACGCTCGAGGACAAGTCCGGCGCCGAGGAGGTGATGATCCGCGCCGAGCTCGACATGAAGACCTACATCACCAACGACGACACCATCTACGTTGGCAAGGACCGGACCGAGAAGGTGATCGGCGACGAGAAGGTCGACATCGAGGGCGGCCAGACGGTCACGATCACGAAGGACCAGAAGATCACCGTGAAGGGTGGCATAGACATCACCGCGACCGACCACATCACGCTGACGTGCGGCGGATCGACGATTACGATGAAACCCGGTTCGATCGAGATCAAGACGATCCAGCTGAAGATGGAAGGATCAGCCACCGCCGACCTGAAATCTGCGATGACGACTATCCAGGGTTCCGCCATGGTCAAGATGACCGGTGGCATGGTGCTGATCAACTCATGACCGCTTGGCCCACCGTCCGCTGGTCGAGCGCCGACCAGGTCATCGCCGCGATTGGCGAGCACGATGAACCGCCGCCGGTGCAGGCCGCGATCGAGCCGGCGGCGTGGTTCAGGATGCTCGCCGAGCGCGGCGATCATGCCGCGGCGATCGAATTCATCGCGCATGCCCTGGCGCGGTACGATTGTGTCGTCTGGGCGACGCAAACCGTGCTCGACAGCGGCCAGAGCGACCGCACCAGCGACCTAGTGCGTGCGATCATGCGGTGGATCGACGATCCGCAGGAGGCACATCGCCGCACCGTCCAGGCGGCAACCGGACCGGTGACGAACACGCGGCCGGAATATCTGCTGGGCATGGCGGTGTTCTTTTCGGGCGGGTCGATCTCCGCGCCGCAGTTGCCCGCGGTCCTGCCGCCGCCGAACTCGACCGCGAAGATGGCGGCTGCGGCGATCTTCAACGCCGCGGACAAGGGCGACCGGAGGGCGATCATGCGCAGCGCGGTCGAACGGGGCGAAGCGATTGCCGCAGCCCGACCGGCCCGCTGACTTCGTTCGATGCCGCTGACGCTCTCGATCCGCAACGCCGACCGACTCGACAACGGGTCGCCGACCTCGCTTGTCCTCGACCGGCGCGGCGCGGTGATCGGACGGGCACCGACTACCGACTGGTGCCTGCCCGATCCCCAGCTGCATATCTCGTCACGCCACTGCGAGGTCGAGTTTCGCGACGGCGGTTATGTGATGGTCGATGTCAGCACCAACGGCACCTTTCTGATCGGCCAGTCGGCGCGGCTGCCGGGACCGCACGCGATCACTCCCGGCGATGTCTTCATGATCGGCCGGTTCGAGGTCGAGGCGGTGATCGACGGTCGGGGTGCGTCGGCACCGGCATCGACGAACGTCACACCGCCGCCCGCCTGGAGCGGTTGGGAAGCCTCGGGCGGCACCGCGCAGGCCGCCCCCGCCGCGAACGGATCGTCATGGGACGCCCGGCCGACCGGATCGGCGATCTCCGGCACCGGTCCAATGTCGCAGGCCTGGGCAGCGCCCAGGACCGATGCAGGTGCTGCAGATGCCGCGCCGTCGGCTGGTGGTTGGGACACACCGTCGCCCTCCGGTAGCGGCGCCTCGAATGCTTCCCCTGCGGAACACTCCGCGCCGGCAAGCGACTGGGGAGCGCCGGTCTCCCCTGTCAATCCGGCAAGCTCGAGATGGGCCCCCGCGCCCGCGCCCGCGCCCGCCGCCAAAGCTGCATCGGGCTGGTCGAGTTCGGTTGCGGAGACGGCACCTACCGCCGGCGCCGACGATATCTGGGGCAAGATTGCCGCCAGCAACGTCGTCGATTGGGCGCGCGGCGGCTTTGGTGCGCCGCCCCCGCCCCCGCGCGGGATCTTGTCGCCCATGCCGCCAGCGGTCGCGACGCCAGCTGTGCGATCGGCGGCTCCTCCGCAGGTTGTCGCCCCACCGTCCTCGGACGCAGGCGGTGGGGCGGCGCGCTTCCTCGGCGCGGTCGGGGTTGCGGCCGATCAGCTCAAACAGCCGGTCGACGATGCGCTCGCGCAAGGCGGCGACGTGATGCGACGCCTCGTCGCCGGGCTGGTCGTGATGCTCGAGGCCCGTGCCCGGGCGAAGAGTCAGCTCGGCGCAGCGGGCACCAGCCTGGAATTCGACGGCAACAATCCGCTCAAATTCTCGCGCACGCCCGAGCAGGCCTTGAGCCAGTTGCTCAACCCGACCGAGCGCGGTTTCATGCCCGCTGATCGCGCGATCGAGGATGCGTTTCGCGACCTCCAGGCGCATCAGGTCGCGACCTTGAAGGCGATGCAGGGCGCATTGCGCGCGACGCTCGACCGTTTTTCGCCCGACGCGATCCGGTCGCGCGTCGACGGCAAGGGCTTGTTGCAGAAAGTACTTACCGGCGCCCGCGATGCGGCACTCTGGAAAGCGTATGAGCGGGAATTCTCCGGTGTCGCCCAAGGATCGGACGAGGCGTTCATGGACGTCTTTGCCAAGGAATTCCGCACCGCGTACGAGGATCAGGCGCGCAGGAAGTAACCGCTGCACGGCCGCTAGCGCGTCAATCCGGGTTCGCGTCGACCGTCTTGAACCACACCATTTCCGACTTCCACCCCTGCACGCTCGCCCGTGACAGGAACCGCGTCGACCAGTCGCCGGCGCGCGATCCCGCCGGCCCGGCAATAAGTTGCGGATCGAACGGCTTGCGGCCCGTGAGCAGCATGATGCCGGACATGCCCGTATGGCTGACCTGCAGGCGCGCGCGATACTGGTTCGGATTGGCGGGATTGGGCTTTTCCAGCGTTTCGAACTCGGACCGATCCTTGGCCGACGTGGTGATGTTGCCGTTCGGCTGGATCCCGAACAGCGCCGCTTCGGTCGACGGCGGACCGAGATCGAAATTCAGCACGACGTCGGCCGCCTTGCTGCCCTTGTATTCGCCATCGGTCTGATTGTGGATTTCGAACACGCGTTGCGGCACGGTCATGTGCGCCGTCCCGGTGGCGCGGATCTGCCGGAACGCATCGAGCCCGGGGCATTCGCTCGCTTCGATCGGCGACACATCCTTGAAATCGATATCCGCCACATTGATCCCGCGTGCCTGCAGCAACGCGGAGAGCTGGCCCTGCGCATCGGCGGGGCGACCGGCCGCACCGGCCAGCGCGACCGTCACGCCGCCAGGCCCCGCGATCACTTGGGTCACGTCGAGCCAAGTGCAGGTCACGCCGGCAAGCCCCCGCGCCATCACCCCTTTTGCCATGACGACCGGGTCGCCGACGGGCGCACGCACGGAACCGATCGCGACCTCGGGCGGGGCGGCTATCGGTGCTTCGGAAGGCGTGTCGCCGCCGAATACCAGCACGCCGACGACCGCGACCAGCGCCAGCACGCCCGCGCCCCCACCGCCCACTAGCAACAGCTTGCGCTGTTTCGCCGCGTCTTCCGGCGTCTTCTCGCGCACCGGCTTCGCCGCCGGTTTGAGCGTGTCCTTCTTCCCCGGTTTCTTCGCCGATACCGCAACCGCAGCAATACCCTTGCCATCGATCAGGTCGATCACCGCGTCCATCGACCGCAGCCGGTCGGCTGGATTGGGACGCAGCATTTCGGCGATCACCGGCCGCACGAGGTCGGGCAAGGCGGACAGGTCTGGCCCGGCACGCCGCTTGTCGACCGCATCGACCAGCGATCCGCCCATGTCGACATCGCGCCGCTGCGCGATCGCCAGGATTACGAGGCCTAGGCTGTACACGTCGGACCACGGCCCGACATCGCGCCCGAAATCGCCCAGTTGCTCGGGCGCGACATACGCCAGCTTGCCCGCGAAGCCGTCGCCGATGATCGTCGCGGAGCCGGGGTCGAGATCCTTGGCGATGCCGAAATCGATGATCTTGGCGCCCTCTAGCCGGCCATCCTCGAGCATCACGTTATCGGGGGAGATATCGCGGTGAATCGCGCCCAGCGAATGCGCATTGCGCAGCCCGTCGGCGAGTCGCCGGGTCAGCGCGAGCAGCGATTGCGGCGTGGTCTCGATGGTGCGTAATACGTCCGACAGATTCCGCCCGTCGACATATTCGGTGACGATGTAGAACACCCCAAGCTGGGGCTCCTGCGCAAGCACGCGGTACTGAACGAGGGCGGCGTGATTGAGCCGCGTCAGCGTGCGCGCTTCCTTGCGGAACATCGCCTGGACGTTCGGATCGGCCGCCAGATTGGGCAGCATCACCTTGATCGCGACTCGCTCATCGCTGTTGACGTTGGCGCCCTCGAAAACCTCCCCCATGCCGCCGCGCGCGATGAACCGCTTCACCTCGAAGATATGGTTGAGCACGTCGCCGACCCGCACGTTGCGCGGTTCGCTGGCCAGCGCGCCGGGCATGAAGCCGGTCGATGCCGCCATCGGTGCGGGCGGCGGTTCTGGCGGCGGCGGCGACTGATCTACCGGCGGCGGCGATTGCGGCAGCGGCTGGAAGATCGTCCGGACGTCTTCGACCGGCGAGGCGTGGGGTAGCGGTTCCGGTTCGTCGCTCATGCCGACGTCACGCGAAAGACAGCGAGGTGGGCTCGCTCGCCGAGACGATCGCGACCGTGACATTGTCGGGCGCGCCGCGATCGAGGCATGCGGTGATCAGCGCGTCCGCACTGTGCCGCCCAAGCTGCGCGAGCAACGCGGCAATCTCCGGTTCGCTCAGCACGCCGTGCAGGCCATCGCTGCACAACAGGAACAGGTCCCCGGGTAATGCTTGGTCGCGGATGCCGTCGATCTCCAACGTCTCCTGCACGCCGACCGCGCGCGACAGGACATGCTTCATCGGATGGTTCTCGACCTGGTCGGCGACCAGCAACCCGCGATCGACCATCTCCTGGACCTGTGTGTGATCACGGGTCAGCGCGATCAACTGCCCGTCGCGAAAGACATAGGCGCGGCTGTCGCCCGCCCACAGCACCGCGAACTCGCGTCCCCGCACGACCAGGGCGACCATCGTCGAGCCCATCGTGATGCCGCGCTCGCGACCTTCGGCAAACAGGCTATGATTGACCGCATGCACGGTATCGGCGACCACCGCGGCCGCCTCCGTCAGGTCGTCACGCATTTCGGCACGTTCGAGCGCGGCGACGATCGAGGACGAGGCGTGCTGCCCGCCCTCATGCCCGCCCATACCGTCGGCGACCGCCCATAAGCCGGCCTGTGGCAGCGCGATGCAGCTATCCTCGTTGACCGATCGCACCGCGCCGACGTCGGTCGCGGTGGTATCGTGGAACCGCAGCGGTCCGCTCACTGCGCGATGCTCAACATTTGGGTGACGATTCCGGTCGGGAAGCGGCCGGGACGTTCCCATATTTCCTCACCAGGCTCGATGGCATCGATCCACCAGCGGCTTGCGCCAGCCCCGTCGGTGGACACGCCCCCCGCCGAAGACGAAAGCCGGCGGTGGATCGCATCGGCGTCCAGCCGCTCGGCGAACGCGGCATGGATCGCGGCTTCGCAACTATCGGACGCCGCCAGCGCGCCGGCAAGATCGTCGGCCGGGATCGCCGCCATCAGCGGAAAGCGCCGACCCACCGCATCGACCGACGCGCACAGGCTGCCCCCGGCCAGACGACCCTCCGCGTCACGGTCGATGAACTTCACCAGTGGAGCCTGATCGAACCGCGCGTCGAAATCGTCGTCGTGCACTGTCCGGGCATCGTCCATCTCGCGTGACAGCCAGGCGTCGAGCGCATCACGCAGCGATCCATCCAAGCCACGCGCGATGAAGTCGCCATGCGCCGGCGCCTTCCCGAACAGCCACGCGCCTACAGGGTGGTTGGACATCGAAAGCTCCATACACCGCCTCGGCTGAAAGGATTGCGGTCATCGGGCAGGCTGATCTTGAACACGACCGATTGCGCGCCGTCCCCGAACGTCGCCAGCAGCGCCTGCGCGCCGGCATTCTCCCGCTTCGCCTTATCGAACAACCGGAACAGCGCCCACGGCCCCTGCGTCTCGATCTTTGAAATCTGCGTCGTACCCTTGAACACTGTCACGGATGCCTGCGGCAACGACCCTTGCGCGGACCACAGCACCGGCCGCGCACCGGTGGCCGCGGCATCGAAACGGTAGCTCGTCCCGCCGGCGGCGAATTCGACCGCGTCGATCCCCGCGCCCATCGTCTGCGGCTCGATTTTGATCGCTATCCCGCTGACCAGCATGTCGCGCATCTGGACCGCCTTCGCAAACTCGTTCGGGCTGGCCGGATCGAGCGCCTTGGCCAGCGCATTGTCAGCCTTCCACCGCCACACCGGCCCGGCGGTGTCGAGCAACGGCGCCATCCGCTGGGTCTGGAAGCCTTCGATGGTGCCGTTCATCCCGAATACCTTCTGGACATCAACCAGCCCGGCATCGACCGCCGAATTGCCGAAGAACGGGTATTTGTCCTGCGTCGTCTGCTTGCAATCGGGCAGTACCGACGCGGTGTAGGCTTCGCTGATCGCCCCCTGCGCCGCGCTCACCTGCGCGGTCGCGCCGCTCTGCGTGGCGCCCGCGACGAAGCCCTGAAGCTGCGGCGGCGCGCCTGCCGATGCCCCTGCGACCGATCCCATCGCCATCGCCATCTGGCCCTGCACAGCGTCCGAGCCGATTCCGCCCCCGGCGATCTTGGCGGACTGCACCGCCGCGCCGGCCTGCTTCAACGCAGCGACGAACTCGTCGACTGGCGCCGGCGCCTTGCCGTCACCGACATAATCGTGGATTGGCTTGAAATAGCTCTGGATCTGCGCCCCGGCATCAATATCCGCCGTCGCCGTCGGGACAAGCGCCGACATACGCCCTAGCTTCTGCTTCATCGCCACGCCGGCCATTCCGCCCGCAGCCGTCGTTCCGCCAGAGAACGTGGTGTTGCGTCGCAATTCGAGCAGGACCATTTTCAAGGGCGACGGTGTCTTGGTGAACGCCCCGAACGCTGCTGCGTCGGTGAAATACGCGCCTGGTTTCAACGCCGCGACGACGCCGTCCCACGCCGCGATATAATCCCGCGAATACAGGGCCGCGACACCCGGACGGATGCTGCTCATCTGCGCCTGCACGCCCTCGGTGGCGGCATCCTCGCCCATCACCCACAGGTCGCGCTTCATGTCCTGCTGCACGGTCGCCAGGCCGATCTGATAGGCCTTTTCGAAGCCGGCACGGGTGTAGAAATACGGCACCTGCATCGCGAGCACCGCTTCGCCGTTGGCAAAGGCCTGCGCATCGCCCGCGGCGAGCACGGTCTGCGCCGCCCAGGGCTGGCCACCATCGATCGCCGCCTTCTGGCGCAGCACGGCATAGGCACGGTCGGCCAGCCCGAGCGTCTGCAGCGACGCCCGCGCCGACGCGATCGCGGTCCCGTCGAGCGGCGCTTTCCGCTCGGGCCAGGCCACCGCAATGTCCTTGTCCGCCAGCAGCGCATCGAGATGCTGCGACAGCTCCTTGCGCACGCCAGCGCGATCGGCACCGGGAAATTGCTGGCCGGCCCAATCGCCGGTGATCCAGCTCCGGACCGCGGCATCATTCATCGGCCCCTGCCCGCCCAGCATCAGATAGACTTTCAGCGGCTCGTACAGCGCCATTGGGCTCGCTGCGTTCGCCGCCATATATTGCTCGAGTCGCAACAACAGCCGCGGCAACAGGATGCGGCGCAGGCCGTCATGATACGTCTCGACCGCACGCCTGGCGTGCCCCGACTGGTACAGGCCGAACGTCTTGAACAATCCCGGCTGGCCGGCCGCCTGCTCGGCATAGCCCTGCGGCAAATCGCGCAACGCGCGCAGCACATTCAACGATTGCTCCAGATCGGGATCCGTCGCACGCACTTCGATCAGGTCGACGCCCGATTCCCGCGTCAGCGTCGCCGCGCTTTGCGCGCTGGTCAGCAACTGCGACTGGAACGCGCGGTTGCCGACAAAGCTGACGCTCCACACTACAACCACGACAGCAGCCGCCGCCGCGACTGCGACCAGCCCCCCGGTCAGCCGGGCATTGGCCCGCGCCCGCGCCTTCGCATCGGTCTGCACAAGCCCGGCCTCGCCGAAGACGACCTCCGTCAGCAGGCGATTAAGGAAATAGGTCCGGCCCGACTGGCGCGCCACATTGGTGGTCGTGTCGTAAGCATCGGCGACGCCTGCCAGGATGCGATCGAGCGGTGCGCCCTGTTGCACGCCGCTGGTCAGGTAGAAGCCGCGCAGCATCCCCGCCGGTCGATCACCCGCGATAAAAGCCCCCTCGACGAAGCGGGCGAGCCGAGAACGCAGGCCGCCCATCTGCGCGGGAAAGCCGAGGATCAGGCTGCGTCGGGTCTGATCGACCTCCTCGTGCAGCCGCTTCGCCTGTCGATCCATCTGCGCGGCAAGCAGTCTGTCGAACGCCGTGACGATCGTCGCCTGGTCGGGTTTAGCGCCTTCGGGTAGCGTCGCGCCGAGCACGGCCCGGCGCCCCTCGACGTCGAGGTCATCGAAGAATTCGGCAAATCCGGCGAGTAGATCGGCCTTGGTGAGCAGCAGATAGACCGGTACCGCGATCTCGAGCGCAGTGCGCAATTCGGCCATGCGGCGGCGCACCAGCGACGCGTGATGATCGATCGACGCGCGATCGCCCTTCAACAATTCGTCGACGCCGATTGTGACCAGCACGCCGTTGATCGGCTGCAACGGTCGATGTTTTTTGAGCGAAGCCAAGAGGCTGTTCCACCCCTGCGCGTCGGCCCCGGCATCCGAATCCTGCGTGGTATAGCGTCCGGCGGTATCGACCAGCGCAGCTTCGTCGGCGAACCAGAAATCCAGGTTGCGCGTCCCGCCGACGCCGCTCAGCGACTGGTCGGCGAACGGAAACCGCAGTCCGGAATTCAGCAACGCGGTAGTCTTGCCCGCGCCCGGCGGGCCGATAATGACATACCAGGGCCGGCTATACAGATAGTCGCGGCGCTTGCCCGATGCGGCCTTCAACGCGGCAAGCGCCTCGCCCATGCGCTGCGACACCGCCGCCTGCTCCTGGTCCGAGGCATTGGGCGCCGCGAGCTCGGCGGCGAGCGCTTCGTTCGCCTTGCGCGCGCGTCGCATCCGCCAGAACCCGACGCCGAGCCAAATCGCGACGATCGAGACGCCGAACGCCACCCGCACGCTCCACGGCCGGAAAAAGGCGACGAAGATCGGCAGGCCGACGCAGAACACCAGCAATAGGCAGGCTATGATCAGC
>Ga0308164_10005124_pt1 | contig 10750 bp, 9 predicted proteins | sample PhyTR2_FD_201031 | JGI IMG/M metagenome (GOLD analysis project Ga0308164, IMG submission 201031) | Phyllosphere microbial communities from UC Gill Tract Community Farm, Albany, California, United States - DLSLT.R2 | ecosystem: Host-associated > Plants > Phyllosphere > Unclassified | place: USA... | reverse complement strand
CAGACCGGGCAGATGCTCGCCGGCCTCCTGAACTGGGGCCAGGGCACGTTCGCGTCGAAGGTCGAGATCGCCGACGGTTCGGTCAACGTGACGCGCGAAGTCGATGGCGGCGCAGAGACGGACACGCTCAAGCTGCCCGCGATCATCACCACCGATCTTCGCCTCAACGAGCCGCGCTACGCCTCGCTGCCGAACATCATGAAGGCGAAATCGAAGCCGATGGCGCAGAAGACGCCGGCCGATTTCGGCGTCGACGTGACGCCGCGCCTGACCACGCTGAAGGTGGTCGAGCCCGCCAAGCGCTCGGCCGGGATCAAGGTCGCCGACGTCGACGCACTGGTCGGCAAGCTCAAGGAAATGGGAGTCGCCAAGTGAAGACGCTCGTCTGGGTCGAACATGACGGTCAGGCCGTCAAGGATGCCACGCTGTCGGCGGTTACGGCCGCCTCGCAGCTCGGTGAAGTCCATCTGCTGGTCGTCGGCCAGGGCGTCGACGGCGTCGCTGCCGAGGCTGCGAAGATTGCCGGCGTAGGCAAGGTGCACGTCGCCGACGACGCAGCGTTCGCGCATGCGCTCGCCGAGAACGTCGCACCGTTGATCGTCGAGCTGATGGGCGCGCACGATGCGTTCGTCGCGCCGTCGACGACGCACGGCAAGAACATCGCGCCGCGCGTCGCAGCCCTGCTCGACGTGATGCAGATCAGCGACATCCTGTCGGTCGAGAGCGAAGACACGTTCACGCGGCCGATCTACGCCGGCAACGCGATTGCAACCGTGCAGTCGACCGACGCGAAGAAGGTCATCACGGTGCGCGGCACGGCATTCGCCAAGGCCGCGACCGAGGGTGGATCGGGCGAGATCGAAGCGGTCGCATCGACCGGAGACAAGGGTCTGTCGACCTTCGCCGGTTCGGAGATCGCCAAGAACGAGCGTCCTGAGCTGACCAGCGCGAAGATCATCGTCTCGGGCGGCCGCGCGCTCGCATCGAGCGACCAGTTCCACGCGATGATCGATCCCTTGGCCGACAAGCTCGGCGCGGGCGTCGGTGCCTCGCGCGCCGCGGTCGATGCAGGCTATGCCCCGAACGACTATCAGGTCGGCCAGACCGGCAAGATCGTCGCGCCGGAAGTGTATGTCGCGGTCGGTATCTCGGGCGCGATCCAGCATCTCGCCGGCATGAAGGACTCGAAGGTCATCATCGCGATCAACAAGGACGAGGACGCACCGATCTTCCAGGTCGCGGACATCGGCCTGGTCGGCGATCTGTTCAAGATCGTGCCGGAGTTGACGGCGAAGCTGTAGGCAAAGCCGCTGCGCGAGGCGAAGCCTAGCGCAACAGCAAGCCCGGCCGGCGGCGCTCCAGCGCCGACCGACGACGCGGAATTTACTCCCGCGTCGCGCGCCACGAATGGGCGGTGTGACTTCGGTCGCGCCGCCCGTCCTCGTACAGACCAATATCGATGCACGTCCGCGTCCGTGATTGCGGGCTCGTATCAGCATCCACCACACAGCACCCCGGGCACGCCCAGGTTACTAAAAACGGTGCCCTTCAAAAAGGGTCGGTGCTCATCCCCGCGAAGCAAGGATACGGCCGCGTTCGGACGACAGCACGCTCTTCGTTGTTCTCCCGCGAAGGCGGGAGTCCAGTCTGGGTCCCCGCCTTCGCGGGGAAACACGCTACCTTTGCTCCAAGGATAGCAGCGAACACCGGGCTCGCTCTAGAGACGTCGGACGTTTCAGCCACTGAACGGCACATGCGACCCCCAACCACGACGTTGCCGCCCACCGCCCGCCTCCCCAATTACCCACCATGTACGGCGTCCACTCGAACCCGCGCGACCGCCTGATATCCGCTGGCAGCGCCGCGATACTCTGTGCCGTCATCGGCTACACGCTGATCCTCGGGCTCGGCGTCAGCATTCCCTGCGCCATCCCCGACGCGCTGAAGACGTTTGCCGTCGGCCCGAAACCGCTGCCATCGCCTGAAAAGATCATCCCACGCCCCGCGAAAAGCCATCGCCCCGAAGGCGCAGCGTCCCCTGCGAACCTTCGCTCGAAGGCGACTGAAGTCGTCGTTCTCAAGCCAATCATCACCCCGATCGTTCCACCGCCCCCGGTTATCGTCACACTGACATCAGGCCCCGGCAGCGACGCCACCACGGGCGCTGCCCCCGTTCCCGGACCAGGGACCGGCGCAGGCGGCGAGGGGAACGGCACCGGTAGCGGTCGCTCCGGAAATGGCGACGGCGACGGTGGCGACGAAACGCCGCCCCGCCTCATCAAGGGCCGCTTCAAGAACAAGGATTTCCCCAATGCCGAGGCGGTGATCGGCGCGGGCGGGGTCGTCGGCGTTCGCTACACCGTCGAGACCGACGGCAGCGTCACGCACTGCATGGTCACGCGCTCCAGTGGAAACGGCGTGCTCGATGCGACCACCTGCCGCCTGATCGAACTGCGCTTCCGCTATCGCCCCTGGCTCGACGCCGCCGGTCGGCCGGTTCGCTCTACCGTGGTCCACAACCAGGAATGGGTGAACCAGCTCGATCCGCCGTCACGCGGTAACTGACGCCGATCGCCCCAGCCGGCCGCCACTAAGCCCCCGCGCGACCGATGGCGAGAGCGCCATCAGCACCTGCCCTAGCACGACCGTGACGCCGAGCACCAGCAGCGGCTGGACCAGCAGATATGCCGGATACAACCCCGCCCCCAGCGCGCCGGTCGCCAATCCGATCACCGGCCCGAAGAGCCACAGCAGCACCAGGTGATCACAGAATGCGAGAAACCCGTACCGCTCGATCCCGCGCAACCGGTCCGCTAGGTTGCTCCCAGCCAAGCCCCAAGCGAGCCGCCAGAACAGCACCGCGGAGGCCACTCGAAACACGATATCGAATGCCGCCATCACATGCGGATGCGCGTCGAAGAACGCGTTCCCCAGCAGCGCGGTCCACAGCCGCGGCGCGATCAGTGCGACGAATGGCAGCGCGCATAGGGCGACAGGCCACCCCGCTACCCGCTCCGCCACGCCAAATCGCCGCGCGGCGATTCCAGCGGTAAAGAAGAGCAGGATCTGCGGTCGCAGCAACAGCGGGACGTGCACCCCGGAAACGCTCCACACGATCACGATCGATGCGACCAGCGCCAGCCACGCTGCCGACGCACGTACCAGAACCGGGGCGAGCATCATGCAGACGAACAGGTCGCGCAGGAACGGCATCTGCACGTTGACGTCATTCGCATGCACGAGCGGCACCAGTTCGTTGAGCGTCCAACCGATGCTCGTCGGCGTCGGCGCTTTCAGGTCGCCGAACGTCGCCGCCGCCCCCACCAGCACAATCGCGATCGCATTCCACAGCAGCATCGGCAGCAGGATCGTCCGCGCCTTGCCGAGCAGAAATGGGCCGTAGCCCTGGCGCGTCGCGGTCGAGACGACCAGCCAGCCGGAGATCATCCCTAGCAGCGGCACCGCGCTACGCCCGAACACTTCGCCGAGCACCGTTCGCAGCACCGCCTGCCAACTGAACGCCGCTGCCGCCAATTCCTCGGCAGTGCGTCCGGTCCAAGCGTGGACGTAGACGATCCCCATGATCCCGATCAGCCGCGCGATCGCGATCGCGGTGGAGAGCCGGCTATCCGCCTCGCGCGCCGGTTCGGCCATTCCCGTATCCAATCCCGACCCTCTTCTCACGTTCGGCGAGCGCCTTACCCGGCTTGTCGCGCGCGAACACCTCCTTCAGGATGGAGTGGACGCCATGGGGGACCAAGACATGATCGCCGCATTCCTGCTGCTGGCCGCGCAGGCGAGCCCCGACGTGGCCCTATCACGCCGTGTCGAGCGCGTGCTGGAGCGCAGCCCGGTGATCGACGGGCATAACGATCTGGCCTGGGAGATCCGTGAACTGCACGACGCGAAGGTCGAGGCGGTCGATCTTTCCGTAGACACAGCGCGGCTGCCGAACCCGCTCCAGACCGATATTCCCCGCCTGCGCAAAGGTCATGTCGGCGGGCAGTTCTGGTCGGTCTACATTCCCGCCGATGCGCCGCGCGCGGTGGAGATGACGCTGGAGGAGATCGACATCGTCCGCCGTTTCGTCGCGGCGAACCCGGCGACGTTCGAACTCGCCACCACTGCCGCGGACATCCGTCGGATCGAGAAGGCCGGGCGGATCGCCTCACTGATCGGCGTCGAGGGCGGGCATCAGATCGACGGGCGGCTGTCGGTGCTGCGCCAATATCGCGCGCTCGGTGTGGCGTACATGACGCTGACGCACGGCAAGAGCCTGAACTGGGCGGACAGCTCGACCGACGCACCACGTGCGAACGGGCTGAGCGACTTCGGGCGGCAGGTGGTCGCGGAGATGAACCGGATCGGGATGATCGTAGACGTCTCCCACGTCTCGGACGCAACGATGGCCGCCGCGCTCGCCGTCACCAGGGCGCCGGTGATCGCCTCGCACTCCAGCGCACGGGCGATTGCGGATGCGCCGCGGAATATCCCCGACGACCTGCTCCGCGCGATTGGCACGAACGGCGGCGTGGTGATGGTGAACTTCTATCCGTCGTTCCTGTCAGGCGAGTGGCGGGCCTGGGATGTGGCACGCTCGGCCTATGCGAAGTCCGTCGGCGTGCCCGCGAACGTCTATGGCGCGAAATCGCCTGCGCCGCTGGTGGCATGGGACGCCGCGCATTCCGAGCCTCAGGTCACCGCCGCGACCGTCGCCGATCATGTCGAGCATATCGCGAAGATCGCCGGTCACGATCATGTCGGGATCGGCGGCGATTTCGACGGCATTCAGGGGACCGGGCCGATCGGCTTGAAGGGCGTCGACGGCTATCCGCTGCTGTTCGCCGAACTGGCGCGGCGGGGATGGAGCGATGGCGATCTGGCGAAGCTATCGGGCGGCAATGTCCTGCACGTCATGGAGCGGGTGGAAGCGGTTGCGAAGGGGACGGTGGGGATGCCGCCGCTTGATGCTACCGATGTGGCGTCTCGGTGAACGATCGATCCGCCCTCACCCAAGGATAAGCAAAGGCGGACTTCTTCTCCCCTCCCTAGAAGGGAGGGGGCGGAGGTGGGTTTGGTTCCGCGAATTCCAAGGCTGATGACTCATACTCGCCAACCCACCCCCAGCTCCTCCCTTTCAGGGAGGCGAGAATCCGCCCTTCAAGGATCCGGCATCCGCTGCGGTGCGGGCGGCTCGACTATCAGCGGGGGCACCGTGCGCAACACCAGTCCGATCACCAGCGCAGCCATGCCGAGCAAAAGGCAGAACGCCGTCACCCCCGGCCATCCGGCATGCGTCCACGCGAACCCGCCCGCGGATCCCAGCACGCTCGACCCCATGTAATAGAAGAACAGGTAGAACGCCGCCGCCTGTCCCCGCGAACCCTGCGCCCGCCGGCCGACCCAGGCGCTCGCGATCGAATGCGCGCCGAAGAAGCCGATCGTCACGACCGCGATCCCCGCGATTACCAGCACCAGCGGCGTCATCGCGGTCAGCGCGACGCCGACGATCAGCAGCACGACGGGGATCCAGAACACCTTCCGTCGCCCAAGCCGTCCCGCCAGCGTCCCGAACTTCGCCGAACTCACGGATCCCAGCACGTATAACAGGAACACTCCGCCGACCGCTGCCTGGCTGAGGCTATAGGGCGGGCTCATCAGCCGGAAGCCCGCATAGTTGTAGACGGTGACGAACACGCCCATCAGCAGGAACGCCTCGAGGTACAGCAACGGCATCGCGCGATCGGTGAACAGCGCGCCGGCGCTGCGCAGCAATGTGCCCGGTCGGCCCACGCTCGGCGTGAAATTGCGCGATAGCGGCGCGAGCCGACGGAATGCCTCCGCCATACCGAGCCCCGCGACGCCGACTGCGGCGAGTGCCCAGCGCCAGCCTTCGAGATCGGCGACGATGCTCACGACCAGCCGCCCCGCCATCCCGCCGAGCGCGCTGCCCGCGATGTACAACCCCATCGCCGCGCCGACCGCGCCCGCATCGACCTCTTCGGCGACATAGGCCATCGCCACCGCCGGCACGCCTGCGAGCGCGACGCCGGTGAGGAAGCGCAGCACGAGCAACCCGCTCCACCCCGGCACGACCGCCGCCGCCAAGGTCAGCGCGCCCGCCGCGAACATCGCCGCGATCATCAGCGGACGCCGGCCGACGCGGTCCGAGACGAACCCCGCGAACAGGATGCCGATCGCGAGCGGACCCGTCGCCAGCGACACCGCCAGCGACGCGCCCTCCGCGGTCAGCCCGAATTGGGCAGCGAACAGCGGCAGCAACGGCTGCACCGAATAGAGCAGCGAAAAGGTCGAGAACCCTGCGAACAGCATCGCCAACGTAAGCCGACGATAGGCGGGCGTGCCGAGAGCGATAGGCGCTTCAGAAGCCACTCAGGAAGCTCGCGACGTTGTGGCCGAGTGCATTGATCGCGTAGCCGCCTTCCATGACGATCGCGGTCGGCCAGCCCCGTGTGGAGATATCTCTGGCCAGCGCCGTATAGTCGGGCGTGGTCAGCTTGAAGTGCGAGATCGGATCGCCCTCCCACGTATCCGCGCCGAAGCTGACGACGAGCAGGCCGGGATCGAACGCGGCGATCGTGTCGAGCGCGGTGGTCTGCGCGGTGCGGAAGGCCTCGATCCGTGTGCCATGGGGGAGGGGAATGTTCAGTGTCGTGCCGACCCCTTCGCCCTCGCCGGTTTCATCGTCATGGCCCCAGTAGAAGGGGTAGTCGGTCTTGGGATCGGCGTGGACCGAGGCGTAGAACACGTCGCTCCGGGCATAGAAAATGTCCTGCGTACCGTTGCCGTGGTGATAGTCGATGTCGAGGATCGCGACGCGCGCGATACCGGCGTCGCGGGCGGCTTGGGCGGCGATCGCGGCGGTGTTGAGGTGGCAGTATCCGCCGCAATAGTCTGCGCCGGCGTGATGGCCGGGCGGGCGGCAGAGCGCGAACGCCGCGCGGTCGCCGTCGAGGACCGCGTGCGTCGCGGCGAGCGCGGACTGCGCGCTGCCATAGGAGGCGGCCCAGGCCTCGGGCGTGATCGGCGTGGTCGCGTCGAAGCTGTGTGCGCCGATCAGCGCGTCGATTCGGGTGAGGTCGAGCGGACGGCGGCCGCGGATCGGGAAGGTGTAGGGGATCGCGTCGCCGTCTCGCCCCGCTTCGCGCCACAGTCGCGCGGCGTCCTTCAGGAAGGCGACATAGGCGGGGGACTGCACCGCAAGGATCGGCGCCTCGCCACGATCCTCCGGCGTCTCGACCGGACCGATCGCGTGCAGGATCGCGTCGATGCGCGCTGGCGTCTCCGCATAGGCAGTGAACGCGCCGTTATGGAGTTCGCGCGCAGGGGCGTGGGTTCGCTGGGAGTCGTCGAAGAACAGCCGCATGTTCGCTCCTTGGTGCGCGGTCATGAGGGAAGAACCAACCGATCGCGTCCGGGGTCCTACGGGATCGCGCGCGTTCGGCAAATCCGACGGCTCAGAACAGCGCCAGTTGCCGATCGTCGTCGCCGCTGAGCAGCCAGCGCCCAATCACGTCGTGGCGCGTCCGACCGACATGGCTGTGGACCAGCACGAACGTATCCACGTCCCAGCCGATCGGCGCAATGGGTTGCGTGAACGACACGCCGTCGCGGTAGCCGAGCGTCATGTGAGGACTGAACCGATAGCCTTCGCGGGCGCGTAGCCCTGCCGCCTCGCGTGCTACCGCAATCCGCTGATGCAGTGCGGCGAGCGAGGCGTTCTTGTGGCGCGGACGCAGGGCGATAGAGCGATCGCTGCCGACCGCGGTATCGAACTGGAGTGCGAACGGTACTGCTTCGACCGCATCGCCGATCGCTTTCAGGTCGCGTTCCAGCGTGGTCGAGACGCGATCATGGTCGTCGAGGATATCGATCGTCACATGCAGATGCTCGGGGCGCAGCTTGTCCCGGTCGGTTTCGAACCACGACGCTGCGGCGGTAATCTGGCGCGCTAGCGGGAGTGGCGGGCGGAGCGCGAAGAACAGGCGATGACGCGCGAACGGTCGATGGAACATGCCGGTTTCCGAATCGGGGGAGGCGGACTTGTTGCTAATATGTTCTCGTTAAGCTGTCGAGGCGATACGGCCGCTCGGCCAACCTGAAACCACCACCCCGGCGAAGGCCGGGGCCCAGTTGGAAAGGTCGTGGTAACGGCGCTCTGCGTCCAGTTATGAACGTCCCCCAACTGGGCCCCGGCCTCCGCCGGGGTGGTACTTCTTCGAACGCGTCGTCTTACCGGGCGAGCGCTTCCGCGATCAGTTTCCGCGAGTTCTCGACCCCGTACAGCGCAATGAAGCTCCCCATCCGCGGGCCTTGCTCCGACCCCAGCAACGTCTCGTACAGCGCCTTGAACCAGTCGCGCAGGGTTTCGAACCCGCCGGTCTTGCCGATCTCGTAGACGATGTTCTGGATATCCTCCGCGCTCGCCTCCGCCGGCAACGCGGCGAGCTCCGCGTCCAGCCGCTCCAGCGCCGCGACCTCGACGCCCTCGGGCGCACGGCGCTTCAATGTCGGCGCGACGAAATCGCGGCTATAGGCCAGCGCATAGCCGATCAGCCGGTCGAGCTCGGGATACTTCTCCGCCGACGCATCGGGCACATAATTGGCCAGATACCCCCAGACCTGCTCCTTGCTCGCATCGCCCATCACCCCGACGAGGTTGAGCAGCAGCCCGAACGTCACCGGCAGCTCGCCGGTCGGCAGCTTGCCATCATGGATGTGATGCACCGGATTGCCGAGCTTCTGCTTCAGGTCCTGGTCTGCGTAATTGCCGCGGAACTGCCAATATTCGTCCACAGCGCGCGGGATCACGCCCATGTGCAACGACTTCGCCTTCTTGGGCTCGCGGTACGCATAGAACGCCAGCGATTCCTCGGGACCATAGGTCAGCCACTGCTCGAGGCTCAGGCCATTACCCTTCGACTTCGAGATCTTCTCGCCATTCTCGTCGAGGAACATCTCGTAGTTGAAGCCCTCGGGCGGGCGCCCGCCGAGCACGCGCGCGATCTTCGACGACTGCGTGACCGAATCGATCAGGTCCTTGCCCGCCATCTCGTAATCGACGCCGAGCGCGACCCAGCGCATCGCCCAGTCGACCTTCCACTGCAGCTTCGCCTTGCCGCCCAGCACGCTCTGCTCGATCCGCTGGCCTTCGTCTTCGAACGCGATCAGGCCCGTCTCCGCATCGATCACCTCGATCGGCACCTGCAACACGATCCCGCTGGTCGGCGAGATGGGCAACACCGGCGAATAGGTCGCGCGGCGTTCTGCGCGAAGCGTCGGCAGCATTACGTCCTGAATGCCCTGGAAGTGCCGGAGCACGCCTTTCAGCGCCTCGTCGAAACGCCCGCCGGTGTAATATTCGGTCGACGACGCGAACTCGTAGTCGAAACCGTAGCGGTCGAGAAATTCGCGCAGGATCGCATTATTGTGTGCGGCAAAGCTGGAGTGCGTGCCGAACGGATCCGGGATCTGCGTCAGCGGCTTGCCGAGATGCTCGCGCAGCATGTCGCCGTTGGGGACGTTGTCCGGGACTTTCCGGAGACCGTCCATATCGTCCGAGAACGCGATCAGCCGAGTCGGCGTATCGCTCAGGGCGTGGAAGGCGTTGCGCACCATCGTCGTGCGCAACACTTCGTTGAACGTGCCGATATGCGGCAGGCCCGATGGTCCATAGCCCGTCTCGAACAGTACCGGGTCGCCCGACTTGCCGTTCGGATACCGCTTGAGGAGTTTGCGCGCCTCCTCGTACGGCCAGGCTTTGGACTCGAAGGCGGCGGTGCGGAGTTCGTCGGTCATGATGCAGCGCGACTAGCGCGTGCACTCCGATCCGTCACCCCCACTGCCGCATGCGTCTTAGCGGCAACGATCCTTCGCGGTGATCGTCCGGTCGACCGCACGGCCACCGAGGGCACCTGCTGCGCCGCCGGCAAGCGTGCCGAGCAGCCCGCCGCCGACCGCATTGCCGAGCACCGCGCCGCCGACGCCGCCTGCGACGAGACCGGTCGTGCCGCTCGAATGACGGCAACGCTTGGCGCGGTAACGACGGTCATGGCCGCGATATTCGCGCTTGGAGCGTGCTTCGGCCTTGCCCGTAGGAATCACGGCGGCTGCCGGGATTGCGAGCGAGAGCGCGCTCAGCGCCATGAGAAACTTCCGCATGATGATCGTCCCTGTTGATGTAGGTAAAGTTCGGTATCGATGAGTGCGCAACGCACGTGAACCGTGCCGGTTGCGTAACGGCCGATATGGGTGCTGATACAATCCTCCCCCGCAAGGGGGAGGTGGCGCCGCAGGCGTCGGAGGGGGGGACACGGAACGTGGGTCGTCGCCTGCCGCCCCCTCCGTCAGGCTGCGCCTGCCACCTCCCCCTGGCGGGGGAGGATTGTGCAGGCATTCAAATCTGAAGCACCCTTGGCAGCACAAAAGGTTGCCCTTTCGTTCCGTGTCCCGCAAGGTCGCGCGGTGCTTCGCTATCCTGCCCTCCACGCCAGCCACGCCGGCATCTGGATCGCGAACGCGGACGGCGCGCGTCCAATCGGGCGAGGTGAGGCGATCCGGATCGCGGCCGATACGCCGGTCATCATGCTCAACGCGCCGCTGGTCGGGCAGCGACTCGGGTATCCCGATCTGTCGGGGCTCGACCTGCTCGAACTCTACGCGTTCCTCCGCCCCGCGCAGTTCGCGGTGCCGACGCCGAAGGGGATTGCGCGGGTCACCGGCCTCGACG
>Ga0308164_10005120_pt1 | contig 10752 bp, 8 predicted proteins | sample PhyTR2_FD_201031 | JGI IMG/M metagenome (GOLD analysis project Ga0308164, IMG submission 201031) | Phyllosphere microbial communities from UC Gill Tract Community Farm, Albany, California, United States - DLSLT.R2 | ecosystem: Host-associated > Plants > Phyllosphere > Unclassified | place: USA... | reverse complement strand
CGGGTCGTTAGCTCAGTTGGTAGAGCAGTTGACTTTTAATCAATTGGTCGCAGGTTCGAATCCTGCACGACCCACCAATTAAGAAAAAAGCGCCCTCAGGGCGCTTTTTTTGTTTCTGCGGTATCTGATTACTTTTTCAAAGCAAAACGTGATTGGTTTTTAAAGTTGTCGATGAAGTTTGCCGCAAGCCGCTTTGAGATTGAGCCTGCGCAGAGAACAGGGTCAGATCGGAAAGACGCTAAAGCCAATCCCTGACCTGCTCGACCCGCGCGATTACGCACCTCATCCCTGAGGTGCGCCCGTAGCCGGGCCAACGCGTTGCGTTGTTCAAAAACGCTCCCGGCGTTTTTGTCCCAGGCGCGGGACGCTTTCCTCTTCTGACCCTGTTCCCTGCGCGTTGAGCTTTTTCGTTGCGGTCAGATTCAGTCGGGTGCGAGTTTGTAAGCAGTCTGGAAGAGGCTCTGCATTTTTAGTTTCTGCGATACCGACTATGCAGGTCAGGGCAGACTATCTGCATCCTTACATCAACCGTCACGGCTTTTTCTTTGCCTTTGCCACTGCCAGGCTCTCCCAGATATGCATCACCGCATAGCTGCGCCAGGGACGCCACGACTGCGATCGCGCCTCCGCTTCTTTCGATGACATGCCGCCCAGGTTATTCCGGATGGCAATATCCTCCTTGGGAAAGGCATCCGGCCAGCGCAGGGCGCGCATCGCGATGTAGTGCGCGGTCCAGGGACCAATACCCGGCAGGCTGACCAGTTTTTTGATGACCTCGTCTGGCGCCTGAGCAGCGCTGAGACGCAGATCTCCGCTGGCGCAGGCATTTGCAAAGGCGATGATGGCGCGGGAGCGGGCGGCACTGACAATCCCCATCGGCGCGACATCGTCTACCGTCAGTCCGGCGATGCGTTCAGGATGGGCGGTGTAGCGGGTCAGATCGGCGAACGGCGTCTCACAGGGTTCGCCAAAGGCGGCGGCAAAACGGCTGCTGACCGTGGTGGCCGCTTTGACCGTCACCTGCTGGCCGATAATGGCGCGCACGCCCAGCTCAAAGGCGTCGAATGCGCCAGGCACACGCAGACCCGGATGCGAGATCAGGCTGGGTGCCAGCAGTGGGTCCTGCGCCAGACAGGCGGCGATACGCTGCGGCTGTGCGTCGAGATCGAACAGATCGCGCAGACGGCGCAGCAGCAGAGGCAGAACCGGCGTCAGCGAGGTGGAGAGCGTCACCTGCAGCGCGTTCTTTTGCGGCAGATGCGAAACAGAGACCCAGCCCCGGCAGCGGCCGAGCACCACGGTGCGTCGCCAGCTGCCATCTTCCACCGCCTCGACCTCTTTCATCAGATGCGTTTGCAAGAACCAGAGCATCGCCGCCCAGTCATAGGGAGGGCGATAGGCCAGCCGCAGCGTCACGCGGTCGCCGGGCTGCGCGCATTGAGTGCCCGTATCGTCCCTGCGCAGCGCGCCTGGCGTCATGCGGTAACGCGCCTGGAAGACATCATTAAAGCGCCGCAGGCTGCCAAAGCCGCTGGCATAGGCAACGTCAATAATCGGCAGCCGGGTTTCGGTCAGCAGCTGTTTAGCCAGCAGCATGCGCCGCGTCTGCTTCAGTTCCAGCGGCGAGACACCCAGCTCCTGCTGCACGATACGGCGCAGTTGACGCAGGCTGATACCGAATTCAGCGGCAATTGCCTCCAGTCCTTCACGTTCCTCCAGCATGCCTTCCTCGATACGCTGAACCAGCCGCTCTGCCACACGGTGCGGCTGATCAACCGGCGCATTACCGGGTGCCAGTTCGGGCCGACAGCGCAGGCAGGGGCGAAAGCGGGCTTTCTCCGCCGCTTCCGCGCTGCTGAAGAAAAGGCAGTTCTTCTGCATCGGCGCTTTGACCGGGCAGACCGGACGACAATAGATACCGGTTGAGGTCACGCCAACAAAGAAAACGCCGTCAAAGCGGGTATCACGAGAGGTCAGCGCCTGATAGGCAATGTCGGGATCGAGCATGGCAGTTCTCCGGTAAATAAGCGCAGCCTACACCGGTGAATCCCGGCAGACTGGCTGTTTTCGGACAGCACAACAGTTTATCGCCATGACCGAAAACAGCCAGTCAGGCTGATGAAAAGTGCGATAATAGGCGACAGAACCGTGACGGGAGAATCACCATGTACTACTTCAAACCGATAGTCACCCCGGTGGGTGAACTGAAACTGGTCGCCAGCGATAGCGGCCTGGCGGGTATTTTGTGGGAAAACGACGATCCCAAACGCACCCGGTTTTTGCCGCAAACGCGCGATGACGATCATCCCATTCTGATCGAAACTGAGCGTCAGCTCAGCGAGTACTTCACCGGTGCTCGTCGCTGCTTTGAGCTGCCGCTCGATTTTGTCGGCACTGAGTTTCAGAAAAAAGTCTGGCAGGCGCTGGTGGCGATCCCGTTTGGTGAGACGCGCAGCTACAGCCAGATTGCGCGGGAGATCGGCCATCCGCTGGCGGTGCGAGCCGTCGGTGCGGCCAATGGGCGTAATCCGCTCTCGATTGTCGCACCGTGCCACCGCGTGATTGGGGCCAACGGCAAGCTGACCGGCTTTGCGGGCGGACTGGATATCAAAGCCTTTCTGCTGGCACTGGAAGCGCCGCAAAAACCGCTGGTACTGGCAGATGAAACGCAGCCCGGCAGGGTCGGCGCTGTGATGCAGACAGAATAAATATCGCACGACACAGCCAGGCTTTTCCGCTATCGTGTTTAGCATATAAAACACGATGGCGAATTCGACGCCATAAGTCGCCGGAACAGGCGATTTTCGTTAATTAGACAAAACGAGAGCTGTGTCATGAGTGTGATGTTCGATCCAGAAAGCGCCGTTTATCCCTTTCCGCCCAAACCCGCCCGTCTGAGTGACGACGAGAAGGCGTTCTACCGTGAGAAAATTAAAGCGCTGCTGAAGGCGCGAAACGCGGTGATGGTGGCGCACTACTACACCGATCCGGAAATTCAGGCGCTGGCAGAAGAGACGGGCGGCTGCGTTTCCGACTCGCTGGAGATGGCACGCTTTGGCAGCAACCATTCGGCGACGACACTGCTGGTGGCGGGCGTGCGCTTTATGGGGGAAACCGCCAAAATCCTCAGCCCGGAGAAAACCGTACTGATGCCGACGCTGCAGGCGGAGTGCTCACTGGATCTCGGCTGCCCGATTGAAGAGTTTAACGCCTTTTGCGACGCCCATCCCGATCGCACCGTGGTGGTCTACGCCAATACCTCGGCGGCGGTAAAAGCGCGGGCCGACTGGGTGGTGACTTCAAGCATTGCGGTCGAGCTGATTGAGCACCTCGACAGTCTGGGCGAAAAAATTATCTGGGCGCCGGATCGCCATCTTGGCCGCTACGTTACCCAAAAATCGGGCGCGGACGTGCTCTGCTGGCAGGGCGCGTGCATTGTGCACGACGAGTTCAAAACCCAGGCGCTGCAGCGTATGAAAGCGCTCTATCCCGACGCGGCAGTGCTGGTGCATCCTGAGTCACCGCAGGCGATTGTCGATCTGGCCGATGCGGTCGGCTCGACCAGCCAGCTGATTCAGGCCGCCAAATCCCTGCCGCATCCGCAGATGATTGTGGCGACCGATCGCGGCATTTTCTATAAAATGCAGCAGGCGGTGCCGGATAAAGAGCTGCTTGAAGCGCCGACCGCCGGTGAAGGAGCCACCTGCCGCAGCTGTGCTCACTGTCCCTGGATGGCGATGAACGGCCTTAAAGCCATCGCAGAGGCGCTGGAGTCGGGTGGGATGGAACATGAGATTCAGGTGGATGAGACGCTGCGTGAGGCGGCGTTACTGCCGCTTAATCGCATGCTATCCTTTGCAGCGGAACTTAAACTCAACGTGAAGGGAAACGCATAAGCGTTTTCCGGACAGGTGCTCAGCATGGACTTCTTCAGCACACATAATATTCTGGTTCACATTCCTCTGGGTGCCGGAGGCTACGATCTCTCATGGATTGAGGCTATCGGCACGCTGGCGGGCTTACTCTGCATCTGGTTTGCCAGCCTGGAAAAAATCATCAACTATCCCTTTGGCCTGATTAACGTCACGCTGTTTGCGGTGATTTTCTTTCAGATCCAGCTCTACGCCAGCCTGCTGCTGCAGCTCTTCTTTTTTGCCGCCAATATCTACGGCTGGTACGCCTGGAGTCGGCAAACCTCCGATCATCAGGCGGCGCTGAAAATCCGCTGGCTGCCGCTGCCTAAGGCGCTGGCCTGGACGGCGGGCTGTGTGATTGCGATTGCGCTGATGACCCTCTATATCGATCCGGTGTTTGCGCTGTTAACCCGTGCGGCCGTCACGCTGATGAACGGCCTTGGCCTGTCGGTGGCGATGCCCGCGCTGCAGCCGGATGCGTTCCCGTTCTGGGACTCCTGCATGATGGTGTTGTCGATTGCGGCGATGGTGCTGATGACGCGCAAATATGTTGAGAACTGGCTGCTGTGGGTCATCATCAACGTGATTAGCGTGATGATTTTTGCCCGACAGGGCGTCTATGCGATGTCGCTGGAGTATGTGATTCTGACGCTGATTGCGCTGAACGGCTCGCGCATGTGGATCCGCAGCGCGCGGCAACAGGGTTCCCGCGCGCTGTCGGCTCAGTGAGTGTGCGCTTCGCCTTTAGCATGAGCATGCTCATGGTCGTGTGAATGGCTGTGATCATGGCCGGTGGCGGCAGCGCCGCTTAAGCCGAGTTCACACTCGGCACCGGCACAGGGCTGATACTCCATCTGCACGGTCGCATGCGCAATCTGATAGTGCTGGCGCAGATAGTCGTGGATACGATGCAGCAGCGCATCGTGATCGTAAGGCGGGATCACCTGCGCATGCAGCGTCAGCATCGGCTTTTCGCCCACCTGCCACAGATGCACATGGTGAACATTGCGCACCTCTGCGATGTTCAGGGTGAGATCCCGTATCAGCCGGTTCACATCCAGCGAACGCGGCGCCCCTTCCAGTAACTCCTGCAGACTCTCACGCAGCAGCGCCCAGGCGCTGCGCAGCACCAGCAGTGACACCAGCAACGACAGAATCGGGTCGATTGGGGTCCAGCCGGTCAGCATAATAATCACCGCCGCGACAATCGCACCCACCGAGCCAAGCAGGTCGCCCATCACATGCAGCGCCGCGGCCCGCACGTTGAGATTCTTCTCTTCGCTGCCGTGATGCAGCAGCCAGAACGACAGAATATTGGCCAGCAGGCCGCCAATAGCAATCCCCAGCATCAGGCCGCCGGTCACCGGTTGCGGGTCGGCAAAGCGGCGCACCGCCTCCCAGACGATCAGTGCGGTAATGCCCAGCAGCGCAATGGCGTTAACAAATGCGGCCAGCGTGGTCAGACGCAGCAGGCCAAAGGTGTGGCGTGCATTGGGTTTACGGCGCGAGAACTGCACCGCCAGCAGGGCCATCAGCAGCGCGGCGGCATCGGTCAGCATATGCCCGGCGTCCGCCAGCAACGCCAGTGAACCCGAGAGCCAGCCGCCAATCACTTCAGCCACCATAAAGACAACGGTCACCCCGAAGGCGGCCGCCAGACGCGTGCGATTACTATCCTGCCCGCTATGAGTGTGGGTATGTGCCATAAGATTCCAGTTTTTTCAGTAACCTGTTTGCTAATAATATCAGTAATTGCCACGTCTCAGACGTGTCCTGATGCTGTTTTGCCTGCTCCGCCAGTTGCTGGCTGAGCTGTGCGCCGTGATCCAGTCCCACCAGTAACCAGCTTCCTTTCATCCGGTGTGCCGCTTCGGCGAACGGCATCCACGCCTCGCGCTCGCGTGCTTCGCGCATCACGGCCAGATCCTGCGTCACCGTGTTGTGCAGCGTCTGGCTCAGACGGCGGAGGAATTTCTCATTCTGCTGCGCCAGTTGCCACAGATTATCATCCAGCGCCGCCAGCGGATCTTCCTGCCACTCTGCCAGCAGCGCGCTGAGATCGGCTAACTGCACCGGTTTTATCATTACCCGCTCCCGCGCCTCCAGCGGTCGTGACAGCAGCTGGGCATCCGCGGAGCAGAGCACCCGCATCGCCTGACGCTTCCGCTGACGGTCACGCCGCCGCAATATCCGCAGCAGCAGCGTGCCGTCAGGCCGCGGCATCATCTGGTCGATAAACAGCAGGTCATAAGGCTGTTGCGCATCGGCCTGCAGTAGTGCGCGTCCCTGCTCAAAGATGTCAGCCTGAATCGCAAAACGCGACAGCTGCTGCTGCATCACCAGCAGATTGGTCGGATGGTCATCGACAATCGCCACCCGCAGCGGTGGAAGGTCGGGAAGGGCGGTTTCATCCACGTGGTTTGCTGGTGCGCAGACCTCCAGTGGCAGCGTCACGGTGACCTGGGTGCCGTGACCGGGTTCAGAGGCGAGCCGGATGTCGCCGCCCATCCGCTGCACCATTTCCCGGCAGATAAACAGCCCCAGGCCGCTGCCCTGCACCGAAACCGATTTACCGGACGGCGCCTGATACCAGGGATCGAACAGCTTCTGCTGCTCCTCTGGCGGAATGCCGCTGCCGCTGTCGCTCACCGTCAGAATCAGCTGTTGTTGCTGTGCGGCCAGCGTCAGGCGAATCGCGCCGTGGCGGGTAAATTTCAGCGCATTGGTCATCAGGTTGTTGACCACCTGCTGCAGGCGATCGGCATCGATCATCACGGCATCAGGCAGCGGCGTCAGCGCCTCGACGATCAGATGCGGGCCGTCTTCGCGCATTAACGGATGATAAAAGTGCTGCTGCTGATTGAGCCACTGCGCCAGCGCCAGCGGACGGGGCGCCAGGGTAAAACTGTTGCTCTCGATGCGCGCATGATCCTGCAGATCATTCAGCAACGTCAGCAGCGATTGCGCACTGCTGTGCAGCAGCGTCAGGTTCTGGCTGCTGTGCTGCTGCTTCTCCAGCTCCAGCAGTCCGAGGATCGCCTGCATCGGCGTGCGCAGCTCATGGCTGACGGTCGCCAGGAACTGGCTCTTCATCGCATTGGCGTGCTCAGCCTGTTCACGCTGCTGACGCTCCCGGCGCTGTTGCCAGTAGCGGCGCGCCAGCAGCAGCAGCAGCAGCGCAATGGCCGCACCTGCCACCGCCAGCACCATCATCGGCAGCGAACGCATCACCATCACGCTGCCGGGCTGTGGCGGGGTTGACCAGCTGTCGCGCATCTGACTCTGTGTGTCAGCCGGGATCTGCTGCAGCGCGCGATCCAGCAGGGTGCGCAGCACCGGCTGGTCAGCCGTCACGCCCAGCGCGATCGGCCAGGCGATGTCGCTGGCGGCAAAGGCGAGGTGGATGCGCGCATCATCGCGGCTGGCGATACGCCAGCGGGCGGAGAGCACGTTATCGACCAGCGCATCGATCTGCCCTTTTGCCAGCGCGTCATAGAGACTATTACGATCGGCAAACTGCAGCGGCTGCAGATCCGCAGGCAGCAGACGCAGCGCCAGGTCATCCTGTAACATGCCGACCCGCTTGCCGCGCAGGTCGCGCCAGTGCGCCAGCGTATCGGGCTGGAGGGTGTAGATGCCCCACAGCGCGCGCCACACCGGCAGCGAGGTGCTCTGCATCGCATCGCCGTTCAGCGGCTGCATCAGCTGCAGCATCGCCTGCTGCTGACCGATCAGCGTGTTCGCCTGACGCGGATTGCTGACCCACACCGGTTCAAACTGCAGGCCGGTGCTCTGAGCTATCGCTTTCAGCAAATCCACGCCATAGCCTCTGGCGGTCCCGCTGGCATCGCGATAACTCCAGGGATAGTTGTCCGGTTCGGCGGTGTAAGTAATACGCGGATGATCGGCAATCCAGGCGCGTTCAGTGGGGCTGAGCATCAGGGTCTGCGTATCCTGATAGCGCGGCAGGGTACTGCTCCAGCGCGCCTGCAGCGTGTTCATCAGTTCTGCTGGCAACTGACGCAGGCTCTGATTAATCCAGCTGATAAGCTCCGGATCGCGGGAGACCGCGCGCAGGTTGAGCTGTCCGGCCTCGATGTGTGAGGCGATCTGATAAATCTGGCCCTGTTGCAGCTGGCTCAGCAGAAATCCGGCGCTGGTCTCATCCGCCACCACATAATCATTCTGCTGATTCAGCAGGGTATAGAGCGCCTGCAGATCACTGCTGTAGCGTCGCCAGCTGTGGCGGGCCGCCAGCGCAGGCGGCAGCTGTGCCAGCGTGCTTTCGCTGATCGCCAGTTGGGCATTCTGGCTGTTAAACATCACGGCACGCTGGTTTTGCTGATTGCGGTAGACCCGAAGCGGGCTGCTGTACCAGTTATCGCTGCTCAGGGTGCCGGCTGGCTGGGGAGAAATCCACATGCCAAGCGCAAAATCGATCTGGCCGCTGTTCAGCGCCTGCATCAGATGCGGCTGATCGCTGTAGAGGTTGAGGCTGAACTGCGCGCCAGTCAGCTGGCGCAGTGCGGAAAGATAGTCAGCATTGATGCCATACAGGTCGTTGCCGATGCGCATCGCCCAGGGGGCGTGGTTCTCTTCCAGCAGGCCAACACGCAGAATTTTGCCCTGCATGGTTTCCGCGTGTGTCACCGGCAGCATCATCGGCAGATTGATGCTGCTCACCGGACGCACCTCAGCCAGAACGGAGCCGCACAGCAACAGCAGCATCAGCAGGAGAGTTCTCACTGCTGCGCCTTCCACAGGTCAGCCAGTTCCACCACCGAACGGGCGCCGGTTTTTTCCAGAATGTTCTTTTTATGGGTGCTGACCGTTTTATTACTGATGTGCAACTGGGCGGCGATTTGCAGATTGGAGAGGCCGCTGGCCAGCAGCGCCAGAATCTGACGCTCTTTCTGGGTCAGCGGGAGTTCCGGCTCATCATCCATCACCGGAAACGCCGTCTGACCGCCCAGCACCGCCAGGATAGCGCTAAGCAGTTGCGCCATGCGCTGGCTCTTCACCACATAACCGGCGGCACCCAGCGCCTGGGCACGACGCACATAGTGGCGGGTCTGCTGAGCAGAGTAGATCAATACCGGACAGTCGGGCCGATGGATCTTCAGGCGACGCAGGAACTCCAGCCCATCGCTGTCCGGCAGGCCAATATCCAGCACGATGATGTCCAGTGGCTGCTGAAGCAGGGGACGGGCGGCTTTTTCACTGCTGGCAGAGAGGAGCTGAACCGGAAAGGGCGACTGGCTCAGAGCGGCTTCAAGTGCCACTTCAACCAGCGGATGATCGTCAATCAGAAGCAAAACGGCCATGAAGGATTTCCTGTAAATTTCACAGGATTAGCATAGCGGAAGAGTGGGGCAGAGGGGAGAAAAACCAGGAGAGCATCAGCTCTCCTGGTTAAACAGAATTACTGGGTGGTGCCGTCGGTTTTGGTATCTACGTCACCGCCGCCCACTTTAGTCTGAACTTTTTTATTGATGTTCGGACATTTACCATCTTTACACTGGGCGTTCTGGTCCATTTCGTTAGCAGACATATTACCATGGCTGGTGGTGCTGCCAGACGTTGCAGGATTGGTATCGTTGCCAGTGTTATTAATTTTGCTGTTATCGACATTATTTGGCGGCAGATTCTCTTTTGCTCCGCCCGCTGCTGCACCTGCACTGGCTGCCTGATTCGATGTACCGTTATTGCTGCTGCTGTCTGCAGCCAGTACCGCACCGCTGCTCAGTGTCATTGCTGCTGTCAAAAAGAGTAAGGCAAACTTTTTCATCATTATGCTCCCGTTAATAAATGAAGATGCTTTAAGCCCAGAGGTGCAATTTCGGGTAAGAAAATCCCTGACGAAATATAATTCGCCGGTTGGCTTAAACAGGGTGATTTAATTTGGTAAGCGGGACGTTCCTCAGTGCTTACCATTAAAAAGTCTAGTCGCTAACCTGATTAATGCAAATATCACCCGCACATTTAACCCGCAGCGGGAATTTACACCCCAGGCGCTTCGGGCTACATTGGGCAGGTTGTGTCCGGCGGGCGCCGGGCCAGAAATAATATGGAATCAGTATGAATTACCAGAACGATGACTTACGCATCAAAGAGATTAAAGAGCTGTTACCTCCGGTTGCGCTGCTCGAAAAATTCCCGGCGACCGATCGTGCTGCACAGACCGTTTCACAGGCCCGTCAGGCGATTCATCAGATCCTGCAGGGCAAGGACGATCGCCTGCTGGTGGTGATCGGCCCCTGCTCAATTCATGACACTGAAGCGGCAAAAGAGTATGCCGACCGCCTGCTGGCGCTGCGTGATGAGCTGAAAGGCGAGCTGGAAGTGGTGATGCGGGTCTATTTTGAAAAGCCGCGCACCACGGTGGGCTGGAAAGGGCTGATCAACGATCCCTACATGGATAACAGCTACCAGCTCAACGACGGTCTGCGTCTGGCGCGTAAACTGCTGCTGGATATTAACGACAGCGGCTTACCGGCGGCGGGCGAGTTTCTGGATATGATTACCCCGCAATATGTGGCTGACCTGATGAGCTGGGGCGCGATTGGCGCGCGCACCACGGAATCTCAGGTACACCGTGAGCTGGCGTCCGGTCTCTCCTGTCCGGTCGGCTTCAAAAACGGCACCGATGGCACCATTAAGGTGGCGATCGATGCCATTAACGCGGCGGGATCGCCGCACTGTTTCCTGTCTGTGACGAAGTATGGTCACTCCGCCATTGTGGAAACCAGCGGCAACGGTGACTGCCATATCATTCTGCGCGGCGGCAAAGAGCCGAACTACAGTGCGCAGCATGTTGCAGAGGTCAAAGAGGGCCTGG
>Ga0308164_10005118_pt1 | contig 10760 bp, 9 predicted proteins | sample PhyTR2_FD_201031 | JGI IMG/M metagenome (GOLD analysis project Ga0308164, IMG submission 201031) | Phyllosphere microbial communities from UC Gill Tract Community Farm, Albany, California, United States - DLSLT.R2 | ecosystem: Host-associated > Plants > Phyllosphere > Unclassified | place: USA... | reverse complement strand
TGTTGACGATCAGCGCGTCGATCCGGTTGTCGATCGCGGCGCGGGCGATGTCGTCGATATCCGCGGGCTCTAGGTCGGGCGCGACCTTGAGGAAGATCGGCGTGGTGCCCTTGGCGGCGGTGCAGGCCGCGAGCAGGTCGCGCAGCGCTGCGCCGTGTTGCAGGTCGCGCAGGCCGGGGGTGTTGGGTGAGCTGATGTTGATCGTGATGTAATCGGCGTGCGGCGCGGCGCGGGTGACGCCGTGGACATAATCCGCGGTGCGGTCGCTCGCGTCCTTGTTCGCGCCGACATTGATGCCGAGCACGCCCTTGCCGCGGCCGTGCGCCTTCGCCCGGTCGAGCGCCGCGTCGAGGCCGCCATTGTTGAAGCCGAGGCGGTTGATCACCGCGCGGTCTTCGGGGAGGCGGAAGATGCGCGGCTTCGGGTTGCCGGGTTGGGGCAGGGGGGTGAGCGTGCCGATCTCGACGCTGCCGAGGCCGAGCCCGAAGAACCCGTCGATCGCGCGGCCGTCCTTGTCGACGCCGGCGGCAAGCCCGACCGGGTTGGGGAAGGCGATCCCCGCCACTGTCGTTGCAAGCCGCGGGACGGATGGGGCGAGCGGCGTGCCCGCCTTGCCCCAGGCGGCGAGCGCGGCGATCGTCAGGCCATGCGCGCGTTCGGCGTCGAGGCGGAAGAGAAGCGGGTGGTAGAAGGCCATGCGCGCTCTTACCCAGATCGGCTGGGGCGGCCAAACCCTTCTTCCGTCATTCCCGCGCAGGCGGGAATCCATTCGTCCGCAGGCGCAAAAGGTAGAGTGGATTCCCGCCTCCGCGGGAATGACGAAATGGACTCAGTTGCGAGTCGTTAGCACTGGCGGACGGGTTGACGCTGCCCCCCGCAAAGCCCATTTGTCAATCGGATCATATCGGTCCGATTGGACTCACAAGCCACCATGCGTCTTTCCAGCCTAGCCGACTATGCGGTCGTGATGATGAGCGCCGCGGCGCGTCATTGCGGTGGTATCGCGCGGCTGAACGCGACGCTGTTGAGCGAGGAGACCGGCGTGCCGCTGCCGACCGTGCAGAAGCTGGTCAGCCGGTTGTCGGCGGCGGGACTGATCGAGAGCACGCGCGGGACGGGCGGTGGCTTCCGCCTGTCGCGGCCGCCTGCGTCGATCTCGCTCGCCGACATCATCGAGGCGGTCGAGGGCCCGATCGCGCTGACCGCGTGCGTCGACGGTGCGGCGCAGGATTGCTGCATCGACCAGACGTGCAAGGTGAAGCCGCACTGGAACGCGGTCAACGGCGCGGTCCGCGGTGCGCTCGCCGGCGTGACGCTCGCCAGCCTTTTGCAAGTCCCGAATTCGCCGGTGCCCGCATGACGCGTGCAGCGACTTACCCCTTTCTCCGCGATCTCTGCGCCTCCGCGCGCAAAATCTCATATTCGCGCAGAGACGCAGAGATCGCAGAGTTTTTAGAGAGCCGCGTTGCGGCGGAGATGGAATGATGGCTACCCGGAACGCAGAGGCCTATGCCGCCGCGAACAAGACGTACGAGTGGGGCTTCTCCTCGGACATCGAACAGGAATTCGCGCCCAAGGGCCTGTCGGAAGACACGGTGCGCTTCATTTCCGCCAAGAAGGGCGAGCCGCAGTGGATGCTCGACTGGCGTCTGAAGGCGTTCGCGCTGTGGCAGACGATGGAAGCACCCGACTGGTCGAAGCTCAACGTGCCGCCGATCGATTACCAGGACGCCTATTATTACGCGGAGCCCAAGGCGAAGCCGAAGCTCGGGAGCCTCGACGAGGTCGATCCCGAGATCCTGCGCGTTTACGAAAAGCTCGGCATCCCGATCGGCGAGCAGAAGATGCTCGCGGGCGTGGTCGAGGATCCGCTGAATGAGGACGGTACGCCGAAGCGTCGCGTCGCGGTCGACGCGGTGTTCGACAGCGTCTCGGTCGCGACGACGTTCCGCAAGGAATTGGAGGCCGCGGGCGTGATCTTCCGGTCGATCTCCGAGGCGATCAAGGAATATCCCGATCTCGTGCGGAAATGGCTCGGGAAGGTCGTGCCGCAGCGTGACAATTACTTCGCGACGCTGAATTCGGCGGTCTTCTCCGACGGGACGTTCGTCTACATCCCCGAGGGCGTCCGCTGTCCGATGGAGCTGTCGACCTATTTCCGGATCAACGCCGAGAATACCGGCCAGTTCGAACGCACGCTCATTGTGGCCGACAAGGGCTCGTACGTCTCCTATCTCGAAGGCTGCACCGCGCCGATGCGCGACGAGAACCAGCTGCACGCGGCGGTCGTCGAACTCGTCGTGCTCGACGATGCCGAGATCAAGTACTCGACCGTGCAGAACTGGTATCCGGGCGACGAGAACGGCGTCGGCGGGATCTACAATTTCGTCACCAAGCGCGCACTGTGCCAGGGCAAGAACTCGAAGGTCAGCTGGACCCAGGTCGAGACTGGCAGCGCGATCACGTGGAAATATCCGTCGTGCGTGCTGGCGGGCGATGGCTCGGTCGGCGAATTCTATTCGGTCGCGGTGACGAACAATCGCCAGCAGGCCGATACCGGCACGAAGATGATCCACCTCGGCAAGAACACGCGCTCGACGATCGTGTCGAAGGGGATTTCGGCGGGGCGGTCGGACAACACCTATCGTGGGCTGGTGCGCGTCGCGCCGACCGCGGAGGGCGTGCGCAACTTCACCCAGTGCGACAGCCTGCTGCTCGGCGACCAGTGTGGTGCGCACACCGTGCCGTATATCGAGGTCCGCAACCCCTCCGCGCAGATCGAGCATGAGGCGACGACGTCGAAGATCTCCGAGGACCAGCTGTTCTACGCGATGTCGCGCGGGCTGGATGCGGAGGCGGCGGTCGCGCTGATCGTGAATGGTTTCGCGCGGGAAGTGCTGCAGCAGCTGCCGATGGAGTTCGCGGTGGAAGCGCAGAAGCTGCTGGGGATTTCGCTGGAAGGGTCTGTGGGGTGATCCCCGCCCGTCATCCCGCTGGCGCGGGCATGACGGGACAGCGCTGGCGCAGGACGCGCCGCGGAAATTTAGAGATTTGGAATTGGGCAGAATTCGATGCTGAAAATTGAAAACCTTCACGCCGAGATCGACGGCAAGGAAATCCTCAAGGGCCTCTCGCTCGAGGTAAATGCGGGCGAGGTGCACGCGATCATGGGGCCGAACGGCGCGGGCAAGTCGACGCTGGGCTATGTGCTCGGCGGGCGGCCCGGTTACGAGGTCACGTCTGGCTCGGTGACGTTCGACGGCGTCAACCTGCTCGAGCTCGAGGCGCATGAGCGCGCCGCGGCGGGCGTGTTCCTCGGCTTCCAGTATCCGGTCGAGATCCCGGGCGTGTCGAACGTCCAGTTCCTGCGTGAGGCACTGAACGCGCAGCGCGCGACGCGCGACGAAAAGGCGCTGTCCGGCGGCGAGTTCCTGAAGCTCGCGCGCGGGCAGGCGGATCTGCTCGGCATGGATTACGACATGCTCAAGCGGCCGGTGAATGTCGGCTTTTCGGGCGGCGAGAAGAAGCGCAACGAGATGGTGCAGATGGGCATCGTCAACCCGAAGTTCGCGATCCTCGACGAGACCGATTCCGGCCTCGACATCGACGCGCTGCGCGTCGTCGGCGACGGCATCAACCGCATCATGCGCGCGCCTGACAAGGCGGTGCTGCTGATCACGCATTACCAGCGGCTGCTCGATTATGTGGAGCCGGACTTCGTCCATGTCCTTGCCGACGGGCGAATCGTCCGGTCGGGCGGCAAGGAACTCGCGCAGCAGCTTGAGAGCGAAGGCTATGTGGGGATCGCCGCGTGACGATGCTGCTCGAACTTCCCTCCACGCGCGAGGAGTCGTGGCGCTGGGGTGATCCGGCGGCGATCGCGGCGGCGGCGGGGTTGCCGCGGGGTGAGGCGCTGGCGGGGTCGTGGTTCCTCGCGCTCGAGGGCGCGCGGGCGGTGTTTGTCGATGGCGCGCTGGATGAAGGTCGCAGCGAGCTTCGGCATGTCGCGATCGCGCCGCTCGAGGGTGGCACGCATGTGCTGGGCGCGCGGACGACCGGCCATGGCTGGTCGTTGCGCGTCGAGGCGCACGCTTCGGCCGAGCTGATCCAGATCGTCCATATCGCGACCGGGGGCGAGAACCATGTTCCCGCCGAGATCGTGCTCGCGGACGGCGCGCAGGCGTCGGTGGTCGAGACCTATGTCGGGACCGGCTGGTCGAACCGGTCGACGCGGATGATGCTGGGCGCGGGCGCGAAGCTGACGCGCGCGGTGCGGTTGCTGCAGACCGCGGGCTTCGTGTCGGTGCGCGACGAGGCGGATGTCGGTGCGGGGGCGAGCCTGATCGTGACGATGCTCGGCGCGGGCGATGCGGGGACGCGGATCGACGGCGCGATCACCGTTTCGGGCGACGATGCGTTTGCCGAATATGGCGGCGCGCTGCTGACGCGGCGCGACCAGCGGCAGGAATGCGCGCTGTCGGTGCGGCATGCCGCGCTGAACGGGCAGAGCAAGCAGATCTGGCGCGCGGTCGCAGCGGACACGTCGACCGCGAGCCTTGCGGCGCGCGTCGAGGTGGCGCGCGATGCGCAGAAGACCGACGGCGTGCAGTCGCTGCGCGGGCTGCTGCTCAAGCGCACCGCGACGGTCAATCTGAAGCCCGAGCTCGAGATCTTCGCGGACGACGTGAAGTGCGCGCACGGCGCGACGGTCGGTGAGCTCGACCAGCGCGCGTTGTTCTACATGCAGAGCCGCGGCATCCCGCATGCCAAGGCGCAGGCGCTGCTGACGCGTGCGTTCGTCGGCGATGCGTTCGCGCAGATCGCGGACGAGACGGTGCGCGACGCGTTCGTTGCGGACGCGGATGCGTGGCTGGAGGCGGCGCTGTGACCCTGACGCTCGAAACGCGCCCGCTCGACCGGGTGTCGGACTTTCCGGCTATCCCCGAGGGCTGGGCGTATCTCGATACCGCCGCCACCGCGCAGAAGCCGCAGCCTGTGGTCGACGCGATCACGCGCGCTTATGGCGAGACCTATGCGACCGTGCACCGCGGTGTGTACCAGCGCTCCGCCGACATGACCGTCGCGTACGAGGCGGCACGCCGGGCGGTGGCGCGGTTCATCGGTGCGGGATCGCCCGACGAGATCGTGTTCGTGCGCGGCGCGACCGAGGCGATCAACCTGGTCGCGACCTGCTGGGCGGGGACCCAGTTGAAGGCGGGCGACCGCATCCTGCTGTCGATGCTCGAGCATCATTCGAACATCGTGCCGTGGCAGATGATCGCCGAGGCACGCGGTGTCGCGATCGACGTGCTGCCGCTGACCGCGGACCATTGCATCGATCTCGACGCGATGGAGCGGATGATCACGCCCGCGCACAAGCTGGTCGCGCTCGGCCATGTGTCGAACGTGCTCGGCTCGGTGCTCGACGCGAAGCGGGCGACGGAGATTGCGCATTCGGTCGGGGCGAAGATCCTGCTCGACGGCTGCCAGTCGGTGCCGCGGATCGCGGTCGACGTGTCTGCGATCGGCTGCGATTTTTACGTGTTCTCGGGCCACAAGCTGTACGGCCCGACCGGGATCGGCGTGCTGTGGGCAAAGCCCGAGCTGCTCGAGGCGATGCCGCCCTATCAGGGTGGCGGGTCGATGATCGACAAGGTGTCGTTCGCGAAGACGACTTATGCGCCAGCGCCGGGACGGTTCGAGGCGGGGACGCCGCATATCGTCGGTGCGCTCGGGCTGCATGCGGCGATCGACTATGTCGAGAGCATCGGGCTGGCGGCGATCCACGCGCACGAGACGGCGCTGGTCACCGCGACGCGTGAGGCGCTGTCGGGGATCAATTCGGTGCGGCTCTACGGGCCTGCGGACTCGGCGGGGATCGTCTCGTTCACGATCGAAGGGGTTCATCCGCACGACATCGGCACCATATTGGACGAAGAGCGCGTCGCGATCCGGGCTGGCCATCACTGCGCCCAGCCGCTGATGGAGATGCTGGGCGTCGAGGCGACGGCCAGGGCGAGCTTCGGTGTCTATAACGGTCCTGCTGACGTGGATGCGCTGGTGCGCGGTATCGCGCGAGTAACGAGGATATTTGGATGAGCGATCGGTTCGAGATCGAGGAAGTCGAGGCGGTGCAGTCGCCGCCCAAGGCGCGTGTCGTGCTCGACACCGACGGCGATGCGGAGCGCAAGCGTGACTATCTCGCCGGGTTCCTGGCGCAGAAGCCGCAGGTGGACTCCCCCGGCGAACCGGGTGGTGCGGTCTATGATGCGATCATCGACGCGCTGAAGGACATCTATGACCCCGAGATCCCGGTGAACATCTATGACCTGGGGCTGATCTACGGCGTCGAGGTGACCGAGGACGGGCATGCGGTCGTCACGATGACGCTGACCACGCCGAACTGTCCGGTCGCGGAATCGATGCCGATGGAGGTCGAGATGCGTGTCGGCGCGGTCCCGGGTGTCGGTGTCGCCGAGGTGAACCTGGTGTGGGATCCGGCGTGGGATCCGCAGAAGATGTCCGACGAGGCGAAGCTCGAACTGGGCATGCTGTAACGACGTGCCCCTCCCCTTCAGGGGAGGGGACGGGGGTGGGGCCTTACCCCAAGCGCGCGATCCGGTCGGGCGCCCCACCCCAACCCCTCCCCTGAAGGGGAGGGGCTTTAGATGGAAGGAACGAGCCATGGCGACGACATTACGAGCACGGCCGGCGGCGCTGAACCTGACCGCGACCGCGCATGCGCGGATCGCGGACCTGATGGCGCGTGCGCCGGACGATTCGATCGGGGTCAAGCTGTCGACGCCCAAGCGCGGCTGTTCGGGGCTCGCTTATTCGGTCGATTATGTGAGCGAGGCCAAGCCGTTCGACGAGCGGATCGACACGCCCGGCGGCACGCTGTTCGTCGATGGCGGGTCGATCCTGTACCTGATCGGCTCGACGATGGACTGGGTCGAGGACGACTTCACCGCCGGGTTCGTGTTCCAGAACCCCAACGCCAAGGGTGCGTGCGGGTGCGGGGAGAGCTTCACGGTTTGAGCTGAAGGCGGAGTGTTCGCTCCCTAATCCTTGATCGTCATCCCCGCGGACGCGGGGATCCATAACGGCAGACCGTGGTGATGGACCGCGAGCATTAGCCAGTCTGGATTCCCGCCTTCGCGGGAATGACGGTAGGGGTTGGGGGCGGTACCGTCATACGGCCGCCCGGCCGGGCAAAGGTTGCTGACGGGACGGACCGCGTTACAAGGGCGGCGCCAACTGGACCCCGGCGTCTTGCCGGGGTGGCGCGCTGGACCGAACGGAATGATCCGCGTCCAGATGACGAGGGGATCTACGTGGCCAGTCTGTTTCGCCGAAAAATCGTCACCGAGCAGCCGCCCGAGCATCAGCTCGCGCGGACTTTGTCGTGGCCGCATCTGGTCGCGATGGGTGTGGGCGGGATCGTCGGCACGGGGATCCTGACGCTGATCGGCGTCGGGGCAGGGCTCGCGGGGCCGGCGGTCATCCTGTCGTTCATCATCGCCGGCGGGATCTGTGCCTGCGCCGCGCTCGCCTATGCCGAGATGGCGACGATGATCCCCGCGTCGGGCAGCGCCTACACCTACAGCTATGTCGTGCTCGGCGAGCTGATCGCCTGGGTGATCGGCTGGAGCCTGATCCTCGAATATTCGCTAGTGGTGTCGACCGTCGCGGTCGGCTGGTCGGGTTATGCCGCGCCGTTGCTGCGCGGCGCGTTCGGGTTTCCCGAGGCGCTGACGCTCAGCCCCGAACTGGGCGGCGTCCTGAACGTGCCGGCGATCGCCATCATCGCGGTCGTCGCAGGCGTGCTGTCGTTCGGGACGCGCGAGAGTGCGACGCTGAACGCGGTGCTGGTGGCGGTGAAGATGATCGCGCTGACCGTGTTCGTGTTCATCGCGCTCCATTATTTCAACAGCGCGAACCTGCAGCCGTTCATGCCGTACGGCTTCCCCAAGGCCGTCCAGCCCGACGGTGCGGAGCGCGGGGTGATGGCGGCGGCGGCGATCATCTTCTTCGCATTCTACGGGTTCGACGCGATCTCGACCGCGGCGGAGGAGACGAAGAATCCGGGGCGCGACCTGGCGATCGGCATCCTCGGGTCGATGGTGGCGTGCATCGCGATCTATATTCTCGTCGCGGTCGCCGCGGTGGGGGCGCTGTCCTACACGCGGTTCGCCGGCTCGGCCGAGCCGCTCGCGCTGATCCTGCGCGAGATCGGGCGGCCGGGGTTCGCGACCTTCCTGGGCGCGTCGGCGGTGATCGCGTTGCCGACCGTGCTGCTCGCCTTCCTGTTCGGACAGAGCCGGATCTTCTTCACGATGGCGCGCGACGGCCTGCTGCCGCTCGGCCTCGCCAAGGTGTCGAAGCGCGGCGCGCCGGTGCGGATCACCTGGATCACCGCGGCGATCGTCGCGGTGATCGCGGGGCTGCTGCCGCTCGCCGAGATCGCGGCCCTCGCCAACGCCGGCACGCTCGCCGCGTTCGTCGCGGTGTGCGCGTGCATGCTGGTGATGCGTCGCCGCGCGCCGGATGCGGTGCGGACCTTCCGCGCGCCTGCCGCAACGCTGGTGGGCGTGATCGGCATTCTCGGCTGCCTGTATCTGTTCTTCAGCCTGCCTTCGAAGACACAACTCTATTTCGGGCTGTGGAACCTGCTCGGGCTGGTGATCTACTTCGTCTACGCCCGACCGCGGGCGCTTGCCGAATGAGCGGCTGGACGATCGGGATCATCGGCGGCTCCGGGCTGTACGCGGTCGAGGGGATCGAGGACGGGCGCTGGCAGACGGTGGAGACACCCTGGGGTGCGCCGTCGGATGCGATCTATACCGGGCGCGTCGGGCCTGTCGGGGTGGCGTTCCTGCCGCGGCACGGGCGAGGGCACCGGATTTCGCCGTCCGAGCTCAATGCCCGCGCGAACATCGATGCGTTGAAGCGGCTGGGCGTGACCGATGTGCTGGCGGTGTCGTCGGTCGGGTCGCTGGTCGAGGCGAGGCCGCCGGGGAGCTTCACGATCGTCGACCAGTTCGTCGACCGGACCAAAGGGCGGGTGTCGAGCTTCTTCGGTACGGGCCTGGTCGCGCATGTCTCGATGGCGGACCCGGTGTGTCCGCGGCTGTCGGGTCATGCCGCCGACGCCGCCCGTCAGGCCGGTGCGCAGGTCGATGACCGTGGTACCTATCTGGCGATGGAGGGGCCGCAATTCTCGACGCGCGCGGAGAGCCGGCTCTACCGCCAATGGGGGTGCGACGTGATCGGGATGACCGCGATGCCCGAGGCGAAACTCGCGCGCGAGGCGGAGCTGCCCTATGCGCTGGTCGGGATGGTGACCGACTATGACTGCTGGCGCGAGGATGCGGCGGGGGTCGATGTCGCGGAGGTGATTGCGCAGCTCGGCGCGAATGCGGCGAAAGCGCGGGCGATGGTGATGGCGTTGCTGCGCGGGCTGCCGGCGGAGCGTCCGGCGTCGCCGATCGATACCTGTCTCGACAGTGCGATCATCACGGCGCGCGAGGCGCGGGATCCGGCGTTGGTGGCGAAGCTCGACGCGGTGGCGGGGCGGGCGCTCTAGCGGCCCGGCGGCGTCGTGAGAGGCGTTGACGGATAGGCGAGGGGCCCGTTTGGGGCTCTGGGTCCTGACGTTCGTCAGGATGACGGTTGGGGGGTGGCGTTCCGCGCATTTTCCACCGGGTGCGGTGATCGGCGGAAGAATTGCGGCGATCCGAGGGCTCCGACACATTGGTGCAACATATCGGCGCGATGAGGTGGGGGTCGCCGCTCCCTCTCCCCCTGTGGACGGCGACGTGGCCGGGTTGTTCCCCCTCCCGGTCCCTCCCTGAACTACGGGGCGATCGTCATGGTCGCCCCGCTTTTTTCTGCCGGGCCCGGGTCGCGTTCGAGACGCGCCGTCTGGTGAAACTCGCCATCCAAAACACGTCATCCCAGCGAGGGCCGGGATATCCCTCGTGGTGGGCGATATGCGCCTCACGGGGATATCCCGGCTTACGCTGGGATGACGGTCGTTCAGGGGGCAGGCGTCGTCCCGGATCGCGCCGGGACGACGTCGGTCGCTTACGCGGCCAGCTTGCGCAGGACGTAGTGCAGGATCCCGCCGTTGAGGAAATATTCCAGCTCGTTGACGGTATCGATCCGGCACTTGGTCTGGAACGTCTCGCTGGTGCCGTCGGCGCGGGTCATCTTCACGCTCACGTCCTGACGCGGGCGGATGCTTGCCACGTCGAGGATGGTGAACGTCTCCGAGCCGTCGAGGCCGAGCGTCTTGCGATCGGTGCCTTCGGCGAACTGCAGCGGCAGCACGCCCATGCCGACCAGGTTCGAGCGGTGGATACGCTCGAAGCTCTCGGTGATGACCGCACGGACGCCGAGCAGGTTGGTGCCCTTGGCCGCCCAGTCGCGCGACGAGCCGGTGCCATATTCCTTGCCCGCGACGATCACGAGCGGCGTGCCGTCCTGCTTGAAGCGCATCGCGGCGTCGTAGATCGCCATGACCTCGCCGTCATACTTCGACATGCCGCCTTCGACGCCGGGGACCATCTCGTTCTTGATGCGGATGTTGGCGAAGGTGCCGCGCATCATCACGTCATGGTTGCCGCGACGCGCGCCATAGCTGTTGAAGTCGGCCTTGCTGACCTGATGCTCCTGGAGGAAGCGGCCGGCCGGGCTGTCCGCCTTGATCGAGCCTGCGGGCGAGATGTGATCGGTGGTGATCGAATCGCCGAGGATCG
>Ga0308164_10005115_pt1 | contig 10763 bp, 8 predicted proteins | sample PhyTR2_FD_201031 | JGI IMG/M metagenome (GOLD analysis project Ga0308164, IMG submission 201031) | Phyllosphere microbial communities from UC Gill Tract Community Farm, Albany, California, United States - DLSLT.R2 | ecosystem: Host-associated > Plants > Phyllosphere > Unclassified | place: USA... | reverse complement strand
CTGCAGACGTTCATGTCTTATCTTCCACATAATGCCAGCTTATCCGTTGCATTTGATGCATGACAATGCAATCGTGTGCAGAAATGCGTCATGTCAGATGGGTTTCGTTCCTGTATGACGACAGAAAGGCCGCAGGACGCATCATTTTTTCCTGGTGGCGCCCTGTCAAGATGGCTGTGTTGTTCTGACCTGACGCGCGGTTGGCAAGGACCGGCGCACGGTTCGTGATGTACTCCGCGCGTGCGTCAGAGATCAGGCGGGGAGCGGGTGACCCGGGCACGGTCTTCGTCAACCAGGCCGATCGTGTTCAGGGCAATATTGCTCTTCTGATAAACTGTTTCGCAGGTTGCAAGGAACGCTGATCGGTCGGTCGATCGACCGGCGGTCAGCTTGATTGCGGCGCGCCATTTCTGAAGGAATCGATCCGGGAGGTCAATGTGGGTAGTTTGGACAAGCTAATCTTCGCGCTGCTGCTGATGGCAGCAGGCCATGGCCAGGCGGCTCAGTTGAACACCCAGTCGGATGCGCCCGCGACCACGTCGGCGAACGTTTGCCCGGCCCAGGACATTTCATTCTTCATTCAGCGATTTTCCAGCGACGAGGCGGTGCAACGGATCTACACCACGGTCCAGTCGGCTGAATTTCCTGTCATGTCCCTGGTGCAGGAGCGCAAGGACAATGCGCTTGTCATGCAACTGGAAGACGTCACAGCGTCGACGGCGCGGGTCAATCTGGCCAAGCCCGACACCGATTATCTGGTGTCGTATTACTTCAAGATGGACGATTGCTGGAGACTGGTCCGTATCGAGAACCAGTCTCTCTGACGCAGCACGCAAGTGACTGCGCCAGGTGGCTGTTTACGCCGCCTTGCCGTTCGAGCGACGACGACGGGCAGTAAAGCCCATCAGCGCCAGACCAGCACCCATCAGCATGCCGGTTGCCGGCTCAGGGACGTCGGTGCCCGGGTCGCCAGGCACGTTATCGCCCGTCACATCGAAGGTGATCGTGCCGAAGTTCCAGACACCGTCCGGCGATACTGCCAAGTCATTGAAATCCTCGAAGAATTCCAGTCGCAGAAGGCCATCGGCGCCGACCGAAAAGTCCAGTCCGAAGTCGATCAGGTTGGCTGAATCGGCGTAGTTGCCGGTACCAGGATTTGGATTCTGAAACCCCGGGGTGAAATAGACGCCAGTGGACTGTGCCGAATCGCTGAAGTACAGACCGATTTCGGACAAATAGCTCGGGTTGAACGCCGTGATGTTGACGTCGTAAGCGATACCGGTAATCCGCGAGCCTGCTCCCACGTTGAGGGTAAATACCGTATTTCCGGCCGCTCCCGGCGCACCGAAACTCTGGACCCCCGCGACGTTGACCACAAATGGTACGGCAAATGCAGACGTGCAAACCAGCAACGACAGGCCGACAAGCAGGTTTTTAAGCGATCGCAGGGACATGGTTTTCTCCGGTTAGTGTGAGCCTTGTAACTAGCAGTAACCGTGCCATGCTGCCAAATGGTGTCAACCATCTGATTCCAATAGGAATTTTAATCAACCCCTGCGAAGTGTATTTACACGTGTAAGCTTTTTCGACATTGGCATTCGGGATTCTGCCGTTTGGCAGAATCCCGTAAAGACCGTTCAATCCTTATTTGAACGAATAATTCGCACTGGCATAAAAACGGCGCCCGCGCGGATCGGTATAGCTTGGGTCGTAACCCGATAAGAAGAAATACGCCTGGTTCGAATAAGGCGGACTCGTGTCGAACAGGTTCTGGATACCCACGCGCAGTTTCAGATTTGTATTGACCGCATACGCGCTCGACAAATCCCACAACGAATAACGCTTGACCCGGTTGGCCGCCACCACGCTGCCATTGTCGATATTGATCGCCGTATTCTGGTCTTCGTAACCGCTCGAGAACGTATTTTGCAAGCTGGCCGACAGCGGCCCGCGATCCCAGTCGACACTCACCGTATGACGCCAGCGCTGAACCACGCCGTCGGTGACAAAGCGGTTCAGATTGCTCACGAATGCATCGCCAGGGGCATTCTGGATTTTCGACGTCAGCACATAGGTGCCGTTCAGGCGTCCGCCAAAGCGGCCAATGGCGGTGTCGATGCCGCGTACCGTCAGCGCCAGGTCGAGGCCGCGCGCCAGTTGCGCGCCGCGGTTGTCCTTGCGCAGTTCGATGTAGTCGATCAGCCCATCCTCGTCGCGATATACCAGGTCGCCGTACTTGGCCAGGTTGCCAAGGATGATGTCGTCGCCAATTTCGCTGATGAGGTTCGTGCGCTTGATGTTCCAGTAGTCGAGCGATGCGCTGACATGTTTGCCGGCGGCGAACACGGCGCCCAGCGAGAACTGGCGGCTGCGTTCGGGTTTCAGCGCGTCGTTACTGTAGCGGCGCGTGTCCCAGTTGTCGGCGCAGTCCGAATAATTGTTCTCGACCGTGGCGCAGTAGACCGGATCGGGCAGGGTGGCCGTGCTGCTGTAGACGGTCGGACGGTACAGCTCTGTCATCGACGGCGCGCGGAAACCCCGGCCGGCCGAGCCGCGCAGCAGCAGCGCGTCGCTTGGCCGGTAGGTCAGGCCGATCTTCGGACTGGTCGCGCCGCCCACGTTTTCGTAATGGTCGTAGCGTGCCGACAGCTGTGCTTCCCACTGTTTTGCGAACGGCACCAGTACTTCGCCATAGACCGCCGCCACATCGCGGCTGTCGCTGGTGGCGCGGCCGCCTTCGGGCGCCGCGTCATTGTTGATGTTGTCGCTCAACAGCAGGGCCGATGGCGTGAACTGGTTTTTCTCGCGCCGTGCTTCACCGCCAATCGCCACCGCCAGGTCGCCGCCGGCCATCGGCATCAGGGCGCGCGACAACTTGACGTCGACGGCGTCGAGCGTGCCGCGCGCGCGGCGCACGACATCGTCGACCTGGATGCTGTCGATCAGCGCCCGGCCTTCCGGGCTCGATGGGCCGAACGGGTTGATGCGGCCGTCGGCAATCCCTTCGAGCAGCTCGTTGTAGAGCAGGTAGCCATGGGTGTCGCGGTCCTTGACCGTGTTGACGCTGTGGTTGTACGCGGTGTCGTAATCCCAGCCACCTACGGTGCCTGTCACGCCGACGACAAAACGCACGCCTTCGCTGGTGAGGGTGCTGGTGCGCTGGCCCGCTTCGTTCAGGCGCATGCGCAATTCCAGTTCGCCCGGGATATCGTCGTCCAATTGATCCAGGCCAGTGCCGGCCAGTTGCGGCACCCGCGAATAATCGACATAGCCCGCTACGCGCGCCGACGAGCCGGTGTAGTCGGTCTTGGCGCGGCTGAGTGCCACTTCGGCATAGGCCTGGTGCGAGCCACCCAGCTTGATGACGGCGCGGCTGAGCACGCTGGCTTTTTCGGACTTCGGATACAGCTCGGTGTCGCCCATATAGTTATAGGTGCAGGCATCGACGCCGCCTGTGCCATCCGGCAGGTACACATTGGCCGGCGGCGCGCAGCCCGGGACCGACAGGTTGATCAGGCGGTTCGTGATCGGCTTGCCATTGAGTGTGAAACCGATCTCCTGCAGATGGTCGCGCTGGGCCGACGTCAGGCGGATATTGGCCGGACTCGTGTAGCTCGACAGCAGGTGACCCAAGCGCTGCTCGACCTGCAGGCCCGGGATGAAGCTGCGCTGCGATGTGTTCAGGGGATTGGTGCGCTGGAAGTCGGCCACGGCGAAGATGTTGTAGCCATCGCGCTCGAGTACGCCCTTGCCGGCGCTGAGGCTGGCGGTGCGCTTGCCGGCGCCGCCTTCGTCGGTCGTGCCGACGTACACGTTCGCTTCCAGTCCCTGGAAGTCCTTGCGGGTGATGAAGTTGATGACGCCGCCGATGGCATCGGTGCCATACAGTGCCGATGCGCCGTCGAGCAGCACTTCGACGCGCTCGAGGGCGGCCGCCGGGATATTGTTCAGGTCAACGCCGCTGTCGTCGCCGGGCGAAGCGAAATTGGCCATGCGCCGGCCATTGAGCAGTACCAGCGTGGACGAGGTGCCGATGCCGCGCAGGTTGGCGCTGTTGAAGCCGCGCTGGTCGCCGCCGACATTGATGCTGGCGCCGTCGGTCAGGCCGTTGCTGTTGGCCGAGACCCGCCCCATCAGTTCAGCAGCGGTGGTCACGCCCGTTTTCTCGATCTCGGCACGTGAAATCGTTTGCACCGGCAGCGCGGTTTCAGACTGCACGCGGCGGATCGCCGAGCCCGTGACCTCGACGCGCGGCAACTCCGCTGCCGACACCGCCGGCAACGTCTGCGCAGCCAGGGGCAGGCTCGCCAGGGCGATGGTCGTTCCGGCGCATGCCAGGAGCACGCCACGCACGGCGCGGGCGCCTGGTTTCAAATTCGTATTCATCAAATCTCCGTTGTCACATAAAGCGCATTGATTGATATTAAACGTGCGCGAGGTTGAAGGGATGCAACAAATGGAGAGCGATGAATGGATGTTGTAAATATGGTACGCGTGTGCGTAAAAAAACCGCCGCGTCTTTCGACGAGCGGTTTATAGGGGCATCTTCCAGCGTTTAATTCGCGAACAATACCTGGGCAATAATACCGGTGGCGATCGCTGCCAGCACATAATCGTTACCGGTCTGGACCCAGTGATATCCACGGGGTGGCGCGCTCAGGTGGCGACCGCGCCAGTCATTGACCACATAGCGATCGTGGCGATATTCCTTGTGCAACTTGCCGCCGCGGCGCATATCGTGGCGTGGACCGCCACCGCGGGAATCGTCACGGCGATAATACTGGGCGCTGTCGTTGCGATGCTTGTTGTCATAATCGCGTGGGCCGTCGTTGCGGTCGTTGCGGTCGTTTCGTTTGTCGTCGCGGCGATCATCGTCACGGCGGTCGTTGTGCTGTTGTTGCGAATAGCCGTTGCGGTCGTGATCGCGATCGTTTCCGTGATCACCGCGTTGTGCAAAAGCGCTGCCACTCGCGGTAAAGGTCAATGCAATCAGTGCTGCGATGAACTTGGTTTTCATTATTGTTTCTCCTGGTGGCCGATCCGTTGAATCGATGAGTTCATTAGACTACGGACGCCCCCTAATATGTTAAGAATTCCAGTAAGCAATGCTACAAAGTGTATCTGTGCCGGCTGTCGCCATAATGTGTGAGAAATAGCGTGCAGGCGCTGGCTATACTCGGTCCGATAGATGCATTTCACCGGGAAGGCTGTGATGGAAAAACGTCTGCAACAATGGCTGGTCGGCGCGCTCGTGGTGGCCGGCATTGGCGCGGCAGGACTCATGTGGAACAGTTCGACACGTGAAACGGTCGTCACCGTGGCGGGCGCACCGTCGCCGGCTGCGCCTCGTGCCGCCGTGCCCGTGCACGTGCCGGCGCAGGCGGTGTCGGCAGCAGTATCAGCGTCGGTGCTGGCGGCTGCCATTAGCCCGAACCTGAGTGCGCATGTGGCCGATCTGCTGGCATCGCACGATCCGCACGATGCCTACGCGGCCTACATGCTCGTCTCGAGCTGCGCGTCATTCAACCGTCGGCACGATCTTGAGATGCACGACAACAAGCTGGGCGCGAAACGCGCACTGAATGCCGATGAACGCCGGAACATGACGCGCATGTGTGGCGCGATGACGGAGCGCGACCGGCTGGCGCGACTCGATTACCTGGCGACGGCCGTCAAGGCCGGCGTGCCGGGCGCGGCATGGATGCATGCCGCCGAAGGTCCGTTTGGCGATCCGAGCGCGTTGACGACGCGGCCAGACGACCCCCTGGTACGCGAATGGAAAGCGACGGCGGCCAGCCAGCTCGACACGGCGGCCGAGGCAGGCGACACGACCGCACTGATGTTGTGGGGATTGCAGAAGCTGGGGGGCTCGGACCTGACAGACAGGCATCCGGTGCAGGGGTATGGCTATCTGGTTGCGGTTGGATTGATCGAGGCGGAGGTCGCGCAGCCTGGCGACCGGTCGCCGCAGATGTTCGCCGAGGGCAGCGGGCTGCTGACCGCGCTGGGGGGCCAGCTGACACAAGCACAGCGCGCGGCGGCCCTGATCGAAGCACGCCGCATCGCTGCGGCTGCAAAAGCACGGCGTGAACGCAGCGAAAACAAGTCGGGCGTCGTGCCGGCGGCGATGCCGGGCGGTGGATTGTCGGCTATGCCGGCGGGTAGTCGGGGCTGACCGTCGGGCTCAGCGTCGAACTCAACGTCGGGCTCAACAACGACGACACATACAGCAGCAGCTTGTCTTCGCTCACGCCGAGGTCCAGGCCCGTGAGCTCGCCGATGCGGCGCAGCCGGTAGTCGAGCGTGTTGCGGTGGATGCCCAGTGCCTTCGCGGTGGCGGCCGAATTCTCGTTCTGCTCGAACCATGCGGACAGCGTCGCGCGCAGCATGGCGCGGCTCTTGTCGTGTGCGAGCCGCGCGATCGGCATGCGCAGCTGGTGCGCCTGCCAGCCGCTGTCCAGGCCCGACAGCAGTACCGGCAAGGCCATCTCGTAATAGCTGAAAACCTGCTGCTGCGGATGGCGCGCGCGCCCGAGCCGGCTGGCGGTGCGCGCGCTCCCGTACGAGATCGCGGCGCCGTCGATGCCGGGCAGCGCAATGCCCATCGACAGCGTGAACGGCAGCGTGCATTCTTCGCGCAACAGCTGGGCCAGGGCATCGAGACGGCGCTGCGGCGGTGTCTCGAGTCCTTTGCGGGACGGCTCCCAGGCCTCGAGCAGCACCAGTTCGGCAGGGCCGACGGTAGCGGTGAGGGCATCGTCGCGGCGCGCCAGGAGCCGCATCTGCAGCAGCTGCACGGCGCTCGGCGCATGGTCCACCGCCGCCGGCACGCCCTGCAGTTCGACGAGGAACACGAGCTGCATGCGCTCGATGTCGATCCCGAGGCGCTGCGCCCAGCCTTCGAGTTCGGCGCGCGCGCCCGGCTCGTAGCGGATCAGGTTGAGCACGAACGCTTCGCGGTAGCGTGAATGGCTTTGCAGCGTCTGGGTCAGGGCGGCCTGCTCGAGGATCATCTCGGCGCTCAGGCGTACCAGCTCGCCGAACTGGCGCACGGCGTCGGGCGCGCCGGACAAGCCCACCGCGCCGCAGATCTCGCCGCCGACGCACAGCGGCAGGTTGATGCCCGGCTGGGCGCCATGCAGCTTGTGCGCGGCCGCCGCATCGATTTCGGTGGTGAGCTTCTTGGCCAGCGCCAGCAGGGCGCCGGCATGCAGCTCGCCGACCCGCGCCGCGTTGCCGCTGGCGAGGATCACGCCGTGGGCGTCCATCACGTTGACGTTGAACGGGATGATGCGCATGGTGCGGGCGACGATTTCCTGGGCGAGGCCGGTGTCGAGGATGTGCATGGTGGTGTCTGTTGAAGAAGGGCGTTTGTGATTATGCACAATTATGCCGGTACGCTGCACGGCCTGGGTGCGTATGGTTGGCATGCTGATTGGGTACGTGAACACTGGTTTTGTCATCAACTTGTGCACATGCCTGAAAAAAGGCGAGAATCCGACGGCTTGAATTGTGCGTGTCGCCGACGCTTGGCAGCCCTTGTTTGGTTGATAATCTCGATGATTACATGACCATATATTCGGAGACAGCATGAGTACCATTGCCAGCACCCCCGGCGCGAGCCTGCTCGAAGGCGCCTACCGCAAGGCCACATGGCGCCTGATCCCCTTCATCTTCGTCTGCTACTTCTTCAATTACCTGGATCGCGTCAACGTCGGGTTCGCCAAGCTCGAGATGCTCGACGCGCTGCAACTGAGCGAGACCGTGTATGGCCTGGGCGCTGGCATCTTTTTCATCGGCTACGTGACCTTCGGCGTGCCGAGTAACCTCATCCTGCACAAGCTCGGCGCCCGGCGCTGGATCGCGGTGATGATGATGACCTGGGGCGCGCTGTCGGCTTGCATGCTGTTCGTGAGCACGCCGGTCGAATTCTATGTGCTGCGCTTCTTTACCGGTGTGGCCGAAGCAGGCTTCTTCCCGGGCATGGTCCTGTACTTCACCAAGTGGTTCCCGGCGCACAAGCGCGGCCAGGTGATGGCGCTGTTCATGTCGGCCATTCCCGTCTCGGGCCTGATCGGCGGCCCGTTGTCGGGCTGGATGCTCAGTCACTTCTCGGCCGGTCAGGGTGGCATGGATGGCTGGCAGTGGCTGTTCCTGCTGCAGGGCATCCCGACCGTGCTGCTTGGCGTCGCGGTGCTGTTCTACCTGAACGACAGCCTGGCGCAGGCGCCGTGGCTCACAAACGAAGAAAAAGCGGCAATGCAGACGGCGCTCGACGAGGACGAAGCGCAGCGCTCGAGCGGCACGCATGCGGTGCATTCGTTCGGCGCCGTGCTGCGCGACTGGCATGTGTGGATGCTCGGCTTTATCTACTTCAGCATCCAGATGGGCGTGTATGCGATCAACTTCTGGCTGCCGTCGATCATCAAGTCGCTGGGCTTCGAAAGCGCCACGACGGTCGGCTGGCTCAGCGCGATTCCCTACCTGTTCGCCGGCGTCTTCATGGTGCTGGTGGGCCGCTCGGCCGACCGCCGGCGCGAGCGCCGCTGGCACCTCTCGGCGCCACTGCTGATGGCGCTGGCCGGCCTGCTGCTGGCCGCGAACTTCTCGGATAATGTGGTGCTGGTGATGATCGGCCTGAGTCTGGCGACGATGGGCGCACTGACCGGCTTGCCGATGTTCTGGCCGCTGCCAGCAGCGTTTCTGGGCAGCGCGGCTGCGGCCGCGGGCCTGGCGCTGATCAATTCGATGGGCCAGATCGCCGGTTTCCTCAGCCCGTTTCTGGTCGGCTGGATCAAGGACGCCACCGGCAGCACGGACATAGCGCTGTACATCCTGTCGACCGTGCTGTTCATCGGCGCGATGCTGGTGCTCGTGGTGCCTGCGCGCCTCGTCAATCGTTGATCGGAGCGGACCATGCACATCGTGATCGCCCCCGATTCATTCAAGGAAAGCCTGTCGGCACTGGAAGCAGCCAGCGCCATCGAGGCGGGTTTCCGCGAGATCTTCCCTGACGCCAGCTATGTCAAGATCCCCGTCGCCGATGGCGGCGAAGGCACCGTCGAGGCGATGATCGCCGCGACGGCCGGCCGCCGTGTCGACCTGCGCGCGACTGGTCCGCTGGGCACGCCCGTCGACGCCTTCTACGGCCTGACGGGCGGCGATGTGATCGCCGTGATCGAAATGGCCGCCGCCAGCGGCCTGGAACTGGTCCCGCCGGCCGCGCGCGATCCGCTGCACGCGACCAGCCGTGGCACGGGCGAGTTAATCCTCGCCGCGCTCGACGCTGGCGCCCGCCGCTTCATTCTCGGCGTGGGCGGCAGCGCCACCAACGACGGCGGCGCCGGGATGCTGCAAGCACTGGGCGTGCAGCTGTTCGACGCGCAGGATGCACCACTGGCGCCGGGCGGCGCAGCGCTGGCAAACCTGGCGCGCATCGACATCACGCAGCTCGACGCGCGCGTGCTGGACGCGGTATTCGAGGTGGCGTGCGACGTCAGCAACCCGCTGGTTGGCGTGAATGGCGCCTCAGCCATCTTCGGCCCGCAAAAGGGCGCCACACCGGCGATGGTCGCCCAGCTCGACGCCAACCTGCGCCACTACGCCGCCGTCATCGCGCGCGACCTGGGCCAGGACGTGGCCGACGTCCCGGGCGCCGGCGCCGGTGGTGGCATCGCCGCCGCAATGCTGGTCTTCCTGAAGGGCCGCCTGCGGCCGGGCAGCGAAATCGTCGCCGACGCGGTCGGGCTGGACGCCGCCGTGGAGTTGGCCGACCTGGTCATCACCGGCGAAGGCCGCATTGACAGCCAGACCGTCAACGGTAAAACGCCGATCGGCGTGGCCCGCGTGGCCGCGCGCCATGGCAAACCGGTCATCGCCATCGGCGGCTGCCTTGGCCACGACGCCAGCGCCGTCCATGCCCACGGCATCGACGCCACGTTCAGCACGATCATGAAAGCCGGCACGGTCGCCGAAGCCCTCGCCAACGCCGAATTCAACCTGCGCACCACGGCCCGCAACGTCGCCGCCACACTCAAACTCGGCCAATCCCTCTAACCCCACCCCCTAATGAGGGTCAGAGTAGAATTATTGAGCAATTGATCCGATTTCTCCGCAATGAGGGTCAGAGTCGAATTATTGGGCAATTGCTCGGCCCCGCCAACAAGTAGGGTCAGAGTCGATTTATTGGGCAATTTCCAAAAGTTGTCAAACAATTCGACTCTGACCCTAATTGTTTCTTTGACTGTCGGGGCTGCCTGACAATTAGGGTCAGAGTCGAATTATTGAGCAATTTCTCTGGCAGCCGGCTGGTGGCTGCTGCTTGTGCGGTTAGCGGCCGATCCAGGCGGCGCCGGGCCAGGCGCCGCTCAGGACCATTTCTTTCATCAGGCCGACCAGTTCTGGCGCTGCTGCCACGCTGACGGGGGACGCGCGACGGGTGGCGGCGCGTGCCAGGACGATGCGGCGTGACAGGTCGGGCGTGCCGACCGGTGCGCCGGACAGCGTGCCGTCGCGCAGTTCGTCGAGGATCGCTGAGCTGGGCAGGATGCTGTAGCCGAAGCCTTTGTTGACCAGCGATTTTTGCAGGTCGAGCGCGTTGGTTTCCGCCACCACGTCGACACTGATGCCGGCCACGGCCAGCGCGTGCTCGATGATGCTGCGCAGGCCATGCGGGGCGTTTGGCAGGATCATCGGGCGGTCGCGCAGCTGCTTGAGCGGAAACGGCGTCGACGCATCGATCTCGCCCGGTGGGCCGATCACGT
>Ga0308164_10005112_pt1 | contig 10765 bp, 5 predicted proteins | sample PhyTR2_FD_201031 | JGI IMG/M metagenome (GOLD analysis project Ga0308164, IMG submission 201031) | Phyllosphere microbial communities from UC Gill Tract Community Farm, Albany, California, United States - DLSLT.R2 | ecosystem: Host-associated > Plants > Phyllosphere > Unclassified | place: USA... | reverse complement strand
TGTCGCGCCAGCCGGCGGTGCTGTGGCGCGCCGTGGTGCTGTCCTCCGGCGGCCTGATCCTGCTGTGGGTGCTGTTGATGACGCTGTTCCTGCCCGACCTGAACTACGGCAAGAGCTACGCCGGCGTCGCCCAGCAGATCGCCGCCCGCCTGCCGGCAGACGCCAACTGCATCGCCACCAACGTCGGCGCCGCGCAGCGCGCTTCGCTGGCCTTCTACGGCCGCCTGCCATTCGTCACGCTTGCCGGCGGCAAATGCGACTACGTGCTGCTGCAAGACAGCCTGCGCAACCGCCGCGACGCCACCCTGCTGCCTAGATGGAACGTGCGCGACGCGGTGCCGCTGTGGGAAGGCCGGCGCGCCTCGGACCGCGACGAACGCTTCCGGCTATTCCGCCAGAAGCCCTGAGCACTTCTCCCGACAAGCCGCACTTCTGTGCGGCTTGTTCGTTATGGGCTAATGACTGGCCGAAATCCACCTGTGCGCGGCAAGTGTTGTCTTTATGAGAAGCTGGCTTCAACGAGTGCGTGTTTGCGCGCAGTCAAACGTCAGCCACTAAGTGCTTGTCACAATGATCAAGTCAATGACGATTCAAATAATAGTTGGCTGGATATTGCACCAGTTTTCTTGATCGGCGCGAACACGGACTGATGCAGGCAGCCAGGGAGAGCAGCATGAACAGCGTGACATTTTCTGAAATCGAGCGCGTCAGGAAACGCCCTGGCTTCCTGCAGCGCATCGATACCTGGCGTCAGTCGCTGCCATGGGCGCTCACGCTGCTGGCCGGGTTGCCGCTACTGGTACTGGCGCTGCACCTGATCGATCCTGGCACCCCGATGCCGTTCCTCGTCGTGCCAGCCGTCGTCGGTGGCTTGCTCCCCATCTGCATGCTGGGTCCGGGCCGCTTTGAAATGCGTAGCCGCGCCGATGACTGCCAGATGATCGACAGGCTCGACGAAGCGCTGGGAGCGCTTGGCTACCGGCGCACGGCCGCCGACAGCACCAGCATCCGGTACTTCCGCCCACGTCCCTGGTTGCGCGGGCAGGAAGGCGCGATCGATGTCGCGGTGCGCGAGCATGTGCTGGAGATCATCGGGCCGATGGGGAGCTTGCGGTTGTTGCAGCATCGGATGACGTGTTAGTTGGGGTAGCGCTTGCCGCTGGCGTATCGATCTGGCAGCCCGCACACCGAATTTCGCTGCGCACTGGCCAGCTGAGCAATCGATGTGCTAAGATGCCCGCCTGCGATTGGGCCTCTGTGGCGGAATTGGTAGACGCACTTGACTCAAAATCAAGCGCCGTAAGGCGTGCCGGTTCGATTCCGGCCGGAGGCACCACCTACTCGCATCACGCATTCGTATCACGCTAAAACCCGTTATCTTCCCAAGGAAGCGCGGGTTTTTTGCTATCTGGCTTCCGTATCATCAAGCGTCTTCAGCCCAACGTGCCACCAAGGCAACCGAATCACAAACCTCGCCCCCGCCCCCGCCGTTTACTGCTGACACTGAGCGTCGCCGCATGCAGGTCCAGAACTCGCCGCGCGATATACAAACCCAGTCCCAGACCAGTGGCATTGTCATGCTGCTCCAGCTTGAACGGGCAAAAGACATACAGCAGATCATCTGCCTCGATTCCCATCCGGAATCGGCGATATCGATCTTGACCCACGCCTTGGCAGAGCGAATACTGACGCCGATCACCCCGTCGGCCGGCGTTTATTTGACCGCATTGAACAGCAAATTCCAGCTCTAGAGTTGGTCCGGCTCTGAGGTTTTGTCAGCGCTGGACCTGGTTTGGTCAACTCTGAGGCTTCGTCTGATATCTGGACATGAACTCTAACGTAGTCAAACTTTTTGCCTATCAATGGTGTCGCCGAGTGAGTATCGGCTCTACCAAACGCCGTCTCATAGCTTAAGAAATGAGGCAAAACATCAAATTTGAATCCCGACTCTGACTTGGCTTGTGCAAAACTGCGTCTGCGTCCAAATGTCAGACCTGAGGTGACCTCAATCTACGTGACCCCAATTTACGCAATGCACCGCCAGCGGTAGCGGTTTCTCAGATACTAGACGATGACGTGGCTTGATCCACAGGTTCAGTTCAGTATCGGGGCAATTCGATACCTACGCTTATGGTTCCATTTGAAGCCTTTCAAGTTGCACAGGTACGGTAAGCGCAAGTCCAAGCGTAAGCCCAAGCTGCGCTTATTGTTCGTCAGCCTCACCAGCCGTTCGGCAATGAGGTCGTTTTCGCTTCCAGTTTCGCTTGTATCGCTAGCAGGCTTGGCTGATGCCAAATGCTTGGCACGCCAGCTTTACCGTGGCTGAGGGTTCTGTCGCGGCCCATTGCGCCATCTCCCACTACTGAGATGGCGCTAACATTTTTTCGTGAACGCCTCCCTAACGGTTTCGGCCTTCAGGCGCTCCGCGACCTAAATCTTCTTGAGGCGCCGGTTTTCTTTTTCGAGCTCCTTCGTGCGTCCCATCAGCGAGGCATAGATGTCGCCAAACTTGGAGCTTCTTGTAGAACGCGGTGTTGCTGATACTGTGTTCACGGCACAGCTTCGGTATTGGCTGCCGGCTTCGGCCTGCTTCAGAATGGCTATTGGTAAAGCGGGACGTTTTTATGTAGAGACTTCTATATCTTAAGAAGAAAGCTCTACCTCTGATGGTGTTGTTTTGTGGGGAAAATTACTTGCCTCTACTTATGTGACTTTTCTTAGCCACTAAATAGGTCTCGCACCTCTTTTCCGCCCCTATCTCGTGATCATGCTTCAAAAAATCTGACAGCATCGTAGCCCTAAAGCTCATCACAGAATGCCGCTGGCACTAATTTAGTATTTAAGCATCTTCCTCAACTCGACCTAAACTTCTTAGTCTAAGGAATTTAGAACGACATAGCTGTGCAGGAACTTTTCGCTTTAACAGCTCGTAAAAATTCTCATCATGCGTTGATATAACTATTTGTCGATCATGGTTAAGGGCAATACTCCGAAGCAAATCGATGGTTGACAGCACGTTTATGGAATCCATCGAGTGAATTGGATCATCAATCAAAATTAAATCAAGTGGTTCGCCAGATGGCGATCTAGCATTTAATGCTCGAGCCAAGAATATGCTCAAACTCAGTATATTTAATTGAGCTGCACTAAAATATAGCAAAGGTGAAATTTCTTTTTCTGACTCTTTATCTTTTACCAATACATTTAACGTCGGTTTGTTTCTTAACCCAAAACCACAAGCGAATCTGACCTCACTGAAATTTGGGTGCGGATCAATTTTCCTATAGATTTCGTTGATCAAATCTGTCTGAAACATACTGTCGAGCTGGCTTTCTAGAGTTTCATTAATTACTACTAGCTCCGCTGAAATTTTTGCTTTCAATAATTCGAATGTAGCGCGCCGATTAGCGGTTGACTCCAGCTTTCTTCTAGTAACCGCTCTATTGATCACAGGACTTATGTAATTAAGTAAGGCCTGCAATGTACCTAATTTTTCACAAATTACATTGGAAGAATTCTTATGCGCGAGAGCAACTTCAGTTGCAATACGCAAACGCTCTTCGTGATCCGCGTGATCAATCAATGAAACACCTAGAATTGTGGCATATCTTGAACCATAAGACTCTATTCTCGAACGCAATTCATTGATTCGTGAAACACATATATCAAGCTGGCTTTTGATTAGTTCAGTTTCTATAGGAAGCCCCGAATTTTGCAATTCCTTAGTAACATCCGTTAAGAGTTTAACTTTCGCATCCAGCAACTCTCTCAGATCTTTTTCCTTTCTGCTGAGTTTGGCCGCTAGATTCTCCAGATCTCTAGCGTTCCCGGCGAGCTCAAGATTATTCTCTATCAGATAAGCATAAACCTTGACAAAATCCACGTCATTTTCTATTTTCACCACCTCTGCTTTTGCATCAGAAAATTTTGAAATAGCAGACGCTTGCAGTGGACCTATTGACTCAAGCTCTTTATTAAGAGCATCCAAATCAGTCTGAACAGTCACAATTCGATTCGCAACACCATCTAGCTCTAGGGATATCTTCGCTGAAAGCTGCTCGCGATCTAGATTAAGGATTATAGCTTTATTTGAGATCAATTCTTGTTTTAAAAGATTAATCTTTGAATCTAGTATAGTCTTATTACGTTGAGCTACCGCCTCCTCCTCAGTCGTAATCCGCGCATCAACCTCAAGCTGTTTAATTTTTTTTGTTTTCATGGCACTAATTTCAAAAATCATATCTGATAATAATTTTTGATATTTTGCGAGATTATCAAGTTCAAAATTACGTTGATCTGATTTTTCTTTTAGAACTCCCCGCAGCATAAGATTGCTATCTATTGCATTTTGAAGACTGCTGAATGATCCATGATCTTTTTGACATAGCGGGCAGTTAGGCCCTGGGTAATCCGCTAAAATCTCTCCGGCGACTGCAGCGAGCTTTCCAAATGCGTTAGATTGTGTCTCAAGATCCTGAATTATAAGATTTATAATAGCAAGTCTGCTTTCAATAAGAGTCGCCTCCGTTCTTGCTTCCCGAAGTTCAGAATAGCGAGTAGTCTCGATATTTAGCATCGCAAAATCCTGAACAACCAATTCAAAAACGTCCTCAGGCATTTTATCCACAACTGCAAGCAGCCTTGCTTGCTCTTTCCGCTTGGACGAAACCGAGGCTAGCTTTGCCGAAGTGTCTGTCAGCTCTCTCTCAAGATTCAACTGATCTTTTGCCGATTTTTCTATTTTTTCAAAAATTCCACTAGAACCTAAGCGTAAAATATCCCAGGTTGCTTTATTTTTTTGAAGATCTTGGAGTCTATTCTGCAACTCACTTCTCTGCGAGATTAACTGCTGTAGTTTCAATTCAAGTGTTTTGAGACGTAGGCTCTCAGAATTCACCTCTTTATCGAGGCCCATCTTTACTTCGCGCAATTGGCGGTATTTTCCGCTGATTGCAATCACAAAATCATGTCGCCGAAGCTCCTCGGTTATTTGATTTAGTATAGCTGTCTGCTCTATTTGTGTTTTCCACAAGGCATCTCTTTTGCCTAATTTTCCTAAAGCGCCTATCAATGTTTGCTCGTTAGCAATCAACCGAGATAATTCGTCGGAGTCGCTAGTGTTATAAACAAGACCTTCTATAAGTTCCTGTAGTGCTAATTCTTTAGCAGTGAATAGTTCGACATCATGCTCGGCTTTCGAAAGGGCGGTTACAATCTCGTTCGTAAGGTCATCTAAATTCGTATCACCAACAACCTTCGCTAAGGAAGTAAGGGGAATACCGGCCTCTCTTAACTCTCCACTAATAAAAACGAAAGTCTCTACCAGATGGTTATCAATTGGCGATTGCAATTCAACCGATAGCTTTTTCTCAACGTCCTTGCAATTTTCAATTTGATCAGCTATCCCTAGATATACCATCTGAGTTTCTCGTCGAAGCGCTTCAGTTTCTTCACCATATTCCCTAGCAAATTCTTGATAACGGATCTCTGGATTAACTCCACGAATAAAACGATCAATTGCATCTTGAGAAAGAAATATTGTTCGATAGGCGCCCGCCCCTTCGACAAGTTTTTTCCCCTTAAAATCGACATCTATGCTGTCTTTTCGTACAATTCCGGGATTGCGAATAAAGTCCTCAACGGTGGTTGAAACTGTGACTTCCGTTTCTAAATCATCGGCAGCTTCGGTATTTCGTAGAATACGAAGCGCTTCATTCTCCAACTTGGAACCACGTGCGGCCGCTTCGTACACTTCATCACTAAAGCGCTCCGAGCCATTAGTCAAAGCCCATTCCACCGCATCGTAAAACGAGCTCTTCCCGAAACCATTTGGAGCATAAAGCGATATAAAGTTCGCTGGAACTGCAACCCCATCTTGATCGGACACCATAAAATCAAATGTCCCATTGGCTTTCTCGAGATAAGCTCGGAACGCCTGAACCTCAACCTTCTTTATCTTCATGAATTACATACTCCGCTATCAGTTTCTCGATCATCTCCAACCTTTCGCTTGACGTCGCCTCTGTGTAACCTTTCAGAGAAGACACAAGAGATGATGGCTCATAGTCAAACTTAACGCCAAAATTCTCAGCCACAGCTAGATCTACTTCAAATATCTCACGATTCAGACGTTGAATCGCAAACTGTTCCTTTAACCAATCTTGATTTTCGATACACGAATCAAAAATTAGTTTTCTCGCTGTGAATTTATCGTTTTCAATCAGCATTCTGAGCGGACGCGCTACGGATTCCTTACAAAAAAATGCGATATAAATATTCCACCTAGCTACCTTCCTTTCAGCCTTGTATCGCAAGGCTAACACATTCTGAATTGCATTCCATTTTTGCTCTAAAATTTCAGATGTTTTCGCCCAACAGACAACGCAACTCACAAAGTCCGAATTTCCCGCAGTGAACAAATCGAAAGTTAAATCCGGAAAGGTCTCTTGCAGTTGCCGAATATGATCGTTACTTGCACTTATTAAATTCATTGGCGTATTTATCCTTAAGCAGCTTCATTATTTCAGGTCCAGTTAATTGCGCAAATGCGTATTCATTTTTGGTAACACACTCCCGATGGAGGCTACCCAACAAAGCAAAACCAAATGGAATATCGCCACTCTCAAGCCCCATGTCGATGCGATCTCCATCATCACCGTCATACTCAGCCACTGGCGCAGCAATATTTTCTACTAGGTATTTGATAAATTCCTTATCTGGGATCGGTTGACTTTCAATATCGCCGCTCGAAACAACTAGTAATCCCCCATTGCCTAATAGTTTTCGCGCTGAAGATAGAATATTGTTTAAATCTTGTAGCCAAGCTTCTTTACTTCTAGAATAAATAAATCGATTAGTCTTCTCCATTTTTTGGAGATACTCTACATTCATCACATCAACATCATTTACGATCGAGTGCAAGATTAAAAACTCAGAATATGCAGACCACAGCTCCAGATCATATATTGCGTTCTCGGCCTGACCATTAACGATCAGCCCTTTGTCATATAGCGCTAGCAACTCGTACGGCTTTGGCATACCTGAGCGCACCAATTTATTAACTTTAGAGTGAAGCTGCCCTTGTAGAGCGTAAAGTATCTTTTTACTGTTTAGCGTATAGTTAAATGTGCTCGATCTAATCTTATTGAAGCAGGAGAGAAACGACGGAAGGATTGGCGATAAATCGTTGTCTTTTACAATTTCATCAAACCTAGATAGATCATAGCAAGAGACTACGCCCGGCTCTTTAGGTTGAGGCCCTGCCATACCGATTTCAATTCCAATGAGGTACGGGCGTCCAGCAGCGACAAAATATACACCTCCGCCAGACGCCCCGTCTATCAAAGATTTTGCAGGGAGACCATCTATTGTCAAATGAAAACCACTTTTAAACTGTTTTGCTTTTCCATCATATAATTTAAATCGGTCCTCTACGTTTTTTTCATTAGCACGATGACCAGGGAAGCCCCCGAAAATTACCTCGGCCTGATAAGCCAACTTGGTACTATTATGCCGAGTCAGAAGTAGATCATCCAAAAACCGAATCTTCAGCAACGCACAATCATCCAAATGCTGATAAACCTGCAAAACACTGATTTTTGTTCCATTCCAAGTTTCAACATTATTCTGCTTACCCAAGTTATGTTTCGCAGTCAAGATGTAGGAGTAATCCTCCGAAAGACAGTGGACTAATGCCCCACTTCCATCATTAACTTTGACTATATGATCTCTGATCAATTCCAGAATAGACACTTAAATCACCATTATTTCTGGACAAACATGCAGTCTGTCAAAATATGCGCGGTCTTCAGGTAGCAGGAGACTGCTCAGAATTGTTTCATAATTGAAATACACATGATTATCTTCATGTGCATTAAGAATTCTCGCGATTGTTCGCTTGTCTGGATGCCCAAATATAGAACCATCTGTTGAAATCACATATTTTCCTGAAGAAATCAAGGAAAGCAGTTTTTGGCTAGTATTTCCCTTACTTCCATGATGCGAAATTTTCACGATGCTACACTTGAGCCGGTTCGAACGGCTATAACCCAAATTTTCAAGCTTCCGCTCAACCGTGCTTGCGTAGGAATCGGCTAAAAGCAATAAATTCAAATCTCCCACTTTTAATATGAATGCTATAGAACTTCCATTAGGGACTGAGCGATCAGACTTAAAACGATCTCCACTCAAGAAATTTAAGAATGGAAACTTATGATCGTTCTCCTTTTTCGCGGTTTCCTTGTCAGACGGTGGATATTCGCGCTCCCAAGCCTGGCTTAGTCTTTGAAGGGTTTTTGGCGAAGGTGATAGAATCGTGAATTCTAATCCCGACCTGATAATCGGAGAAATCTTATTGTGAATAACCTGATTAAACCAAGGTAGCTTACTTAGCTTTTCTTCTAGAGTTACTCCTTGACTGATGCTGGTCTTGCTCTCAGCGCCTGCTATTCCGGTCACTTCATTCTTGGCGATTTTCGATTTTTTGTATTCTGATGAAATAAGATCATAGGAATTGAACCAAAATTCTTTTACTAAAGAAGGCAGATATTCATCTAGTGATATGGCTGCTAGCACGCCTCCAATATGATCATCGTCTACGTGGGTAATTACGAGAAGATCAATACATTCACCTTTTTCTGTTAGCTCTTCTAAGAGAGCGCGCAAGGGCTTCGCATAACCATATAAATCACCGAATGTCTCGGCTGGCCCGCCATCAATCAGAAGGTTGAAAATTTTTCCTTCCTGCTCATGACGAAGAAATATGCAGTCGCCATGTGATGCATGAAGGAATTGGATGGTGGTACGCATGCTAGCTCCCTTAGCTGTTGACGCTGGTATTATGCCACCGATTTGCTCCCCTATTTCACTATCAAGGTGAAGCAGAAAGAGGGCTAAGGATGAGAGTCGGCAGATGAAGAATTGTGTGTTGAGGAACGTTTCAAGGCCGATGTCGCCGACAAAGCAGTGACAAAAAATCTATGGTCACCCTCTTTTACATCCCTAATTTCAGGTAACGTAGTTGACTTGCTCAAAAATGGATGCGACGTCTGATTGAAACGCTATGCCCTGCGCCATCATGAGAGTCTCGCCTGGTGGTCCTAAAAAGTCGTTCGGCGTTGCAAGCCAATTTTTTATTGTTTCGGTTACGCCGGGGCCTATCACGTGATCGAATTCAGCATTCGTTAGACCAAATTGATGTTGATATTCAAGCTTAAGAGGTTGTAATGTTATTCCGGCGGTGCTAGGTAGGTGAAGGATTACATCATGTCCGAATGCTAGACTGACACTGAACCCTAGCATGAATTCATTAATCTGGATGCTCGCCACGACGCGGTTAGGCACTACTGAACTTTATGTAAGTATGAGCCTCTCTAAAAAGGGTATCAACGTATTAGGAGCCAGCGATCTGAGTTAGTAGGCATAATCGAGACTATGATGGCTGTACGTGACACTACCATGCTTAATGATCAAGCTAAAAATTAGGTACGACCATCTCTAGAACCACAAATTTCTAACTATGCATATTTTCCCAAGCGGATTGCAAGAAATTGATCTATAGATCTATTTGATTCCTGCTGAAGGTATCGCCTAATCGTTTCACTAGTTGAATCCGGTATCGGTATTACGCTTAAAACCGCCACCTTCCCAAAAGCTGGGTTTTTTTATCTATTCTCAACATTATCAGTGTGTCGCCGCCAAAATGTGAGCAACCGGCAACCGAATCGCAAACGTCGCCCCGCGTCCCCGCCCTTCACTACTGACACTGAGCGTCCCCTCATGCAGCTCCACAATCCGCCGCGCGATGTACAGGCCCAGTCCCAGCCCGGTCGCATTGTCATGCTGCTGCAGCTTGAACGCGCCAAACACATGCGGTAAATCGTCCGCCTCGATCCCCTGCCCTGAATCGGCGATATCGATCTCGACCCATCCCCCGCTGCGGCGGATACCAATGCGAATCACCCCGCCAACAGGCGTGAACTTGACCGCATTGAACAGCAAATTCCAGCACACCTGCTGCAGCCGCTGCCCGTCGGCCTCGAAGCGGATATCCGCGCCGTAATCCGCAGGCGTCACCTGCATCAGGATCTGCTTGGCATGCGCATGCGGCTCCACCGTGGCGATGGCTTCGCGCAGTACCTGCCCCAGCACGATTGGCTTACGCACGATGGACATCTGCCCGGTCAGCGTGCGCGCCGCGTCGATCAGATCGTCGACCATGCCGGCTTCCTGGCGCACGTGCACGCGCATCGATTCCAGGCCGCTGACGGCCTTCTCTGGCAGGTCAGGGATCGTGCGCAGCATCAGTTCGATGCGCATCGACAGCGCCGACAGCGGCGTGCGCATCTCGTGCGAGACGGTCGCGAGGAACAGCTCGCGCGTGCGGTTCACGCGCGTCAGGTCGTCGATGGTTTCGCGCTGCCGGTCGAGCGTGCCCGAGAGCGTCAGTAGCAGGGTTTCGTAGGTGGCCATGCGCTGCGCCGATACGGGCGCGTCAAGCCGCACTTCGCTCCACAGCAGATGGCCTGACACGCCGATCTGCCGGCCGATACGCTCGCAGGCCAGCGGCGAGCTGAAATCGGCAAAGCGCCAGCCGAACACCAGCACGCCATACACGTCGCCATGCAAAAGCAGCGGCAACGCGCGCACGCAGAAGCCTTCGCTGAATTCGCTGGCCGCTGGCGTGCCCTGCTGGCAGACGTCACGCGCCAGGCTGCGCTCGAGCGCCGTGCCGGGGCCGTCCTCGGCCCACAGCGTCGACTGCTCG
>Ga0308164_10005110_pt1 | contig 10767 bp, 14 predicted proteins | sample PhyTR2_FD_201031 | JGI IMG/M metagenome (GOLD analysis project Ga0308164, IMG submission 201031) | Phyllosphere microbial communities from UC Gill Tract Community Farm, Albany, California, United States - DLSLT.R2 | ecosystem: Host-associated > Plants > Phyllosphere > Unclassified | place: USA... | reverse complement strand
CTGCCGCAGGTCATGGATGTCCCGACGCCGTCGAGCGCGGCGACGAGCGAGTCGTCCCTGTCGCTCCTCGGCTCGCCGCCTCTCCCCTCGCCCTCGTCGACGACGGCGACCACGGCGACGGCCATGACGCAGCCCATCTCGATCTCGCCGTCGTCGGCGAGCTCGCTCGGCGCCGCCGCCGCGTCGCTGTCGCAGTCGCAGTCGTCGTCGGGGCAGGCTGCGGGTGCAGGTCCGGGCGCAGGCGCGACGAGCCTCCTCGGGTCGCTCGCGAGCAGCGCATTTGGAAGCTTGGCCAAGCAGGCGACCGGCGCGGGTATGGGCGACTGGAAGGAGCGAGGGCGGATGGGCTGAGCGGGTCCGAGCGGGCTCGAGGAGGTCCTTGAGGGAGACGAGGGGAGCGTACGCATGTACCAGGTCTCTCTCTCTCTCTCTCCTCTCTCCACCTCTCGCCGACGTACGAGTATGGGTCGTGCCATGTTGTCTTGCTGAGCGTCGTCGTCGTGCGCGTCTCTCGCCGCAGCTGTTGTAGAGCTTTCTCCTGCATGCCCTGATTTGCCAGCGCGCTCTGCTCGTGCAAAGCAGCCTCTCTCTTTCTCGCTTGCAGAGCAGCTCGCAGAATGAAGGGATAAAATGACAACAAGCGGCAATGCAGACTCGGAGGTCCGAGCGGTCCGAGCGCGTCCGACCACGTCCGACGACGGATTCCCACCTTCCTGCTGTCCTGCAACGCATGGACCGTCCTTTCACTTTCACCTTGAAAGACGTCTCTGAGCGCTACCTGAGAGCTGTACGGCCTTGAAAAGAGGAGATTCGCCAGGCCTGGAACGGTCCGCTCCTCTTCTGCTCCTTCTCGCCGCGAGGTCGCGCAGGCGGCCGCACGAGGCGGGGTCCGAGCAGGCAGCATACTCGATCAGTCCTTCGAGAAGGGCCAATCGAGAGCTTTTCGAGTCCAAACCGAGCAGCACTGCGAGCTCAGAAGCGGCTCCCTGTCCGTTCCCGCAGTCACTGAGCGCTGAGCCGAGCGGGCACACCCCGAGGGGTCCAACCGGAGCAGGCTCATCGTCGAGTGCTCGTCTCGATAGGTCGGCCGAGCAGTCTAGGAGCGAGGGAGAGGAAGCACTGCCAGCGAGAAAAAGCGTCCTTCCTTCTCCTCCTCCTCCTCCCACGCCCTGAGCGCAGAGTCGAGCGGGCGCATCCAGAAGGGACCAGCGAAAGCGGGTGCGTCGTCGAGTACAACTCTCTCGACGTCGACCGAGCAGCAAAGGAGCGAGAAAAGAAGGCACAGTGTAAGCCGGTCTGCGTTGCGCTCGAACCGGCCTGCGCCTCCCTCGCCTCGCTCGGACCTACCCGGCGGACCCGCTCACCGCTCGGCCTTGATCTTCTTGCTCTTGCGCTTCTCCTTGCCCTCCTTGGTCGCCTTCGTGTCCTTCTTGGCCGCCTTCTTTGCCGCCTTGGCCGCCGCGCCGTCGTCCGCCGCCTCGTGCTTGACCTTCTTGTCCTTCTTCGACGACGACGAGGTGCCGAGGCGCGCCGGCGCCGGGAGCGGGCTCGGGCTCCGGCTGCTCGCGACGCTCTCGGTGCGTGCGCGCTCGACGGTGGGGACGACGGCGCGGCCGCCGTGCTGCGCGCGCTGCGACGGCTGCGCGGCGTCGACGCCGTGCCGCGGGATGCCCGTCCCGACGCCGTCGTCGTCGTCGTTGTCGAGGCCCGAGTCCGAGTCGTCGCTCGCATCGGCTGCCCCTCGAGGCGCAGGCGACGCCGACGACTCGCGGTCGTCGTCGTCGTCCGAGTCGGAGCCGGACGAGCCCGTGTCGCTCTCGCTGTCGCGCCCGCGCTTGCGCTTGTTGTCGCGCGTCGTGAGGACCTTGCTCTTGACGAGCGACGCGTCCGGGTCGGGCTTGGCCGAGAGGGAGGGGTGGTGCGCCGAGAGGGCGGCGAGCGCAGAGGGCGAGAACGGGTCGGCGAGGAGCGAGCCCGTGCAGGACAGGAGCGAGTTGCTCGTCGTGAGGCTGCGCGCACGTTATCGAGTTAGTAAGCAGCTCAGATAGGCTGCAGACAAAGAGTGACAGAGAGAGAGAGAGACGCACTCGACGAGGGTGAACTCGATCCGGCCGTCGGCGCCCCCGAGCGGCTCGCGCGTCGTGCGGTGCACCCACCACCCGCGCTCAGCGTGCAGCGCCTCGTCCTCGTCCTCCTTGAGCTCTTCCTCTTCGTCCTGCTCCTCCTCGGCGTCCGCCTCGGCCTTGGCGACGTCGGCCTCGCCCGCCGCGCTCTGCGGCACGAGGTGCTCGCCGTCCGGCTCGCCCGAGACCGTCTCCTCGACGGCGCCCTCGGCGCCGTCGCCTTCTGCGGCAGCTGCGGCGCCCGCGCGGCGCTTGACCGAGTCGACGACGCTGCGGAGCGGCACGTTGGCGTTGCGGCGCTCGAGGACGATGGGCGGGACGGCGCAGTCCGAGTCGAACTCGAAGTCGTGCGTCGGGATGTGGGTCGAGGGGATCGAGGCGTTGAAGAGGTTGTGAAGGAGGAGCGAGACGTGCGAAGGCGAGGCGAGGGTGAGGGTGCCAGCTGCGAGGGTTCGAGCGCGAGGGTCAGGGTCCGAGTCGCAGGGCGTGCGAGCGAGAGGGAGCTCGGGACGGACCGAGCTTCATGCCGACGCGTGGCCGCCAGCCGACGCCCTCCCACTCGACGTTGGCGAGGGTGAAGCCGGTGCCCTGGACCATGGGGAGCGACTTGAAGCGGACCGTCTCGGCGTCGTCGTCGTCGGCGTCGTCTGCTGCGGCGGCTTGCGGTTGCGGGGTCGAGAGGAGGGAGCGCGGGTCCTTTGCCGAGGTGAAGGACGAGTCGAAGGGCGAGGCAGAGGCGGGGAAGGACGCTGCCGGGTGGAGGAAGCGGGGGGTGGGCGAGAAGGAGAGGAGGACGGCGCGGACGGGCGGCAGGTACCTGCGAGGCGGGGAGTCTCGGGTGTCAGCGCGGCTGCACAGGGGGTCAGTGCAGGACTCAAGAGAGGGGACGGACCGCATGACCCAGCCTGCGAGGACCTCTCGGACGCCGTCCATGCCCTGGTCGTGGCCCGGGTAGCTCGCCGAGTGGTTGGACGCGGCGAAGCGGGGCGAGATTGGGAGGCGCATGGTGGCCTTGAAGGTGATGAACTCGCCGTCGCTGCTGCTGCTGGCGCTGCTGGTGCCTTGCGGGAGCGAGGTCGACGCCGAGACGGACGAGAGGCGGAGCGAGGCGGCGGCGGTCGCGGACGCCATGGCGGGAGGTGCGCGCGGGCGAGGTGGTGGAAGACGAGGTTGCGAGTAGATCTAGCCGGACAGCGTGTGCCCAGGAGGTGGTCGGGGCGAGGGCGCGAGGGACGAGGCTGTGAGCTCGAGGACGAGAACGAACCAAGCTCTCGCTCCCCCACACCGCTTCCCTCTCGCTCTTAGCTAGCTCCTGAGCCCGCTAGACCCGCTCAGCACACTCTCACAGCCATGTCTGGCACCCGCCCGGAACACATCGCCCCGCCAGAAGTCGTCCGTCCCCTCTCCTCCCTCCTCATCTCTCATCGCCCTCCCAGCTCACCCACCCCTCTTGCCCGCAGTTCTACAATGCCGGCGAGGCTCACAAGTACACCAACAACTCGCGCGTCCAGTCGATCCAGGCAGAAATGACCTACCGCTGCCTCGAGCTCCTCGACCTCCCCGCCGCCTCGACCTCGACCCAGGCCTCGCGTCAAGCACAACAAGCCGCCATGCGCGACGACGACGACGACGACGACGACGACGAGGAGGAGCACGACGAGGCCGACCTCGACGACCTGCGCCGCCCGAGCTTCCTCCTCGACATCGGCGCCGGCAGCGGCCTCAGCGGCGAGATCCTCACCGAGGAGGGCCACCAGTGGGTCGGCATGGACGTCAGCGGCGGCATGCTCGAGGTTGCACTCGAGCGCGAGGTCGAGGGCGACCTCATGCTCGCCGACATCGGCCAGGGCATCCCGTTCCGCCCCTCGTCGTTCGACGGCGCCATCTCGTGCGTCCTCGTCTCCCTCGCTCTTCCGCTCTCTCCTTCCACAACGTCCGACCCTGACTCTCCTCGTCTCCATCTCGCAGCGTCTCGGTCCTCCAGTGGCTCTGCAACGCCGACTCGACCGCCCACTCGCCCGCCGGCCGCCTCCTGCGCTTCTTCACCGACCTGTTCGGCGCCCTCCGCAAGGGCTCGCGCGCCGTCTTCCAGTTCTACCCAGAGAGCGACGACCAGGTCACGTTCATCATGACGCAGGCGACCAAGGCCGGCTTCGGCGGCGGTCTGTGCGTCGACTACGTGCGTCCCTCTCTCCCTTCTCTCGCTGGCACTCCCCCTTCGCTCGGACTCGACTGACCCTCTCTCTCACGCCCGCAGCCCAACTCGAGCAAGAAGAAGAAGTTCTACTTGATCCTCTTCGCCGGGCAGCCCATCGTCGGCGGCAAGCCGCAGCCGATCGCGGTCCCGCAGGGCCTGCGCGACGAGCACGAGCAGGTCGCGTTCGAGAAGAAGCGTGCCGACACCGACGCGCGCAAGAAGATGCACCGCGGCTCGGGTGGCAAGAAGGGCAAGGGCAAGCGCGGGCTCAAGGAGGAGACCAAGGACTGGGTCCTCAGGAAGAAGGAGCTGTACCGCACGAGGGGCAAGGAGGGCGTCCCGCGCGACTCCAAGTGCGTCCCTCTCTCTTGCTCTGCATCATCCGTAACGCATGCTGACCTCGCACCTCGCCCGCAGGTACACGGCCCGCTCGCGCAAGCCGCGCTTCTGAGGCGAGCGCTCGTCGCCGACCTTTCTCTCCCTCTCTCTGCCGCCCGGGGCTCTCGCCGTCGACCTCTCCCTCCTCGGCCACTGTGTCATACCCTCTCGACCCTCCTTCCTGTGTCCTGTTGTACCTCGTCGCACTGCATCGTCGTCCTCGTCCTCCTCTCTTCCGGTCGTGCACGAGCCCGTCGGCGTCTACTTTTCTCGAGAGCGACGCGCTGCACACGAGTTTGCTCATGCTTCCTTCGATGTCAAGGGCATTTAGCTCTCCTCGCGAGTGGGGCGAGGCGTGAGAGCGCGAGAGGGAAGCTTCGATGTCAGGAAGGAGAGCTCGAGAAGGAGGGCGTCTACATGCAGTCGCCGCAGCGGCGAGGAGAAGAGGCGAGAGAGGGAGCGCTAAGCAAAGAGGGAGGGGAAAGCCGGAGGAGGGTGAGGACATACACGACTCGAGGGCGGCGGCGAAAACTAGAGAGAGGGAGGGACGAGGCAGGGGTCGCAACAAGGAGGAAGGGGCACAGCAGGGGCGAGAGAGCGAGAGAGGGAAGTCTATGAACGAGGAGAAGAGACGAGGGACAGGGACAGGAAGGGAGGGGCGAGGGAGCAAGGGCTATGCGCCGACCTTCGCGACGACGGCGGGTGCGAGCGGCGGTGCGGCGACGGGCTTGAGCGTCGGCGAGGGCGGGACCGGGTAGAAGGCGCCGCCGACCTTGGTGAGCAGGTAGGCCTCCCACGACGAGATGAGGTACTGCGCGCGGGCGAGAGGAGGGGGGGAAGGAGGGTCAGGGGTCCGTGCACGAGGATGGCCGAGCGGGCGGCGACGAGAGAGAAGGACGCACGTTGGCGATGCCGAGGTACCAGAAGCTCGTCCACGAGAAGAGGCTGCTCGTCTCCTTGGCGACCTTGTCCCAGTCCTGCTCCATCTCGTGACGCAGCTCGAGGAGCGCCTTGGTGCGGTCCGTCAGGATCGCCTTGACGCCCCACTTGGTCGCCTCGATCATCTCGCGGCGGTCGTTGACGGTCCTGCGAGCGCGGAAAGAAGACGACGTCAGCTCGAGCGACGAGAGCACACGCTGCCGGAGAGGGACCGAGCGTCGACGCACCAGACGGTGATCTCCTTGCCGGCCTTGCGGCACTCGTCGCGGAACGACGCGCCCTCCGAGTTGACCATGCTCGCAAAGCTCATGCTGAACGTGCAGCACGCGTCCCAGAAGTACTTGCGCGCGAGCGCGGGCGACATGCCGATGTGGGCGCGGCGCACGTCGGGCAGGAGGCGCTGCGCCGGCTCGACGTATTTGGGGTGCCAGAGGCCGAGGACTGCGCGAGAAGAGAGGGGACGAAGAGTCAGCTCGAGCACAGCAGGGAGGAGGTGTGAGAGAGAGAGAGGGACGCACGCAGTCGGGGCGCGAGCTTGGTCTCGAAGTCGGCGTACGACGAGATGATGCTCTTCATGATGGTGAACAGGCGCTCCGGGTCGTTGTCGACCTTGACGTCGATGTTGAGGAGGACGTGCTGGTTGGCGGGCTGCATGAGGAGGTCGAGCGTCTCGCGCAGGAGCGGGATCTTCTGGTGCGGCGCCTGCACCGTGCGCAGCTGGTCGAGGCCGCCGTGGTAGTTCTGCGTCGCGATGCGGCCCGTGCCGTCGGTCGTGCGGTCTGTGCAGGAGGTCGAGAAGAGAGGTGAGCGATCGCGAGCGGACGCGCGGCGGCGAGCGCAGCAGGTGAGAGGGGAGACAGAGGAGGACGCACCGACGCGAGGGTCATGGAAGACGACTGTGACAGCGACGTCGTCGAAGGTCAGGAGCTGCTCGCGGCGCGCACGCACACGCGCTGAGGGAGCGGCGAGGCGGTTCAGAGGGACGTACGGATCTCGCCGTCGGCCGAGATGTGGACATCTGCGAGGAGATGCAGCGCGAGGTCAGCTCGAGGTCCTCTAGACGGGCTCAAAGCTGTGCTCATTGTGCTCGACGACGTCGAGCGGCAGGCAGAACGGCTCGTCGGCTCGTCGACCGTGCCGACCTTCTCAACGTCGACGCTTGCTCGCCCGTCTTGACCCGCGCGTCCCGCCGCGCCGCTCGCAGCAGCTCGTCCGCACCGTGCTGCGCGCGCAGGACCGCATGGCGCGCCCGCCTTGCCGCACCAAAATTGGCCGAGCCTCGAGCTCGCTCCAGCCGCACGTGCCGGCCGGGAGAGACGGAGGGGGAGAGCGAGACGCACCAGACTCGATGCCTTCTGCGCCGTCGCGGATGGCGGCCTCGAAGCTGGCGAGCGTGTTCTCGGGGAAGGCGGCCGAAGCCTGCGAGCGCGCGAGAGGGAGGCGTCAGCGGGGCGGAGATCCGGCAAAGGGTCCGATAGGGCTCGGGCGAAGGGAGAGAGGGACGCACGCCGCGATGACCCCAGCAGAGCGGGACGCGCTCGAGGGACGACGAGTTGCGCTCGAGGGTAGGTTTGGGCGCGGGCGACATGGCGGAACGGGGCGAGGGGCGAGAGAGGAGGGCAACCGAAGCTGCGGAAGCGGAGGCGGAGGGGAGGGAGCGCCACAGGCGAGTGGGTAGTGGCGCGCGGCGGAGCGTCGTGTGGGTGCTGAGGCGGGTCGATAGGGTGGCTGAGGCTGCGGGCGAGCGAGCAAACAGCAGCGCAACGAGGGTCAGCTGAGGCTCGACGCACGAGGACGAGTGCCGGAATGTTGCGTCCGGCCTCGGCCACGACGAGCGCGTGCAGGAGGACGAGCGCGACTCACGTGGGTGCTGTGCAGGTAGCTGTGTGCTTGCGGTACTGATGCTCGAGAGCTGGCTGGAGTGGTGCGTGAGGGCGGGAGGAGGACAAGCTTGCCCGAGCCGGCGCGAGCCTGTCCGAGCGAGGCGGTGCAGGCCGCACGTTCTTCGTTGTTTCGGTCAACTCGCTCACTCCTGCGTCCCCTGTCCGCGTGCGGCGAACGTGCGCACGCTCTCCTGGCGGACTTTCCACCGGCGCACAGGCCGCTGCATGCCCGCAGACTCTCCTCGCCGCCGGAGCACACGAGCTCTGTCATCGCTCGACGATGTCAAGGTGGGCACGGGTGGATTGCAGCGAAGGGTCGTACACAGACAAGGAGAGCTACGAGAGGAGAGCGCGAGGACGAAGTGGGGGAAGGACAGGAGGGAGAGAGGCTGGCGCTCGTCGAGGGCGGGCGAGACGAAACGCGAAAGAGTCGAGGCGGGCGCGCAGACAGGTGGAGACAAGGTACGAGAGGAAGGACATAGAGGGGGAGGGGTGGAAGGAACGTAAGGAAGGCCGAGGAAGAGGTTGCCGAGGACGAGAGGGACGAGAGGGACGAGCGCGGCGAGGGCTCGCCTACCGGCCGTCCCACGTCTGCACAATCGAGTCGTGCGAAGGAGCTGTGAGACGAGGGAGACGAGGCGTCAGTACAAGCACTTTACCTTTAAGCCCTGCGCCGACGAGAGCGAGACGTCGACGAGGGCAAGAGGAAGGTGACGCACCCTTGAGCTTCTTCTTCTCCTCGACGAAGACGTTCTCGGGCAGCGTGACGATCTGTGTGAGGGAGAGCTGCGTCAGTAGCACGTCCCCTGCACGGTTGTCGGCCGGCGCTCGTCAAGTGCGCGGTCGAGGAGCATGAGAGGGCCCGAGCGGCCGAACGACGAAGGGGAGAGGGGAGCTCACGATCTCGCGGTCGCCGCCAAACTTGAAGTTGTCGGCGACGACGTCGGCCGAGAACCTGCGCAGCACGTAGTTGGTGACGTTGCCCTGCTTGACCTGGCGGAAATTCCAGGCCACGATGAAGGGCCCGGTCGACGTGACGATCGTGCTCTCGAGCGAGCCGTCGAGGGCAGCGTTGAACCTGCAGGCGAGCGAGAGGCGTCAGTAGGTGCGGCGAGACGAAAACGGCGTGCGAAACGGGGAGGAGAGAGAGGGAAGAGAGGGAGAGGGAGGGGACGCACTTGGCGGGCGTGAACTGGACACCGTCGCCGCCCTGGACCTCCTGCATGTGGGCGACGTGCTCGGGGCGGAGCGTGAGGCGCCTCGGCGTCGGCTTCTCGGCGGCGGGGAAGCTCCTGTCGAACCCGCTCTGGCCGGCGTACTTGCTCGAGCTCGACTCGGGGATGAGCGTGTCGATCAGAAGGAGGTACGTCTTGCACGTCGCGAGGACCCACCGGCCGTCGGCGCTCACGTCGATGCCGAGGATGGCGTCGCCGAGAGCGGGCAGGGCCGTCTTGGCCATCTTGCCGAGCTTGTCGAACAGGCGGATGTCGCCCTTCCTGCTCGCGACGGCGAGCCGGCCCGACTCGGTCGTCGCCGCCGAGGTAAAGTCGGCCTTGGTCGCGTACTGCTTGAACTCGCTCTCGACGAGCTTGGTGCCCGACAGGCGCGGGTCGATCCGGAACAGGCCGTTCGACGAGTGCCCGATGAACGTCTGCTGCTGCGTCGTCTGGGCGAACTTGCTGTCGGGGAGGAAGTTGGTGACGCCAAAGTCGTCGCTGACCTTGTACTCGTCGACGACCTTGCCCGTCTCGAGGTCGAGCCGGTACAGCGAGCCCGACGAGAGCGGGTTCTGCAGGATCATCGACGTGTCTGCGCGCGAGTCGAGCGGGCAGGGTCAGTTTCGTGCTGGAGTCGCGGCGCCTCTTCGACGAAGAGAGAGAGGAGCGCACCCTGGTTGTGAAGCATGACCTTGCCCGGCGCAAAGTTCTTCTTGCCCGGCGCGGCGATGTTGACGATGCTCGTCACGAACTTGAGCTGCAGGGCGGCAACGACGAGGGGTCAGCTCCACTCGCTCGCTCACCGAAGAGTGCAGGGCACAAGGCCGAAGAGAGAGAGGCGAGCGCACCTTCTTGCCGCCCTCGCGCTGCTGCTTGAAGACGCCGATCATGTCGCCCTGGACGACGAACGACAGGTCCTCCTTGTACCCGACGGCGAGCGCACTGTTCTTGGCGCGGCGCTTCTGGCCGATGGCGAGCTGCTTGGGCTGGCGCGACGAGAAGGCACGAGCGGCCGAGGGCGCGCGGGCGTCGTCGTCTGCGAGAGGGAGGAGGGCCGAGCGTCAGCATGATCATCCTGTCCCAGCACGCTCTCGTCAGCGGCACGAGTGCTACCACGAGTGTGCGAAAGAGGGGGAGAGGCGAGACGCACCCGAGTCGTCGTCGTCGTCGTCGTCGCTGCTGCCCGCCCGCGGCTCGTCCTCCTCGCTCTCATCCTCCTCCTCGAGCGCCTCGAGCCGCTCCTCCTCGTCCTGCGCCTCCTCTCGCTCCCTGTCCTCGTCCTCGGCGTCCCACATCTCGGCGTCCTCCTCGAGCCACGCCTTGCGCGCGTACTCGCGCTCGTCGGCCTTCATGCGCGCCCACGCGCCCGCGCCGTGCTTGTCCTCGAACAGGGCCGCGCTGACGGCCTGCTGCAGCGCGATGAACGCTGCGTCGTCGGCGAGGCGCAGGAGCCACGTGAACGTCTCGGGCGCGGCGGCGGCGCTCGAGCCCGAGCCGGCCGTCGCCGAGTCGGCCGGCGACGAGGGCGCCGGCGCCGGCGCCGTGTAGTTGAAGACCATCGCGCGCTCGCGCTCGGCAAAGTTGACGGTCGTGTCCTTGTCGACGGCCTGCGAGACCCACACCTCGCCCTCCTCGTTGACGCTCTCGACGACGAGCCACTGGGTCTGCGGGCCCGTGCGGTACAGCTCGGCGCGCACGTCGGCGTCCTGTTGCATGAAGAGGCCCGTCGCACGGTCGTACAGGTGCAGCGACGCGCCGACGCTCAGGAGCTTGTCGGGCGCCGAGCCGGCGGCGGAGGACGACGAGGCCGAGGGCGGCGCAGGCGGAGGCGGTGGGCGGCGCACGGCGGGCGCGTACGGGTCGTCCGTGACCGGGGTCGGTGCGGCCGACGACGACGCCTTGGCCTTGCCCTTGTTGTTCTGGGCGGGCGCGGGGGCGGGCGCGGTCGGCGCGGGGACGGGCGGCGCGAGGACGGCCTTGTGCTGGAGCTGCTGCGCGAGCTCGTCGGCGCTGTCGTCGTCGCTGTCGTG
>Ga0308164_10005109_pt1 | contig 10768 bp, 4 predicted proteins | sample PhyTR2_FD_201031 | JGI IMG/M metagenome (GOLD analysis project Ga0308164, IMG submission 201031) | Phyllosphere microbial communities from UC Gill Tract Community Farm, Albany, California, United States - DLSLT.R2 | ecosystem: Host-associated > Plants > Phyllosphere > Unclassified | place: USA... | reverse complement strand
CGTCCGCGCAGGGATGCCCCGAAAATCGCCGCCGCCGTGACGGTGGTATTGGGCAGCAGCAGTCCTACCACTTCGCGCGGCTGGCTGTAGCGCTCCAGAATACGGCCCACGCCCAGCGCCTTCTTCAGCAGTCCGTTGTAGCTGTCGGGTTTGAAATTGACATCTTCGATGCAGCGCTTAAACGCGCCATAACGCGTACGCGCCGCCAGAAATGCCTCAAACAGGGTTTCACGCGGACGCACCGCCATGCGCGCTTCCATCATCACATGATGCAGATGCTCACCGGCCAGCACGCGCCGATCGCGCGCCCGTTTCGCCTCCGGCATCGGAATGCGGGTGGCGGGCAGAATCGTCAGGGTGATGCGCGGGAACAGGCGACGTTTAAACACGCCCGCCAGACGACCAAACGGCGTGTACTCTGCGCCTTCAATGCGCATCGGCACCACATTCGCGCCCGAACGCGCCGCGACAAAACCCGCCCCGCTGTAGATCTTCATCAGCGATCCGGTGACGGTAATACGTCCTTCCGGGAAGATCACCACCGGACGGCCACTGTCGATCAGCCTGACCAGCTGTTTGAGCGCCATGGGTTTGGTCGGATCGAGCGGCACATAGTCGATAAAGGGTTTAACCAGCCGCATAAACCAGCTTTCGCTGATGGTCGAATAGACCGCATAGACCGGCTTAATCGGCAAAAATAGCGCCAGCAATATGCCGTCGAGAAACGACATATGGTTCGGCGTGATCAATACCTTCTGCTTATGCAGTTCGGCGACGTCGCCACGCAGTTCGACCCGCCATAACAGGCGAAATATCAGGCGCAATAGTGTGAAAACCATGCCGGCTCCTTAGCATCGTGAAAATAGCCCCTCACGATGCAGGATTTGACGCGGTTCGACAACAGAATTATCGGTAACTTGACGCCGCCTTCAGGGTGCCTGCCAGCCACCGCCGAGTGCCGCAATCAGCGCCACACTGCTGACCCACTGCGTGCTCTGCAGCGTCAGCAAACTCTGCTGCGCACTCAGGCGGCTGTTTTCGGTGGTCGCCACATCCAGATACGTAATCATGCCCGCCTCGTACTGCAAACGGGTTACCCGCGCAGAGGTCTGCGCCGCGTCGGTGGCGCGCTGCTGCGCGGCGATCTCACCCTGCAGCGTGTTCAGCTCCACCAGCTTATCTTCCACCTCCTGCATTGCGGTCAGCACCGTCTGACGATAGGTCGCAACGCTGGCATCCCAGCCCGCTCGTGCCTGATCGACCTGTGCTGCGGTCGCACCAAAATCCAGCAGCGTGCCGCTCAGCTCCGGCCCCAGCGACCAGACGCGATTCGGCAGCGAGAAGAGCGAATGCAGCACGGAAGAACTGACGCCACCGCTGGCGCTCAGGGTCAGGTCGGGATAGTAACCGGCCACCGCCACGCCCACCGCAGCATTGGCCGCGGCCATGTTACGTTCGGCGTAAGCAATGTCGGGACGGCGCTGCAACAGCTCGCCCGGCAGGGCTGCCGGAATCGCGGGCAGCGTGGCCGTCAGCGGCGCGGCGGTCAGGCTGAATTCAGCGGGTGCTTTGCCGATCAGCAGCGCAATGGCGTGCTCCATCTGCGCGCGCTGCCACTGATAATCCTGCGCCGAGGCGCTGGCGCTCTCCAGCTGCAGCTGCGCCTGAGCCAGGGTGGCACGCGACGCGGTGCCCGCCTGATACTGGCTGGTAATCACTTTCAGATAGCGCTGATAAGCATCAACGCTCTGCTGATAGAGCGCGATTTTCTGATCCATGATGCGCAGCTGGAAATAGTCCTGCGCCAGTTCAGACTGGGCGCTCAGGGTGATATTGGCCAGTTCCGCCGCGCTGGCCGAGGCGCTGGCGCGGTTCTCCTCCAGCGTGCGTCGCAGTTTGCCCCACAGATCCAGCTCCCAGCTGGCACTCAGCTCCGCCTGATGGCTGCTGCTGGTGGTATGAACATTGCTGTCAGTCGCGTGGCTGCCGCTGCGCGTCGCGCTGCCGTCATAGCCCAGCGAGGGAAACAGCGCCGCGCGTGACTCACTCGCCAGCGCCTGTGCCTGCCGGTACTGCGCGGCATAATTCGCCACGTTCTGGTTCGAGATGCTCACCTGGTTCAGCAGCCCGCTCAGGGTGGCGTCGTGATAAACCGCCCACCATTCACCTTTGCTTTGCGCATCAAGCGGCGTCGCCTGCTGCCAGCCTCTGGCCTCTTTATAGTGGACCGGCATCACCATCGCGGGGCGCTGATAGTCGGGACCGACGCTACAGCCGCCCAGCAGCAGCATCACAACAAAGGGGATAAGCGGTTTCATGGATCAGGATTCCGTAGGGCGCAGACGACGCCATTGACGTTGAGTGGCACGGCCCAGACGATCGAGCCAAAGATAAACAACCGGCGTGGTAAACAGCGTCAGCAGCTGGCTGAGCGCCAGTCCGCCCGCGATAGCGATGCCCAGCGGGCTGCGCAGATCGGCATCACCGCCGCTGCCCAGCGCCAGCGGCAACGCGCCGAAAAAGGCGGCCAGCGTGGTCATCATGATGGGCCGGAAGCGCATCAGGCACGCCTGGGTGATCGCCTGCTGTGGCGACATGCCCTGCCGCCGCTCCGCGTCGATGGCGAAATCGATCATCATGATGGCGTTCTTTTTCACGATGCCGATCAGCAGGATGATGCCAATCAGCGCGATCACCGTGAGCTGCGTGCCGGTCAGCAGCAGCAGTAACAGCGCGCCGACGCCCGCTGACGGCAGGGTCGAAAGAATGGTCAGCGGATGGATGTAGCTCTCATAGAGCACGCCGAGCACAAGATAGACCGCCGCCAGCGCCGCCAGAATCAGCCACGGCATGGTCGCGGTCAGCTGAGAAAAGGCGGCGGCGGTGCCGGCAAAACCGGCATGAAGGGTCGACGGCAGGCCCAGCTTCGCCATCGCCTGTTTTATCAGTTCCTGCGCCTGTTCCAGTGACACCCCCTCGTTGAGATTAAACGCCAGGGTGCTGGTAGCGGCCTGGCCCTGATGCGCCACCGACAGCGGCGCGTTGCCGCCGCTGAAGCGGGCAAAGGCGGAGAGCGGCACGCGGTCACCGCTGTCGTTAATCACATAAAGCTGCTGCAGCGTCTCAGGATTGGCGGTGTCGCTATCCTGCAGTGACATCACCACGTGATACTGATTCAGGGTGTGATAGAGCGTGGCGATCTGCCGCTGGCTGAACGCATTGTTCAGCAGCGTATCCAGCATGTTCACGTTGACGCCCAGCCGGGTGGCGCGATCACGATCGATGTTCAGCTCTACCTCCTGGCCGCCGGTCTGCGAATCGGAGTCCACGCTGTTAAGCTCGGGGATCGCCGCCAGCGCCGCCTGCACTTTCGGCGTCCAGGTGCGCAGCAGATCGAGATCGTCCGCCTGCAGGCTGTACTGATACGTGGCGTTGGCGCTGCGTCCGCCAATGTGCAGGTCCTGCGCCGCCATCAGGAACATCTGCGCCCCGGCGATGTGACTGGTTTTGCGCGTCAGCCGGTTGGCCACCTCGGTGGCGGTCGCATCGCGCTGATCAAAATCTTTAAGCCGCACAAAGAAGTTGGCGCTGTTGCGGGAGCCAAACATCCCGCTGCCCATCGACGACATCACACTCTCTACCGCCGGGTCTTCCTGAATGATCTGCGTGAACATCAGCATTTTCGGCTTCATCGCCTGGAACGAGATGTTCTGATCGGCGCGCAGCGCACCCATCAGCAGCCCGGTATCCTGATTGGGGAAGAAGCCCTTCTGCACCACGACGAAGAGAAAAACATTCAGTAGTACGGTCAGCAGCAGGCTGAGCAGCGTCAGTTTCTGATGGCGCATCACCCAGGCCAGCCCGCGCCCGTAGGCGGCCAGCAGGCGATTCAGCTGGTTTTCAATCAACTGATAAAGCGGATGCGGCCGCTGGCTGACGGGCGGCTTTGGTTTCAGCAGGCGGGCGCAGAGCATCGGCGTCAGACTCAGCGAGACAAACAGCGAGATCAGCAGCGACACGGTGAGCGTCACGGCGAATTCGCGGAACAGCCGCCCGACAATGCTGCCCATCAGCAGGATTGGGATGAACACCGCGATCAGCGACACGGTCATCGACAGCACGGTGAAGCTCACCTCCTGCGCCCCGCGCAGCGCTGCCCGCAGCGGGCTCAGCCCGCGCTCAATGTGACGGGTGATGTTCTCCAGCACCACAATCGCATCATCCACCACGAAGCCGGTGGCGATAATCAGCGCCATCAGCGACAGGTTATCCAGGCTGTATCCCAGCAGATACATCACCGCGCAGGTGCCGATCAGCGACACCGGCAGTGCCAGCGCCGGAATGATCACCGCCTGCAGATTGCGCAGAAAAATAAACACCACCGCAATCACCAGCAGCACCGCGATCAGCAGCGTCTCTTCGGTGTCATACAGTGAGGCGCGCACGCCAGGCGAACGGTCAACCACCACGTTCAGCTGGCTGTCAGCGGGCAGACTCTTTTCCAGCTGTGGCAACTGCGCTTTTATCGCGTCGATGGTTTCCAGCATGTTGGCACCCGCCTGACGTTTGATACCGATCATCACCGCCGGTGTGGCATTCAGAAACCCCGCCTGATAGCGATCTTCCACCGAGTCATAGACCGTGGCGACGTCACGCAGCCGCACCGCGTTGCCCTGCTGATAAGTGATGATCAGATCGCGGTAGCTGGCCGCCTTCTCCAGCTGGCCGTTGCTGTCCACCAGCCACGACTGGTCACTGCCCTGTAAGATCCCTTTAGGCAGATTAGTGGTGCTGTTGGCGACGGCGGCACGCACCGTCTCCAGCGAGATGCCGTAATGGGTCAGCTTCAGCGGCTGCAGATCAATCCGCACCGCCGGTAAGGCGCTGCCCATCAGCGACACTTCGCCGACGCCCTGTACCTGCCCCATCGCCTGTTCGATTTTGCTCTCCGCCAGATCGTAGAGCTCGCCTGGCGTGCGGGTGGCAGAGGTCAGCGCCAGCATCACTATTGGCGCGTCTGACGGGTTGGCTTTGCGATAGGTCGGCAGCGAGGCCATTGCGCTGGGCAGCAGGCTGCGCGCCGCGTTGATTGCCGCCTGCACGTCGCGCGCCGCGCCATTGATATCGCGGTCCAGTTCAAACTGCAGGATGATGCTGCTGGAGCCCTGCGAGCTGCTGGAGGTCATCTCACTAATACCGGCAATCTGCCCCAGCGAACGTTCCAGCGGCGTAGCGACCGTCGCCGCCATGGTTTCCGGGCTGGCGCCTGCCAGGCTGGCGCTGACCATGATGGTAGGAAAATCGACCTGCGGCAGTGGTGCTACCGGCAGCAGCCGGTAGCCCAGCGCGCCCAGCAGCAGGATCGCCAGCGTCAGCAGCAGCGTCGCCACCGGACGAAAGATAAACAGCCGGGTCAGATTCATTGCCCGCTCCGCGCCCGCTGCTGACGGCGTTTCACCCAGGCGTTGCCGCGCTGCGCCAGCCCATCAAACAGGAGGTAGATCACCGGCGTGGAGAAGAGTGTCAGCACCTGACTGACAATCAGCCCGCCGACAATCACCAGCCCCAGCGGCTGACGCAGCTCTGCCCCGGAGCCGGAGGCCAGCATCAGCGGCAGCGCACCCAGCAGCGCCGCCATCGTCGTCATCAGAATCGGGCGGAAGCGCAGCAGGCAGGCCTGATGAATCGCGTCGCGCGCGCTGAGTTGCTGATGGTGTTCCGCCTCCAGCGCGAAGTCGATCATCATGATGGCGTTCTTTTTCACGATGCCGATCAGCAGTATCACCCCAATCAGCGCAATCAGGCTGAATTCGGTGCCCGCCAGCAGCAGCGTCAGCAACGCGCCCACCGCCGCCGACGGCAGCGTAGAGAGGATGGTCACCGGATGGATAAAGCTCTCGTAGAGGATGCCGAGCACCACATACATGGTGATCAGCGCCGCCAGAATCAGCCACAGCGTGTTGCCGGTAGCGCTCTGAAACGCCGAGGTTTCCCCCTGATAACGCAGCGTGGTGCTCTCCGGCAGCTGCAGCTGCTGCCGTACTTCCGCGATCGCCCGCTGTCCATCCTCCAGCGAATAGCCCGGATTAAGGTTGAAGGAGATCATCACCGCCGGGAACTGATTCAGCCGCATGTGCATCAGCGAACCGGTGCGCTGGTGGATAGTGGCGATAGAAGTGAGTTTGACCATGCCGCTGCTGGTGGTGCTGGCGCTGGTGTCAGAGGCTGAAGTGGACGTCGACGAAGACGAAGATGTTGACGAAGACGTTGACGCTGATGAAGCCGTGCTGGTGGATGACGACGCCGAACTGCTGCTGCCGGACGATTGCAGCCAGACATCATCAAACGACGCCGGACCCTGCTGGTATGCCGGAGCTACTTCCAGCACCACCCGATACTGATTCGACTGGGTGAAGATGGTCGAGACCAGCCGCTGACCAAAGGCGTTATAGAGCGCGGTGTCCACGTCCGAGGCAGTAATGCCGAAGCGCGCCGCTTTATCGCGGTTCAGCTCAACGTAAGAGACGCGCCCCTGATCCTGCAGGTTACTTACCACGCCATTAAACTCGGGCCGCTGCTGCAATGCCGCCACCAGTTTCGGCGACTCGCTGACCAGATTTTCGCTGTCGGCATCATCGAGGGTGAACTGATACTGACTCGGCGAGACCTGATCGTTGACGGTGAGATCCTGCGCCGGTTGCAGATAGAGCCGGATGCCCGGCACATCGGCGGTCGCCTGTTTCAGCTGGCTGATCACCTCGCTGGCGCTGAGATCGCGGGAGCCAAACGGCTTCAGGTTGATCTGCAACCGCCCGCTGTTAAGGCTGGTGTTGGTGCCGTCGATGCCGATCGTCGATGAGACGCTCTCCACCGCCGGGTTTTTCAGGATCCGCGCCGACAACGCCTGCTGCCGCGTTGCCATGGCGTTAAACGAGACGTCCTGTGAGGCGACGGTAATGCCCTGAATCAGCCCGGTATCCTGGGTCGGGAAGAAGCCTTTCGGCACCATTATGTAGAGCAGCGCCGTAAGCCCGAAGGTGGCCAGCGCCACCAGCAGCGTCAGTTTCTGATGGTTCAGTACCACGGTCAGCAGCCGATCATAACCGCGCACCAGGGCATCAAACAGCTCGCCGCCCTTGCGGGCAAACGTCGACTGCTGTTCTGGCGGAATGTGGCGCAGCAGATACGCGCACAGCATCGGTGTCAGGGTCAGCGATACCAGCATTGACACCAGAATCGCCACCGCCAGGGTAATCGCAAACTCCCGGAACAGTCGCCCGACTACATCGCCCATAAACAGCAGCGGGATCAGCACCGCAATCAGGGAAAAGGTCAGCGAGATAATGGTGAAGCCAATCTGCCGGGAGCCTTTCAGCGCGGCTTCCATCGGCGACTCACCCTGCTCCAGCCGCCGGGAGATGTTCTCGACCACCACGATGGCGTCATCAATGACAAAACCGGTGGCGATAGTCAGCGCCATCAGCGACAGATTATTCAGGCTGAAGCCCGCCAGATACATCACACCAAAGGTGCCGACCAGCGACAGCGGCACTGCCACGCTCGGAATCAGCGTGGCGGCCACGTTGCGCAGGAACAGGAAAGTCACCATCACCACCAGCGCAATCGACAGCATCAGTTCAAACTGAACGTCGCTGATCGAGGCGCGAATGGTCTGGGTGCGATCGGAGAGAATCGTCATCTTCACCCCCTCCGGCAGCGCCGCCTGCAGCGCGGTGAGCTGCGCCTTGATATTGTCCACCACCTGGATCACGTTCGCGCCCGGCTGACGCTGCACGCTGATCACAATCGCGGGCTGGTTGTTGGCCCACGCCGACTGGAAGCTGTTTTCCGGGCCCTGTTCAATGTGGGCGATATCTTTCAGGCGCAGCGCCGCGCCATTCTCATAGCTGAGGATGAGGTTGCCGTACTCGGTTGCGGTGCGCAGCTGGTCGTTGGCGTCAATGGTCACCGAATGATATTTCCCGTCAAAGCCGCCTTTGGAGCCATTGACGTTGCTGTTGCCAATCAGCGTATTTACCGCCTCCAGCGTCAGATGATGCGCCGCCAGCGCCTGAGGATTCATCTGCACCCGAATCGCCGGCTGGTGGCCGCCCGCCAGCGTCACCATCCCGACGCCGGAGATCTGCGACAGCTTCAGCGCCACCCGGGTGTTGACCAGATCCTGCACCGCGGTCAACGGCAGCGTGCTGGAGCTCGCCGCCAGCGTCACCACCGCGCTGTCCGCCGGATTGACCTTTTTGTAGGTCGGCGGATTGGGCAGGTCGTCGGGCAGCAGGTTATTCGCCGCATTGATCGCTGCCTGCACCTCCTGCTCGGCGACATCCAGCGACAGATCGAGGCTGAACTTCAGGGTAATGATCGAGGAGCCGCTGGCACTGGTGGAGCTCATCTGGCTCAGCCCCGCCATCTGCCCTAACTGGCGCTCCAGCGGTGAGGTGACCGACGATGCCATCACATCCGGGCTGGCACCCGGATAGAGCGTGGTGACCTGAATGATCGGATAGTCGACCTGCGGCAGCGCCGAGGTTGAGAGGAATTTCCAGGCAAAAATGCCGGCGATCAGCACGCCGACCATCAGCAGAATGGTGGCGACCGGACGCAGAATAAACAGGCGCGACGGGTTCATTTCAACACAGCACCCGCAGCGGCGGGCGTCTCATCGGCCAGCGACACTTTGCTGCCGCTGGTCAGACGATCGATCCCTTCCGTCACCAGCCGATCGCCCGGCGAAACGCCGCTGAGGATCGCCTGCTGATCGTCTCCGAAAGCGGGACCGGTGATGACCGCTTTGCGCGTGACGCTGTGATCCTGATTGATCACAAAGACAAAACTGCCGTCGCTGCTCAGCTGCAGCGCCTGGGCCGGGATCACCGTCGCGCCTTTCAGCACCCGGGTCTGCAGCCGCAGATTCACAAACTGATTGGCAAACAGCGACTCATCCTGGTTGGCGAACACCGCTTTCAGCGCCACGGTGCCGGTGGCGGTGTCGATCTGGTTGCTGATGAACTTCACTTCGCCGCTGCCGAGCTGATGCTGGTTGTCCTGATCATACAGCGTGGCGGGCAGGCTCTGCCCCTGATGCAGCACGCTGACCAGCGTCGGGATTTCGCTTTGTGGCACGCTAAAGGTCACGGCGGCGGGCTGCATCTGGGTAATAGTCACCAGGCCGGTGCTGCTGGCACTCTGAACCATGTTGCCGGGATCGACCTGACGCAGGCCGACGCGCCCGCTGATCGGGGCGGTGATCCGGGCATATTCAATGCTGAGTTTGGCACTGGCGATCTGCGCCTGATCGGCGGCGACGGCACCGCGATACTGCCCGACGGTGGCAATCTGGCTGTCCAGATCCTGACGCGCCAGTGCATCCTGCGCCGCCAGTTTGCGGTAGCGCGCCAGCGTCAGCTCCGCACTTTTCAGCAGCGCCTGGTTTTCGCTGAGTTCGCCCTGATACTGGTTCAGCGTGGCCTGAAAGCTGCGCGGATCGATCTGCGCCAGCAGCTGCCCGGCGCTGACTTTCTGCCCCTCAGTAAAGAAAACCTGCTCCAGCTGGCCGTCAACGCGGCTGGTCACCGTAACGCTGGCGTTGGGGATGACCGTGCCGAGCGCATTCAGCCACACCGGCACATCCGCCGTGCTGGCGACACCGCTGTGAACCAGCGTCGCCCCTCCGCCCATCATGCCATGCGCACCCGGTCTGCCCGACGGCATCCCCTCGCCCGGCCCGTGACCTGCCGCCAGCAGACGCCAGATAACCCCAGCGACAATCGCCGCCACCAGCAACAGGAGCAGCCATTTAAGCCCAAAGGAACGCGTGGGGCGAGAAAGGTGAGTCATCGTCGAACTCTTCAGATAAGCAAAAAAAGAAATCCCGGAACGTGCGGAATGCGGCAGTGAGCGGCGGCGAGCAAAAAACCGCCAGGCTTCACGGCGGCCATTATCAGTGAAAGGCGACGCGCCTTTCTATTGGCAAACTGTCAGGGTTTCGTTAAGAACGATGTTGATTTAGCGGGGATTTTTACAGCGGTAGCGGCAGGCTCAGGCGAGCAGGCAAAAAAAACCCACGCATCTGCGTGGGTCGGTGTAATAACAGGGTCTCACTGCCGAAGCGGTGTTGTTTTCACACCCATCAATACCTCTGGGACTGCTATCCTCGCACTGATTGACCGCGCGGAGACAGCAGGAAAACGCAACCGAATTCGGGGAAGTGCAACGAGGTGTGAATATCCTTCACGCCTCGCTTACACTCTGATTTGTCTAAGATTTATCTGAAGGAGTGGCCGCTGGTTTGGTGTAGATGGCATCCGGTGCAATATTCATGTGTTTCAGTACTGGTCCCATGATATTGCCGAACACCGGTGCAGCAACCGAGCCACCGAAGTGATCGCCCGCCGTCGGATGGTTGATCATCACCACCAGCGCCACTTCAGGATGACTGGCGGGAGCGAGACCGGCAGTGTAGTTGACGTAGCCGCCATCATACTTGCCGCTGGTGCCCATTTTTTCCGCCGTACCGGTTTTGGTTGCCAGACGGTAGCCCGGGACCGCAGCTTTCAGCCCGGTTCCGCCCGGCAGGACGTCACTCTCCAGCATGTGCACTACCTCTTTCACCGTTTCCGGGTCGGCGACCTGGCGTCCCATGACCGGTGGCGTAACGCGGGTGATCGACAGCGGACGGTAAATGCCATAGGAGCCGAGCGTGGCGTATTCGCGGGCAATCTGCAGCGGCGTCACACGCAGGCCATAGCCA